>Ga0310345_10000662_pt1 | contig 46379 bp, 38 predicted proteins | sample HC15DNA20500_MG_FD_204667 | JGI IMG/M metagenome (GOLD analysis project Ga0310345, IMG submission 204667) | Marine microbial communities from station ALOHA, North Pacific Subtropical Gyre - HC15-DNA-20-500_MG | ecosystem: Environmental > Aquatic > Marine > Oceanic | place: Pacific Ocean: North... | reverse complement strand
CAGCATCGGCATTGAACGTCTCGAAGCCAATGATCTGGGTGTTCACGACCTGGTTTTGAAATCCGTCAATCTCTGTGAGGAATACCGCGCCATTGAGCCTCGCGCGCCCTTCAGCCAGGGTCGACTTGAAACCTAGCTCATAATTCGTGGCTTCCTCTTCCTCGATGCTGAGGAAATTGGCAGGTAGCGGAAGGAAAAGACCGCGTGCGAAGAATTCGTACCCACCAGCCTTGGTGCCCTTCGCGTACGTCGCATAGAGCAGCACATCGTCCGCCGCTTCCCATTCTGCCGTGACGACAGGATCGAGGCTTTCCTCATCACGGCGGAGCGCTTCAGCATCGCCGGGATTCTCGAAGGTGAAAACCTGGTCAGCGGTAGCGGATGCAAAATTATGCACAGTAGTCTGCGTGGCGACGGGACCGAAGTAGCGGAAAACGTTTGGGTCGAAATCCTTTTCCTCACTCGTATAGCGCGCGCCGGCCGATACGCGGAAGGAATCGGTGAAGTTCCAGGTCAGTTCTGCGAAGAGTGAATAGGCTTCCGCTTCCTGCGTGGCGTCGATGACATCGGTAAGGAAAGGCGGATTGGGCGGCGTCGTGAGGCCCAGCGCAGCGAGGAGCATGGGATCTGACGGAATTGGCTGGGTGATGCTCTGCAGGGCTTCATGTGTCTGCTCGAGATAGAGGGCGCCGAGCACATACTCGAATTGTCCGCCGCTTGGCGAAATGAGCCGGACTTCCTGGGACCATTGCTCGAATGTCTCATCCGTTGTCGACGCTGCCAGACCAATGGCGCTGCGGTCCAGTCCGTCCGTGAACTGCATGCCATATGAGGAGTAACCACTGATCAGTTCCAAGGAATGAGCGCCAAGCGCCCAGTCGACCTGCAGGGCAACATTCTCTGTCTCATTCTCCGATTGGTCTCCTCCGGGCGGATAGGTCTGGGACAGGGGGCCGAATGCCGCGCCGGAAGACAGCCTGTCATCCAGTACGCATTCCACGACCGCACCGAACGGCCCGGCGATTTCCGTCACTTCCGGATTGGCGCATGCGAGCTGGAACCGACGGCTCGCTTCACGCTCTGCATGCTCGTATTTGAGATAGGCCTCAATATCGGAGCTGAGGTCCCATTCCAGCCCGCCGCGGATGGCGGTTTCCTCATACCCGCCAGCGCCCCCGCCAGTCGATGTGTCACGCAGATAGTCGCCGCGGTCTGTGTAGCGAACGGCCAGACGCCCGCGTAGTGTATCGGTGAACGGTCCTGAAATAACGGCTTCACCGAAGGAGCCTTCATTCTCGATCTCATAACCTGCCGACAGACTGGCCAGGAAATCATCCGTCGGCCGTGCGGACTTGATGCTGACAGCGCCGGCTGTCGCATTCTTGCCGAAGAATATGGCCTGTGGGCCACGAATGATCTCGACGGCCTCAAGATCGAAAAAAGGGGCCAGAAACTGGCCCGAACGCCCGCCAAAGACGCCATCAATGAAGAAGGGTGCCGACTGTTCGATGCCGAGATTGCCACCCGTCGAGCCGAGGCCGCGGATCGCTACGGTGCGCTGGAAGGGCGATTCTGCCAGGGTGACGCCGGGAGTTTCTGGAACGAGGCTCTCAATGTCGATGATTCCACGTGTCGTTATATCCTGACCGCTCAGAGCGGTAACGGCCACGCCAACATCTTGGAGCGACTCCTCGCGGCCTTGCGCAGTAACGGTTACGGTCTGCAGGCGACGATCATCCTCGGCCGGCTCAGAGCCGGCTTCCTGCGCGGTCGCGTTCAGTGAAAAGGCCAGGCTACTTGCGCCCAGCACGAGCGAACGTCTCAACAACGTCGAGCGTAACATCATTAATTCCTCCCAAATGTTATTTTGGGGGAAGCTAGTCAGGTGACGGATGATGCGGCCAATACTTTCAGAAATTCTTGTCGATACGCATTCGGTATTGTGAGACTGTTTTTCGATTGCGAATGCTATCGAATTGTACTCGCCGGCTGTTAGGCCACCTCCCGCGACCGCTCCGCGCGGAACTGCCGCAGCGTACTCAGCATCGCTTTCAGAATGGGCGATGTCTCAGACTTGCGATAGACGCAGTTGACTGGGCATTCCAGGCGCAGTGTTTCAAGCGGAATGAAGCGCACACCTGACCAGCTGAAATCTGCCACAGTTCCCGGCACGATGGTCGCGCCTGCCCCGATGGCTGTCAGTGTAAGCGCCGAGCGCACGTCCTCGGCAACAGTCTCAACCCGGGCCGAAACATTCTCTCGCTTTAGAATGCCAAGGACTTCATCTGCAAAGTTCGGCCGGCCACGTCCGGGAAACACTATGAGGGGAACCTTGTCGAAAATGGACAGGCGCTCTCCCACCGGGGGATCATGCTCGAAATCAACCGAAACGGCGACTGAGAGGCCTTCCCTGAGGATTTCCTCAACCACGATACCGGGCTCGGGAGGATAGTAGCGGCCAAATCCAATATGGATCTGACCTGATTGCAGGGCGGCGACCTGTTCGCCCTTGCTCATGCGATGCAGGGCAATGCCGACATCGGGAAGGGCGCTATGGAAAGCCTGAAGCAGCTCGGGCACGACCCGGTAGATGGGCGATCCAAAATATCCCACCTCCAGCGTACCGAGTTCTCCACGCTGAGCGGCTCGGCTTCGCTCCATGCCGCGCGCCACCTGGGCCAGTGTCTGGCGCGCATCTTCGAGGAACACCTCACCCGAGGTGGTCAGTTCTGCGCCTTTCGTGGTCCGCCTGAGAAGCAAGACACCGAGCTCGTCTTCGAGTTTCTGGATCTGGCGGGTAATGGGCGGCTGAGAAATATTCAGCCGACGCGCTGCAGCTCCGAAATTTCCTTCTTCGGCCACAGCGACAAAATATTTGAGCTGCCTGAGTTCCATGGCTCCGCCCAGCGGGTTCTTCTCACACTGTGATACAGGCTAGGCAAGTTTTTCCCGGGCTTCAATACCGTTTCGGTATTTAGATGGATTGAACTTGGTATTTTACAGGCGCCTTTGCTCCTTCCTAGCATCGCTCGAAACATATCGGGCCTGCTTTGTTAGGCCCCGAACGAGGTCAGCATGAGCAAACTTACTATCCAGTCCATCGAGGCAATAATTGTCGATCTCCCCTTGCGGAGATTGCAGCGCTTCGCCGCTATCGGCGCGAATTCGACAAGTATTGTGCTTGTGCGCATGCGTACCAAGGACGGTCTGGAAGGCATCGGCGAGGCTGTAACGCCTTCAGGGCCATGGTGGGGCGGCGAGAGCGTCGAAACCATCAAGCTGATGATCGACGAGCAAATTGCCCCGGTGCTGACAGGGACTGATGCGTTCGATCTCGCTCCGTCCATGGCGCGTCTCGACCGCGCCCTGTTCGGCAATGCATTCGCAAAGGCGAGTGTTGAAATGGCGATGCTCGACCTTCAGGGCAAGGCTCTCGGTGTTCCGGTTCACGACCTGATGGGGGGCAAGCGTCGCGCCAGCCTTCCCTGTTCGTGGCCGCTGGCGACCGGCGAGGCTTCAAGTGAGATCGAGGAGGCCGAACGCATGCTTGAAAGCAAACGCCACAACATCTTCAAACTGAAAATGGGGGCCGTCGATCCGGTTCAGGATGTCGAGCGCGCTTGCGCTGTTGCGCGCGGGCTCGAGGGCAGAGCGAGCGTCCGGGGCGATCCGAACGAGATGTGGGATGAAACCACTACCAAATGGGCCGTCCCCCGTATGGCCGACGCCGGCATTGTCATGGTCGAGCAGCCGATGGCGCGATGGAATCTTGCTGCCTCGGCCCGGCTGACCGCTCGCAGCAACTGCGCGATCATGATCGATGAAGGGCTTTGCACGCCGCAGGACATGCTCCGGATCGCAGAGATGCGCGCAGCAGACCTCGTCTCCCTCAAGGTCATGAAATCGGCCGGGCTTCTCGCGACCCGGCGGATAGCTGACATCGCCGAAGCCGGTGGAATATCACTCTACATGGGAACGTTCCTGGAGTGCTCGATCGGTACGGCGGCCAATATGCAACTGTGCGCAACCCTGGCAGATCTGCCCTATGGCGGAGAACTGTCGGGGCCCGGTCTTGTCGCCGAGGATATAGCCGTGCGGGCGGCGCGCTATGTCGATTTCGAACTCCAGCTGGAAGAGGGTGTTGGCCTTGCCGTCGAGGTCGACGAGGACAAGCTGAAAGCGTTTCGGCGTGACCGGACGTATTCCGTTCATGCGTCGCGCAAGTCCATGTCGGCTAAGGCCTGATCGCCTGCAGGGAAATGGGAACTGACCACAGCCAGCGGCGCCTCAATCCCGGCAGGTACAGGGCCTCCTTCTGACGATCACCATCTGGGCACAGATAATTTCTGGTGCCGTTGCATTGATGTAAGCCTTCCGAAGAATTGGTTCTGGTGGCTGGGCAACCGCCACTAAAGGCGCGGAAGCATTCGATAATGCGCGCAACGGAAATTCGTGTGGCGTATCATGCCGGAGCTAATCCTAGAGACTATTGTCAATTTTGCCTTCTACAGGCGCTGCAGGTCCGATCCCTGCCCGAAAGCCAGCGCGATGTCGCTCCAGCGCTCGGACAGAGACGGTTCGATTGTCCTGTATGGCAGGTTGCGCCCAGGATTGGAGACCGCCGTGGCATAGGGCACAGGTCTCGTGGGCGACCTGGTCGACAGTTAGTATCTGTAGCTCAGCTGGAGACCAATCTGGCGCGGTGGATTGGGCGCGACAAACCGGCTTGGGCCTGCCTCCAGCCCCCATGCCAGGACGTACTCGTCACTCAGATTCTTGCCATAAAGACGGACGGTGTAGCGGCCATCGGGCGACATCAAGGCGAGGCTGGCATTGTATAGCCAGTAGGCATCCTGCTTCAGGTTCTCATAGTAATTGTTCTCGGTGTAGTATTCCGATGAGTAGCTTGCATCAGCCCGGGCGCTGAAGCTCCAGCGTCCTGGAAGCGTGTCAGTTTCATAGGAGGCAAATACGGTGCCCTTGTGTTCGGGCGCAAAGATGAGGGGATTGCCTTCATAATTGCAGAGATCCACGCCGCCAGCATTCGTCTCGACACGTCCGCCAACGGCGGGACAGGGTGCAGTATTGGCTCCCGGGAAGTCCTCGTATTCGGCTTGCGTGAAAGCATAATTGCCACCAATCTCGACCCCGTTGTCCAAATTGAGGACGATTTCGCCTTCAAGGCCCTGGCTCACGGCCTCTGCGGCGTTCTGAACTTCGAAATTGACCGAGACGGCTCCAGGCAAGGTCCTTGCGACCTGAAGGTCTTCGATCTGCATGCTGAACAGGGTCAGGTTTGCCCTGAGCCGTCCGTCCAGCCCTGTGAATTTTGAGCCGATCTCATAGGTCGTGTTAAGCTCTTCATCGAACTCCGGATCGAGCTGCGGTCGATCGGAAAAACCGCCCGTCTTGTGCCCTTGGGATACACTTGCATAGACCATGAGATCCGCATTCGGTTCGTACCGGAGTGTCAGCGATGGCGTGAACTTGGACTCTTCTCGGCTATCCGTGAAATCGATCTCCTCACCGACAGGTTCACGGGTCGCCGGATCAAGCAGCAGCGGCGTTGCCGGATCGCGTGGATCTGCGCCATAGGCGACCTCGCGCCGGACGAGGTTGAAATCCTTGGTCTCGTTCGACCAGCGACCGCCGATGATGGCCGTCCACTGGTCGGTAAAGTTGTAGCGAAACTGACCGAAGCCGGCGAGGGTTTCAGTCTCCTGGCTCCAGTCTTCGTTGAACGTGCTTGGAAATCCGGGAGCGGGAGGTGCAAAAAACTGAACGTTGGTGTCATCCCGCTGGAGTCTGGTGATTTCGCTGGTCTCGAAATAGGCTCCGACGATGTAATCGAACTTGTCATAGGTTTCGGATGCGAACCGCAATTCCTGCGTGAGACCGGCATAGGCCTCGTCCCTGGAAAAGCGAACGGAGCTGCCGCCGACGCCTCCGTCGACCTGGCTGAACCTGTGTTCGTAATCTACTTCCTGATAGGCGCTTATGGCTGTCAGCGTGCCGAGACCTTCGAAATCCCTTTCGAGATCAAACGTGATATTGTGCATAGTCTGATCGCGCCCCGGACAGAAGGTGCCGGTAACCGGATAGGCAATGGTGCAGTCATAAAAGCTTGTCCAGTTCGGCTCGAAATCATAGGCCGGATTGGCGTCGATGGCCGGATTAGGATTGTCCGTGAAAAGAAAACCGGGCAGGGCCGAGAATATGGTTTCCGAAGGTGTGAGCCCTTCTTCGTCATAGTCCATTCGTTCCAGCTTCAGATTGGCGACAAGATCGGACGCAATATCCCAGCGCAATTTGAGCCGGGCGCCGATGTCTTCCCGTGTCCCGCCATCAGGGCCTTCGTCGAGATTTTCGATATAGCCGTCGCGGTCGCTGTAATAGACGACAGCCCGTGCGCTCAAGCTGTCAGCTAGAGGCCCCGAGACATAGGTCTCCGCCTGCCGGGTTGTTCCTGTTGTCGAGTACTGGCCGACATTGGCTGTCGCGCCGAATTCGAGCGTATCGGTCGGGTCTTTCGTGTTGATAATGAGGGCTCCGGCGAGCGTGTTCTTGCCGAAGAGCGTACCTTGCGGGCCGCGCAGGACTTCGACGCTCGCAACGTCCATGAGCGGGTGAAAATTGATTGCCGCCCGGCCTGTGTAGACGTCATCCACAAACCGGCCGACGGACTGTTCGATGGAATGGGTCGTGCCTGAACCGATCCCCCGAATATAGAGATTTGGAAGGATGGATGCGTCGGAGAATTCGAAATTTGGCACGTATCTGGAGACGTCAGCGAGATCGACGGACGCTGTTTCGGCGATGAGTTCCTGGTCGACCCTGGCGACCGAGACCGGCACATCCTGGATGCTTTCTTCACGTCGGGTCGCCGTTACTGTGACTTTTTCAAATGTCCGGGCTTCGGTTTCGTCGGACGGATCCTCTTGGGCGTAAGCAGGTTTGGCCAAAAAAAGGGCCAATACTGAAACACAGTAAAGCGGGCTCAGATTTGTGGGGCGCATGACGGCTTCCTCTCGGTTTCCTCCTCCGGACGGCATGACAATCAGGGGAAATGGGTCCGGTCCGGTCGTGCCGGATTCCGCTTGTTTTTTTTCTGCGGATGCGGGAACCCTAGGGAAGTCAACCGGGCACGGTAAAATACCAATTGAAGCCAATTTCAATGCGTATTCGGTATTGTTGAGTGTGGTGAGCCCGCAATCCAAGCATAGGTGCGACAAGCAAAAAAGGACCGGCACATTCGAAATGTGCCGATCCTTTCCGCTGTCCTGACGGGTGCTATTCTGCGGCGATCCTGTCTTTCTTATCAGCGCGCGCCAAAATGCGGTTAAGCGCATCCAGAATGCCAGAGCCGCTTGCGCCATCTGCTGTCTTTGCCCTGTATGCGACGATATTGTCGGGGCGTACGAGCAGGGCGCCATCCTCGGCCGTTTCTCGCCGTGACATCCAGTCTCCATAGGGATCTTCAAATGCCTGACCAGGTCCAATGGCGTGCACCGCAATTGCAATGTCCAGCGCGTCCGAGGCGACCTGGGCCGCCTTGCTCCAGGAATCCTTGCCCGAAACGCCCGTGAGCAGGGTAAACCGGCCTTGGCCGGCGAGGTCGAGCGTGGAAATCTTCCGGCCCTTCCTGTCGATCAGCCGGCAATGCGGCAGCGGCGCTCCGGGCCGGCTTGAAAAGGCATGGTAGAGTTCTCCATCACGAGTAAAGCCTGGATCGGACGAACCATCGTCGCTGATGGCGTTCGAAGCGTATCGCATGTTCATCTCGACACCATGGGCATTGTAGACATATTGCGATCCTGCAACTGCGCGGGCCAGCGCTTCTCGCTGTGCCGTGGCGTCCTTTCCGGTTTTCTTGCGCGCCGCCATGTTTGTCTTCATGGCGTCAGGTGTCTCTGCATCGAGAATGCCGAGCGCCTGCAGGATTGGCGGAAAGTCTTCAAGGCTCTTGTTGGCGCGTTTGACGACCTGCTCTGCAACTGGTGCGCGCTCGGCATCATAGGATTCAAGAAGGTCGGGACCTGCTGCCCCATTCAGAACGAACGCAATCTTCCAGGCAAGATTGTGTGCGTCCTGAATTGATGTGTTGGAACCAAGACCGTTTGTCGGAGGATGCCTGTGAACAGCATCGCCCATGCAGAAGACGCGCCCCTTCGACAAACGGGTCGCATAGGTTTCATTGACCTGCCAGGTTGATGTGGATTGCACCTTCACATCCACACTGTCATCACCGATCAGATTGTGGATGATCGATTTGGCGAAGGCCTCATCGATATCAGGCGGACCTTGGTCGACGTCATAGCCCCATATGGCGAGCCATTTGTTCCAGGGGCGCACCATTCGTACGACACCAATGCCGAGACCGCCAACATGCGAGCCGGGCTGGATGATCCAGTAGAGGACGCTCGGTCGGTGGGCGACATACCGGGTCAGGTCAGCTTCGAAGACAAGGTTGATCGAGCCGGATTTCCCCATCTCACCTTCGAGAGGAAGCCCAAGCTGGTCGACGATCCGGGAGTTGGCGCCATCTGCGCCAATCAAATATTTCGAGCGGACCTCTATTGTATGACCGGACAAGCGGTCTTTCAGCTTCGAGGTAACGCCGTCATCGTCCTGGGTGTGGGAAATGTATTCGGTATCAAACCGGACTTTCGAGCCTCGGTGTGCTGCTGCCCTGATAAACATCGGTTCGAGCAGGTTCTGGGGAAGATCGCAGATCATCGTGGGCGAGGCTCGTTCATAATCACCGCGCCGTGCGGGGTCTGTGCCCCATGTCTGAATCCTGCCGAACTCCTCGCCTGACAGGCTCTCGCAGTAAGTGTTCTCGCCCATGAGCTCATGAGGAGTCGCGAGGGCCAATGCTTCTTCCTCCAGGCCGAGATCCCTGATGATCTCCATCGTCCGCTGGTTCGTGATGTGGGCTCGTGGCGTGCGCGCGGTCCATGCAAACCGGTTTATGACCATGTTGGAGATGCCATAGGTCGATAGGAGAGCCGCCATGCTCGCTCCCGCTGGCCCTGTGCCGACGATGAGAACGTCAGTTTCTATGTCAGCGCTCATGAATTCCTCCCGATTATTGCCTCCTGCCTGATCGCCGGAGTTTTTTATTCATTCAGTGTCATTGTGACCGTCTGGCCAGTTGGCGAGACCACATCGAAACTGTCGCCGGCCACCTTGCCGTCAGGCAGGTCAATGCAACCCGATGGCTGGTCTGTTTCCGGTTCCAGGCAGACACGATTGCCATCCAGCTGGAACGTGCCGCGTTCGCCGGCCGTCGTTTCATAGCGTGCGTCTTCCGGCTGGAAGGATACGTCAAAACTGCGGTCTTCAAATGAAACGGACGCTCCTTTTTCAACCAGCGTTTCAGCGGTTTGAGCCGTTGCCCCAAAACCTGCGGCGAAGGTTGCGATGATGCAGGTGACGAATTTGAGACGTGTCATCGGAAAGTGTCCTTTGTGATGGGGGGCGTGAAGTCTGGCCTGTATGTCTGGATTGCGGCTTGGCGGGGCGCACGCTTGACTTGGCACGTGCCCGATCTCCGGATGCTGGCTTTTTGCCGCAAACGGCGTGCTACTATTGTGGGAGGGTCGCCTGTGCATGTCTGTTTTATTCAGAGACCGGGAGGTTTGAATGTCGCACCTGATGCCAAAGAAGACGTTCGGTGGTCCAATGTCCTGTTCGCTGCATTTCTTAGTGCGTGATTGCATTCGCGTGACCTCCGGTGTGGTCCATTCGATCATGGAGAGCCCTTACTATGCCTCGCAATTGTGCGGTGGCAGCGTTCGTTTCTGATCTAACGGGGCTGAAGGAGACGAGTAAAATACCAAGTCGATGCTTGATCGATACCGCTTCAGTATCGATGGTGGTGGAAAGCGATCCGTTGTGACATGAGGGTCTAATAAGCTGCAGATACTAAAGAATTTATTCTGCGGTGCGCAACGCTTCAGCTTTACAATGTTCCGCGAAGAAGATCCGTGCTGGTGCGTCAATGACGATTATTGTTTCGCCCGCTATTGTCCATGGTGTGGCGAAAGCCTGCCTGACGGCCCCTTCAAGGCGGGCGAGTGAGTATGGCTATGAGAGTTTGCCGCATCAGGGCCGATCTGGATGTAGCGATACATGGGCCTCTAAGCGTGTCTGATGAAGTCTTTATGGGTAACGGAGATATCGGCCGGATTGTCGATGTTGATTTGGGCGATGAAGCCCGTCTCGCCATAGGCTACAATCGTGCGACCCTGCATCTCGGCGTGCGCGATCGGGTTTGAGTTGCTGAAGAACAGGCTCCAGTTGAGATCATTCTCGGGCGTCACAGAGGCGATATAGCCTTCATTGCCCATGCCCCCGTCGCCAAAGACGATTTTCTGGCCTTCAAACTCAAAGGGATCGCGAAAGATATCGACCCCGGTCCAGATATCGTCATTGTATTTGAGAAGCGAGGCGACGGTCGTGTCGCAGAGAGGCGACCAGTAGAGCGTCGTCTCATGCGTGTTCGGATCGTAGAGGCTGTAAGCATTCGCGAATACCACCCGCCCAGTGCCGTGGGCGATGCAGTCATAGCCGACCACGAAGCCTTCGCGCCATTTTTGCTGGATGGTCTCGTTCAGCTTGTTCGAGTTCGCTTGGGACGGTCCACGACCGCCGAAAACTCCGCTGTTTGCTGGCAAAGCGAAACGGATATCAGGGAAGCCAGGCGCTGATACGGCCTGCAAGTCCCGGGTTTTCGGGACTATGTCGAGATGTCTCGAATTCGTTGATTTTGCGAAGACTGGGTGGCGGAGAGGAAGGGATTCGAACCCTCGATACGCGTAAACGTATACGCCCTTAGCAGGGGCGCGCCTTCAGCCACTCGGCCACCTCTCCGCAACAGCCTGCCTGACTAGCGGCATGCTGGCGCAGCTGCAAGAGGGCATGTAGCCAGAAACTGACATCGCTCAGGGTGTGACGACCGGAAACCAGAAGTCCGGCGTGTCCAGCGTCATCAGAAACGCCCCTGCGGCCGCGGCTTCACCGCTGATCGTGAGGCGTCCAGCCGCCATCAGGTCAGGCACGCCGATCTCGCGCAGGATGAGGCTGTTGAAGTCAGTTCGACTGAGAGTCAGGCGGGCGACCGCCGCGTCGGTATCGGCTGCGCGTGGCACGACGACGTCTGTTCCGATTTCGACCGTGATCACTTCCGATGTGTCGGTAAAGTCGAACACAATGCTGAACGGCTCACGTGCGAGCTTCTGCGGATTGTACCGGCTGGCGAGGGCGTCGAAGAGATCGAGCGTCGGCACCGCCTTCAGGAAATCGGCATTGCCGAGATTGGGCGCGCCGGCATCCGGCACGCCGTTTCGAAGTTCGCTGGCTGCGGTGAGATAATAGCTGCGCCATGCGCCGCTTTCGGCCTGGAAGCCAAGCTGTTCGTAACTGGCGGCAAGCCAGTCCTTTGCGGACTGATTGTCCGGTGCGGCAAAGACCGCCTGGTTGAACAGCTCTGCCGACCAGCGATAGTCGCCGGTTTCAAACGCATCGACCCCTTTTGAGAGGACTGCGTCCATGCCGCCCATGGCTTCGACATAGCGCGCGGCAGTTTCCTCACGGGGCAGGGCGTTGTAATCGGCCGGCACGCCGCTCCACCAGCCATAATAGAACTGGTAGACCGCCTTGGCATTGTGATTGAGCGTTCCGTAATAGCCGCGGGTGGCGAAATCGGTCTGGCTGAAGCCTGGTTCGGGTATTGATTCGGCCGCCTCGGTCATTGTTGCGCCGGCATTGGCGCGGCGCAGTGTCTGGTCGTGGACATAGCGGTAGATGTCGCGCTGTCCCTTGAGGAAGGTTTCGACATTGTCCTCGCCCCAGGTCGGCCAGTGGTGGGAGGCGAAGACAAGATCGGAGCGCTTGCCATAATCGGCGAGGGCACGGTCGATCACGCGGCTCCATTTCAGGGCGTCGCGAACCTTGGCGCCGCGCGGCGTCAGCACATTATGAAAGGTTGCTGTTGCGACTTCGGCGGTGCAGAGCGCGCGCTTTTCGGGAAGGTAGAACATGAACTCGGCGGGCGCTTCGGTGCCGCCAGCATCCATGAACTCGAAGGTGACGCCGTCGATCACGCGCCTCGTGCCCCAGCCACCGACTTCTTCGGTCGGCAGGACGAGACCGGTCGTGCCCTGTGGCAGTCCGGGGCCGAGGCCCGTGCCGACATTGGCAATGTCAGAACGCGGAATCGTGTTGCCGAACATCAGAACCGCGCGCCGCTGCATGAGATTGCCCGCGATGAGGTTTTCGGCGACCGCGCTTTCGGTGAAGCCTGCTGGAGCGAGCACTGGCACGCCGCGCTCGGCAATCTCTGCTTCGCTGATGACGCCGCGCGCGCCGCCAAAATGGTCTGCGTGGGAGTGGGTGTAGATGACGCCGGTCACAGGACGCTGACCCAGCGTGTCATTGACGAGTTTGAGGCCGGCGGCAGCCGTCTCCTTCACGGTCAGCGGGTCAACGATGATCCAGCCCGTGTCGCCCTCGATGACACTCATCACCGAAAGATCATAGCCGCGAACCTGCCAGATGCCGTCCGCCACCTCGAAGAGGCCATGCTGGGCTGAAAGGCCGGATTGGCGCCAGAGCGACGGGTTCACCGTGTCTGGCGCATTGGCACTCAGGAAATCGAATTGCGGGATGGACCAGACGGTATTTCCGGCCTCATCGAGGATGGCCTTGTCCTGAATAGCCGCGAGGAATCCGCGCGCGGCGTCGTTAAAATCGTCCTGGTCGCCGAGTGGCAGGCGGTCCGCGAATGCCTGGTTCGCCTTTGCGGTCGCGTCCGTTGCAAGGCCGGCTTCGGGGGCGGCGGGAATGGCTGCCTGTGTAGACAAGGAGGATTCGCCGTCGCTTTGGCCTTGTGCCGAACAGGCCCAGAGCAGGAGCGCGGTACTCACGCTGATAGCCAGTTTCCAGTTCATCTCGATATCCTCCCTTTTTATTCGGGCAGGATATCGAGGATGATGGAGGGGGCAATCACTTCCTTGGCGAAGCGGAAAGAGGCGTTGGCGTATGTGCGCTCAGCCTATCTGCCCTTCCAGACCGGCGCGCGCTTTTCAAGGAAGGCACGAGGGCCTTCCTGTGCGTCCTCACTGGAGAAGACGATAGCGGCGGCCTCGTTTGATGCCTTCCAGAGGTCTTCTTCCGTGCCGTCATAGGCCTGGCGGGCGACTTCGAGGCTCTTGCGAACAGCGAGCGGTGCGTTCACACTGATCTGGGCAGCGAGGGCATGGGCTTCCCCCAGCACCTGGTCGGACGGCACCATGTGGTTGATCAGGCCCAGCTGGTAGAGACGTTCCGCCGGAAGCGGATCGCCGGTCGCAACGATTTCGAGCGCGATGTTTCGAGGCAGGGCGCGCGGCAGGCGGAAGACGCCGCCGCCACCGGCAAAGATGCCGCGCTTCACTTCCGGAAGGCCGAAGCGGGAATTGTCCGCCGCCACGATCATGTCGCAGGAGAGCGGCAGCTCGCAGCCACCCGCGAGCGCATTGCCGCGAACCGCAGCAATCCAGGGCTTGGTCCGCGGGTATTTTACGAGCCCGGCAAAGCCACCTTCCTTGGTCGAGAGTGCACGGGCATTGCCCTTCGAGATTTCGGCGAGGTCAGCGCCTGCGCAGAATGTCGATTCCAGGGATGATGTGAGAATGCAGACGCGGACATCGTCATCGCGTTCGGTTTCTCCGCAGATCCAGCCGAGCGCCGATGCAACGGCACCGTTCACGGCGTTGCGCTTGTCCGGGCGGTTCAGGGTAATCAGGGCGACGTGGTCCTTTACCTCGTAGAGCACTTCATTGCCGACGCTTTCCGGTTTGCCTGACATAGGGGTTCCTCCTGTTTCTGAGGCCCATCATGAACATCACCGGGGCGGTGCAAACAAGTGTCACCTTGGGGCAGATGCCGCCAATTACGACTCAGGCGGTTTTCCTGTCAGGCTCCCTGCCCAGCACTTCACGCCTGATCGGGCTGCCCGCGTCAATTGGACGTTCGCCGCAAATGATGCGGTCGCGGCCGCGCTGCTTGGCGGCGTAGAGCATGGCATCCGCTTCGGCATAAATCTCGTGGAAGGCGTTTGTCCTGCCGAACTCGGCAATGCCAAAACTTGCCGTGATCCGGCGAGTTGCATCGATTCCCGGATAGGACAGGTCGCGCATCTGCTTCTTCAGTCGCGCAGCCAGCCTCCTGGCACCATTCACATCGACGCCAGGAAGAAGAATGCAGATTTCCTCTCCTCCGACGCGACCGGCAATGTCGGAGCGGCGAATCTGCTTGCTGATGAAGTCGCCGATCGTCGACAGGACTGCATCGCCCGCCGAATGGCCGAAGGTGTCATTGACCGATTTGAAGTGGTCGAGATCCATGATGATGAGGCTGGCGGCGGTCCGGCCGGAGCGGCGCGTGCAGTAAAACTGTGCGCTTCGTTCAAAGGCACGTCGTGTCTGCAGGCCTGTGAGGTAATCCTTGTTGGCATCGTCATGGATGCGTTTGACATTGTGGCTCACGCAGACGGAGATCAGAGCCCCGGCGACTGCCAGAACCGACAGGAGGGCGACGACATTCATCGACAGCCAATAGGTAGAGGTGAAGAAGTTCTCGCCAGAAAGCTCGACACCGATTGTCGTGAGCGGCGCGATCATCAGAAAGTTGAGCGTAACGAGCGTGAACGCGACTACGACGGCGCTTCCTGTCCAGTGCTCCTTCCAGATCGAACGCAATCGGAAGAGGCCGTAAGCGGTCAAGCAGCCGTGAATGAGGTTGAGCGCGAGGATTCGATAGCTGAGACCGATCGCCGACGCCTGGATGGCAGCTGCGACTGCAACGCCGCCCACGGCAAACGCCGACAGGACAATCCAGGGCATGCGGCGATTGAAGGCGAGGCAGAGGCCTTGAAACAGGGCGACGAGGCCTAATCCATAGATCGTATTGTTGAGGATGGCATTTGCCATCGTGTCCTTCGCCACGAGGTAGTTGCTGATGCAGAAGCCGATAGCGCTGCAGGCAAAGGCCAGTGCGAACCAGAGCGGCGCCCGGAACTCGCGATTGTAATACCAGAAGCCCAGAAAGATTGCCGTCAGGCATCCTCCCAGACCCGGTATCGCAAGGCCGATCATCGCCATCTGGCTCAAAAGCAGGTCTCCCTCATAGTATTCTGACGAGGCTGCCTTAACAGATTCGGGCAACCAAACGCTTAACGCATTTCCGGTAATCTGTTGCTTGCGCGGCAGTCAGAGGCCGAGATTTACGCCGAGTTTCGAGACGGCATGGACAAAATTGTTGGGGGCAATCTCGATCTCCCCAGTCCATTCTACGTTCGGGAAGCGGGTCAGGATCTGGCGGTAGGCGCATTCGAGCTGCATGTTCGCGACCCGCTGACCGAGACAGACATGCGGCCCCATGCCGAAAGCAAGATGGTCTTTCGCATTGGCGCGTGTGACGTCAAACCGGTCCGGCTCTTCAAACACGGCGGGATCGCGATTGGCCGCGCCATAATACATGACGACCTTCTCGCCTTCGCCAATCTTCTGGCCGTGGATTTCAGCGTCCTGCGTTGCGGTCCGGCGCATGTAGATGACCGGGGAAACCATGCGGATGGCCTCATGCACCATGTTGGGAACGAGCGAGGCGTCGCTCAACAGCCTCTGCTTCTGTTCCGGGAACTCTGTGAGGAGCTTCATCGTGCCGGAGATGGAGTTGCGGGTTGTATCGTTTCCGGCGAACACGATCAGCAGCCAGGAGCCGTCGAGCATCTCATCGGAGAGGAGCTCGCCATCGATTTTGGCATGCGCAATCGCGCTGAGCAGGTCTTCCTTCGGGGTCTTGCGGCGGGCCTGGAGAACGGTTTTGCCATATTCGAACATGTCGAGCACGTTCTGGACGAAGGCACCGAAGAATTCCGGGTCGATGACGTCGCCCTTGCGCATCGTGTCTGCGGCGGTTTCCAGATAGTGCATCCACTTGACCAGTTTCGGCCTGTCAGCCTCCGCGACGCCAAGAATCTCGCTGAGCGTGAACAGCGGCAGTTCGGCGGAGAACATCTCGACCAGGTCAATCGGCTGGCCGGTGTCGCGCGCTTTCGCCTCCATGTCGTCGAGCAGGCTGGCGACCTTGATATCCACGCGCTTCCTGAGATCTGCGATATAGGCGGGCGTAAAGAAAGGCATATGCTCGCGGCGCAGCGGGATGTGATAGGGCTGGTCGAGGCAGATCATTGTATCGAGCGAGGCCCGGTGGAGCAGCGGGTGGCGGGCATCAGCGCTGCCATAATTCATCAGGATGCCGCCACGCTGGGACGAGAAGGTCTTTGTGTCGAGTTCAACCTTGCGAATGTCGTGATAGTCAGTGAGCGCCCAGAAGCCTGCCCCCATTTCTTCATCGTGCCAGCAGACCGGTGCGGTTTCGCGCATTCTCGCAAAGGCCTCGAAAGGCTGGCCGCGGGTGAAGAGGTCGATATCGGTGAGGTCTGCTGCCGGCCTGGCATCGAAGGCGAGCGGGTATTTGTGGCCTTTCGGGGCATCGGCCTCTTCAACGGCCGTCTCGCTGACATTTGCGAACATGTCCTGGTTCCTCCGACTTTTTCTGATTGAGTCGAGGATTCCAGAATTGCGCGCGGTCGTGAAGGTATGACCCGAGGAAAGCGCGGCCTAAATTCTACTCTGCTGGGCGCCTCGACGCGGCGTCTTCGAGTTCCTTGGCAAGCTCGTCTTCCTCGGTGGAGCGGGCCGTGCCGAACCGGGCGATTCCGAGATAGATGACCGGCGTCAGGAACAGGGTGAAGATGGCCGCGAGGCCAAGCCCGCCGAACACGATCCAGCCAATCGCATTTCGCGCTTCGGCGCCCGCCCCGCTAGACAGGATCAGCGGCAGTGAGCCAAGCACGGTGGAGATCACCGTCATCGCAATCGGCCGGACGCGGATCGTGGCGGCTTCGAGAACGGCATCACGGACATTGCGGCCCTGGCTGCGCAGCTGCTCGGCGAATTCGACCAGCAGGATACCGTTCTTGGCCATCAGGCCGATCAGCATGACAAGACCGATCTGCGAATAGATGTTCAGCGATCCGCCTGTGAGAAGCAAAGCATAGATTGCGGCCGCCAGAGCAAACGGCACGCTGAGAACAATTACGAGCGGACTGGTGATGCTCTCGAACTGCGCGACCAGGACCAGCAGCACGATGACGAACGCAAATCCGTAAGTCAGCATCAGGTCGCGATTGCTTTCCTCAAGCGTCTCGGCGTCGCCACGAAGAAGCAGGTTCACGTTTGACGGCAATACTTCGCCTGCGAACGCACGGAGTTCGGCAATTGCATCGGCAAGTGGAACGGCGGTCGAAACATCCATGTCCACCTGAATGGCGCGGCGTTGCTCTGTACGATCTAGTTGCGCGGCTACGCCTTCCTCGTGAATGGTCGTGAGTGTCGAGATCGGTATGAGATCTCCATTCTCTGATCGGACGTAGAGATTCTGCAGGTCGTCCGGATTGCGAATCGCATTGGTCTCGGATTCCAGGATGATCGGGATGGCCTGATCCTCGACATTGAGGTCGATGAGGTCTTCACCATCGACCATGGCGCGCAGAGTGACAGAAATTTCGTCCAGCGGGACGTTCAGGTCGGCCGCTCTGCGGCGGTCGATCTGGATCGAGAGCTGCGGTTGCGTCGGTTGGTAGGATATTTCCACATTGGACAGCACATCAGATTCGGTTTCGATTCTGCGTGCAAGTTCGCGGGCAGCAACATAAATTTCATCGTAGTCATTGCCGGTGAGCGCCACGCGCAAACCGCCGCCGCGTCCACCGCGCCGACCGCTCAGGCTCGAGCGCCCGAATACAGATACGCGGGAACCGGGGATCTGTGACATTGGTTCCTGCAGCTGGTCGATCAGCTCCTGCTGGGAAATGTCGCGTTCGGCCCAGTCGCTCAGGCGGGCGGTAACGCCGACGCGGTTTGGATCATAAGTTCCAATAACAGTGAAGATGGATTCGATGTCTCCGCGCTCTATAAATGGCTGGAGGATATCCTCAATCTGGTCAGCCTGACGCTCCATGTAATACAGGCCGACGCCGTCAGGGCCTTGCGCAGAAATCTCAATCACGCCCCGGTCTTCGTCTGGCACGAGTTGTTGTGGGAGGCTGGTATAGAGAAGCCCAGCCCCACCGGCCACCAGGACGCTGACCAGCGCCACAATCCACGGATGGTTCAGGCAGGTGTCGAGCGCAGTCCGGTATCCACTTGCCAGCTTGCGTCCGAACGCCTCGAGGCGCGTATCCTTCGCGTCCAGGGCACGAAACCGGAATTTTGACGAAATCGCTGGTGCGAGCGAGAGCGCGACGAATGAAGAAATGATCACCGACACAGACAGCACAAAGCCGAATTCGCGGAACAGACGCCCGGTCGTAGAGGGCAGGAAGGAGATCGGCACGAACACGGCGACCAGCACGGCGGTCGTCGCGATGACGGCGAAGAAGACCTGCTGGCCCCCGATCATGGCGGCGGCCCGGCGGCGGATGTCCATCGATTGCTTGCGCTGGATATTTTCCAGCACGACGATGGCGTCATCGACGATCAGGCCCGTCGCGAGAACCAGCGCGAGCAGGGTGAGCAGATTGATCGAAAAGCCCATCAGCCAGATGCCGGCTAGCGTTCCAATCAGCGATACGGGTATCGCAACGGTCGGAACCAGCGTCGCCTTGGCCGATCCGAGGAATAGCCAGATCGTCGCAACGACGATCAGGACTGTGATGGCCAGGCTGGTCACGACTTCCTTGACCGAGGCCTGGATAAAAACCGCGTCGTCGGACTGCACGATCAGTTCGATATCATCGAAGCGTTCATTGAGGGCGGCGATCTTTTCCTTTGCGGCCGTAGATATCTGGATCGTATTGGACTGTGCCTGGCGGATAATACCAAGGCCGATCACAGGGCGGCCATTGAGGCGCAGGAGATTGTCGGCATCAGCCGGGCCGAGCGTGACCTCGGCGACATCCCCAATCCTGGTATTGTCCCGGATGATGATGTCCTTGACCAATGCCGGCGTGGCCGCCGTGGCTTCGGCACGCACGATCAATTCCTGGTTCACCGAACGGAAGCTGCCGACCGGCACGTCAAACGGGGCCTGCCGCAGCGAGGCCGCGACATCGTTTACAGTCAGTCCGAAACGGCTGAGGCGGAGCGGGTCGATCACGACGCGCATCTGCCGAAGGCGTGTTCCGAACTCGCCGACTGTGGCGACTCCATCAATGGCGAGGAATTCCGGAATGATGTCGCTTTCGATGATGCGCGTCAGTTCTTCTTCGCTGTAGGCGTCGCTGACAACAGCGATGGTCAGGACAGGCTGGCCTTCATCGTCAGCCTTGGTGACGAACAGGTTCTCGACGCGCTCCGGCAGCTGTCGCTGAACGCGGCTGACCGCTTCGCGCACGTCAGAAGCTGCAACATCGAGATCAACGCCCGGATTGAATTCGATCCGCAGGCGGGCATTGTTTTCCTCGCTCGAGGATTCGATTTCGCGAACGCCCGACACGCGCGCAACGGCGCCTTCAATGATGCTGGTGACTTCCGCGTCGATTGTTTCCGGCGCGGCACCGGGCAAGTTCGCGCGCACCGATACAATTGGTCGGTCGACATCGGGAAGTTCGCGAACTTCGACACCGAGAATGGCGGCAAGGCCTGCGATCACGATGAGCAGGTTGAGAACCGCGGCAAGGAGAGGGCGCCGGACCGATAGTCCTGGCAAGCCGGAACCGGGCGGCATCATGGGCGTGCGCCCCCCGCAGCCCGGTCTGCGGCCTCCTGGGAGCGGGCGATGTTCCTCGTCTGGTCAGGCATCTGGACAGGCGCGCCCTGGCGGACCTTGTGGACGCCTTCCTCAACGATCCAGTCGCCCTCCTGAATGTCAGCGCGGACCAACACGTTGCCCTCGGTCCGCCCGACGATGGTGACGGGAACACGCTGCGCCCGGCCATCTTCAACAGCCCAGAGATAGGCACCGTCGCCGCCCCAGACGATCGAAGCTTCAGGCACAGAAGGAAGGTTTTCACCGGGAACGCTGAAACCGATGCGGAAACTCATCCCCGGTCGCAGCATGTCGTCAGAATTGTCGATCGATGCGCGGACCGTGAAAGCGCGTGTGGTTGCATTGACCGCGCTGTCTGTGGTCAGGATTTCGGCCTCGTAGGAGGCTTCGGGGTTGGAGAATGGCTGGACGGTGATGGTTTCTCCCGGCCGGATCTGGCTGAATGTGGCTTCAGGGGCCGGGAAGTCGATATACAGCACTTCGCGGTCGTCAATTCGGGTAATTGTGGTGGTTGTGGTGATGCGGGCACCGGGGTCGATGTCCGTCAGGCCGACATAACCGGAAAAGGGCGCGCGGATGGTACGATCGGCAAGCGCATCGCGGGCAACATCAAGTTTGATTTCGGCCGCCTTGAAGGCGACGTCTGCCCGGTCGAGTTCATTCTGGGCGATAGCGCCGGGGGCGCTCAGGCTGGCATAACGTTCGCGAAGGCGTCTGGCATCGGCGAGATCAACTTCGGCCTGGCTGACGGCGAGTTGTTCCTGGCGCGATTCCATACGCAGCAGGACGGCCCCCTTTTCGACATGGTCTCCAGCTTCGAAATTGACGGCGACGACTTCACCGGCCGTTTCAGGATAGATGGTCGCCGAGGAACGGGCGCGGGCGGTCCCGACGGCTTCGACGCGTGTGACCTGGCGCTCCATCGTCACCTTGTAGGGGATTATCTGCACGGCCCGTTCGCCGCGCGCGCGCTCGGTCGTGGCACCGTTGGCGCTGCTGTCGCCTCCGCCGCAGGCGGACACGGAAGCCAGAAGGGCCGTTGCGATCAGTGTGGTTCCGAAAGTTCTGGTCACTCGCCCGTCTCTATATTCCATTCCAATTTCTTTGGCGGGCCCGCCCATCCGGTCGGAAAGACGACGACATTAGCGCTGAACATGCAGACCCTGTTACGCTCTAACGACCGACTTGGTTCGTTCCGTCGCCGGAAAAAGCAATAAATGTGAAAAGCTTCAATTTTATTGCGAGGCAGGTGGTCGCCGCCAGAACATATGCTGGAACGAATATAGGCTGGTTAACCGGTTCTGGCGAATTCCAGCCGGGGATTTGCAAGAGACTTAAAGGAGGGTGGCTAGGATTTGTTCGGTCACAGTCCAGCAAGGTGCGTCCGACATGCAGATCTCACCGGTGGTTACCCTTATCCTTTCGATTGTATTCGGGGTTGCGGCCATCCTCGGTGCGCGCTTCTGGCTCGGATCCTCCGATAATGAGACCGGCGTGGAGACGGTCATCGAGGCGCCGGTCATCGCACGGGAACCGGTCCTTGTCGCCGTGCGTGATATTCCGCGCGGCGTCATGGTTGATCCAGCATGGTTCGAAGTCGAGGAAAGGCCAGCCGTTGAAATCCCCCGGGGGGCGTTCGCCGACCGCAAGGCGCTTGAGGCGACCGGACTTGGGCGCCCGACCCTGATCGAGATTGCCGCCGGTGACATGATGTCGGAAAAGCTGCTGCTTGCTGAAGGTATGCGTGCGTCACTGTCCTCCCGGATCGAGCCCGGCTATCGCGCCTATACCATCCGGATGGACGATGTTTCTGGCGTGGCGGGCTTTGTGCTGCCGGGAGACCGGGTCGATGTGATCTTCATCGCCAATGAGGGCAGCCAGGCCATGTTTGACGACCAGCCTGTTTCCGCGCGGTCGGCGAGTTCCCGCAGCGCCATTGTCCTGCTCCAGAATGTCGAGGTTCTTGGTCTCGACCTCAATGACGACATGATCGGAAATGATGCACGCGTGTTCAAATCGGCAACGCTTTCAGTGTCGCTGGAGCAGGCGCAAAAGCTGTCTGTTGCCAGTGAGTCCGGAACCTTGTCGCTTGCCCTGCGCGGGAGTGCGGACGAACAGTTCATGCAGGCCGAGGCGGTCAATCTCGACCGGCCACGCCCGCGCCGCGTCGCCTCGAGCGTGCCGCGTCCGCTGACGCCTCGCCGCGCCTCTTCATCAACGGTGGAGGTAGTGCTGGGTGAGCAGGTGACGCAATACGAAGTGCCCGTCAGCCAGTAGCGTCGCGCCACCAGTGGTTCCGGCAAGCAACGCCAGTGGGCTCAGGTTGCAGAAAAGACGTCGATCAGGCGGACCACGGCTGGCAGCATCAGGACTGTGAGCAGGGATGGGAAAACGAACAGGATCAGCGGCACGACGAGCTTGGCCGGCAAAGCAAGAGCCTTCTCTTCGGCGTACAACATTCGCCGTTCGCGCATGTCGGTTGCGAAGGTGCGGAGTGTATCGCCAACGCTGGTACCAAGTTCCTCCGATTGTCGCAGCATGGTTGCGAGCGATCGAGCTTCTTCCAGGCCCAGGCGGTCAGCGAAATTCTTCCATGCTTCGATACGTGCGCGACCTGCGCGGGTTTCGAGGTTCATGATCTTCAGGTGATCGGCGAGGTTCGGATAGCGCTGAACGAGTTCTTCTGCGACGCGCTGCACGGCGCCATCGAGGCTGAGCCCGGCTTCGACACAGGCGACCATCAGGTCCATCATGTCCGGAAAGCCTTCGCGGTACTGGGCCTCACGCTGAGCGATCTTCTTGTCGAGCAGAAAGGACGGAGCGACGAAGCCGAGAACGGCAAGTGCACCGGATGCCATGATCAGTCCGTTCTTCGGCATGTGTTCATCTATGATGGGCCATGCGCCGACAAGGGCGAGCTGTGGGGCCACCAGGCAAACGAAGCGAATGCCGATATAGAGGTAGGGGGCCGATTTCGAGTAGTAGCCTGCCTGCATCAGTCGATGCCGGATCCTGGTGGTTTCCTGGGAGTTCGGGTCAGTGAATCTCCGGCCGAGCATCTCGATCAGGGAGTTGCGCGGTTTCTGCGGGTATCCGGCGCGGTTTGAGCGCGGCACATCGCCCTTGAGGCGCTCGCTGACCTGCCGGCGCCCCCGCACGATCTGGGACACGGCGTGCGCAAACAGGCCGAACGCGATCACGGCGACCATCGAAATAGCAAGTCCTGTTGCGAAAGAGCTGTCTTGTCCGAACATCGGTGTGCGCGCTCCCTCAGACCTTGAAGTTGATCATCTTGCGCATGAGCAGATTGCCAATCGCCATCCAGGCGACACACGCGCCGAGCCCATACTGGACGACGGGCTCATGGATGACGGAACCGTAGAAATGCGGCGTCATCAGGTGCATCATCGTCAGCACAATGAAAGGGGCTGCGGTGAGGATCATGGCTGAGGCCCGCCCTTCCGAGGACGCAGCCTTCACTTTCATGCGCATCTTCTGGCGCGAGCGGACTGTCGCTGCGTTTACCTTCAACAGGCTGGCGAGATTGCCGCCCGTCTTGGCCTGGAGGCGAACCGTGGCGGCGAAGAGCTCCACATCCGGCTGACGCGTCCGTTCCGCAAGCTTCTTGACCGCTTCCTGAAGACTCGACCCATAGGAGATTTCATCTGCGGCGAGGCCGAATTCCGAACCGATCGGGTCTGGCATTTCGTGGCCAACAAGGGAGACTGCGGTCGGCACGGGGTGTCCGGCCTCAAGACTGCGCACGATAATTTCGAGCGCGTCCGGAAGCTGTGCGCCCAGGAGTTTTTCACGCCCGCCTGCCTTCATTTTCAGGTACATCCGAGGAAGCACGAAACCGGCCACGAAGGCGGCCGCGAGGGAAATCAGGACGCTGTGCAGTAAGAAGAAGCTTGTGCCTCCAGCGAGGATGGCAAGGCTCGCGGCAAGACCGGCCCAGAGGGAGGGATTGAAACTGAGGCCCGAGCGGGTGACGAGATCATTGAACCAGCGCAATGCCATGGTCTGGTTGCCGTGCTGGTCGAGACCGCGCTGACGGCGTAGTTCCACGATAAGTTCAGCGACCGACGCGCGGCTTTCCTTGACCTTCAGGCGCTTGTTGATCCTGGTCTTTGCCACGGCCGTCTTGCCGAAGCCCAAGACCGACTGCATCGCCATGAAGGCAGAGGCAAAAGCCAGCACATATATGACGGTCGAGATATCCATTGGATTATTTCGGCACCGTCAGAAGCGGCCGGGACGGATCGAAGTATTCAAGCGGGAGATGGACGCCGCGGCGATTCATTTCATCGAGGCATTTCGGGCGAAGGCCGGAGGCGCGGAATTCGCCAACGACGGTACCGTCTTCGCTGGTGCTGAGACGGTTGAAGGTGAAAATGTCCTGCATCTGGATGATGTCGCCTTCCATGCCAGTCACCTCTGTGACGTGGGTGATGCGGCGAGAACCATCCGAGAGGCGCTGGGCCTGGATGATGATGCCGATGGCGGATGCGATCTGGCCGCGCACCGCTTCCGAGGAAATCCGAAGGCCGCCCATCGCGACCATCTGTTCGAGACGGCTGATCGCTTCGCGCGGATTGTTGGCGTGGATCGTGGCCATCGAGCCCTCATGGCCGGTGTTCATGGCCTGCAGCATGTCGAAGGCTTCTTCGGAGCGGACCTCGCCGAGGATGACGCGGTCGGGGCGCATGCGAAGGGCGTTCTTGACGAGTTCCCGCTGGCGGATCTCACCCTTGCCTTCGAGATTTGGCGGGCGCGTTTCCATGCGGGCGACATGCGGTTGCTGCAGCTGGAGTTCGGCAGCGTCCTCGATAGTGATGAGGCGCTCCTTGTGGCTGATCGCCTTGGATAGCGCGTTGAGGAGCGTCGTCTTGCCCGAGCCCGTGCCGCCGGAGATGATCGCCGTGACGCGGCACTTCACGGCGCCATGAAGGAACTCTGCAACTTCCTTTGGCATGGCCTTGAATTCGATCAGTTTTTCCAGTGTCAGCGGTGACTTCGAGAACTTCCGGATCGAGACGAGCGGACCGTCAATGGCGACAGGTTCGACCGCCGCATTCACGCGCGAACCATCGAGCAGGCGTGCATCGACGAGGGGTTGGCTTTCATCGACGCGGCGGCCGACCGCGGACACGATGCGTGAGACGATCCGGCGAAGGTGGGCGTTGTCGCGAAACTTGGCGCTGGAAAGTTCCAGTTCACCGCGGCGCTCGACATAGACCTGATTATAGCCATTGATCAGGATATCGGAGATGGTTGGGTCAGCAAGCAATGGCTCGAGCGGGCCGAGCCCGGTCATCTCATGATAGACGGACTCGGCGAAATTCGCGACTTCGGCCTGGTTCATCGGAATGCGTTCATCGCGAACGATCTCGGTCACGAGGCGGCGGACCTGCCGCATCATCTCGGTCTCGTCCAGCTTGTCGAGCATGGAGAGGTCAAGCTCGTCGATCAGCTTGTTATGGACGCGCAGCTTGGCGTCGAGCAGGTCGAATGAAGGGGCGTCTTCGTCAGCAGAGTGCGCCTCGGCCCTGGCTGGGGTATTGGCCGCCTCAACGTCAGAATTCGCCGGGATGGCCACGGCGGTCTCGGCGTCGATGTCGGAGATCACCTCGTCGAGTGTCTGTTCAGTATCCTCCGGGCGCTTGTGCGCCTGTGTCTTCGAGAGAATGGAGAACCTTGCCATTATGCGCGCTTCCTTGATTTCTCGGTCTGCACGGTCGCGCCTGTGCCGGTTTCGAGCCGGGTGATGATTTCGGCGACATCCCTGGAGATCCGGTTGCCGGGCTTGGCCTGGCCGACGGCTTGTCCGAAGTTCACGGATGCCAGGGCCGCTTCCCAGTCTGACGAGACGGTCGCAAAAACGCGGCGGCCAATGGCGTCCTCGGCCTGCGGCACGGTGACGGCGTTCCCGAAGAATTTTCTGGTCATCCGGTTGAGGATAATGCGCGGGCTGGCCATGCCATCCGTCGCGTCTTCAAGTTCTTCAGCGCGATGCCGGGCTGCGTGGAGGGCCGGTACGGTGAGTTCACTCAATACCAGAACCTCGTCTGAACCCATTACCACTGAACCCGACCAGGGCGACGGCCAGCGCGGCATGTCGATCACCACCATGTCATAGGCGTCGCAGGCGACTTCGAGCACCTTGAAGACGGATTCCGGCCTGATCGAATTCCACATCCGGGTGGATCGCGGCGCCGAGAGCAGGTCGATGCCGCTCTTGTGACGTGTAATGAAGGCCTGGAGCAGGGCTTCGTCAATTCGGTCAGCGGACTGCGTCAGGGCCACCTGGTTCAGGTTCGAGGGGCAGTTGAGATACGACGCGCACGAGCCATCAAAGAAGTTGAGATCGACGAGGCAGACCTTGTTACGCTTTTCGCGCTGGCTGAACTGGTAGGCGAGTTCGACGGCCACGAGCGTTGCGCCTGCACCGCCCACGGAAGACGTCACCGTCCAGCATTTGCCGGCCGCGCCTTCGCCCTCCCGGCCTTCGCGGCGGTTCACATTTTCAAGGGCCTCACGCAACGGATCGGGCTTGACCGGGGCTTCGAGCATGTCCCAGCGGGCAAGCGAGAGGACATGCTTTACCGCAAGCACAGGAATGTTCATGCCGACCACAATGCCCGGCATGTTGGGGTGGGTCTGGGAGACCTTCAGCAACAGTTCGACAAGATCAAAGCTCTGATCGTGCTCAAGCATGATCACCGAATTGTGGTCGCGGGCCGCAGCGTTGAGCGCTGAATGGGCATCGTGGTGCGTGATCGGTGTGACCTGGCCAAGCCTGCCGGCGGCCTCGTCGATATCGGCGTGCCATTGCGGCGCAAAGACATGCAGGCGGGCGGGCAGGCTTGGCTTCAAGGTCTCCGTCATGTCTAGCGTGTCCCGGTCTGCGGTACGTATCCGAGATCCCGGCGTACCAGCTGAGCGTCGATATTGCTGTTCACGGCACTTCCGGATGCTGGTGCGGCGTCGTCGTCGAGCTTGCCCATCAGGACGCGCTCGGCTTCGCTCGGTTCGCGACGGCTGGTGAGCGGATCCACAAGCCGGGTGCCGGCACTCGCCGGGCGCACAAGACGCGGCGTGATGATGATCACCAGCTCGGTCTCATTCTCGCGAAAGCGGTTTGAACGGAACAGTGCGCCGAGGATCGGGACATCGCCAATCCACGGGGTCTGCACGGTCGTGCTGTCGACCGTGTTCTGGATAAGTCCGGCAATGGCAAAGCTCTCGCCATCGGACAGCTCGACAATCGTATTGGCGCGTCGCACGCTCAGTGCCGGGATCTCGACACCTTCCAGGCGGATGGAGTTTCGCGGGTCGAGCTGGCTGACTTCTGGGCTGACTTCGAGGCTCATCAGCGAGTCTGAAAGAATTGTCGGCGTGAAGTCCAGGCTGACGCCGAATTCACGGAATTCGATGGTGATAACATTCTTGTCAGAGGCAACCGGGACCGGAAACTCTCCGCCGGCCAGGAAGCTCGCCGTCTCGCCGGAACGGGCAACAAGGTTCGGCTCGGCAAGGGTGCGGATAATGCCCTTCTGCTCAAGTGCGGAAAGGAAGACATCGATGTTGACGTCGCCCGCATTGCCAAAGATGGTGCCGAGCGTTTTCGGCGTGCTGCCGGACAGAATGCTTGCTCCGGTCGAAAAGACGAAGTCGCCGGCCTGGTAGATATCGCTGCCAAGTCCGATCTCATTGACGTCTTCGCGGGACGCTTCGACGAAGCGGACTTCCAGCATCACTTGCTGCGGGCTGGTGATCTTGAGGGCGTCGATGACACTGTCGGGTGCGTAGCTGGATGCGATGGCGAGGATTTCCGCTGCGGTTGCATCATCGGGAACGCCGCCGCGCACGTGGAGACGGTTGGCGATGGTGCGCAGGTCGAGGCGCACATCCGGAAAGAGGGCGGCAACATCACTCCTGATAGCGCCAAGATCGTGCTGGACGCGCACATCAATGATTTCGACGAGTTCGCCTTCATCATCATAGACCAGGATGTTGGTCGCGCCGATAGTGCGACCACGGACGTAGAGGCGATTGTCTGCGGTCGGCGAGGCGTCGGCGATTTCGGGCTGTGACACGGCGATGCGCTTGAAGGGGCGCGCAACAGTAATGGGGGTGGAGCGGTTGATAACGACGGTCAGGTCGGTCTGGAGGGGGCCGCTGGCACTGCTTTCAACGCGTGGTATTTCGCCGCCGCGTAACGGGGGCGTACCTGACGCGGCGGGAGTCAGGCAGATCGCTGCAAGGCAGGCAAGCAGCGTGTTCCGCTTGCGCGATGTCGATACCATTTTCAGCCCCTGAACGTTCTGTTCAGCCGCATTTCCAGCGACTTAGAGCTGATCGGTCTAACAGTCAGGCATAAAGCCGCACTGAAACGGTAAAGCGAAACTTCTCAGAAATTTGCCGCTTTGCAGTGAAGTCCTGACAAGTGATTGGCGTTGTCGCACACTCATCAGGACTTCACAGGTCCGATCCAGACCTGCTGGGCGTTCACAAACTCCAGGATGCCGTGAGGACCGAGCTCGCGTCCGAGACCGGACGCCTTTGTGCCGCCGGAGGGCAGGCGTGGGTCTGTTTTCACAATGCCATTGACGCTGACCTGTCCGGTGTCGAGCTGAGACGCGATGGCCTCGCCGCGAGCCGTGTTCGTCCAGACGCTGGCGGCAAGGCCGTATTCGGTGTCATTCGCCATTTCGAGGGCGTGCGCCTCGTCATCTGCGCGGACCATAACGGCGACCGGCCCGAAGGTTTCCTCGGTGAAGGCGCACATGCCGGGCTTCACATCCGACAGCAGGGTAACGGGATAGAAATAGCCCTCGCTATCGGGCAGTTCTCCGCCGAGAAGGCAGGTCGCGCCCTCGGAAATGGTCTGCTGTACCTGTCTGTGAAGGCCGTCGCGCAGGTCGGGGCGTGCAATGGGGCCGACCTGCGTACTCTCATCAGTCGGATCACCGACTTTCAGCTTTGATAGCCGGTCTTTCATCAGCGCGGTCATTTCATTGTAGACGCTGGCTTCGACGATGATCCGCTTGGCGGCGATACAGGACTGGCCGGCATTGATGATGCGCGACAGTGTCAGCGTGTCTGCAGCTTTCTCAAGATCGGCATCTGCAAGCACGATGGACGGGTCGGAGCCACCAAGCTCGAGCACGGCAGGCTTGATCGCCGAGCCCGCAATCTCGGCCACTTTCGAGCCGCCCCGTGAGGAACCCGTGAAGGAGACGCCGCGGATGCGCCTGTCACGGATGACTGCCTCGACGCGCGGCGTCTCAAGGTAGAGTGCCTGGAACAGGCCTTCTGGGGCTCCAGCCTCGCGAAAGCATGTTTCGATGGCTTCGGCGCAGCCCGGCACGTGGGGGTCATGTTTCATCAGGCAGGAATTGCCTGCCATCAAGGCTGGCGCGCTGAATCGGAAGGCCAGCCAGAAGGGCGCATTCCACGGCAGGATGCCGAGGATCGGACCAATGGGCAGGTGCTGGACATAGGACAGGGAGGCGTCCGACTCGATGACCTGCCGGGTAAGGTATTGTTCGGCGTGATCGGCATAGTGCTCGGCGCACCAGGCTGACTTGTTCACCTCGCCGATCGACTCATTCTTCGGCTTGCCCATTTCCTCCGTCATGACGGGGCCGAGCGTGTCGACATGGTCGCGCATGTACTTCGCGACATCGCGAAGCAGCCTGCCACGCTCGGCGAAGCTTTTCCCTTTCCACGCCTTGAAGGCCTTTATGGAGGCTTCAATCTTGGCATTCACTTCGGCGTCCGTGTCGGGCGTAACCTCGCGCACGGTCTGGCCGGTCGCCGGGTTCACGGCTTTCAGCATGTCTGTCTCCTGTTTGGGCCGGTTTACTGTGTAACAGCTTCGCCGTTCGTGGCCTTTTTGGGCTTTGGTTTTGGCTTTGTATCGGCCGACTTCTCAGGCGGCTTGAGCGTGAACTCTTCTGGCAGGTCGAAGAAGCTCTCGCAGCCATCCTCCGTGACGTAGAACGTGTCCGAGATGCCGACCGTCTTGTCGCCATCCACGCCCCAGACCCATGGGATGATGTGGAAGGTCATGCCTTCCTTCAGAATCTGCGGGTCGCCCTGCATGAGCGAGAGAATGTAGCCTTCGTCCCAGCTCGGTGGAAAAGCGATACCGATGGAATAGCCGGACCGCGTGATCAGCGAGCCGCCATGACGGCCATCATTCACGATGTCGCGGACGATCTTGTCGGCGTCCGAGACCGTGAGGCCCGGTTGTACAGCGTCGCGCAGCTCCCGTAGCGCCTTTTTCATCTGGCGCTCGGCGCTTTCCATCGAGGACGACAGTTTCTTCTGCATGACGACGGTTCGCATCATGGCCGTGTGGTAGCGCCGGTAGCAGCCGCCGACTTCGAGGAAGACATGCTCGCCTTCCTGCACAGTGCGCCCTTCCCAGGTGGCGTGGCCGATCATGGAGCGCGGGCCGGATGTCACATAAGGCATGACGGCAGGAGGTTCGCCGCCTGCCTCGAACATGGCGGCAGAAATGGCGGCGCCGATCTCGTTCTCTGTAATGCCGGGACGTGCGATCTCAATGCCCGCCTTCATGCCGGCCTGCGTGGCGCGGGCGGCCTTCTTCATGATCTCGATTTCGTGTTTCGATTTGCAGGCGCGGCCTTCCTCGACGATGCCGAAGCAGTCCATCATCCGTCCGGTCGTGTAGGCAGAGTGAATCCGGTCCTGCTGGTATGCCGGCAGGAAGTAGGAATTGCGCTCATAGCCGATGGTACAATTGTTGAGACCGGCTTCGCGGAAACTGTCGATGAGCGTCTGGATGGCATCGCCATTGTCTGCGAATGGCCGGGTCTTGCTGACCCAGGTGCGGGCGTGAACGTTGGACTCTTCCATGTTCCGCGTGACCATGTAGCACTCGCCTTCGCGCGGCACGACCAGCGCCTGGAAGAAGGAATAGCCGGTCGTCTGATAGTCCGTCATGTACATGATGTTCTCGGGATCCGAGATCACCACGGCGTCGAGATTGCGCTCATCCATGCGTTGTCGAAGGCCTTCGAGCCGCCGCACATATTCCTCGTGCGGGAAGGTCATGTCATCGCGCTGTCTCATGCTGGCACCAGAACGGCATTCATTGCCTTCTCGAGCAGGTCGAGCCCTTCATTGAGGTCAGCATCATCAATGGTCAGTGGAGGTATCAGCTTGATCACGCGGCCTTCCGAACCGCAGCCGCCAAGAAGCAGGCCTGTGCGGAAGCATTCGGCGACAATCTTCTTGGCGAGAGCGCCATCCTTTGTGTCGATGCCCTGCATCATGCCGCGGCCGCGCACTTCCATGCCGGGCTGTGCCATCTTCTGCAGCCGTGACGCCATGACCTCGCCCTTGCGGCGGACCTCGGCCATGAAGCTGTCATCCTTGAAATAATCCATGGCGACCTTGCCGGCGACGAAGGAGATGCCCTGACCCCGGAAGGTGCCGGTGTGTTCGCCGGGAGACCAGTGCTTGTCATGTTCCGGCTTGTTGAGGTTCATGGCGAGGGGCGTGCCGAAGCCGCCAATGCCTTTGGCCAGGGTGATGATGTCGGGGTCGAGGTCCATGCCGTCAAAGCTGAAATAGGAGCCGGTGCGGCCGCAGCCGGCCTGGATGTCATCAATGATAAAGAGCGCGCCGCGATCCTTCGCGAACTGGCGGATGGCTTGCAGCCATTCCTTTGTGGCGACATTTACGCCGCCTTCGGCCTGGATCACCTCAACGAGGATGGCGGCTGGAGGCTCATATCCCGCCGAAGGATCAGCATAGGTCTCGTCCATGCCATCCAGCGGGTGCATGAAGGGCAGGCGCTCGACATAATGGAGCGGAATGCCCGCTGCGTTTCGGTAATAGGCATTTGCGGTAGCGGCCAGCGCACCAACCGTCATGCCGTGAAAGCCGTTTGTGAAGGCGATGACGCGGCGACGTCCGGTGACGCGGCGGGCGAGTTTCAGCGCAGCTTCGACGGCGTTCGTGCCGGTCGGGCCGGTAAACTGCATGCGGTAATCCATGCCGCGCGGCTTGAGGATCGTGTCGACAAAGGCCTGCATGAACTCACGCTTGGTGGTCGTGGCCATGTCGAGGCTGTGCGGAATGCCATCAGACTGTATGAAGTCGATAATGGCTTCCTTCATCTTCGGATTATTGTGGCCGAAATTCAGCACGCCAGCACCGCCAAAGAAATCGAGATAGGACTTCCCGGCTTCATCGACCTGCCGAGCATTCGAGGCTGTTTTGAAGACCGTCGGGTAGGCTCGGCTATAGCCCCGGACCTCGGACTCCCAGCGTTCGAATAGTTCCATATCTCTCTCCTTCTGTGGAAATGCGTGTGTCTGTGTCCTCAATCCTGTTGAGACGTTGATTGGGGTGGCAAGGGTGCCCCGGCGAGGCGGGCGTAGATTCTTGTCACAATGGGCAAGAGACGGTCATTGAAGTCATAACGTGGGCTGTGACAGGGCTCATGATGCCCGTTTCCGTCATCTGCGCCAATCAGTGCGAAGGCGCCCGGTAACTCCTTCAGATAGTAAGAGAAATCCTCCGATGCCATGATCGGGACTGGCAGCTCTTCATGCAGCCAGTCGTTTCCGAGGTCCGCGGCAATGGCGGCGCGCATCGTTTCGGCTGCGTTGGCGTCGTTGATCGTTGCGTCATAGCGCGGAAAGAGTTCGATCGCGGCCTCTACTCCATAAGCGGCGGCCTGGGCGGTTGCGATTTCAGTGATCATGGCGTCGATGCGGGCGCGATCGGATGGATTTGCGATACGGATACTGCCAGCGAGACGGGCGCTGTCCGGGATGACAGTCTCACCACTTGGCGCGTCGATGGAGGTGACGCTGACCACAGCGGCATTCTGCGGCGTGATGCGACGCGATATGATCTGCTGCAGGGCCATGGTGACGGCGGCAGCGGCAAGAACCGGGTCGCGGGTGTTCTCCGGCTGGCTGGCATGGCCGCCAGAGCCCTTGAGAAGAATGCGGAATGTGCCATTGCCGGCCATGACGGCGCCGTCCGGGCAGACGGCCTTGCCAAAAGGAATAGCGGGCCAGTTGTGCCAGCCAAAGATCGCGTCGAGCCCTTCAAGCGCGCCATCTTCGATCATTTTCTTCGCCCCATGCCCGCCTTCTTCAGCGGGCTGGAAGATCAACGTGACCGGGCCCGGCAACGCGGCTTCATGCGCCTTCAGCCAGGCGGCGGTCGACATCAGGGCGGCGGAGTGGCCATCATGCCCGCACGCATGCATGCAGCCATCATGGGTCGAGACATGGGCATGACTGCTGGCCTCATGGATGGGAAGGGCGTCAATGTCCGCGCGCAGGCCGATATGACGGCCCGGTGCGAGCGGCGCGATCCGGGCTACTGTGCCGGTGCCAGCGCAGACTCTCCAGGGAATACCGAGACGGTCGAGCGAGGCGCGAATGGTGGCGGCTGTCTCAATCTCCTGCCAGGGAAGTTCGGGGCGTCGATGAAGGTTTCTCCGGAAATCGACGGAGGCCTTCTGTATCACTGCCCAGTCGGAGGCTGCTGCCCCGCTGCCGGTCTTGAAGGCGACGTCTTCCATCGCCTCACACTACGCGATCGGGGTGAGACATCAACTGCCCCACATGTGGAATGTTTCCGGTTGGCAGGGGGACATCCAGGCAGGGAAGGGCGGGGGCAAGGCCAGGAAATTCTGTCGCACCAGTATAGGGTTTGGGTTCGAGTGCTGACGAGGCATGGCGGAAGGTCTCGCCCCCGGGCGCACGGGCAACACGTTTGACTTCTGGTGTAGCTGGCTTCGCCGCGCATTCCGGTCCCTGACGCAGGGTGGCGATGATCGCTATCGCCGGTATATCCGGACCCGGCACGCCAATCCGTCCATTCTCGGCCAGATGGCCGCCATCCGGGCTGACGACGAAACACTCCTCTGCGAATCCCTGGCCAAGGGTTTTGGTATGCCCGCTGAAGGCGTGAGCCAGCCAAGGCTGGTGGCGGGCAAGCTGATGGCCGGGTCATCCTATGTCATCAGACGCTTCGAGAATGACGACATCGACCTGGTGAAAGAGGCCGCCTGCGTGATCGACGAGGTGGAGGCGATGTTCGGATATCCGCTCGTTGAAAGATTCTGACCCGCTGTCCGATCAGGAAATCATGACGCTGCCAAGTTCATGAATTGACATTTTTGTAGTCAGGTATCACTAACTGGTTGGACGCAGCGCAGCTTCTCAGCAGAAGAAGCGCGCCGTCGGTGAACAAGTACGCAAACATCTACGGTCGCAGGTATCTGGGGCTCCAGGGAGGAAAATATGCGAAATCTGGTGCTGGCTGTCGGTGCAGCCGGCCTGCTGGCAGGGTGCACAGCCGTCGAGCCGACCGCAAACGGTCAGGCATTGCAGGCGAGTGCCGACAGCTCTGCCAAAGTCTACAGGGACCTGTCCGGTGTCTGGCAGGTGCTGAACACAGCGAATGACAATGTCGAGGCCCATGATGCCCAGCACGCCTACCAGCTGCGGGACGGGCCGTTCGGACCGGTTCCAGCCAAGAATGTCCTTGCGTTGGGGGCGGTCGGTGCCGTGCCGCCCGGGCCGAGCGTGATCAAGGGACGCCAGACGCTGCCCTACCTTCCGGGGGGCGCGGAAAAGGCAGCCGAAAACGTCGCCGACTGGGCGAACAGGGATCCCGAAGCGCTCTGTTATATGCCGGGTGTGCCGCGTGCCACATATCTGCCGTACCCCTTCGAGATCATCCAGAATGATGAGCAGATGCTGATCGTCTACGAATATGCCAACACGGTCCGGAACGTGTTTCTGACCGATCCGGGCGAGGCACCGGTCGACAGCTGGATGGGGCAATCCTATGGCTATTGGGATGGCGACACGTTCGTGATCGAGGTGACAGCGCAAAACGGCTCATCCTGGCTCGACCGGGCAGGCAACCATTATTCGGCGATGGCGAAGGTCACCGAGCGCTACACGCGTGTCGGCGAGCACCACATCGAGTATAGTGCAACGATTGAGGATCCGGACACCTTCTCTGAGCCAGTAACGCTGGAGATGACGCTCTATCGTCTGATTGGCGATGACGCCCGGATCGAGGACTTCAACTGTGTGCCATTCGTGGAAGAAAAGCTCCACGGGCACCTGCGTAAGGAGCCGCTGCAATGAGACTCACCCTGAAATCACTGCTCGCTGCTTCCGCGACCGCTATGGCCGCCGCCATGGTCGCGCCTGCTGCAATGGCAGAACCGCCCGAGACAGATTATGAGCCCCCGCGCATGCCGGATGGTACGCCGAACATGCAGGGCATCTGGACCAATGCATCGCTGACGACGCTGGAAAAGCCGGACGGAATGGCAGTCGTGGTGCCGGAGAAGCAGGCTCTCATTATGGCCGGCATGGTTGAGGCATCTGCGGAAGCCGACAATCAGCCAACTGACCCGGATGCGCCGGCGCTCGAAGCTGGCGGCGACGGTGTGGGCGGCTACAACCGTTTCTGGATGGACTTCGGGACTTCGCTGGCCAAGGTGCGGGGCGAATATCGCTCCACATGGATTGTCGATCCCGCTGATGGCAAGCTGCCCTACACAGAAACCGGACGAAAGCTGGCCGAGGAGCGGCTCGCAGAGCAGCGCGAGAACTTTGATCATCCGGAAGTGCGGGCGGCCGCAGAGCGGTGCACCGTCGGGTTCGGTTCAACGGGCGGTCCGCCGATGCTGAATGTTCTGTACAATAACAACTACCAGATCGTTCAGGCGCCGGACAAGGTGGCGATCCTTGTCGAGATGAATCACCAGACCCGGATGATCCGCCTCAATGAGGAACACCGGCCGGACGTGATGGACCAGTGGCTCGGCGATTCGGTGGGGTACTGGGACGGCGATACGCTGGTTGTCGAGACGACAAATTTCGAGCCTGACATTTCGCTGCGCGCGGCAACGCGGCACCGCCTGTACATGTCGCCAGACGCGAAAGTGACAGAGCATTTTACGCGGATATCGGGCGATGAAATCTTTTACGAATTCTGGGTCGAGGACCCCGAAATCTTCACCCAGACGTGGAAGGGGGAGATGATCCTCCGCAAATCGGAAGGGCCAATTTACGAGTATGCATGCCACGAGGCGAACTATTCGCTTCCGGGCATCCTGGCCGGCGCTCGCCGGGAAGAACAGGAAGCAGCATCAGCTGGCGGCTCGAAGTGAGAAGGCAGGCGGTGGGGTCAGCAAGCCCTGCCGTATACCACCTGAACCAATGGGAGACATTGATATGAAACTGAACAACAAGCTCTACGCCCTTGCCGGTGTTGCAGCTGGTGCTCTCGCGATTGTTGGGGCAGCCAGTGCCCACCACGCCTTCTCTGCGGAATTCGATGCCGATGCGCCGGTTCTCCTGCGCGGAGAGGTCACCAAGGTGGAGTGGGTCAACCCGCACACTTGGATCCATCTCGCGGCCGAGGAAGAAGGCAGTGAGGAAACGACGGCCTGGATGGTCGAAGGCGGCACGCCGAACACGCTCCTGCGCGCTGGCCTCAACAAGCGGTCATTGACACCGGGCACGCCGATCATCGTGCGCGGCTACCAGTCGAAGGACCGGCTGTGTGCACCGGCCTGCAAGGCCAATGGCCGCGACATCACCCTGTCGAATGGCGAAAAGATCTTCATGGGCTCCAGCGGAACGGGCGCGCCTCGTGACGGCACCGACCCGCGCGAACGCGGGCCGGTCACGACCGAGCTTCCGGACTCCGAAGACATGTAAAGCGGCTTTCAGTAGCCCGATGTATCAAAGCCGCTCCGGAAACGGGGCGGCTTCCTTTATTGGTTGATGGCGGCTGCGCGCCAATCCAGTGCGGAACCTTTGCCGCTTACCAGAAAGCGATCCAGCGACCGGCGACAGCAGTCGTCATCCAAAGGGCGATGGTTGTGGCTGACCCGAGCCTTGCCATGAGCGGCATGGAGTCGGCGCTGCGGCCCGAAAGCCAGACCAGTATGCCCAGTCCTGCGATCATGATCAGGAAGGCGACGCGGGCAAGCAGGCTTGTCAGGGCAATGAAGACCCAGCCCCAGAGGAGGAGAGACACAAGAGCGAAGACAATGGCGAGTGGTGTCAGCCTCCCATTATTCCTGATCAGGCTGTCGCGTGTGCCGAAGGTGAAGAGGACCGCACTGACAAGGGTCGCCATCTTCACCCAGTAGGGCGGGCTGTAGAAGAGCTTCATCACTTCTCCAAGCGCCAGCATCACGCCGCTCAGGACCAGGACGGCAAGCGCCGCTATCAGAAAGGGCTGCATCCTGCGGTTCAGGCTCTGGGGTGATTGGGAGTGCAGGCCGGGGCCGATAACGCGCAGGTCCGCCATGATGATCGCGCCGCCGAGCAGCGCAAGCGAGAGCAGGTGGAAGCATCCGGCCCAGGGCACGATAAGCATGGAATCCTTGACGGCCATGGCGATTGTGGACTGGTCAATGCTGTCGGCGATCGGAAGGAAGTATTTGTCGGTGAAGGAGCAATCATACGGCTCGCCTTCATAATAGCATGTGGCCATGGCGCTTACTCCGTCACGTCTGCAAATTCGATGGGGGGACAATCGGCGAGGGCGCTCATCACGCCATTCGGGTCAAGCTTTTCGCAATTGTACCAGTCATAGGCGATCATCCGCCCGGTGATCACGACAAAGACCCACGCCGAGAGGGAGATGGCAGCCGATATCCGGGCGCTCCGGGGCGGTTTGGGATCGCTGTCCCAGGCCGCCATGTCTTTCTGGAACCGGAAGTGATAGACGAGGATGTTGATCATTGCGGCGGCAATCAGCAGGATTTTCAGCCGGAAGAAGAGACTGTGATAATAGACAAGCGGCTTGGCGTAGAAGAGCAGCAGTCCCGTGATGACGAGCAGGATAAAGCCAGCGACCGTCAGCGGCAGGATACGTCTGTCCATCTCTGACAGCGGCACGTTCCGGTAGACGAGGCCCAGCATTCTGAGATCGACCATGATGATCGTGCCAACGAACAGCATGAGCGTCATGACGTGACTGGCTTCCAGTATCGGCCAGACATAGAAGGATTCCCGAAGCGCCACACTCCACGGCGTCTCGTTCATCCAGAGGAAGAAGTCTCTCATCCCTTACTCCTTTGGCATGGATCGCCGGATGGCATTGCCATCCCGGTACAGCGTCGTGGCGGCGAAGAAGCCGGTGGCGTTCAGTTCCACGGTGACCGGTTCAGCCGTCTCATTGGCCCAGTACCAGCCATGCTCGCCCTGGAATTCGGCGATGTAGGTTCCGTCCTGCCGCCCGGCGTCACCGGCCGCATAGGAATAGGCTTCGCCCTCTTCACCGCCGGAAGGCTCGGCGTGCATGTCGAAATGCAGTGGCGCGGACGCCTTCCATCCGAAGACGACGCCGGCATGCTCCTTGAGATCGAGCTTGTATTCGAGCGACTCAAAGCCGAGGAGTTCAAAGCTCTCGTTGATGGTTACAGGACTTGCGTCTGCTGCCTCGAAGGCGCGTTCATCTTCCGCGGCCAGGCTGTTGAGGCCCGTCAGCTTGCCAAAGCCGGTCGGATCGATGCCGAACTCTGCTGGCAGGATCCAAAGCACAAGCAGGAGCGCTGCGCCGCCGAGACTGGCGAGAACCGGCCAGATCAGTTTGCGGTCTTCTGTTTGATCGCTCACGCGGCGCCCTCCATGAAATAGCCAGTGAGGTGTTGGCCTATCAGCACGAAACCGCCCATCATCAGCGCGATGTTTGCGTACCAGGCATGTGTCTCGAAGCGAGGCGAAGTGCGCCAGATGTTCAGCAGCCAGACGACAAGCAGCAGGACGAGCACCTGGCCGATCTCCACGCCGATATTGAAAGAGATCAGGTTCAAGAGGAGGCCGTTATCGTCCATCGACAGGGCATGCAGCTTCGTCGCAAGGCCGAGGCCGTGAAACAGGCCGAAGCCGAACACGGCTGCGCGCACGTCGACACTGCCGCCAAAAAGCTTCCTGAACCCGCCCAGATTCTCGAAGGCCTTGTAGACCACCGAGAGGCCGATCAATGCGTCGATCAGGAAGACGCTTACCGACACATTTGCGAGGACGCCGACAAGCAGGGTCAGGCTATGTCCGAGCGTGAACAGTGAAACATAGGTGACGATGTCGCGAAACTTCTTCAGGAAGAAGACGACACCGATGAGGAAGAAGACATGGTCCAGGCCAGTGACCATGTGCCTGGCGCCAAGATAGACGAACGGGATCGGGGCCGGACCGCTGACGCCTTCGACGAATCTCGCATTTGACTGCGAAACGTCATGCGCGACAGCCGGAAAAAAAATCCCCCACATCAGTGCGAACAGCAGGCAGGCAAACAATCCCACCATTCGCGTTGGAACTGGGAAGAAACCCTGATGTGGGGGATAGGTGACCAGGCTGGGCATGGTCGTCAGCTTTTTCCGTACGTGCGAAAGCGCTCATGGCAGGAACGGCAGACGCGGTACATGAGGCCGCCAGCCTCGAACACCGCCTCTTCATCCTGCGCCAATGCAGCGTCCTTCACCTGACCGGCTGCCACGGCAAGACCTTCTGAATAGGTGACCCAGTCCTGCTCTCCGAGACTGTATGTCTCGGTGGCGAGGACTTCTGAAAGGGCGGCCATCTCGTCGGCTGCGTCAGCGACGGCCTGCCAGCCCTCATCCGTGGTCGGGAAGAGACTTTCCTCGCCTTCCACGGTGATGATGTAACCCTGATGATCCCAGATCTTGTCAGCAACGACGTCGAGTTCCTCATTCATGAAGTCGTGCATGGCGACGACATGGGCCGGTTCGCCAGCGTGATCGTCGTCCGGGCTGGTTTCGGTGCCAGTGCCGCCGGAGCAGGCTGCCGTCGTCGCCAGCATGCCGACGATCGCTGCGGACATGAGAAGGTCCTTGAAGGTCATTGGGTCAGTCTCCCTGTGCGGCGCGGAAGGCAATGAAGGCGTTGCCTGGCATCTGTCCGAAAGCGGCATAGCCGGACGGGACAAACAGCATGTCGCCTGCCAGTGATGGCCCGGAATTGTCGATGGCGCCGCCATGGGTCTCGACGCCGTTCACCGCGTCATAGGCCCGTACCGTATCGTACTCCCAGACGACCTCTCCCGTTTCGGCATCAAAGGCGCGCATCATGCCATTGAGCGCGCCGATGAAGACGAGTTCGTCATTCGATGCCGGGGCCGCTGAATAGCCGTACTGGAACACGCAATCGGGATAGGGGGTATCCCCGCCGGGGCGGACGGGACGTGCGCCTTCGGCACAATCGCGACTGGCAGCATGGCTCCAGATGATATCCCCGGTTTGCAGGTCCAGCGCGTAGAGCCCGGGCTTGGGGGTGTAATCGGGGAAGGGGAAGTCGGGGTCAGAGGATGGCGCGTAGACGACACCATTCGCAACGGTGAGACCCCAATGGATCCCGCCCAGGGCTGAGCCGGCGGAAATGCGGGTCTTCCAGATCAGCTCGCCCGTGTCAGCGTTGAGTACATGCACCACGCCGGCTTTCTGGCCACCCACGAGAACATCCGTACCGTCCGCAAGCCTGGTTAGCGTGATGGCGCCGCCAAAGTCGACATCGGGGCCGCGCGGGGAGGGGCAGTTGGGCCCGCCGCTGCCGAAGCCGCCGCACGCCATGTTGAACATGTCCTGTTCGGTTGCCTGATAGCTCCACAGGATGTCACCAGTATCGAGGTCGAGCGCAAAGATGGCATCGCTTGTGTCGGTCGCTGGTGCCGACGTGTTTTCGCCGGTGCCGAAGTAGATACGGTTCTTTTCAAGGTCGAGGGTTGGGGTCGTCCAGACCGGTGCGCCGGATGGGCCGTAGAGCTGCGTACCGACAGAAGACAGGGTGGTCGGCTCTGCATTCTCGGTCATGTGAGTGGCCCAGAGACGCTCGCCAGTATTGGCGTCCAGCGCCGTAACAGCTCCATGGCCCTTGCAGCACTCATATTTCGGATCACCAGCGGCTGCGACATCGATGGCGGAAAGCGGCACGATCAGCTTGTCGCCGGCCTGAACCGGAGCGGCGGTTCCCATATTTTGTGGCAAGACGCCCGCCCTGGCGCTCCACAGCACTTCGCCGGTGGCGCCATCCAGGGCGAACACATTTGTCGAGCCTTCCTGGAAGAAGATGGCGGGCGCGCCGCTTACCTCGCCAAGGGTCAGTGATGAGCGCACATTCACTCCGATTTCATTGTGCCACTTCGTGCAGCCTGTTTCGCGGTCTACCGCGAAGATGTGGCCTGAGGATGCGCCGACAAATACCGTGTCTTCTGTAATGACGGGATAGCCGCGAACATCGGATGCGCCGGGCAGGCCGAGCGTCCACGCGACTTCCAAGTTTGCCATGTCATCCTTGCCAAGCGAACTGCGCTCCGGGCCGTAATATCTGGTATTTGCGAGGTCGGGTCCCCAGCGCTCGACATAGGTCTTGTCGAAGGAGATCGATGTGTCCTCACACATGGCAGATTGCGCGGTCTCATAGTCATCGTCTGGCGTGCCAGCGAGGAAGGTGACGACATTGCGGATATCCTCATCGTCCAGGCCGGCGGCCTGCGCCTGCATCTTGCCCGAGGTCAGCGAAAAGGTGATCTGCGACGGTGCCATCCCCTGAAGGGCCTCAAGGGAGGGGGAGCGGGTCGCCTCCGGATTGTCATGGCAGGCGGCGCAGCGTTGCGCGTAGATTTCGGCGCCGGGATGAGGATCGCTGGCGGCCGAGACATGTTCAGTGCGCGGAACTTCGGCAGTCCCGGTTTCACTGGCCGCGCCAGAAGAAGACTGAGGGGAGCAGGCCGCGAGGACCGTTGCTGTAAACAGCAGGCCGAATGAGCCAAACGCACGGAAAGGCATGGATATATCGGCGTCGGCCTCACAGGCTCGCAGCATTGCGAGCTTTGCAATTTGCGCCATGGTTCGATTCCTCCCGCTGGTTGTTTGCCAACCTGCTTAATTGTAGTTATCTACATTTATCGATATGACATGGCACGCGCAAGTCAACAGCAAAGCTTGCCTTCGAGCCTCAAGGCGGGGAGGTGTGACGGTCTGGAGGGGTGGCTGAACTCGACGGGCGCAGTGCGGTCAGGCCTTGGATGCCTGACGGTCGGCTTCTTCCAGGAGAGACATGAACTCATCCATGAGTGGACCATTGGCGTCGGGCTTGTAGGCCGACTTCAGGCCTTTCGACATGGCGGACTGAAATGCCCGGCGCTTTTGACGCGGCTCGGTCATTCCATTTCGTCTCGTGCGTATGTTAGCAGTTTTTGTCATGGCTCAATCTCTGCATATAAAACAGGAATACTCGCCAAGTGTTCCAAGGAACAACTGCAACAGATGGTTAACATTCCGCCCGAGTGCTTTAACGCACGATGACTTGATGAATTCCGGATCCTGCCCTGAAAAGGTTGTCGGAATTGGGTGAGACGTGAATTTAGGAAAGCTTATGCCGGTCAAATACCCTTTGAGATCAAAACGGAAGGCAGAGACGCGCCGCAAGCTGGTGCGCGCCGCGCAGTCTGTGTTTTTTGCAAAAGGCTATGACGATGCGACGCTTGATGAAATTGCCGAAGCTGCCGGTGTTCATGTGCAGACCCTGTATCGTCACTTCGCCACCAAGCAGGAACTCGCAAGCGCGGGCGACAACTACTTTTATACGTTGTTTTCGGAGAGGCTTGAGGAGCGCGATCCGAATGCCACCGCATTCGAGGTGTGGAGGGACTGGCTGAAATGGTCTTATGGCCGGCTGGTCGCGAGCGGCAGTTTTTCATATCGTGAGTTTATCCAGACCCGTCATGCCAACCCGTCCATTCTCGGCGAGCTGTCGCGGATCAGGGTTCAGTATGAAGACCGCCTCTGCGAACTGCTTGCGATCGATTTCGGCATGCCGGGCGAGACGGGGGGGATGCCGCGACTGGTGGCCGGCATGCTGCTGTCAGGCAGTGCGTATGTGCAGCGCCGCTATGACCAGGGCGACATCGATCTTGTAGCCGAGGCGGTCGAGACGGTCGATCTTGCAGAAAAGCTCTGCTCGCACCTGATTGTGCCCAGGAACTAGGCTAGAACCAGCCCGCGACCGTTCCCCAGGGAACGAGCGTGATGGCCAGGCCAATGGCAATCGCTGACGTCGCATATCCGATCAGCATGAGAACGCCGTCGCGTGCCACGAAGGCGAGACCGAATACCATGATCGCGACGCCGGGAGCGGCGGCGGCAAAGGGCACGAGTTCGAGCGGAATCATCAGTATGGCGAGCACGCTGATGAGGATGGCGGCGATATAGACCGCCCAGCCGCCGGTGAGAAAGTCCATACGTTCGGAGATGAGTCGGTCGATGCGTTTCAGCCACTTGCTCCAGCGGTCCTCTGCCTTTCGCAATTTCTCCTTCTCGATCGACAGATTCTCGATGAAATCAGGCACCCATATGTGGCTGGCCCCGAAGACGATCTGGGCGCTGAACAGGAGGATGATCAGGCCGATGGCTGCCGGCAGACCCGGAATGCCTCCAACTGGCGGAATGACCGCGATCAGGCCCAGAAGGGCCACTACGGGCCCGAATGAACGGTGCCCGAACATGTCCAGCAGGTCACCAAATGATACCTTGTCGCCATCAGTTTCCTTGATGGCGCGGTCGAGGACATTTTCCAGAGGATCGTCAGTCGAAGCGGTCATATGCAGAGCAGTACTTTTGTCAGTTTCGTCAGATCACTAACCCGCAAGCCGCCATTTGGTTCACGCGTTCGCTGGCTCGTTCAGAAGATTATGCATCAGACTTTGGAAGAGGGGGATGAGCTTCTCCCGCTTCAGGCCCGGATTGCGCAGGACGCGGGAGGCGAGACCCCCGAACAGGGACATGAGAAGTTCTGTCCGGGCATCGGCGTCAGTGAGGCCAAGCTTGGTATTCAGGATATTGGAGAACAGGCCGCGGATTTTCTTGTCGTGTTCCTGCAGGATGGCGGCGATGTGGGGATTTCTTTGCGCTTCGGCCTGGATTTCCAGATTGAGCGCAGACTGGAAAGCGTCCGACTTGGTGACCACGATGTCCTCGGCGCGGTTGATCATGGCCGCTGCAATCTCATCGCTTGGCAGGGCGTAAAGTTCTGCAAAGCGTTCGACAGCCAGTTCAGATTCGCGATCAACTATGGCCGCGATGATCGCTTCCTTGCTTTCAAAATAATGGTAGATGTGACCGACGCTCATCTGCGCCTTCTTGGCGACTTTCGCCATTCCGGCTCCGTGAAACCCATGTTCGACGAAACAGGCTGACGCCGCATCCAGCACCTGATCGCGGCGCGCCTCGCGGCGTTTCTCGGCCCCTGTCATCGTTTTGTGTGCCTTTTGCACTAAATCCACCTTCTCGTGTCTTGACATGTTGCGGCGCACCATTAGATAGAACGTTCATTCTATAAAAGCAAGCGCGTGTTCAGACCAGAATGCTGGCGGACCTGCGTGAAGAAGGACAACATATGCTCCTCCCGGTTTCCTCCCAGATTGTTCCGGGCCGCGTCACCATGCGCCGTGCCCTGGCCGGACTGATTGGTGGTGTATCGCTACTGGCGCTCAGTGCCTGTGGCGGCGACAATGCCAGCGCCGGTGCGGTCGGACAGCAGATGCAGCCGCAGGCTGCGCGCGTCGAGGTCATGAAAGCGCAACCGGAATCGGTTGGCAGCGTGCGCGTCCTGCCGGGGCGCACCACGCCATTTGCGCAGGCAGAAATCCGGCCGCAGGTTACGGGCCTCATCCAGAACCGTCTCTTCACAGAAGGTGAGCAGGTGAAGGCGGGCCAGTCGCTCTACCAGATCGACGCCGCTGAGTATCATGCTGCCGTCGAGAGCGCGAAGGCCGCTCTTGCGCGGGCCGAGGCATCTGCAGTGACGGCGCAGGAAACGGCACGTCGGTTCGAGCGCCTCGCCGATATCAATGCGGTCAGCCAGCAATCCTATGATGAGGCTGTGGCCGCCGCAAAACAGGCGGCCGCCGAAGTGGGTATCCAGCGGGCCGCGCTGGAGCGTGCGCGGATTGATCTTGCCCGCACGCAGGTTCGTGCGCCAATTGACGGCCAGATTGGTCGCTCTTCGGTAACGCAGGGCGCGCTTGTAACGGCCAACCAGGCGACCCCACTCGCGCGGATCCTGCAGCTCGATCCGATCTATATCGACATGACAGCTGCAAGTACGGAAGTCCTGCGCTGGAAGCAGGATGTCGCGACCGGCAAGATCCGCACGGTCGGAGACACCGCCAGCGTGCCGGTGACCGTGCATTTTGAGGATGGCACACAATACGAGCATCGCGGGCATATCGAGTTCACCGAAGTGAGCGTCGACCAGGAAGCCGGCACCGTGATCGTAAGGGCGCAGGTTCCCAATCCGGACGACCTGCTCCTGCCGGGCATGTTCCTTAAAGCCGAATTTGCGGCAGGCTCATATGAAAACGTCTATCTCGTCCCGCAGCGTGCCGTGCAGCGCACACCGAGGGGCGACGCTTATGTCTTTGTGGCAAAGGATGGCGTGGCAGAGCAACGTCCCATCAAAATCCAGGAGTCGAGCGACTCGAACTGGATCGTGACTGACGGGTTGTCGCCCGGTGACCCGGTCATTGTGGAAGGTCTGCAGAGTGTGAGAGCCGGTGCCCCGGTTCAGGCAATCAATGCGGACGGCGCCAGCCTCGCTTCGCTGTCCGGCGACTCCACCGGTATCTCCCCAGAATAACGGAACGCCATAATGGCCAATTTCTTCATTGATCGCCCTGTCTTTGCATGGGTGATCTCCATCATTGTCATGCTGGCAGGTATCATGTCGCTGCGGTCCCTGCCGGTATCCCAGTATCCCGACATCGCACCGACAACGATCAGTGTGAACGCCATCTATCCCGGCGCGTCGGCGAAGGCTGTCGAGGATTCGGTCACGCAGGTCATAGAGCAGCAGATGACCGGGCTCGATGGACTGGATTATATCACGGCCTCGTCCAGTTCATCCGGCCAGGCCACCATCACGCTGACCTTTGAAACGGGCACGGACCCGGACGTCGCCCAGGTTCAGGTCCAGAACAAGGTGTCGCTCGCGACGCCGCTCCTGCCAGAACAGGTCCAGCGTCAGGGCGTGAGCGTTAACAAGGCAAATTCCAGCTTTCTGCTGATCACTGCGGTCTATTCACCGAATTCGACATTCGACCAGACCGACCTTGGGGACTATGTCCGCTCCTATATCTACGACTCGATCAGCCGGATCGACGGGGTCGGCAGCGTTCAGCTGTTCGGGTCCCAATATGCGATGCGGATCTGGCTTGATCCCAACAAGCTGACGGAATTCAACCTTGTGCCCGCCGATATCATTGCGGCGATCCGCGCGCAGAACACCCAGGTCGCGTCCGGCGCGCTTGGTGGAGCGCCATCTGTCGAAGGGCAGGAAATCAATGCGACCATCACGCTGCAGTCACTCCTCACGACGCCCGAAGAGTTCAGGGACCTCCTGATCTTCACGACGCCGGAAGGCGGCTCCGTGAGACTGCGCGATGTGGGGCGCGTGGAAATGGGGGCGGAGAATTATTCGTTCCGGGCACGGTATAACGGA
>Ga0310345_10000661_pt1 | contig 46408 bp, 32 predicted proteins | sample HC15DNA20500_MG_FD_204667 | JGI IMG/M metagenome (GOLD analysis project Ga0310345, IMG submission 204667) | Marine microbial communities from station ALOHA, North Pacific Subtropical Gyre - HC15-DNA-20-500_MG | ecosystem: Environmental > Aquatic > Marine > Oceanic | place: Pacific Ocean: North... | reverse complement strand
CCCGCGAGTGGCGAGGGCCGAGGGCGGCGGGGGCGGGGCCGCCGAGTCTCGGTGGTGGGCGGCGAACGGCCATCCCGCTGCCCCTTGGCCCGTCGCGCAGCGACACTCTCCTCGCCTCCCGCCTCCCCTCTCCCCATCTCTCGAAGCGCCCGTCGAGCGGTCGCTGGCTCGTTGGGCCTGGCTCCCCTTCCTCGTTTCCGACCTTCCTCCCTTCCCGCGAGTGGCGAGGGCCGAGGGCGGCGGGGGCGGGGCCGCCGAGTCTCGGTGGCGGGCGGCGAGCGGCCATCCCGCTGCCCCTTGGCCCGTCGCGCAGCGACACTCTCCTCGCCTCCCGCCTCCCCTCTCCCCGTTTCTCGAAGCGCCCGTCGAGCGGTCACTGGCTCGCTGGGCCTGGCTCCCTTCCTCGTTTCCGACCTTCCTCCCTTCCCGCGAGTGGCGAGGGGCGAGACGGGGACGGGGGGATCAGGAGCGGAGGAGGCGGGAGGTGAGCATGGAGAACAAGATCTTGCAGCACTCGAAGGAGCCGAGGCGGGTGACGGCGACGATCTCGCGGACGGTGCGGGCGCCGTCGACGGCGTCGAGCACGAGGCGCTCGTCGGCGCTCAGGCGATCGAGGTCGACGGAGCGGAGCGCCTCTTCGTCACGGCGGGGGACGGCGTCGAAGTCGCGGATCTGCTCCTCGATGAGGCGCCACTCGTCCACGCGACGGAGGCCCTCCATGAGGATCGAGGCGAGCGGGAGGCCGAGGTCGGCGTCGTCGGCCTCGGGGCGGCGGGCGAAGCGGACGAAGCGGTAGCGACCGCGCGGCCAACGGAGCGCCTCGTAGAGGAGCTCGCTCGTCTGCTGGGCGAGGACGCGGTGGAGCTCCTCCGCGCTGATGTAGCCGAGCTTGACGAGCTTCGTGCCGAGCAGGCCGCGGCCCTCGCCCCGGTTCTCGAGCAGGCGGTCGAGGTCCTCGCGATCGATGAGCTCCTCCTTGAGGAGATATCGGCCGAGCCGGAACTCCTGCTCGCTCTGCCGCCCGAGCGCGAGCTGGACCGCGCCGTCCTTCAGGCAGAGCGCCACCGACCGGCCGCTCGCCGAGGGGACCTTCTCGATCTCGAGGACGCCGGTCTGACGGGTGTGCGTCAGCACCTGCAGCACCTCGCCGAGGGCCACATGCTCGACCCGGCCGCTCAGCGCCACGTCGCCGTCGCGCCCCGGCACGAGGCGCGAGAGCTGGTCGACGCGATCGAAGAGCGCCTCCGGCTCCCACCTGGCGTGCATCACGCCGCGGAGGGTCTCGGCGTCGCCGCCGCTGAGCTCCGCGAGCAGCTCCGCCAGTCGATCGGCGAGCAGATCGGCCGCGTCCCGGAGCCGCGCCTCGGACGAGTCGCCCACCGTCTCGGCGCCGCTCGTCGACTCCAGCGGCGGCGGCGGCACGCTCTCGTGCACACCCGGCGGCGGCTCGGTGTCGTGCTGGCGGACCTCGGCCCAGCGAGCGAGCGCGTGGCCGGTCACCGCGAGCAGCGCCTCGGGGGAGAACGGCTTGGTGATCGCGTCGAGCGCGCCGGTCTGGGCGAGGAAGCCCTCGCCGATCTTGTCGGCCTTGGCGCTCATGAGGACGACCGGCACGTCGGCGAGGTTCGACACCCCGCGCAGCGCCTGCACGAGCTGGAAGCCGTTCATCTGGGGCATCACGAAGTCGACCAGCACCAGGTCCGGCACGTCGCGCTGCGCGCGCTCGAGCGCCTCCCGGCCGTCGGTCGCCACCGCCACCTCGTAGCCAGCGCTGCGCAGGGTCCGGCTCACCACCCGGCGAACCGTCGCGCTGTCGTCGACCACGAGCACCCGCTGCACCATCCGCCGGAGAGTACCCCACCGCGGCCCTCTCCTCGGCGCTCGCGACTCGCCACCGCTCGACCAGCCCGTCCAAGCAGGGGAGACGAGAGGCGAGGTGAGTGTCGCTGCGCGACGGGGCCCGGGGAATTACGGCGACGGCGTCGCGTACATGCACCTCATGACCGAACCAAAGCCTACCGAGGCGACGGCGAGTCCGGTGGCCACTGTGCTGGGTTGTGTGGGGCTGGTCTACGGCCTCCTCGCGCTGGGGCTGCCGCTCTACTGGGTCTTCACGGACTCCGGTCTCGCGGCGGTCGTCACGGATGCGCAGACGGCGGTGTTGCCGGGAGAACGCTACTACCCCGTCCTGAGCTGGATGTGCCCGACGCTCCTCCTCATGTCCCCGGTGTTCATCGCGATGATGTTCAGCCGGTCTCCCGAGAAGCCTCCGCTGGAGCGGTGAGCGAGAGCTCTCAGCGGAGGTCTTCGAGCTCGGCGGTGTTGCCCTCGTAGAGGACCTCGATCAGATCGGCGTGGGTGCGCTCGATGAAGCGCCGCCGGATCTTGCCGGTCGGGGTGAGCGCGCCGCTCGCCTGGGTGAGCGCGCTCGGCAGGAGCTCGAAGCGCTTGATCTGCTCGAAGGTGGCGAGCTTCTCGTTGGCTCTCTCGACCTCGGTGGAGAGGAGCTGCCAGACCCGCGGGTGGCGGAGGATCACCGAGCGGTCGCCGCCGAGGCCGTGCTGGTCGGCCCAGCGGAACACCGCCTCGCGATCGACCTCGAGGAGCGCCACCAGGTACTTGCGACGATCGCCGAGCACGACCGCGCGGTCGATGTAGGGGCTGCGGGTGAGCCGCAGGGCGACGCGGGCCGGGGCGACGTTCTTGCCGCCGGCGGTGACGATGATGTCCTTCTTGCGATCGGTGATCGTGAGATAGCCGTCCGCGTCGAGCGTGCCGACGTCGCCGGTGCGGAAGAAGCCCTCGTCGTCGAACGCGTCGGGCTCCTCGCGCTGCCAGTATCCCGACGTGACGCTCCGGCCGCGCACCAGGATCTCGCCGTCGTCCTGGAGCTTCACGTCCACGCCGGGGAGCGCGCGCCCGACGGTGCCGAAGCGGAACGCGTCGACGGTGTTGAGCGTGGAGGCACCGGTGGTCTCGGTCAGGCCGTAGCCCTCGAGGATGAGCAGACCGAACGCGTGGAAGAACTCGCCCGTCGACTTCGACAGCGGCGCGGCCCCGCTCAACATGAACCGCAGCCGGCCGCCGAGGCGCTGCTTGATGCGCTCGAACACGAGCCGCTCGGCCGAGCGGTGCTGGACCGCGAGGAGGGCGCCGGGCTCCCGGCCCTCCTGCCGGAGCGCGCTGACCTTCTGCCCCACCCCCATCGCCCAGTCGTAGACCCGCTGCTGCACGTCGCCGCGGAGCGCCGTGTTCGCCTCGATCGCCTCCTGGATCTTCTCGAACACCCGGGGCACGCCGGCGATGAACGACGGCCGCACCTCGCCGCACTCCTCCGCCGCCTCCTCGATGGACGTCGCGAAGCTGGTCACGAAGCCCACCCGGATCTGCAGCATCACGGTGAGCTTCGCGACGATGTGCGCGAGCGGGAGGAAGAGCAGCTGCTCGTCGCTCGGGCTCACCGGCATCACCCGCCGGATCGTCGCGGTCTCGAACACGAAGTTGTCGTGCGTGAGCCGCACGCCCTTCGGCTCGCCGTCGGTCCCGGAGGTGTAGTAGAGGGCGGCGAGCGAGTCGGCGCTGACGGTGGCCGCGCGCTGACCGAGCAGCTCCGGCGAGGCCTCGCGGGTGAGCACGCCCCGCTCGAGCAGCATCTCCCAGGAGAGGACCGGGCGGCCCCCGCTGTCCGCGTCCTCGATCGACACGTCGAGCCGGCCGGCCTCGTCGGGTCGGTCGAGCCGCGCCACCCGCTCGAAGACCACCGCGCGCTCCAGCGCGGGCAGCTCACCCGCCTCGGCGTCCACCGCCTTCGCGAGCTGCACGGGGTCCTCGGCGAAGATCACCTTCGCGCCGCTGTCGCGCAGGATCTCGCCGATCGCGTCCGCCCGGAGCGTCGGATAGATCGGCACCGTCACCGCGCCGCACATCAGCACGCCGAGATCCGCCATCACCCAGCGCACCGAGGTGTGCGCGAGGATGGCGACCCTGTCGCCCGGCTGGACGCCGCAGTCGGCGAGCGCGGCCGCGACCGCCGCGCTCGTGCTCTGCCAGTCGGCCCAGCTGTGCCCGCGCCAGATGCCGCCCGAGCGGTAGCGGAGCGCGGTCCGGCGCGGCGCCCGCGCGACCTGCTCCGCGAAGAGCGTCAGGACGGTCTCGCCCACGAGCGGCTCAGAACGTGACCGCGAGGTTCGCCGTGATGTCGATGTCGAAGAGGAAGGTCGGCACCTGGAAGAGGAAGTCGACCTCGGCCACGATCCCGAAGTTGCGGACGATGCGGTAGCCCGCGTACCCGCCGACCGAGATGTTGCCGAGCCCGCTGATGATGTAGGGCGCGTTCGACCCGTTGCCCGGGGGCTGGATCTGGACCTGCCCCGCGCCGCCGCCCGCGAACACCGAGGCGTGGAAGCCGGTCTCGGCCGGGGGCGTCACCTGCAGCTCGCCGCGCGCGCCGACGAGCAAGAACGACATCGTGCCGTACCCGGAGATCGGGGCGAAGCGGGCCCAGGCGGCCACACCGAAGAAGGGCAGGATGTAGTAGCCGACGGCGACGCGGATGGCGGGGTGGGCCACGATGCCGCCCTGCGCCAGGCGCACGCAGTAGCTGTCGAGGTTGCAGTCGCCGGTCTGCGGATCGACCCAGGCGCTCGGGTCGTGCGCGCCCGCCTCGCGGGTGGTGCCGTCGCCGCGCGCCTCGCCGGGGCGCACGTCGTCGGCCGCCATGCCGGGCCCGGCGACCCCGAGCCCGAGGGTGCCGCCGGCGTGGATGAAGAAGCGGGGCATGTCGCCGTCGTCGCCGCCGCCACCGCCACCGCCGCCGCTGTCGTCGGAGACGCAGAGATCGTCACGGCAGACGAGCCCGGACGCGCACTCGCCGTCCATCCGGCAGGTCGAGCCCATGCCGCCGCCGCCGCCGCCCGCGTTGCAGCCCGCCATGCCGGGCGGGCACTCCTCGTCGCCGCAGGTCTGGGGCGGCGCGCGGCCGGGGAGCGCCGGCGCCGGGTGGGACCGCGTCGAGACGATGCTCACCTCGTAGGGGTCGGTCTGGGTGCCGGCGAAGCCGGTGGGGCTGCCGTCCTGGCCGAAGGCGACGATGTAGTACTCGACGCCGGGCTGGAACACGTCGGCGCAGGGGATCTCGTAGCCGTAGCCCCCCGCCACCGACACCATCTCGACCCGGCGGAACTCCCGCATCCCGTGCGCCTTGTAGAACAGGTACACGTGGGCCGGGCTGCCGGGGATCTCGACGTAGACCGGCACCGCGGTCTGGGCGAGCTGCTCGGGGACCGGCATGTGGGGCACGTTCCCGCTGCCGCCGCCGCCGCCGCCCGCGGTCCCGCCGCCGCCCGCGGTCCCGCCGCCGCCGCCCGCGGTCCCGCCACCGCCGCCCGCGGTCCCGCCGCCTCCGCCGCCGCTGCCGACGCGGGACTGGGCGAGCTGGAAGACGGTCTGGATCTCCGGCGTGGAGGTGAGCGGATCGAGCTGGATGCCCCGATCGGCCTCGAGGGCCTGGACGAAGTAGTTGAGCCCGCGCCCGTTGTCGGCGAAGCCGCCGATCGCGACGACGCCGAGGTTCAGGTAGGTCCGGGCGAGCGGGGCCCCGGTCACGTTGCCGCGCTGGGCGGTGGACAGGGCACGCTCGAGCAGGCTCTGCGCCTGCTCGAGCTCCAGGTTCATGTACTGGTCCATCGCCTGACGGTTCAGGTCGAGCACCTGCTGCATCGCGCCCTGCGCGGACGCGGTCGTGCTCGCCATCGCGATACCCGCCGCGCAGAGTGCGGCGCCCCAAATGGCCATTCGGTTCATGGTCTCGACTACCCCAGGCTGATGGAGGCGGCCCCTCAGGGCACCGCCTCTTCGGTCCGTGACTGCTGCGCCGCCGCGTCGGTCCGTACGAACTCGACGCGTCGGTTGTTGGCGCGCCCCGCCTCGGTGCGGTTCGTGTCGATCGGGCGCGTCTCTCCGTACCCACGCGCGGTCAACCGCCCGGCGGCGATCCCCTGCTGCATGAGGTACTGACGCACCGCCTCGGCGCGCTCGCCCGAAAGGCGCATGTTGTAATCGTCACCGCCGCGGCTGTCCGTGTGCCCCTGGATCTCGATGCTGATGTCCGGGAAGTCGCGCATGACCTGAGCGACGGTGTTCAAGATCGGGAAAGAGCGGTCGCGGATCACCGCGCGGTTGAACTCGAAGTAGATCCGCTGGTGGATCACGATGCCGGTCGAGGTGACCTCCACGTCCTGGTAGACGCGGGGGCAGCCGCCCTCGTCGGCCGGGCCCGGCTCGTTCGGGCACCGGTCGGTGCGATCCGGGATGGTGTCGCCGTCGTTGTCGAGGTCGGGGCAGCCGTCCGCGTCCGCGTGGCCGTCCATGTCCTCGGGCTCGAGCGGGCAGCGGTCCGCCGAGTCGACCAGCCCGTCGAGATCGTTGTCGAGCTCGGGGCAGCCGTCCTCGTCCTGGTAGCCGTCGGCGTCCTCGGGCTCGACCGGGCAGGCGTCGACGGTGTCCGGGCGGCCGTCGCCGTCCTGATCCTGGTCCTCGGGGCAGCCGTCCTCGTCCTCGTAGGCGTCGAAGTCCTCGGGGTCGTTCGGGCACTCGTCGTCGGGGTCGAGGATGCCGTCGCCGTCCGCGTCGCCGGGGGCCGGCGGCAGCTCGGGCTGCTCGATCACCACGCCGCGCGGCGCGCACCGGGCGGCCGGGGAGAGGCGGAACGCGGCCCGGCCGTTGGGCTCGGCGAGCCGGAAGTGCTCCTCCGCGCGATCGAGGTCGCCCTGGGCGAGCTCCGTCTCGGCGAAGTCGATGTTGGCCTGGGCCATGGCGAGCTCGCGCGGCGCGCAGCGGTAGGCGCCGTTGCGCTCCGCCTGCTGCACGACGTCGCGCAGACCGTCGATGCGTCCCTGCAGCACCGCCGCCCGGCTACAGCCGAGCGACGTGACGCCGAGCAGGATCAAGAAGGCCGCCCGACGCCTCAACGCCCGGCCTCACGCATGCGGCGACGCGCCAGATCGCGCGCCTTGGTCCCGAGCTCGTTGGCTCGCTCCGCGAAGCGGATCGCGTCCTGGTAGTTCGCCTCCGCCGCCTCTTCGCGCGCCTTGTCCAGGTAGGACTGGGCGGTGAAGTACTCGTAGGGGGCGTGCTCGGCGGCGTTCGATTGACGCGCCTGCTCCACCACCTGCGAGGCGGGAATGCTGTTGAAGGTGTAGAGCGTCGGTCCGCACGCGCCGAGCAGCGCCAGCGCGGCGACGAAGCCTACGATCGCCATCACGCGTCTGGTGCGCCGACCCACGCCTCAGCTCCTCCCAGGACAAGCCCATCCCCCCGGAAACCCCGGAGAAATGCTGGCGGCGACGCTATCAGCCCCACCCGCGAGGGTCAACATCCAGCCGCGGCGGATCAGCGCGCGCGGCCCGCGGTCCACAGGCGGCCGAGCAGAGCCGCGAGCCCGACGAGCACGATGCCGCCCAGCGCGAGCGAGCCCGTGAGGAGCGGCCCGCTCGCGTAGCCCTCGAGCCCGAACTGGCCGTGGAACTGGGCGTAGCTCCCCACCTGGCCCAGGCGATCGACGTAGAGCATCACCGCCGCCGCCGCCGCCACGACCGCGACCCCGAGCAGCACGCCGACGATCAGCTCGCGCTGGTTCCGCACCAGCACCGCGCCGAGCACGAAGCCCAGCACCCCGAGGCCGGCCTGAGCCATGAAGCCGACCAGCGCGACCGCCGAGGGGATGCGCTGCACGTCGATCGCGTAGAGCAGGAACCAGTCGCCGTGGAAGAGATAGAAGTACACGCTCGCCGGCACGACCACGAGCACCGCGTACGAGAGGTACGCGAGGAAGCTCCGGGTCAGGGCGACCGGACGCGGGCTCATCCGCAGCTCCTGGCGCCCCGCGAGGGACGCCGACAGCCCGCTGACGAACGCCAATGCAACCAGCGCGGGGAGCGGCACGACGCGAATCTAAGCGCGCGCGGGTCGCGCGGTCAAAGACCGTCGCTCACAACCCGGCGGGGCCCTGCCCTTCGGTCATCGCGCGAGACGCGTGGGTCAGCACGTCCACGTCGACGGCGACGTCGAGCTCCCGGCCGCTGATCGAGCCGTGGCAGCCGCCGCACATGCCGTTGAACAGCTCGCGGCGGAACGACTGGTGGGACCGCTCGCCGGGATAGAACTGCATCTGCTCGCGCTGGATGCGCTCGCCGGTGAAGGGATCGCCCTCCTCGAACATCAGCGTGTTGCCCTCGGAGTCGGTGACCCCGAGCACGATCGGCAGGCCGCCGCGGAAGGCGAAGCGGGCCGATCCGTCGACGTTGAGGTCGATGTGCCCGAGGCGCTCGCGCCGCAGATACATCATGCCGAAGTCGTCGCTGACCACGTCGCCGCCGCTCGCGTCACCGAAGCCGGCGGTGCCCGCGGGAGGCGGGTACTCGGCGTAGACGTCGAAGCCCCCGACCCGGAAGTCGATCTCGCGGTCCTCGCGCGTGTTCTGGAAGAGCAGCGTGTCGAGCAGCGGGAAGTCGAGCACCTCGACCTCCGCCGTCGCGTCGCCGGGCACGACCATGGTGTTGCCGTTCGCCTCGTCGATCCGGGAGTGGAAGATCTCGCGGTCGGCCCGGGCGAAGATCGGGACGGCGGAGATGTTCGCCCGGCCGGCCGCGCCGCCGATCTCGCGCAGGCTCCCGGTGTCCGGGTCGAGCTCGCAGAGCCGGTAGGCGTAGCCGCCGCTCGTCAGGTCGCCCGCGCCGCGGTCGCAGCTGACCAGCAACCGCCCGGTGGGCAGCCCCGCCGGCGAGCGGTAGGCGCCGCCCGCGGTCAAGAAGCGCTGGGACGCGATGTAGAAGCGGTCGCCGGGATCGCGGTCGTCCTGGTCGGGGCCGATCGATCGGTTGACGAGGACGATCTCCCCGGCGCCGTCGGCGGCGTCGAGGGGCGCGGCGACCACGGCGAGGTTCCGGTCGAGCAGCTCCACGATCTCGGTCGCCGAGCGGTAGCCGACGCTCCCGCGCTGCGCGAAGAGCGGGTGGTAGTCGCCGCCGTCCAGGTTCTGCCGTCGACCGGCGAGCTGGTGGAAGTCGGGCTCGCGTTTCTCGGTGGTGAAGATCACCCGCCCGTCGGTCATGAACGACGGCATGAGCTCCTGGTTCAGCAGGAAGGTCAGCTGCCGCACGCTCGAGTCCGACGGGTCGTAGACGTAGAGGTTCGCGTTCGGCTGCATCGCCGCCGGGGTCCGCGTCGGGCCGTCCTGCCCGAGGATGTCGGCGTCCAGGTTGCCGCGGGCCGAGGCGAAGACGATGCGCCCGTCGGGGGCGAACGCCGGGTCGAAGTCGTGGGTCAGGATCCCGTGCTGGCTGTCCATCGCCGGGGCCAGGCCCGGGATCGGCTCGCAGCCGGAGCCGTCGTCGTTCATCCAGTAGAGCCGCAGCGGCGCCGAGCCGCTCGAGCGCGCGCCGAAGGCGATCCGGGAGCCGTCCCAGCTCACCGCGGTGCCGCGCAGGTCGGCGGTCGACGGGTCGAGCCCGCAGCCGCCGAGCAGGCTGGTCTCGGCCCCGAGGGACAGCTCGTTCGTCGCCGTGTCGACGGTGGCCGGCGCCAGGACGAGGTCGGCCCCCGGGCGATAGGTGTCGAAGTCGCGCGGCTCACCCACGCCGGTCGGGCGGGAGATCCAGGCCACCGAGCGCACGATCTCGGTGTCCGGGAAGATCTCCCCCGCCGCGATCGCCTCCTGACGCTCGATCTCCCACCAGCGCAGCATCACGCAGTACGCCGGGATCTCGTTCAGGTCGCCCGCGTCCGCGTCGACGCCCGCGCAGTCGTCCGGGGTGGCGCCGTTCGGCGCGCCGCCCCCCGCCATGCCGAAGTCCTCGAAGAGCGAGCCGCCGCGGTGGAAGATGCCCGGCATGCCCGCCACCTGCTCCGGCGGGTAGAGGTTCTTCGCGATGATGCGGCTCTCGTTCGGGTTGGAGGCGTCGAGCGCGAGCAGCAGCCGCGCGGAGTCCCAGTTGCGGTAGGTGGCCACCCGCGAGAAGTGCCCCTGCGCCCCGCCCTGCAGCCGGAGGTCGTGGAACATCGAGGGGCTGTGGCAGTTCAGGAACATGCAGCCCTTGCGCACCATCATCGGCTGCACGCGGTTGGCGAAGTATCGCAACCCTTCCGTCACCCCGTCGGGCGGCGCGATCGCCTCGGGCGACTCCTCGACCAGCGCGTCGGCCCAGTCCCGGATGGTCACGTAGGCGGGGTCCTCGGCGCTGGCGAAGATGTTGCCGCCCTCGTGGAAGACGCCGCCGCGGAAGGTGCTGAGCGGGCGCCGGAGGAGGCCGCTGGTCGAGGCCGGTGTGCTCAGGTGCTGCACCGCGACCCAGAAGTTCCACTGGCTCTGCGCGCCGCCGTCGTCGCCGCACCCGAGGTAGAGATCGGCGATCGGCGAGCCGTGGCAGTCGCCGCCCGCGCAGGTCTCGCGGAGCAAGGGCTCGACCTGCCTGACGAAGCGGTCGAAGTGCGCGGGGAAGCGCTCGGCGAGGCCGCGATCGTAGAGCGGGTGCGAGCCCGCCTCGGGGAGGCACTCGCCCAGGTTCACCGCGAGGCTCTCGTCCTGCACCCCGGTGCGGGTGTGCCCCGCCTCGATCCACTGGCGGAGCTGCGAGTAGGCGCTCGAGCCGATGTCGATCGTCTGGCCGTTGTTGTGGCGGATGTCGGTGGTGACCGAGACGAAGCGCTCGGTCTCGTCGAAGGTCTCCACCCGGACGTCGATCTGATCGCCCGCCTTCAGCAGCAGGAGCGCGCTCGAGTACGGCCCGTAGGGCTGGAGCACGTCGTCGCGCCGCATCAGGGCGTCGAAGCTCGAGACGTCCAGGTTGCCGAGCGAGGTGCCGTCGTCCCGCGCGACGTGGCAGCCGCTGCCGGCCGGGCCGCGAGAGCACCCGTTCGTCAGCACGGGGCCCACCCGCTCTTCGTAGTAGGAGAAGTCGGGGTCGTCGGTCTGCTGGCAGCCGAAGGCCAGCGCCGACGCGCCGAGGAGGCAAAGGATCCGCTGCTTCATCTGAGCTCCAACCCGGTCGGTGCTCCCACCCGCCGCGGCGGGATCATACCACTCTCTCCAGCGCTCCGACCCCGGGTTCTCCCGACGCGGACACGCCCGAACCGTCCAAAGCGAGCGCCCGAGGAACGTGACGTCCCCCGGGCGCTCTGTGTTGCCCTCCGTCGAGGGCTCTCCCCATCCATCCCCTCCCCAGGGGCGAATTCACATGTTGCGGGCCACCTCGATGGCGTCCCACACGCGCGGGCTGGTCTCGTCCGCCTGCGTGATGCTGCGGAGCGCGGCCCGCGCCTCGGAGGTGCCGATGCGGCCGAGGGCCCAGGCCGCCGCCTGGCGTCCCATCTCCTCGTCGCTGCGGAGCATGGCGTCGAGCGCCGGGACCGCCTCCGGCACCCGGAAGGTGCCGAGGGCGAGCGCCGCGCGGCGCCGGACCTCGAGCGCGTCGTCGGCGAGGAGGCCGATGAGCGAGTCGTGGTCGCGGAAGAAGTTCACGTAGAGGACCTGCCCGACCGCCGCCTCGCGGACGGCCGCCTCGGAGTCGGCGAACGCCTGCACGATGGCCTCGTTGCCCGAGGGCGAGTTGATGCGACCGAGGCCGCGCACCGCCGCCTCGCGGACGCGGGCGTCGCCGTCGCCGAGCGCGTCGCGGAGGTGCGGCACCCCGTGCGGGTCCATGAACTCACCGATGGCCTCCGCCGCGCGGGCCCGGCGGACCGGGTCGGCGTCGGTGGCGAGCACGGTGCGGATCTCGCGCATCACGGCGGCGAAGCCGAACGGGCGGCGGCGGAGCCACCACGCGCTCATCTCGCGGACCAGCGCGTCGTCGCTCTCGAGGAGCTGGCGCTCGAGCAGCGGCACGCAGGCGTGACACTCCACGCGCTCACCGTACTCGAGCAGGGTGGCGAGGCGCTCCGGCGAGCCACTCTCGATGGCCTGCATCAGCGCCTCCCGATCCGGCGCCTCGGTGCCGGGGCTCAGCTCACCGCGCGAGCGGTCGTGACCCCCGGACGAGTCGTTCTCCTGAGCCGCTGCCCCGAGGGGCATGGCCAGCGCGAGGATGGCCGCGGCGAACAAGGCCTTGTTGAAGTACATCATGACGTTCTCCCCGTGATTCCGCGGTTCCATCAGTAGTCCGCCGCGGCCGACCAGTCGTAGCCGCCCTCGACGTTCCATCTCGAGTAGTACTGGCCGCCCAGGTCGGCCGCCTGGATGAGGATCAGGCGATCCTCGCGCGACACGTCGACGCCCTGGTCCTCCGGGTGGAGGGGCCGGTCGGCCCAGGCGAGGTCGCCGGCGTCGCCCTCGGCGGTCATGTTCATGACCTCGATGACGCGGCTCGCGCGGGCCTCACCCGGCACGACCCACTCGGGCGGGACGTCGCCGAGGGCCATCGAGTCGCCCATCATCGCCGACGGGTACATGAGCGAGACGTAGGAGGCGGGGTAGTTGACGACCTCGTCCTCGTAGTAGGCCTCGATGAGGCGGTCGCTCAGGTCGAGGTAGGGGATCTCGAAGGTGAGCATCTCGCCCTCCATCGTCGTGACCTCGACCGTGTAGAAGCGGCCCGCGTAGGGGTCCATCGCGCCGCCGTCGTGGCAGCCCGCGCAGTTGCGCGTCAGGACGTCCTGCACGTTCTCGCGGCTCGCGGCGCCGTACCAGGGCAGCTCGACGCGATCCGGGATCGCGATGTGCGTGCTCATGTCGGGGCCGACCTGCTGCGCGATGGTGGTCGCGCCCATGCGGGGCTCGACGGTGTCGGAGCGGGACTCGTGGCAGCCGCCGCAGGTCCGCGTCTCGCCGGGCATCGCCTGGATCCAGAGCATCTGGTTCCGGATGGAGAGGCCGTAGCGGTCGATGGGCTGCAGGTGGTACGGCAGGTAGGCCGGCACCGCGGCGCGCCAGGAGCCGTCCTCGTAGATCGGGGTCTCGCCGAGGATGGCGGCGCCCTCGTGCATCGTGAGGCCGAACTGGCCGACCGAGCCGATCTCCGAGGAGAAGCCCTCGATGATGCGCATCCGGGTGGCCTGCGCGAGCGCCTCGCCGAGCGGGACGCCGTCGAACTGCGCGCCGTTCACGTTCTCGCGGAGCGAGGTGGCGGTGACGTCGATCGAGCCGATGATGGCCGGCTCGCTCGGGTCCGGGTTCGCGTCGACGGTCGGGGTGATGACCGGCGGCTCGTCGCGCGGGCGGACCGGGATCGCGTAGACGTCCCACATGTCCGGGTTGTCGTAGACCAGGGTGCGGCGCTGGGTCTCCGGGTCGAAGAGGTAGATGCCGAAGTTCGGCGCGGTGTCGGCGAGCTCGTTGCGCTCGTTGACGTCACCGTCGGCCCAGGAGACGAGCAGCAGGCCGTCGCCGATCGAGCGCGGCGTGCGGTAGCGGCCGACGCCGCTGGGCGGCGAGCCCATGCCGGTCGGGACGTCGGGGGTCAGGTTCGTGAAGCGCGCCTGCTGGACGTCGATGTAGAGGTCGGGGTTGGTCGACGTCTGCGACCGCGCGTCGACGTGCATCACCGCGCCGGCCTGGATGGTGCCGCGGCGGCTGGTCGCCACGGTGATGAAGGTGCCCGGCTCCCCCGGGACCTCCTGCGCCTGCACGATGCTGTTGAAGGACTTGCCGAACTGGCCCGCGATCGCCTGCATGTTGGTGCAGTCCGGGTTCATCCGGAACAGCTTCACGTCGTTGACCGGCCCGAGGTGCTCCCAGCGGCTGAAGCCGATGGTGCCGTCCTGGAGCAGGAACGGGGTCGCGGTGTGCGACAGGTTCTGCGAGCAGAGGCGGCGGTCGGCGTCGCCGGCGGCGATGCTGACGGTCGCGATCTGCGTGACCACGCGGCTGTGGTTGTACTCGTCGGCCCGGGTGCCCATCGGCGTGTAGGGCTCGTTGGTCACGAAGGCGATGCGATCGCCCGGCATGAACATCGGCTTGACGTCGTGGTAGTCGCCGAAGGTGATCTGCCGGATGGCGGCGTCGCCCTCGAGGTTGGCGAGGTACACGTGGTAGCGGTTGTCGCCCGCGTGCCGCATCGAGAAGACGACCTGGGTGGCGTCGAAGCTGAGGTCGACGCCGTTGATGTCGACCCCCTCGAAGCCGCCCTCGGCCGTCAGGTCGCGGAGCTCACCGTCCGGGGTGGGCGGCGAGAGCACCATCAGGCCGCCACCGGGCTGGTAGCGGAGGTAGTCGATCGTCTGGCCGTTGCCGCCCAGCACGTTGTGCGAGCCGTCGTCGCGCTCGAACGCCCGGGAGACGAACACCAGCGCCTCCACGTTCGGCACCACGCTGTCGGTCGGGCCCGATCCGCAACCGGCGAGCCCGAAGGCGGCCGTGACGGCCGCCAGCAACGCCGTCCCACCCTTTGAAATCCATCGCATCATTCGCGCCTCCAGCACAGGTCCTCGGCCCCGCACTGTGCAGAGATCGATCCATGGGGTGTGGCGCCACGTTTTGCGGCGAATGGCGGCATTTCGGGCGGTTCTCGGGGTGCCCGGCCCCCTCTCCATCCGGCGAGATGGGGGCCTCGACCCCCAAAGCGAGCCCGAGGACCGCCGACCTCGGACGGGGAGCACCGAACGCTCCGCCCCGCGGCTCGGTGACGGCTTCTCCCCCAGGGCTTGCACCGGCCCCGAGGTTGCAGCACTAAAACGGTCAGCATGAACCCGCGCTCCATTCGCCGTTTTGTCCCCGCGCTGGCTGGCGCGGGCTTCGTGTGGCTCTTCACTCGCCCCGCGCGCGCGGACTGGCTGAGCGATCTGGCCGCGCCGTTCGAGAACGCGCTGGAGTCCGGCAGCTGGGGCCTCGCGCTGGCCCTGGTCTACGCCGCCGGGTTCGTGACCTCGCTGACGCCCTGCGTGTACCCGATGACGGCCATCACGGTGAGCGTCTTCGGGGCCAGCTCGGCGAAGACGAAGATGCACGCCGCCGGCCTCTCGACGATGTGGCTGCTGGGCATGGCCTCGCTCTTCGTGCCCCTCGGGTTCCTCGCCGCCTGGGCCGGCCCGGCGCTGCTGACCAACCCGTGGGTCTGGACCGGCTTCGCGGTCATGCTCTTCGTGCTGTCGCTCGGCATGTTCGGCGCGTTCGAGCTCAGCCTGCCGCCCTCGGTCCAGAACAAGCTCGCCCAGATGGGCGGCCTCGGCCCGAAGGGGGCCTTCGTGCTCGGCCTGGTGGGCGCGCTCATCGCGAGCCCCTGCACCGGCCCGGTGCTCGGCGGCCTGCTGACCTGGATCGCCACCACCGGGAACGCGACCTTCGGCGGCCTCGCGCTCTTCGTGTTCGCGTTGGGGGTCGGAACCCTCACCTGGACGGTCGGCACCTTCGCGGTCTCGCTGCCGAAGTCCGGCGCCTGGATGGAGTCGGTCAAGAGCGTGCTGGGCATCATCCTGGTCGCGACCGGCCTCTTCTTCCTGGTGAACAACGCCTTCCCGGCGCTCGGCGACTTCGTGCTCCGGACGCCCACCTGGCTCGGGCTCGGCGCCGGCCTCCTGCTGGTGGGCCTCGCCATCGGCGCGGTGCACCTGAGCTTCCACGGCGCGAGCAAGGCGACCTTCGCCCGCAAGGCCCTCGGCCTCGTGATGGCGTCGGCGGGCGCGATCTTCCTCGTCCTCTGGGTCAACGCCCCGCCGGAGGGCGCCGAGATCGCCTGGATGAACGACTACGAGGCCGCGCGCGAGCTGGCGCGGAGCGAGAACAAGCCGCTGCTCGTCGACTTCGGGGCCAGCTGGTGCGGGGCCTGCGAGGAGCTCGAGCGCCACACCTTCCGCGACCCGCGGGTGGTCGCGGCCGCCGACGGCTTCGTGCCGGTCCGGGTCGACCTGAGCCCCGGCGAGGACGTCGAGACCGGGCGCCGGATCCTCGCCGAGTACGATCAGCGCGGCCTGCCGCTCGTGGTCCTGCATCACTCGGACGGCGAGGAGGCGGGCCGGGTGACGAGCTTCGTCGAGGCGGAACGGATGCTGCAGCTGATGCGTGAGGTACGCTGAGCTGGCACACGCCGGCACGGGAGAGCCCCTCCGCATGAAGCCCCTCCGCTCGTTCGCTTTCGTCCTGGTCGCGCTCCTGATGCACGGCTGCCCGCCGCCCGATCCGGCGCCGGACGGGAGCGTGGGCGGAGACGACGCGGGAGGCGATTCCGGCGTCTACGTCGGCGATCCGCGCCTCGAGCTCGGCACCGGAGAGGGCCGCTTCGACACCTTCGAGGACGGCGAGACCCTCGACCTGGTGAGCGGCTGTCAGGGGGCCCAGCACGTCTGGGTCGCGATGCGCGCCTGGGGCATCGATCGGCGCGGGCCGATCATCGACGTGGAGCTGATCCGCGACTCGGACGGCGAGCGGGTCAGCCAGGTGTTCCGGGTGCGGGTGAGCTTCGACGACGTCGGCGAGGAGTACGTCGACGTGTTCGGCCTGACCCTCGTGGTCCCGGAGCCGGACACCGCGATCGGCGAGGACCTGACGCTGAGAGCCACGGTCACCGACCGGAACGAGACGACGGTCATGGACGAGCGCCCCATCCGCATCGAGTGGGGCGAGGGCGGCTGCGGCTGATGCCCCTGGCGCCGCGGGGACCGGCGCCGTAGAGACCTGCCGTGCCCGTCTTTCTCTACATCCCGTGGTGGAAGCCCGAGCCGGTGCGGATCCCGGTGCCGGACGTCGCGCGGGAGTGGTTTCCCTCGCTCGCCGACCACGTGCCGGTGCACGCCTTCGGCATGCTCGTGGCGCTGGGGGTGGTCATCGGCGCCTGGGTCGCGGCCGAGAAGGCCAAACGCGACGGCATGCACCCGAGCGTGATGAACGAGCTGGCCGGCCACATGTTCATCGGCGGCTTCGTGCTCGGCCACGTGCTCGACGCGATCTTCTATCACTGGGACGTCGTCGAGCAGAACCCGTGGTTCCTGCTCGAGCTGCCAAACGGGCTGTCGAGCTTCGGCGGGTTCGTCGGCGCGGTGGTCGGGGCGCTGATCTGGAAGCTCCGCCGCGGCCACTCGATCCTCGCCTTCGGAGACATGGGCGCCTTCGCCTTCCCCTTCGCGTGGTTCTTCGGCCGCCTCGGCTGCTTCACCGCGCACGACCACCCGGGCCGGGTGACGGACTTCTTCCTGGGGGTCGAGGGCTACCAGGTGTACGGGGGCACGCCGCCCTGGCAGGTGCGGCACGACCTCGGGCTCTACGAGGTGTTCTGGTGCCTCGCGATGATGCCGCTCGTGCTCTGGCTCGGGCGGAAGAAGCGACGGCACGGCTTCTACCTCGCGCTCGTCCCGATCCTCTACGCGCCGGTCCGCTTCGGGCTCGACTTCCTGCGCGCGACCGACATCCAGACCGCCGACCCGCGCCCGATCGCGGGCCTGACGCCCGGGCACTTCGGCGCGGTGATGCTCCTGCTCGCCGGGCTCGGCGTCGCCGCCCGGGTGCTGAAGGGGCCGGAGCCGTCCATCGCCGCCGACGCGAGGTGGCCCGAGCCGATCCCGGCCCCGGACGCGTCGGACAGCCCGGATGCGCCAGCGGAGTCGGAAGCCTGAATCTCCGGGGCGGGGGGTGGAAGCGGCCCCGCGTCGCCGTATCTTGTTCTGGATGCTGCGCGCGCGACCGATCGTCGCCACGGTGCTCCTCTCGGTGGGGGCGCACCTGGCCGTCGCGATCCTGCTGCTCCGCCTCCCGAGCGCGGCCGCGCAGCGCGCCGAGCGTCTCCCGCCCTACGAGGTGGAGGTCGATCCGGTGGGCCACCCCGAGGGGACGCCAGGCGCGGTGGCCCGAGGGCAGTCGGCGCGGGACCACGATCGGGCGACGCCCGGCGGCGTCCGGAGCGCCCAGAACATCGACGCGGCCGACCGCGGCGAGGGCGGTGACGCGACCGGCCCGACCGAGGGCATCCTGCTGATGCAGCGGGACGAGGGGATCGTCCTGTTCGACTCGCCGCTCAACAACCTCGCGGCGATGCAGAGCCAGCGCATCCGGACCGCGCGGGACCGGGCCACCCTCGAGCGACGCCGCGCCACCCCGAGCCCGCACGACGCCGTCTTCCTCGCCTCGGGCGACGGGCACCACCGGGAGCGCCGGCCGGTCAGCCGGACGGACGCCGCCGAGGGCGCGCGCCAGGCGCCGACCGCCAGCGTCGAGGGCGCCTTGCCCTCCCGGGCCCGGACCGGCGCGGCCGCGGCGGAGCACGGCGTCGCGGAGGGCGGCAGCCGCCCCCGGGTCCCGGCGCGCGCGTCGGCGAGCGGCGCCGAGCGGGGCGCCCAGGCGAGCCCCGGCGTCGGCATCCTCGGCGGCCGCGGCGCGCGTCACAGCGAGGCCGCGGACGTCGCCCACGCTCGGCCGTCCATCGACGAGGGGCCCGCGGCCACGCAGTCGGATCGACAGAGCCCGCGGGTGCGCGACGACGCGAGCTCCGAGCTGCTCGCCGGCGACCTGATCCAGAGCTGGGTCGAGTCGACGGTGCGCACCGCGCGGCGCGAGGGGAGCGGGAGCGGCGGGACCGGCGGCGGGGGCGCGGCCGGGGTCGGCGGAGGGCAGCGCGAGGGCGGACGGGCCGCGAGCCACGGGCCCGGCGACGGACGCTACGCCGCGCTCGACACGAGCGACGCGCGCTACCGCCACTGGTTCACGCGCAACCGCCGCCGTGTGCACGACGCCTTGCGCTTCCCGCGGGAGCGGGCGCTGGCGATGGACCAGGGCGTCTCGATCTACGACGTGCGGGTGCGCCGCGACGGAACCCTCGCCCGGGCGCCCCGGCTCGTGCGCTCGAGCGGCTACGACGACCTCGACCGCGCGGCCCTCGCGGCCATCCGGGCGGCCACGCCCTTCTCTCCCCTGCCCGACGATCTCGCGCCGAGCCTCGATCTGCTGCCCCTGCGCCTCGACATCGAGTTCTCGAACCCGATGGTGCGCTGAGCCTCCTCGACCTACAACCGAGGCATGGACCGCGACGCCCTCCGGCGCTTCGTCGACTCCCCCCACCGCACCTTCCGGTGGAAGGAGCGCGCCGACGACCCCGACCACTACCGCGCCGTCGAGACCGGCGACGACGGCCTCCGCTGGTACGCGTGGAGCCACCTCCCGGGCGAGGACGGCCCCCACGACGAGGTGCGGCAGACCTTCGAGGACTTCGAGGCCAAGGGCCCGCCCTGGGACATCCCGGTGGAGACGCACTCGGCGCTCCACAAGTGGCTGCTCAGCTACCTCCGCGACCGGCGGCGCTGATCACGGCACGCAGACGAAGCGGCTCGTGCCGCCCAGCGTCGGGCGGAACTCGCAGCTGTAGCCCTCGGCGTCGCGGCACGGGGTCGAGACGCAGCTCAGCGCGCAGACGTTGATGCCGCCCTCGGCGACGCAGTAGGTCCCGCTCTCGCAGTCCGCGTTGCTGCTGCAGCCGGCGCGCGCGCAGTAGCCGCCCATCCAGGGCACGCAGGTGCGCTGCCCGCCGCACTGGGTGAAGTCGGAGCACCGGTCCCCGTTGGCGCCGGAGCCTCGCGCAGCGCAGCCCCGCCCGTTGAGCGTCCACTTGCACGCCTCGCTCGAGCGGCAGTCGGTGTTGCTCGTGCACGTGAGCCCGCAGTGCCGCGCCGCCGGGATGGGGCCGGCGTCGAGGCAGGCGTGCGCGCCCGGGCAGTCGGTGTCGGACATGCAGCGGTCGTCCACGCAGGTGCCGTCGCAGACGGTGCCGGTCGGACAGTCCGCGGTGCTGCCGCAGCCGGTGCCGGTCGAGCGGCGGATCTCGCCGAGGTAGGTGTTGCCGCCGCCGAAGACGTAGACGCGCAGGGCGTAGGTCCCGGCCGCGGACACGTCGGCGGCCACCGACTCGTCGTCGGTCACGCTCCCGCCGGTGGCGAGGCGCACGCCCGCAGGGTCGTAGAGCGCGATGTCGATGTCGCCGTCCGCGTCGACGAAGACGACGTCCGCCTCGATGCGCCCCGGACCGCTCATCGGGATGGCGATCCAGTCGTCGTCGCCCGAGCACACGGTGCCGTCGAAGGCGGCGACCGCCGGCGAGCCGCTGCCGAAGGAGACGCTCCGCGCGGTGGCGCGGGTGTCGTCGTCCTCGAAGCGGTCGTCGGTGCAGCAGCCGCCGGGGTCCGGTGAGACCGCAGCGCTCAGGGAGTAGGTGTTCTCGTCCCCGCCGTAGCCGAAGACCCGCGCGTACAGAGTCGTGGCCGAGGACGCGTTGCAGTACTCCACCTCCTCGGTGTTCGAGATGCCCGCGCTCGTGTCGACGATGGTGCCGCCGCCGTCGCTCAGCTCGAGGTCGAGGTCGCCGCTGCTGCTCGTGAAGTCCACGCTCACGGTGATGCGGTCGCCGCGACCGACCGAGAACGAGAAGAAGTCGGAGTTGCCCGCGCAGATCTGACCGTCGGAGACGGCCGAGGAGTACGGGGTGGCGCTCCCGCTGGAGTCGTCCGGCTCGCGGCCGTCGTCGGTGCAGGTCCCGCCGCCGCCCCCGCCGCAGACCTCGCGGGTGGGTCCGCAGCCGGCGCGCGCCCCGCCCTCGGTGGTCACGGTGGCGCCGCAGGAGCCGCCCATGTCGCAGCTGCCGTCGCCGGAGCAGGACTCGACGCAGCGCCCGCCCGACGCGGTGGCGGCGCAGATGCCGGACTCGCACTCGGTCGAGGCCGCGCAGAGCTCGCAGTTCCGGAGGCTGCCGTCGGGCGGCATGCCGCCCACCGCGAAGAAGGAGGTCACCGTGGTGTCGGTGCGGTGATCGCAGATGCTGCCCGAGGGGTCGTCGTTGTCGGTCGCGCTGACCAGGAAGAACACCTCCTGCATCTCGCCCTCGTCGAGGCCGAGGCTCGGGATGCGGGCCAGGAAGTCGTCGCCCTCCGTCGCCTCGAAGGTGACCTGCTCGAAGGTGGTCACGTCCGGCTTGGTCGGGTCGTCGGGCGCGGTCAGGCTGTAGTAGAGGAGCGGCGGATCGCGCAGCCCCATGTCGTCGGTGACCGTCACCTCCACCGGGTAGGTGGTGCCGCTGGTGACCGCCTCCATCGCCCGCGGCGCGCGCACCGTCACCACCGGGTCGGCGCCGGGGCAGCCGTCCTTCGGGCCCGAGCGCAGCACCACGATGTAGTCGTGCTCGACCCGCGGGTGCTCGCCGTCGTCGGCGAAGAGCTGCACCGTCCAGCGCTCGGCGCTCGCGACCTGATCGGGGGTCGGGCACCAGTCGAAGGTCGCCCGCTTCGGGCCCTCGTTGGCCAGCGTCGCGCGCTCGGGCAGGGTGCCCCGCGAGCCGATCTCCACCGTGGCCGAGTCGTCGTCCCGCACCTCGACGTCGAAGGTGACGCAGGGCTCGCGCTCGAGGTCGTAGGTGCCGCCCGCGCCGGGGCGCACGAAGACCGGGGCCGCGTCCTCCGAGGGCAGCACCTCGACGGTGACCGTGAGCCGGTCGTACTCGCCCGAGCCGCCGTCGGTGAGCACGAAGGTCAGGTCGTGGCGACCCGACTGGCTCGAGAGCGGCGCCCAGCGGAACAGCGCGCCGCCGGGCTCGGTGCTCAGCGAGTGCACGCGATCGAAGCTCGGGAGCATCGGATCCTCGACCCGCACCGCGACCGCCCGGCCCTCCGGGTTGTCGATGCCGAGCGTGAGGCGCAGCTCCTCGTTGACGCGCACGGTCTGATCCGAGACCGGCTGGAAGGTCGGGCCGCTGCCGGAGGCGCAGGCGGCAAAGAGGAGCGAAGAGGCGAGAATCCAAGGCTGAGCGCGTCGCATGCGGGGGCCAGGATACCCCGGCCGGGCGCGGCGCTCCATGCGGGCCCTCCGGGTTCGGCGTAGAATGGCGGCGTGACTGCTTGGCTTCGCGCGGGGGGGCTCGCGCTCTGGGTGGCGATGATCGGCTGCGACAACCAGCTGCCGACCTCGGACGCCGGCCCGGACGAGCGCCCCGAGATCCTGGAGCTCCGAGCGCCCGACCCGGCGGTCGAGGGCTCCCTCATCGAGGTCCGCGGCCTCGGCTTCGACGACCTCGGCGCCGACCCTCGCCTCACCATCGACAGCGGCGGCGTCAACGCGGGCACGCTCTTCGGCATGCCGGACGACGTGGACGGCCGCCTGCTGTTCACCCTGGGGGGCGACGTGGTCGCCGCGCTCGGCTCCGGCGAGCACACCGTCACCGTGCGGCTCATGGGCGCGGGCGTGAGCTCGGAGCCGTTCATCGCCGACCTGCGGGTGGCCGCCAGCCTCCCCGTCGATCTGCTCGAGGTGCCGACCGGCGAGGCCCACCGGAACGACGTCGCGGTGCTGGTGGGCGACGGCATCGTCGGGCCCACCGAAGGCGAGCTGACGGCGCGCTTCGAGGGGACCTACACCTTCGACGAAGGCGGCTCGCGGCCGGTGGCCGTCTCGCTCCCGGTCGCGCCGCTCGAGCGCTTCGACCGCTCGCGCGGCGTCGTCGTGCTGACCACCGACCTCGGCGGCCTCGCCCCCGGCACCTTCGACGGCACCATCGCGCTCGAGTCGCGCCTCGTCTCGGGGGAGCGGAGCGAGTCCACGGCGCTGCCCGCCTCCCTCCACTTCAACCCGCCGGAGCTGTTCAGCCTCGATCCGGCGCAGGGACACCTCGGTCAGCTGCTGAGCGTGCGCGGCGCGGGCTTCCTCGGCGGCCGGGACCGCCCCGACGAGACGACGCTGATCCGGCTCACCGGGCGCTTCACCCCGGAGGGCGGCGGCCCGGAGCCCTTCTCGGGCGAGATCGTGCCCGAGTACGTCTCGGGCAGCGAGGTCCTCTTCTTCATCGAGCCCGAGGTCCGGAGCGACGCCCTGGTCGCGAGCCTCTTCGGCCACGCGCGCGGCGCCTTCGAGGGGACGGCGACGCCGATCACCATCGACGGCACGGAGGAGCTCGAGGGGACGACGATCCCGTTCGGCTTCGAGCTCGTGGGCGCCCGGCAGGTGGTCTTCGTGCGCTTCTTGCCGGGCTTCTACGACAGCCTGCGCCGCTTCGGGCTGCACCGCGTCTCCGACGAGGTCGAGATGGTGGTGCAGAGCCGCATGCGCGAGATCTACGAGGACTGGCGCGTGGACATCCGGTTCGAGGAGCCGGACGACCAGTCGCGGGTCGCCTACTCCATCCTCGAGATCGGCGGCCCCGACCCGAACGGGGTCGGCCTCTTCGGCTACGACAACACGCCGGGCAAGGACGTGGGCAACCTGCGCCTCTTCGACGCGATCGGCGGCGCCAACGCCGAGACCCAGGCGGACGGCTACCCGGGCTACGGCGGCGTCTTCGTCGAGTCGTTCCTCTACTGGTCCGAGAACCCGGACCTCGGCGACGAGCGCCCGGCGGGCTCCCCCGACCCCGACCCTCTCTTCGACGAGATCTTCGCTCCGGTGCGCGGCCGGCCCGCCACCCGCGCCGAGGGCGTCGGCGACGGGGACCCCGAGCGGGTGGCCGCGGTGCGGCGCGCGATCGACGCGCTCGGCTCGATCGTCGGCGAGACCGCCTCCCACGAGCTCGGCCACAGCCTCGGCATGGCCCAGCCCTACGGGCCGCCGACCGTCTATCACAACGACTTTGACGGCGACGGCTGCCTCATGGACTCGGGCGGCGACCGCCCGCTCGGCGAGCGCATGGATCTGCCGGGCTACGAGCGGACCCACTTCTGCTACGACCACCCGAGCTACCTCGACGAGATCTTGTAGCTGGCGCGGCTGCAGCGAGGGACCCAGGCTGCCGGTGTAACGTCGACGCGCCCCGTCGGCTCGCTTGGGAGACATGATGCGCTGGCTTCTGTTCGTGACGCTGTTCTGGGCCGCGCCCGCCTTCGCGCAGGGCGAGGTGGACGTGGACGCCGACGTCGAGGCTGACGCCGACGGCTCCGAGGTTTTGGCCGAAGCCGAGACCGGAGCCGACCCCGAGACCGAAGCCGAAGCCGAGGCCGAGGCCGAGGCCGAGGCCGAGGCGGTCGCCGCGGAGGCCGAGGTCGTGGCGGCGCCGGGGGCGTCGACCGCGCCGACGTGCGCGGAGGCGGCGTACGCGCGGGCCGCGTCGGCGGTGGTCCGGGTCCGGGCCGGGACGCAGTGGGGAGCGGGCTTCGTCTATCACTCGCCGCGCCACGTGGTCACCGCGTTCAGCCTGCTCGGGCTCGGGCGGGGCGCCACGGTGGTCACCCGGGACGGGACCGAGATCGGGACGCGCCTGCTCGCGCGCGACGAGGACTACGACCTCGCGGTGCTCGAGCTCGACGCGCCGGTGGAGGGCGTCGAGCCGCTCGGGCCGGCGCCGGAGACCAGCGCGCGCCGGGGCGCGACCGTGGTAGCGCTCGGGCACCCGTTCGCCCAGGTGAGCCAGCTGCTCGGGGAGCGCGGCGCGGGGCTCCTGCGCTGGTCGACCTCCACCGGCACGGTGGGCGCCGCCAACGACGTCGGGTTGCAGGCCGACGTCGCGCTCACCGAGGGGCACGCCGGCGCGCCGCTGCTCGACTGCGAGGGCCGCGTGCTCGGCATGATCACCGGGGCCGGGCTCGTCAGCGCCGACCTCGGGCTCGTCGCGCGGATCGGGCAGGCCGACACGCTCATCGCCGGGAGCGGCGAGGCCGGCGACTTCCTCGGCGACCTCCAGCTCCGCTTCGGAATCGGCGCCGCGCTGCTCATCGACGAGGACGGCCGCGTCGCGGGCGGCGGCTACCTCACCCTCGGCGCCACCCTCTTCGACCGGATCAGCTGGATGAACCGCGTCGGCTTCTTCAGCGGCGGCATCGACGACCCGATGGGCGACGTGCTCGACCACTCGCGGGAGCTCATCCGCGTCGAGACCATGCTCGGCTACCGCTTCTTCGTCGACGTGGGCGGCTTCTTCACCTTCTACGTCGTGCCGAGCGGCGGCGTGTCGATCATGAACGAGCGCCTGGGCGAGCGGCGGGTCTCGGTCACCCCGATGTGCACGCCCAGCGACACCGAGAGCTGCATCTCCATCCAGGAGACGAGCATGGATCGCTGGATCGTGCGCCCGGCCGCGTCGCTCAGCTTCCTGCTCGGCGGCAACTTCGAGCTCGGCTACACGATCGAGATCGGACTGGACACCGACCCGGTCCGCACGCACCACGTGGTCCGGGCCGGCTTCCTCTTCTGATCACTCCACGAGCGAGCGCGGGACCGGCATGAGGTTCCAGGTCATGCGGCTGCGCGCGTTCTCGCGGGAGTGGATGACCTCGCGGCGCGGGCGGCCGTTGACCCACACGTAGCGCCGGAGCTCGCCCTGCTCGTCGGCCGCGACGTAGAGCTCGGACTGGCCGTCGTCGTCGAGGTCGGCCACGAGCGACGCGTGCTCGAAGCCGCCGGAGTTTCGGTCGATGTTCTCGGTCGCCCACTCGGCGCGCGGGTCGCGGCCGGGGCGAAGTAGCCAGAGGCCGCTCGAGAACGCAGCCGCGACCATCTCGCGCTTCCCGTCTCCGTCGAGGTCGCCGACGGTGAGGAAGCGGGTGAGGCGGTCGGGGATGGTGGCGATGACCACGCCCTCGGTGGGCGCGGTGTCGTGATCGTAGCGCCGGATCTCGACCGGCTCCGCGATCTGCACGTTCTGCCCCTGACCGGTGGTCCGCGCCTCGACGGCCACGTAGAGCTCGTCGCGGCCGTCGCCGTCCACGTCGCCGACCCAGATCTCCTTGGCGTGGCGGTTGCCGAGGTCGGCCACCACCGTCGGGCCGCCGCCCCCGTTCGGCACGTAGCGCACGACCTGGCCGCTCTGCTCGCCGCCGTCGAGATCGTTGGGCTCGCTCGGCGTGGCGTAGACCTCGAGGGTCCCGTCGCCGTTCAGGTCGCCGATCTCGACCTCGTGGATCCAGGTGTTCGGGGTCCGGCTGAGCTCGGTCACGCCGAAGCCGCCGCCCTCCTGCGGGCGAATGATCGAGAGCACGCCCATGTCATGGGTGCCGACCGCGATCGCGGGGCGGCCGTCGCCGTAGAGATCGGCCACCTCGGCGTCGCGCATCCGGTTGCGGGTGCCGCCGAACTCCGCTTCCCAGAGGGTCTCGCTCGACCACTCGCCGCCCGAGCGCCGCCACAGCTTCACCGCCGCGGCGGTGCCGCCGAGGGTGACGATCCCGGGCGCCGCCCCCGGGGGCTCGTACACGAAGGCCTTGTGGAAGACGTTGCTCGCCGGGTCCTCGACCGCCTCGACGTGCCACTCGCCGCCGCTCCGGGTGAGGATCTCCATGCGCGCGGCGCCGGGCACGGGGCCGTTCGGGCCGCTGTCGAACTGCGAGTAGACGAGCAGGAGGCCGTTCGGCAGCGCGTCGGGGAGCGCGGCGGTCTGCGCCGGTCGCGGCGCCTCGGTCTCCGTCTCGGTCTCCGCCTCGGCTTCGGGGGCCTCGGGGGTCTCGGCCGTCGGGGTCTCGGTGGAGGTCTCCTCGTCGTCGTCGCCGCAGCCGGCGAGCGGGAGCCCGAGGAGCGCCAGGATGCACAACCATCGCGTCATGCCCCGGCTCTATCAGCCGCGGATCGGGCGGGCAAATACCCGTCGCGTCAGATCGAGCGGTAGACCTGGACCGCGAACGGGCCCGAGCCCGAGACCACCCGCGCCTCGATCCGGAAGGTGCCGGACTGGCCCGGACAGATGGGCCGCATCTGCCCGAGATACGGCTGCGGGTCGCGCGTGGTGTCCCGCTGGATCAGCACCTGGTTGGGATCGTAGACCCGCAAGTCGAGATCCGTGATGCCCTCGTCCCCCAGGCCGATGACCTTGTAGCACCAGCCGGGATGCATCGCGTGGCTGAAGTCGCGCGCGCCGCCCTCCTCGGCCTCGCCGCGGAGCGCCTCGCCGTCGCGGATCATCCAGGGCGCGACCTCCGCGCCGCGCTCTCGGAGCCGCGCCTCGAGCGCGTCCGCCGGCGGCGTCTCCGGCTCCTGCGGCACGTCGTCGTCCGGCGGCGCCTCCCCCACGATCGCGTCACACCCGCCGAGGAGCAGGCCGAGAGCAACGAGGACGAGTCGTGACAACCTCAGAATGTCGACACCCGAAATACGAACGCGCGATTCACCGAAGACCCTGGATACGAAGTCCCAGTCACGAGTTCAACATCCTGCCAGTAGATACCACCGGCCACCAAACCACCGAAGGCATCGACGGTCGCAGACGTCGCAGAGGCAGCGCCAGCGCCGCGGAGCTGCCTAGCCAGCGTCGGGAATGAATCGGGAACGGCGCGCACGACGACAACCCCATCCGAGCTGTCGCCGGAGGCGACTCGCAGGGATCCCAGGGGGGTGACGTCCATCTCACCAGAGAAGCTACCGGTGATCATCACTCCTCCGCGCTCGTCGAACGACACGTCCCAGTACACGTCGATTGCGGGGCCATCGTGTCGACTCGTCCAGCGCTCGGAACCATCCGCGGCGAACACGGTGGCGAATGCGCCGGAGCCGCCGGCTGGACTCGGCCAGGGGTCACCCCACGCCGGCGCAAAGGCCCCCTCGTAGTGCCCAGACAGAGCGAGGTCACCGTCGTTTGAGACTGCCAGCCCGTCTGGATACACGACCCCGTGGAGGGCTCGGGTCCAAGCTACACTCAGCTCGGGGCTGATCAGAGCGACAAGCCTCCCAGCAGGAACCGACATACCGGAAACGGTCTGAGGCGCGCCAAACGACGTTCCGAGCGCTACTCCTGCCCTGCTCGCTGCCAGAACGAAGGGTCTGTTCTCTCCTTGGAAACCGTCCGTCCCAACCCCTCGAAACTCGAGTGTGGCCCTCCGAGATGCGAGGCTGGCATCAACCCTCATCAGCAGCAGACGCCTCTCGCCGCCCGCCACCGATATGGAAGCAACGTAGACGTCCTCCCCCACTGCCTCCAGCCACGACGCAGTACCGCTCCAGCCAGCGGGAAACGGCACGGGCTGCATCGCGGTGACAGTTCCGTCGGACGAATCGATCCGTTGGAAATGAGATGCGCCAGCGACGTCCGTCAGCGCAATGAGTTCGCCGGCCGGCCCGACGGTGACTTGGCCTTCGAAAGGACGGTGCCACCGATAGCGCCCCTCGGGTCCGTAGGCGACGATGTAAGACTGGTCGGACTCGCCAGAGCCATCGCCATCAAGGTCATCCCCGGTTGAGACTGCTACGAAGACGCCCCCGTCCGGGCCGACCGTCGTCCAGGTCACGATCGAACCGGGGGTTCGGTAGACCCGTTCCCAATTCGCAGCCTCGCAGCGAGTCTCTCTGCAGATACCCACCGGGCAGTAGGCTCCGGCTTCGTCTATCGCCCCATCGCAGTCATCGTCCGACGCGTTGCAGGTTTCGTCCGCTCCTGGAAAGACGTCACGCCGCGTATCATCGCAATCGCCGCCGCAGCTTCCGCCATTGCAGCATTCAGCGCTTTCGACCCCGTCCCGGTCGTCATCGAGCCCGCCGAAGGTGGTCGGATCACAGTCCTCATCGCGGTGATCGGCGTCGCATACTTCCGCGCCTCCGGGGAATCGAAGGGCATCGGTGTCGTCGCAGTCGTTTCCGCCGCACTCTAGGGCCTGGCTTCCATCCCCATCGCAGTCTCCGGGAGCGATGCAATCCTCCACGATCTCGAAGCAGGAGGTCATCGTTCCGCAGCGGTCGTTCTCTTCGTCGCAGGCGACGCCATCGGGACAGGGAGACCCATCGTCGACGCACCCCCGAGAATCCGCTCCTTCGGCGGTCGGGCGACATCGTCGAATCACGCAGAATTCAGCGGGAGTCGAACAGTCGAGATCGCGTTCGCACTGCGCGGTGCTGTCCGGATCGGCGTCGCGCCCTGAATCGAGCCGTTCTTCGCCCGATCCGCAGGCCGCTGCAGTGATGGCCACGAGGCTGGCCATCACTGCCAGCAGGAGTGCACGTGCGGACATGCCGACGATGCTACACCGTCAACTTCACTACCACAACAGCGGACTCAGGGAGCTGATGTCCCCATGACCATCACCGGCTCGAACCGGTTCATGCGGCTTCCGTCGCCGAGCTGCTTGTTGTTGTTGTTGCCCCAGCACCAGACGCTGCCGTCGCCGCCGCGGGTCACGCAGGTGAAGGAGCCACGCGCAGCGATCGAGGTCGCATCGTCGATGGCGCTGACCACGACGGGAATCGCCGAACAGTCGACGTCTTCGCTGTCGAGCACGCAGTTGGTACCGTGCGACTCGAGCCCGTCGCCGAGCTGACCGTCGCGGTTGAGACCCCAGCAGGCCACGGTGCCGTCGCCGCGCAGGGCGCAGCTGTGGTTGGAGCCGGTGGCGATCATGACCGCGTCGTCCACCCCCGCGACCGCGGTCGGCGCGGGCACGTTGTCCGCGTCGGCCTGGCCGGCCTGACGGCCGCGGTTCTCGCCCCAGCAGACCACCTGGCCGGGGCCGCCGGTGCCCTGGACCGCGCAGACGTGCTGGCTGCCGAGGTCGAGGTCGCTGGTCGCGCCGAGCGGGCTGACGCCGCCCACCACGACCGGGGTGTCGGAGCAGTCCCACATCTCGGTGTCGTCCACTCTGCAGGTGTCGTGGGCGACCGGGCGGCCCATGTCGTCCACGTCACCGAGCTGACCGCGCTGGTTGCGGCCCCAGCAGTAGACCTCGTCCGCGGTGCGGGCGCAGCTGAAGCTGAAGCCGCTGGTCACGATCTCCTCGACGCCGGTGATCTGGCCGGTGCCGTCGGGCGTGAGGACCTGAACCGGGGTGATCTCGATCTCGGGGCGGCTGCCGTGGCCGAGCTGACCGCGCGCGCCGTTGCCCGCGCAGAACGCCGCGTTGGTGGCGCCCGCCGCGTAGCAGAGGTGGCCGTCGCCGACCGCGATGCTGGTGATGCCGTCGATGGTCGGGAAGTCGCGCTCCGCGACCTCGCGGATATCCGGGATGCCGCCGATGACGTCCGGGATCGTCTCGCGACCCCAGCACCAGAGCTCGCCGCCCGGGCGCACCGCGCAGCTCCCGCCGAAGCCGCGGATGCTGAGCAGCTCGGCGTCGTCGAGGAGCGGACGGCCGCTGCCGCTGTCGTAGCGGGTCGCGCTCGGGATGCCGGTGCAGTCCTCGGGCTCGGAGCCGACCTCGGCGCAGTTCTCGTGGCGGGTCCGGCCGTCGCCGAGCTGCGACTCCTGGTTGCGGCCCCAGCAGTAGACCTGCCCGTTGGCCTGGCGGCCGCAGGTGTGGAGCACGCCGAGCGCGACCTCGACGTACTCGCAGTCGATGCACTCCTCGACCCCGGAGTCGGTCACGACGCCCGAGTCCTCCGGCTCCACGCCGGTGTCGCGATCCACCCCGGTGTCGGCGGTCATGCTGCCGCTGTCGCCGGCGTCCGGGTCCCCGTTTCCATCACCGCACCCGTTGAGGAGCAGCGCCGCGAGCGCGGTCCAGACCAAGAAAGCGTTCGAATTCATCTCGTCCCCTAGCTCTGCCGAGCCCACCGCTTCGGCGTGCGGGAAACTAGTAGAAGGCCCGTCGGCGTTCAACGGGCAGGCGCAGGCGCCACCAGCACGAGCACCTCGCCGGCCCGGGCCGCCCCACCCTCGGAGAAGGTGTCCACGGTGATCACCCAGGTGCCGGGCTCGAGGCGGCGCTCGATCTCGCGATCGGCCCGCTCCACGCAGGCGTCGCCGCTCGCCCGCTCGCGCAGGAGGTGCACGTCGACGTCGGTGTCACCCCGCCCCACCGCGAGGATCCGCACGTCGAGGGGCGCCTCCAGCCGGAACCGGTAGACCAGCTCGCGGCCGGATTCGTCCTGCGGAGCCTCACACCCCGGGTAGGCGTCGATGGCGCTCGAGCCCTCGGAGCGGGTGTCGCGGAGCTCGGCGAACGGGAGCCTGCGCAGCTCCCAGGGGGCCTGCGCAGTGCCCCGCCCCTCGGCCGCCGGCGGGGCCGGGTCGAGCGCCGCCTCTCCGTCGAGCACCGTGCGGCGCAGGGCGTCGAGGCCCCGGAGCGCGAGCAGGTTCCGGGCGTTGTGGCCGTGCTGCAGCCCCTGCGCGTCGAAGCGGCACGCGAGCCCGCGGCTGCCCTCGATGAAGATGTTCGGGTGCACGCCGTCCCCGGCCAGGCCGCGGCGCGGGAGCCCCTCCATCACCTGGTGGTAGTCGAGGTAGGGGAGCGCCATCGCCTCGGCGATCGCCCAGCTCACCTGGTTGTAGCGGGCGACCCAGCGGTCCGCGTCGTCGTCGTCGTCGCGAGGCGGGATGGAGTTGAGGATCGGGATGACGCCGTTGTCTCCGAGCATCTCGGCGATGCGCATCATCCGGGTCGCGTAGACGTAGTCGTCGCGCCCCTCGACGTCGTTGCCGCCGTTCATGACGAAGGCGAACCGCGGCCGGATGGCGCGCACCTCGGCGAGCACCGGCGGCGGGTTGCCGCTGAGCACGTGCCGGGCGCTCCAGCCCTCGTGCGCCGCGCGGCTCTGGCGCCGGAAGGAGTCGCGGCCGCCGGCGTGGCGGTTGCGGAAGTGGTCGATGGTGGCCGCGAGCGAGGCGTGCGCCCCGAGCTGGACCTCCTCGGGGTCCGCGAAGCAGCGGAGGAAGCCGCGACTCACCGTGCTCGAGTCGCCGACCTTCATGAAGACGTCGTCCTGGCGCCGGTCGCTGCGCCCCCGGATCCCCCGCAGGTTCTCCACCACCCGCGGCGTGAACGGGGAGAGCTCGGGCACCGGGCGCACCCGGAGCGCGGGCGGCGCCGGGGCCTCGGTGGGGGCGGCGCGCTCGGTGGCCGGGGCGCTGGCGCGGGCGGGCGGCGCGGCCTGCCGCTCCTGGGGCTGGGCGGGGCTGCTACAGCAGAGGAGGGCCACCACCAGCGCGGCCGACGCGGATCGCTCGAACGTCACGACCGGATGGGCTAGCAGATCCTGGCGGCCGGCTCACCCCGAGGCCATGGTCGGGCGCGATGAAGCGGAGCGAGAAAGCCGCGCGCGTCCAGCGCATCCTCGACGAGCTCTACCCCGAGGTCCCCATCCCGCTGGACCACGAGAGCGAGTTCCAGCTGCTCGTGGCGGTGCTGCTGAGCGCCCAGACCACCGACAAGAAGGTCAACGAGGTCACCCCGGCGCTCTTCGCCGAGGGCCCGACCGCCGAGGCGATGGCCCGCATGAGTCGTGAGCGGATCCTCACGCTCATCCGGCAGCTGGGCCTCGCGCCGCAGAAGGCCAAGGCGCTCGAGGGCCTCTCGGCGAAGCTGATCCGGGAGCACGGCGGCGCCGTCCCGCGCACCTTCGAGGCCCTCGAGGCGCTGCCGGGCGTCGGTCACAAGACGGCGAGCGTGGTGATGGCCCAGGCCTTCGGGGTGCCGGCCTTCCCGGTCGACACCCACATCCATCGGCTCGCGGCGCGCTGGGGCCTCAGCGACGGCTCGACCGTGGCCCGCACCGAGCGCGACCTGAAGCGAATCTTCCCCGAGACGCGATGGAACGATCTGCACCTGCAGATCATCTACTTCGGCCGCGAGCACTGCCCGGCCCTCCGCCACGACCTGACCGCCTGCCCGATCTGCAGCTGGGCGGCGACCAAGAAGCGCATCGCCGAGGAGGCCGCGGCCAATCGGCCCAAGCGCCGCTCGAGGACGCGCTAGCATCCGCGGGTGCTTCGCACCGTCACCCTCGCCCTCGCCCTCGCCCTCTGCAGCGCCGCGCCGCTCGGGACGCCCTCCCGAGCCGAGGCGCAGTGGGAGCGCGACACGTCGTCGATCGATCTGCCCGGCTACGGGGTCACGGCGCCCGACGTCGCCGAGGCGGTGGAGCTGAACCCGAGCGCCCTCCCGTTCCTGTCCTCGTGGGGGCTCGCCTACGTGCACTCCGACACCGCGGACGGCGGGCAGCGGCTGGGGAACGGCGACGGGTTCTACGCGGCGTCGCCGCTGCTCTTCGGGTTCGCGGCCGGGATGTCGGTGAGCTCGATCCGCCCCACCCTCGCCATCCCGGAGGACGCCGAGCGCACCATGATCTCGCTCGCGCTCGCCTGGGGCATGCAAGACGCCTTGAGCATCGGCGCCGCGCTCCGGATCCTCGCCTCGGGCGACGTGCGGTTCGACGGGGTGACCACCCTCGATCTGTCCGCGAGCTGGCGGCCGGTCGACTGGCTGGCGCTCACCTTCCTGGCGCGCGACGTGGTCGGGCCGCGGCTCGGCGGGACGCTCGAGAGCGTGCCGCGCTCGTTCTTGCTCGGCACCGCCATCCGCCCGTTCGGGAGCCGCGTCCTCACGCTGGACCTCGCCGGGGTCATCGACGACCGCGGTCGGATCGGCGCGCGCGCGGCGGCCGAGGCGACGGTGCCCTACGCCGGGCGGCTCATCGCGGCGGCCGAGCTGTCCCGGCTCGACGGGCCGGAGCCGGACGTGCGCGTCACCGGGGGCCTGGCGGTGGACTGGGGTCAGGTCGGGGTCGGAGGCGGCGTGACCGTCGGTGACGGCTTCGAGGCGGCCCCGGGATGGTACGCCTCGGCGCGCCTCGAGGGCGCGGAGCGCGAGGGCCTCCCGCGCGGCGCCTACGTGGTCGACCTCGAGCTCGGCGGGGTCGGCTCGCGCGGCATCGTCTACGCCGTGCGCCGGCTCGAGCGCGCGCTGCACGACGAGCGGGTCGCGGGCGTCTACCTCCGGCCGCGCGGCAGCGGGATCGGGCTCGCGTACGCGCAGGAGATCCGGCTGCTCGTCGCGCAGCTCCGCGAGGCCGGCAAGCCCGTGGTCTGCCACCTCGACGACGCCGCCGGGAGCGAGTGGTACGCCTGCGCGGGGGCCGACCGGATCCTGCTCGACCCGGCCGGAGGCGTGCGGCTCACCGGCGTCTCGAGCGAGCTGATCCACTTCGGCGAGGTGCTCCGGAACCTCGGCGTGCGCGCCGACTTCGTCCGGATCGGCGCGTGGAAGGACGCGACCGAGCAGTTCATGAACGAGGGCCCGACGGGGCCGGCCCGCGCCCAGACGGAGGGGGTGCTCGACCTCGCCTACCGGCGCCTGGTGTTCGACGCGGCCGCGGACCGAGGCATGGACGAGGGCGACCTGCGGCGCTGGATCGATCGCGGGCCGCTCCTGCCGCGTCAGGCGATCGAGGCGGGCGTGGTGGACGCGCTGGCCGACGAGAACGAGCTGGACGCCGCCCTCCGCGAGGCGTTCGGCGGCTCCTTCCCCCGGGAGTCGGGCGCGCCCTGGGAGGCGGCGGAGCGCTGGGGTCACCGCCCGCAGATCGGCGTCGTCGTGGTCGACGGGACGATGGTCGACGGCGAGAACGTCGACATCCCGCTGCTCGGGCTGCACTTCAGCGGCGGGCGCGCGGTCTCGCGGGCCATCGATCGCCTCGCCGCCGATCCCTCGGTGCGCGCCATCGTGGTCCGGGTCGACTCGGGCGGGGGCTCGGTCCTCGCCGCCGACCAGATCTACCGCGCCATCCTCCGGGCGCGACGGCGCAAGCCGGTGATCGCGTCGCTGGGCGCGGTGGCCGCGAGCGGCGGCTACTACATCGCGTCCGCCTGCCACGAGATCTGGGCCGACCCTTCGACGATCACCGGCTCGATCGGGATCTGGTTCGGCAAGGTCGACTTCGCGCCGCTCGGCGAGGAGATCGGGGTCGGCCTCGAGCAGGTCGGCCGGGGCCGGCACGCCGGCGCGACGTCGCTCTACCGCGCCTTCACCCCCGAGGAGCGGCACGCGCTCTCCGCGAGCGTGCGGGAGTGGTACCGATCGTTCCTCCGCCGGGTGGCGCGGGGTCGCGGCATGACCGTCGCGGAGGTCGACGCGATCGGCCGCGGCCGGATCTTGATGGGCGATCAGGCGATCGACAACGGGCTCGTCGACCACCTCGGCGGGTTCGGCTCCGCGCTCGCGGCCGCGCGCCAGGCGGCGGGGGCGAGCCCCGAGATCGGCATCCGGATCGTGCCCGAGCGTCCGGCGACCCTGCTCGACTACGCGCTGAGCCTGCTCGGCCTCGGGGCCTCGCCGACCGACCCGGTCGCGCTCGAGTCGCAGGACGCGGCGCTCGCCCGCCTGGCGCCGGAGCTGCGCGCGACCGCGTCGGCGGCCGCGACCCTCCGCCTCCTCGGGAGCGGATCGGCGATGGCGCTCATGCCCCACGTGATCGTGCCGCGGTGAGGCACGCGTCGGTGCCAACGGGGTAGCGGAGAATCCACCGAGTCGGTAACGTCGCAGCATGGCTCCAGCGCATCGCGCGCTCCTCGGCTTGCTCTGCTTTCTGTTCGTCCTGGGCCCTCCGGCCGCTCGGGCCCAGGAGGAGGTCGCGCCGGAGGACGCCGTCGACACGACCCCGCCCGAGGCGGTCGAGTTCTTCCGTCGGGCGCGCGAGCACTACGAGGCGGGCCAGTACCGGGAGGCCGCGGAGGCGCTGGAGCGGGCCCTCGTGCTCGACCCCGAGTCGCCGACCCTCGTGTTCAACCTCGCCCGCGTCTACGAGCTGCTCGGCGAGCTCGATCTCTCGTTGCGCTACTACGAGCTCTACCAGCGCCTCCTGCCCCAGCAGCAGGCGCGCGAGCAGGCCCGGGCCGAGGCCACCATCCGGCGGCTGCAGGGCGCCCGGACCTCCGAGGACTTCGAGCCGCCGCAGCCCGAGCAGGTCGAGGCCCTGAGGCAGCTCCCCGGGCTGGTGGTGGTGCGCGAGAACGGGGTCGCCGACCTCGGCTTCTGGCTGACGCTCGGGGTCGGGGCCGCGTCGCTCGCCGGCGGCGGCGTGCTCGGCGCGCTGACCCTCGACGCGCGCAGCAACGCGAACACCTTCGCCAACGCGGAGGGCCTGGGCATCGCGGCCGACGTGACCCTCGGCCTCGGCGCGGCGCTCGTCGTCTCGGCGCTCCTCCTCTACTTCCTCCGGGAGCACACCGTGGAGCGCGCCCCGATCCGGAGCGCCGACGAGGAGGACGCGCCGCAGGCCCGCCTCGAGCTCGGCCTCGGCGGCGTGGGGGTTCGCTTCTGATGCGCGCGCCGACTCGCCTGGCCCCCCTGCTGCTCACGGGCCTCGCCCTCCTGGCCGCCGGGTGCAGCATCCTCGCCGGCGCGCCTCCCGACGAGGGGCTGCCCTGCCGCGTCGACGGCGCCGACCCGTGCCCGGGCGCCTACGGCGGCGAGAGCTTCCGCTGCAGCGACCAGACGGGCGGCGACGGCTTCTGCGTGCAGTGCTCGCAGGAGGTCTGCAACGGCGAGGACGACGACTGCGACGGCGTGGTGGACAACGGCTTCGACGAGGACGGCGACGGCGTGAGCAGCTGCGGCGCGACGGGGGGCGTGGTCGACTGCAACGACGCCGACCCCTCGGTCTACCCGGGGCGCCCCGACGACCCCTGCGACGGCTCCGACAACGACTGCGACGGGAGCACGCCGGACGGCACGAACTGCCGGGCGGAGGAGATCTGCAACCCGCTCAGCTGCACCGACCCGAGCTGCTCCGCGAACGATCGCTGCCAGGAGGTCAACTGCCAGAACCTCCCGGACATCTGCGCCGCGGATCAGTTCTGCGACCTGGAGACGGATCCGCCGAGCTGTCAGCCGCTCGTCCGGGACTGCCGCATGCCCGCCTTCGCGTGCTCGGCGCCGCAGCGCTGCAACCCGGAGAACGGGCAGTGCGTGGACGTCATGCAGAACGGGCGCGGCTGCACCTACGACGCCGAGTGCGCCTCGACCCAGTGCATGAACGCCGAGGCGCTGCGCCTCCTGCCCGAGCACCTCGACGCGCGCTCGGGCATCTGCACGCGGAGCTGCTGCGTCGACGCCGACTGTGACGTGGGCGAGGTCTGCTGGGCGCCCGGCAGCGGCGCGCGCGGCTGCGTGCCCACGTCCATCCTCGCGATGGGGAGCTTCGGCGCGCCGCCGGCCAACGCCTGCCAGGGCAGCTCGGTCTGCGGCTCCGAGTGGTGCGCGCTCGGCGTCGACGACGCCTACACCATCTCGAACCGGGGCACGCTCTCGTGCCGCGGGCCGGTCGGCACTCCCGCCACCTGCGGCTCGACGCTCGACTGCGTGAGCTTCACCGACACGAGCACCTTCTGCGCGGGGGGCGTGTGTCGCTTCGAGAACTGCAGCCGGCCGTCCGACTGCCCGACCGGCATGTGCGCGGGGGGCCGATGCCGCGACTCCTGTCGCAACGCCTCGGAGTGCCCCGGGAACCCGGACGACGCGGCCTGCGTCTACGCCGCGCTCGACGTGTCCGGGCGCACCGACTACTTCCCGATCTGCTTCTACACGGGCGGCGGCAAGGAGAACGGGGAGGCGTGCGCGTCGGACGACGAGTGTCGCGACCTGACCTGCCTCGGGCCCAACGGGCGCCGCGACAGCGAGCCGCTCCGGTGCCGCGCCACCTGCTGCCGCGACAGCGACTGCGGCGACATGGGGCAGTGTCGTCCGGTCTTCACGGGCAACTGGGAGATGCACTGCCTCCCGCGCCCGATGTTCACGTCGGGCGGCGTCGCCTCTCCCTGAGCGCGGCCGCCGTGTTATCCTGGGGCGTCTGACATGCGCATCTGCCCGACATGTCGCACCGCGTACCCGGCGCGGGGGCGAGCGACGTGCGCGAACGACGGGACCCGGCTGGTCGACGCCGAGGAGTACGCCGCGTCCAAGAACGATCCGCTGCTCGGGCAGCTGGTGGCGGGGCGCTTCCACGTCCTCGAGCGGATCGGGACGGGCGGCATGGGCACCGTCTACCGGGCCGAGCAGTCCGGCCTCGATCGCCCCGTCGCCCTGAAGGTGCTGAAGCGGGAGCTGATCAGCGACCGCGAGACGGTGGCGCGCTTCCACCGCGAGGCGAAGGCGATGAGCCTGCTGATGCACCCGAACACCGTGCGCGTGTTCGACTTCGGCGAGGACGACGACGGCCACCTCTTCCTCGCGATGGAGCTGCTCGAGGGCGAGCTCTTGACCGCGTGGATCGAGCGCGAGGGGACGCCGCCCATCGAGCAGGCGATGCGCACCATCCAGGAGATCCTCCGCTCGCTGGCCGAGGCGCACTCGAAGGGGATCATCCACCGCGACCTGAAGCCGGACAACATCTTCCTCGCCCGGGTCGAGGGCCACTCCCGGCCGGTCGTGAAGGTGCTCGACTTCGGCATCGCCAAGGTCTTCCGCGAGGACCGCCAGATCGATCAGCTCGAGACCCAGGCCGGCACGGTCTTCGGCACGCCGCGCTACATGTCGCCCGAGCAGGCGCAGGGGAAGACGCTCGATCACCGCAGCGACCTCTACACGGTCGGCACGCTCCTCTATCAGCTGCTCACCGGCTCACCCCCCTTCGTCGACGACGACGCGGTGGTGGTGATGGCCAAGCACATCCGGGAGACCCCGCCCTCCCCGCGCGTCGCCGCCCCCGAGCGCCCCATCCCGCGCACCCTCGACAAGCTCGTGATGAAGGCGCTCGGCAAGGAGCCCGACGATCGCTTCGACAACGCCGAGGCGATGGAGGCGCGGCTCATGGCCTGCCTCCCCGACGTCGAGCGCGAGGCCCAGGGCCGGGGCGGCCTCTTCGCCGGCCTGCCCAAGGTGCCGCTCGCGATCGGCGCCGCCCTCATCGTGCTCGCGACCGCCTTCGCGGTGACCATCGTGATCTCGAGCGCCCCCGACGAGGTCGCCGAGGCGCGCGACCGCCTCACCGCGCCGACGACGACGACGGAGGTCTCGGCCCCGCCCCCCGAGCCCGAGCTGCCCGCCGCCCGCTCGGTGCGCCTGGAGAGCGAGCCCGCGGGCGCCCGCGTGATGCAGGGCGACGTGGAGCTCGGCACCACCCCGCTCTCGCTCGACGTCATGGACGAGCCCCTCGCCCTCACGGTCGTGCACGACGGCTACGAGCCCCACGACGTGGCCCTCACCGGCGAGACCGCCACCGAGCGCGTCACCCTCACGGCTTCCCCGGCGCAAGAGACCGCCGAAGCCCGCCCCGCCCGCCGCGGCCGCGGCCGGAGCCAGGAAGAGACCGAGCCGAGCGCCCAGCCCGCCGAGACCCCGCCCACCCCGCCGGCGAGCGAAGACCCGTACGAGCGCTTCGAGTTCTAGCCGCGCGCGGCTAGCGCAAAGTCACGGCCACTAGCGCAGGGTCACGACGGTCATCCGCTCGCCGCCCTCTTCGACCGTGCCGGGGCGAACGCTGCGCACGTACTGGCCGGCGTGCTGGCCGAGGTGCTCCCGGATCGCGTCCCGGAGCGCGCCGCTGCCGACGCCGTGGAGGATGTAGGCGAGGTGCTCGGACGCGCCGAACATGCGGTCGAGGAACGACTCGGTCATCGAGATCGCGTCGTCGACCCGCATGCCGCGCACGTCGAGCGTGTTGTCCGAGGCGGGGCCGCGGCTCCGGGGCGCGGGCGGGGCGGCGGGCTTGGCCGGCGGCTCCTCACGAGGGGCGTCCTTCTTCCGGATCTCCGCCACCTTCACCCAGAGCTTCACCGGGCCCGCGGCCACCCGGACGCGGCCCTTGCTCGGCGCCTCGACGACGTCGACCTCGGTGCGCAGGCGCGGCACGTAGACCCGCTGGCCGACCTCGATGTCGGTGGCCTCGACCGGCGCGCCGACCTCCTTGGGGGGCGGGGCCGGCGGCGCGGCGACCACGTCCTTCAGCTCGCCGTCGACCTGAGCGCCGACGCCGTCGAGCTGCTCGCGGATCTTGCGCAGCGCCTCCTCGTCGTGCCGCTCGCTCTTGCGGAGCGCCTTGCGGACCTCCTTGAGCTGACCGCGCGCCTGACGCAGCTGATCCATCAGCCGCGCGCCCTCCTCGGAGAGCTTCTTGTGGTCCCGCTGGCGCTGCCGCTCGAGCTCGGCCGCCGCCTCGTCGCGCAGCCGCTCGGCCTCGCGGCGCGCCTCCTCGGCCTGGGCCCGCTCGGCCTCGAGCGCCTCGAAGCGCGACTCGAGCTTCTGCACCAGCGCGTCGAAGGTGCGGCTCTCGTCGGGCAGCAGCTCCCGGGCCCGCTCGAGCACCCTGGAGGGCATGCCGAAGCGCTGCGCCACCGCGAGCGCGCTCGAGCTGCCGGGCACGTCGCGGCGCACCACGAAGGTCGGCGCCATGCGCTGCACGTCGAAGCCGACCGACGCGTTGCGGAGGCGCGGGTCCTCCACCGCCATCGCCTTGAGCCGCTCGTAGTGGGTGGTGACCCCGAGGGCGGCGCCCTTGTCGCAGAGGGCGTCGACGAGCGCGCACGCGAGCGCCGCGCCCTCGTGCGGATCGGTCCCCGTCGCGATCTCGTCGAGCAGGACCATCGCGCTCGGCCCGGCGGCGTGCAGCACGCTCACGAGGTTGGTCACGTGCGCGCTGAAGGTGGAGAGGTTCTTCTGCAGCGACTGCTCGTCGCCCACGTCGGTGAGGATCGGCGCGAAGAAGCCCGCCTCGCTCCCCTCGGCCGCGGGGACCGGGAGGCCGGCGCGGGCCATCAGCGCGGCGAGGCCGAGGACCTTGAGCGAGACCGTCTTGCCGCCCGCGTTCGGGCCGCTCATCACCAGCGCGGAGCCCGCCTCGAGCTCGAGGTCGTTGGCCACCACGTCCACGCCCTCCAGCGCGAGGAGCGGGTGGCGCGCGTCGAGGAGCCGCATCTTCGGCGCCCGCGACAGCGTCGGGATCGTCGCGCCGAGATCCTTGGCGAGCCGAGCGGCGGCGTTCCGCAGATCGGCCCGGTCGAGGGCCTCGACCGCGGCGTTCACCTCGGCCACGCGATCGCGCACGCGACCGCTGAGGATGCCGAGGATGCGCGCCTCCTCCCGATCGAGCTCGCCCTGGGCCATCTTCAGGCGGTTGCCCTGGTTGACGATGGCCTTGGGCTCGACGAACACCGTGGCGCCGCTCCCGCTCGTGCCGTGCACGATGCCGGGGAGCTTCTCGTGCGCGTCGGTGCGCACGGGGATCACGTAGCGGCCCTCGCGCAGGGTGTGGAAGCGGTCCTGCACGATGTCGGCGTGCTTGATCAGCATCGCCTCGAGCCGGCCCACGATCCGGGCGCGGAGGTTGGCCACCTCGGTCCGCAGCCGCCCGAGCTCCGGGCTGGCCGAGTCGGCGAGGGTCCCGTCCGGCTCGACCGCGCGCTCGAGCTCGTCGACGAGGCGGTCGAGCGTGGGGTCGGTGCTGCACGAAGCGTGGAGCGCCGGCGCGCGATCCTGATGGCGGGCGAGGAACTTCCGGAGCGCCCGGGCCGCGCCGAGGGTGGTCGCGACCGCGCGCAGCTCGGGGCCGTCGAGCGCGCCCTGCTTCTCGAGGCGCGCGAGGGACCGGCGCACGTCCCGGATCCCGTCGAGCGGGAGCGGCTCGTCGAGGCGGAGCAGCTCCGCGGCCTCGGCGGCCTCCACCATCGCGACCCGCGCGGGCTCGTAGGCGTCGTGCACCTCGAGCGCCTCGAGGGTCTCGCGGAGCGGACCGGTGCACCGCGCGGCCACCGCCTCCACGAGGCGCGGCCACTCCAGGTCTTGCTGGGCCTTGGTGAGCCCGTCGAGCTCTTCGTCGCGCATGCTTCCTGCGAGGCGAGCCGCGGACCATAGCGACCTGCCCCGAGGGATCAAGCGGCCTCGTCGTCTCCGCGCCGGGGGAGCGACGTGGCCGAGCCGCGGGTCTTCCCGTCACCCCGGGCCCGGGCGACCGCGTAGAGGATCAGCGTCGAGCCGCCCAGCAGGAGCAGGACCAGAAAGCACCCGCCGATCGCGTAGATGTAGCCGATCCAACCGCCGCCCATGGGGGCACTCTGTCACGCGCGCGGTCTCGGCGCCGCTCCGGCGCGGTGATATGCTCGCGCCGGTGGGCTTTCCTTCGCGTCTCCCGGTCGCGCTGACCGCGCTCCTCGCGCTCGCCGCCTGTGATCCAGGTAAGAGCGGCGTGCAGATCGAGCTCTACGCGCAGGCCGACGTCTCCCAGCTCGCGGTGACCGTCGTCTCGCTCGACTCGCCGAGCCTCCCCGCCGCGATGCCGGCGCCGCGCACCTTCACCCCCGCGCGCAGCGTGAGCGAGATCGACGCGGCCCCGCTCCGGGTGGGGATCGAGCTCGACGCGCCGGCCACCATCCTCGTGCACATGGTGGCGACGACCCCCGACGGCGGCCGCCTGGTGGCCACCCGCTGCTACGGGGTCAGCGGCGTCGTGACCGACTCCGTCGTGCTGGTCGGCCCGGTCGACGCGCTCGACATCGACGGCGACACCTGGCTCGCCGACGCCCAGACCTCCTGCCGCGAGCCGGCCGAGGGCGGCGGGGAGCGGGCCTGCGAGGACACCGACTTCCTCTGCCCGGACATGCGAGCGAGCGACTGCGACGACGCGGACGCGACCATCTTCCCGGGCGCCCCCTTCCAGTGCCAGAACGGCGTCGACGAGGACTGCGACGGCGACGTCGACGAGGCCTGCGGCGACAACGACGGAGACGGGGTGGACGCCTGCGCGCCCGGCGCGTCGGTGGGCTGCGACTGCAACGACAACAACCCCGCCATCAACCCGCGCGCGGTGGACACCTGCCTCGACGGGATCGATCAGGACTGCGACGGCGCGGACGCCTGCTGCGACGAGGACGGCGACGGCATCGAGCAGTGCAGCCTCGAGGACCGCTTCCCCGACTGCGTCGACCGCCCCAGCCAGTGCGACGGCTGCGACCCGAGCGCCATCAACCCGGCCGCGACCGAGGTGTGCGACGCCGTCGACAACAACTGCAACGGCCTGACCGACGAGCTCGACGAGTGCCGAGACGCCGACGACGACGGCGACGGCTACCCCGCCTGCGGCCTCGAGGATCCGGGCGACCCCTGCGAGCCGCGCGAGTGGGACTGCGACCCGGCGATCCACCCGGACGCGCGCGAGCGCTGCGGCAACTCGATCGACGAGGACCTCGACGGCATGCTCGACGAGAGCTGCCCGCCCGGCGACATGGATCGCGACGGGCAGGAGCCGCCGGTCGACTGCGACGACAGCGACCCGCTGACCTACCGCCGCGGCATGAACGAGCCGGTCATCGACCGCTGCGAGGACGGCGTGGCCCAGAGCTGCCTCCTCGACGACGACCGGAGCTGCGCCGACGACACCGACGGCGACGGCTACGTCGAGCCCGAGACCTGCGAGATGGCGATGGGCGCGGTGCCGGGCGCGATGATCAACCCCGACCAGGCCGACCACTGCGCCGGCGGGGTCATGGGGACCGACGGCTGCTGCGACGGCGCGGACAACAACTGCGACGGCGTCATCGACGAGGTGCTCGACGAGACCGGCTCGGTCGGCTGCGTGACCGCGGGCTTCGTGCGCTACGCCGACTCCTTCACCAACTGCGGCGGCTGCCGCATGGCCTGCGACATCGCGACCGCCGATCAGTGCACCGCGGGGGCGTGCGACTGCGCCTCCGAGCCGGGCGTCGGGGCGTGCGAGGGCGCGACCCCGAACTGCTGCGGCGGCGGCATCGGCTGCGTCGACCTGATGGCCGACCCGAACAACTGCGGCGCGTGCGGGCGGAGCTGCGGCGAGGGCGAGAGCTGCGTGGCCGGCGTCTGCGCGTGTGGCGCGGCGCGCGGCACCATGGACGAGCGTCAGGCGTGCCCGGAGGCGGCCGGCGCGGCGGGCCGCGAGGCCAACGTCTGCTGCGGCGGGAGCTGCATCGACGTCACCGGCGACGTGAACAACTGCGGCGGCTGCGACGTGCGCTGCGGCCCGAGCACCGTCTGCACCGACCGGATCTGCGGCTGCAGCATGCCCAACCTGGCGAGCTGCAACGGCATGCTCCCCGACGCCGACGGCTGCGAGACCGACACGCTGAGCAGCCTCGCCCACTGCGGCGGGTGCGGGCGCCGCTGCTCGCTGTCGAACGCCGGCGAGACCTGCAACGCGGGCTCCTGCGAGATCACGACCTGCGAGGCCAACTTCGACGACTGCAACGGCCTCGACCGCGACGGCTGCGAGATCGATCTCCGCACCCTGGCCAACTGCAACGCGTGCGGCGTCACCTGCGACCTGGCCCGGGCGAGCGAGACCTGCGCCAGCCGCCGCTGCGAGATCGTCGCCTGCCAGAGCGGCTGGGCCGACTGCGACGCGAACGACGCCAACGGCTGCGAGCGCCGCCTGGGCACGGTGTCGGACTGCGCGAGCTGCGGCGACACGTGCAGCCTGCCGAACGCGACCCCGATGTGCAGCGGCGGCACCTGCCGCATCGCGACCTGCAACGACGGGTGGGCGAACTGCGACGGTAACGACGCCAACGGCTGCGAGACCAACATCGACACGGACGCGAGCTGCGGCGCCTGCGGCAACAACTGCGGCCCCAACGCCAGCTGCGTCTCGCGGATGTGCGTGTGCGATCCCGGCCGCCTCGACTGCTCGGCCGGCGCCCCCTACTGCGAGGTCCCCTTCTCGACCTCGAACTGCGGCGCCTGCGGCACGACCTGCGGCACCAACGAGAGCTGCAACGCCTCGGGCGACTGCGCGTGCGGCGGGACCACCCGGCCGACCGGCCCGGCCTGCGTCTCGGGCCAGGGCTGCTGCGGCGGGGGCTGCGTGCCCCTCAACACGACGACCAACTGCGGTAGCTGCGGGGTCACCTGCGACGCGGGCGAGACCTGCAACGGCACCTCGTGCCGCTGCGGCGGCGGCCCGGCCTGCGCGGGCGCCGACAGCTGCTGCGGCGGCAGCTGCGTCGACACCACCACCGACGAGAACCACTGCGGCGGCTGCGGGACCACCTGCGACATGGGCGAGACCTGCACGGGCTCGAGCTGCCGCTGCGAGGGCGGCCCGGCCTGCAGCGGGAGCGACGTGTGCTGCGCCGGAGACGGCTGCGCCGACCTGATGAACGACGTGAACAACTGCGGCGGCTGCGGCGTGAGCTGCGGCGCCGGCGAGATGTGCAGCGGCGGCCGCTGCGTCTGCAACGGCGACATGGGCTCGGTCGGCGGCGGCGCCGCCTGCGGCGGCCTCACCCCGACCTGCTGCGCCGACGGCTGCACCGACACCGACACCGACGCCGACCACTGCAACATGTGCGGCAACCGGTGCATGGGCGCGCGCGTCTGCATCGCCGGCTCCTGCGTGATGAGCGGCATGCCCGACAGCGGCATGCCCGACGGCGGCATGCCCGACGGCGGCTGACCCGCGCCCGCTTGCACCCCCAACCCCCACGTAGTAGCCCGGCAGGCACTCATGGAGCACTTCGGTAGCTCGGTTCCGCTCTGGGCGGTGATCCCCTTCGCGGTGATGCTGCTCGGGATCGCGGTGCTGCCGCTGGTCGCCCATCACTGGTGGGAGAGCAACAAGAACCGCGCGATCTTCACCGCGGTCGTCGCCACCCCGATGGTCGGCTACCTGCTGTGGAAGTTCCCGGTCGGCCTGCTGCACAGCGGCGAGGAGTACGTCTCCTTCATCGCGCTGCTCGGCTCGCTCTACGTGATCGCGGGCGGCATCCACGTCTCGGGTGACCTGCGCGCCAGCCCCGGCACCAACACGGCCATCCTCGGCCTCGGCGCGGTGCTCGCGAACCTGATCGGCACCACCGGCGCGAGCATGCTGCTCATCCGCACGCTGCTCCGCACCAACGGGCAGCGCGAGCACGTCGCCCACCTGCCGTTCTTCTTCATCCTGCTGGTGTCGAACTGCGGCGGCCTGCTGACCCCGATGGGCGATCCGCCGCTCTTCCTCGGCTACCTGCGCGGCGTGCCCTTCACCTGGACGCTGAAGCTCTGGCCGTTCTGGCTGATGGCGGTCGGCTACCTCCTGGTCGTCTTCTACGTCTTCGACCGGCGCGCCTACGGCAAGGAGCAGGCGAAGAACATCGCGCGCGACGAGGTGGAGCGCGTGCCGCTCAGCGTGCAGGGCGCGATCAACGCCCCGCTCCTCGTCGGCGTCATCGGCGCGATCTTCCTGCCCATCGGCTGGCGCGAGGCGGTGATGGTCGCCCTCACCCTCATCAGCGTCTTCGCGGGCCCGCGCCCGGCGCGGAAGGCCAACGGCTTCACCTACGGGCCGATCCTCGAGGTCGCGATCCTCTTCGCGGGCATCTTCGTCACCATGGTGCCGGCGCTCGCGCTGCTCGAGTCGCGAGGCGACGAGCTCGGCCTCGACGCGCCCTGGCAGTTCTTCCTGGTCACCGGCGGCCTGAGCTCGATGCTCGACAACGCCCCGACCTACCTGACCTTCCTCGCCACCGCGATCGGCCTCGACATCCAGCAGGACGGCGCGGTGATGCTGCAGCTGACCGAGGGCGCGGTCCCCGAGACCTTCCTCGTCGCCATCAGCACGGCGGCGGTGTTCATGGGCGCCAACACCTACATCGGCAACGGGCCGAACTTCATGGTGAAGGCCATCGCGGAGGAGGTCGGCTACCGCATGCCGAGCTTCTTCGGCTTCGCCCTCCGCGCCCTGATCGTGCTCCTCCCCATCTACATCGCGATGGTCGTCTACCTGTCCTTCGCCTGGCCTCCCGGCTGATTTTTTTGGAGGGTTTGGTGCAAACCCTCCCCCCATTGGGCAAAGCGCCAATGGGGCCCCCCTCCCGCTGCTCCTTGCTGGAGGGTTTGGTGCAAACCCTCCCCCCATTGGGCAAAGCGCCAATGGGGCCCCCCTCCCGACTCCGTCGGGGCCACG
>Ga0310345_10000660_pt1 | contig 46417 bp, 68 predicted proteins | sample HC15DNA20500_MG_FD_204667 | JGI IMG/M metagenome (GOLD analysis project Ga0310345, IMG submission 204667) | Marine microbial communities from station ALOHA, North Pacific Subtropical Gyre - HC15-DNA-20-500_MG | ecosystem: Environmental > Aquatic > Marine > Oceanic | place: Pacific Ocean: North... | reverse complement strand
CAGAGCGTCAGCGCCAACAGCAGGCCGAAGGCTGGACGCCTGAGCGCGATGACGAGCACGCGGACGGTTCGCTCGCGACTGCTGCGCTCAACTATACCGCCGCTGCGGTCCTGACCAATGAGCTCGGCGCGAAAGGTTACGACCATACTCCGCCCTTCGACACTCCGCCCTTCGACGGCTTCATGGGCGCACAGCTCACATGGCCGTGGAACGACGAATGGTGGAAGCCCGGCGACCATCGGCGGATGCTCGTCAAGGCAGGCGCCCTGATCGCTGCCGAGATCGACCGCCTCGACCGCGCCGCGCTCAAGAAGGAGGGCTGAGGGATGTGGAGCGATTACCCATGCCCGAAGGCTCGCTGGTGGCAGCGTGCCGCTATCGGCCTCGCCTGCCTGCTTCTGCCCTTCGCACTTGTAGCGGAGGCGCTGCGCCAGCTCGCCGACCTGATCGGCGCCGTTCAAGAGGGTCCGAAAGACTGGGCCTATGGGCACGCGAGACGGGCCAACAACCGTTATTGTGATCGCGTCGGGCGCCCGTGGCAGCACAAGGAGGGCTCGTGATGGGGGTGCTCTACATCCTCGGCGTCGCCATCTGCTGGCCTCTCGCCCTCTTCTTCGGGGCGGCAGCGGCCTACGAGAACCGCATGGACCCTGTGCGGCTCGACCGCGCTCGGCGGAAGACAATGGCTGTGGTCTGCCTGCCGTTCCTGCTGGTCGCCATCGTCTGCACCGCAAAGCTGGGAGGCTTCTGATGGAGCGGGTCGTCACCGGCAACGTCGCCCCTCTGCTAACCCGCATCGCCCGCCTCTCCTGCCGCCTCTTCGGCCATGCCTGGGCGCCCGAAGACAGCGGCCACGGCGTGCAGGGCGAGTTCGAGATTCTGCAGATGACGAAGCGCTGCACCTGCTGCGGGGAGTACGACGTCCAGACCGTCGCGGTGCCGATTCCGCCCGACACTTCCTGTCAGTGAAAAAAGGGACCGGCAGCACCACCGCCAGTCTCTCCCCCACCCGCCCGACCGCTACCGTTTGTGTTACCTCCCGGCGCACTCCATACTGCCCGCTCGGCAGGGCGCGGGGGCGGCATGGGCAGGGCATCGAAGGCAAGGCGGAAGCGTAAGCGGCGGCAGGTCATCGCGGCGGCGGTTCAGGACAAGCTGGACCTGATCGAGGCGGCGCAGCGGGACGGCGAGCGCTATCGTGGAATCGATGCGCGTCGGGCCGCCGAACTGCGCGAGATGGTCACGGCCGAAGATGCCGTGCCCGACGCGATCTGGTCGCTCGGGCTCTGGTTCGCGTTCCGCGTGCCGTCGCAGCGCGTGTTCAAGGTCAAGCACGAGATCGGCGTCGCCTCGCCCGGCGTCCGCACCTTCGTGCCTGGCTCGCTGGGCTGGGCCAAGCCGCCCGGCCGTCCGCTCGCCAGCCGCGAGCCCGTGTTCCGGCAGCTCATTCCCGGCGTGATGTTCCTCGGTGCGCATGACGCCGATCCGGCCGGCGCCTTCCAGGCCGCAGCTCAGGCCATGGCGAAGACGCGCAGCCGGGTCGTGGTCGACGGGATCGCAGGGCGCCCCCGGGCCATCGCCGGGCGGGACATGGAGCGTCTGCGCAAGGAGCACTTGGACCGCATGGCGCCGCCGCCCGAAGCCGACCGGCGCTACGCCGCGGAGCCCGAGTTTTCCACCGGCGATGCGGTCGAGGTCGAGGATGCGCGGCACCTGCTCGCCGGGGTGCGCTTCACCGTCACCTCTGTCCTGCCCGAGACGGGAGAGGTGCAGTTAGAAGCGGCGGGCGACATGGCGCGGGGCTTCCTCGCCGCGGCCAAGGCGATCACCCTGCCCCTCGGGGATCTGCGGGCGGCTTCGGACTGACCCGCCCTACCGCCACCGAATAGATCACCTATTGACACCGAAACGAACACTGCCACCTTGGCGGGAGGACGACCGGTGACGAGACGCCCTCGGGGAGAAATCCTGTCAGACGCGGCGCGGCCGATCCGGGCCTGAGCATATTCCCCAAGGGGCGCTCGGGCCGCGATGGCGAAGCCATGTCCGCCCTATCAGTTCATGCGGCATTCATGGCCCTGCCCGGACCCGCCGCATGGTGGCGCGCGTTCCTCTCCCGCCCTCCCCCAAGGGAGCGGGCCGCGCGCCGCAACCTCATCCGCTCGGGATGCTTTTCACAGGCGGGCCGGGGCGTCTGCGAGGCGTGGCTGCGCGCAGGGCCTGAGCGGATTGGGACATCATCCCTGCAAGCGCGCCATCCCCGGCATCCATTCGCGAACACCGCTCCGGGTCTTTCACAGGAGGCCGGGCTTCTGAGAGACGCGCGCGGGCCGGAGCGGTCTGCGGCCCTTACCTGCTCGCGTCGCCCCGGCACCATTCACGAAGGAGGCGCGCATGGCGAAAGCCTCTCAGAAACTGAGCGCGAAAGAGAAGCGCTTCGTCGAAGAATACCTCATCGACCTGGATCCGAAGCGCGCCGCTCTGGCCGCTGGCTTCGCGGCGTCGACGGCAGGTTCCAAGGCGTATCAGTGGGTAAGCGATAGTAAGGTAAAGCCGCACGTCTTCGCTGCCATCCTGAAGGCCCAAGGAAAGCGCTCCGAGCGCACCGAGATCACGCAGGACGCCGTGCTCAAGGAGCTGGCAAAGATCGGCTTTGCGAACATCGGCGACATGCTGCGCGTCACGCCCGATGGCGACCCCTTCCTCGACCTGTCCGACCTGACCCCGGAGCAGACCGCCGCCCTGTCGGAGGTCACGGTGGAGGATTACATGGAGGGCCGCGGCGAGAACGCCCGCGAGGTCCGTCGCGTGAAGGTGAAGCTCTGGGACAAGCGCGCCGCGCTGGTCGACATGGGCAAGCACCTCGGCATGTTCAAAAACCTGCACGAGCACACCGGCAAGAACGGTGGGCCGATCGAGACCGTGTCGCGCGAGATGACGGCGAAGGAGGCCGCGGATGCCTATGCCCGCACTCTCGCCGCCGATGGGGATCCGGAGTGACCATTGGCCGCCTGACGTCCTGCCGGTCTATGCCTGGCGTCAGCAACAGCTCCGGCGCCTGAAGGACGACATTGCCGCGCGGATCGGCGCCAAGGAATACTACCGGACCCGCCCGGTCGAGTTCATCAACCACTGGGTCGACACTTACGACCCGCGCAATGCGAGCACCGACCTTCCCGCGCACCTGCCCCTGCAGATGTTCCCGCGGCAGGCCGACCTCGTGACCTTCCTGTCCGACTGCCTCGGTGCCGAGGCGAGCGGGCTGATCGAGAAGGCGCGCGACATGGGCGCGACATGGGTCTGCGCCGCGTTCTCGGTCTGGCTCTGGCTGGCCTGGCCCGGCGCGGCAGTGGGCTGGGGCTCGCGGAAAGAGGGGCTGGTCGACCGGATCGGCGATCCCGACAGCATCTTCGAGAAGATGCGCATGATCATTCGGCGCCTGCCCGCTTTCCTGCTGCCGGACGGCTTCACCTCGGATCACATGACCTACATGAAGATCCTCAACCCCGAGACGGGCGCGACGATAACGGGTGAGGCTGGCGACAATATCGGGCGCGGCGGCCGGAAGCTGATCTACTTCAAGGATGAGAGCGCGCACTACGAGCGGCCCGAGCTGATCGAGGCAGCGCTGGCCGACAACACCCGGGTCCAGATCGATATCTCGTCGGTGAAGGGCTTGGGCAACGTGTTTCACCGCCGCCGCGAGGCGGGCAAGGAATGGATGCCGGGCGAACCTCTGGACCCGCGCCGGGCGAACGTCTTCGTCATGGACTGGCGCGATCATCCGGCGAAGACCGAGGAGTGGTATGAGCAGCGCCGGGCCAAGGCCGAAGCTGAAGGCCTGCTGCACACCTTCGCCCAGGAGGTCGATCGTAATTACGCCGCCTCGGTCGAAGGCGTCATCATCCCGGCCGAATGGGTCCGCTCCGCGATCGACGCGCATGTAAAGCTCGGCTTCTCGGACGATGGGGGTTGGGTCGGCGCGCTGGACGTTGCCGACGAAGGCAAGGACCTCAACGCTCTGGCGCTCCGAAAAGGCGTCGTGCTGCGCTCGGTCGACGAGTGGGGCGAACGCGACACCGGCACGACGACGCGCAAGGCGCTCGCGGCCTGCGAAGGACTCGGTGGGGTCGAGCTGCAATACGATTCGATCGGTGTCGGAGCGGGCGTGAAGGCGGAGGCCAACCGCCTCGATGATGAGCACCTGCTTCCCAAGGGCGTCCGTTTCGTCTCGTGGGACGCCGGCGCCGGGCCGCTGAACCCTGACGGTCATGTCGAGCCGGACGACGAGGACACCCCGCTGAACCGAGACTTCTACGCCAACCTCAAGGCGCAGGGCTGGTGGCAGCTGCGGCGCCGGTTCGAGAAGACGCACCGCGCCGTGACGGAGGGCGTGACCTTCTCGCCCGATGAGATGATCAGTCTCGACGGCGGCATGCCCCGGCTCCGCCAGCTCGAGAAGGAGCTGAGCCAGCCCACCTCTGGAAAGAGCGCCCGCATGAAGCTGCTGGTCAACAAGACCCCGTCCGGGACGCGCTCGCCGAACATGGCCGATGCCGTGATGATGGCGTTCTGGCCCTGTCCTCCTGCCAGCTCCTACAGCTGGGACGGCCTGTGATCCGGCTCCGCCGCCACGCGCCGGGCATGGTCTTCGTCGCGCTGGTCGCCTTCGTGATCCTCGCCCTGGTGCTGGCCAGCCTGCTCGCCCTCGTCACCTTCGCCGCGCTTGAGCGCACGCAGGCCATCGGCCTCCTGTGCCTCGCGCCGGTCCGCCAGAATTGGAGACGCGCATGACGAAGGCCGTGTCCGCCGTCCGTTCCTTCCTCGCCGATGGGCTCGCCAACGTCTTCACCGGCCAGGGCGTGCCGGGCGTCGACCGGGGGACCGGCAGCTACTGGACCCCGCCGCGCTACGACGCGCGCCAGATCGCCAACGCCTATGCGACGAGCCCGCTGCTGCGGAAGGCCGTCGACGCGCCCTCGGCCGACATGACGCGCAACTGGCGCGAATGGCAGGCGGACGGCGAGGACGGCGAGACGATCAAGCGCCTCGAGGCGGAGCTCTCGGTGCGGTCGAAGGTCGAGAAAGCCCACCGGCTCGCGCAGGTGTTCGGCGGCGCGCTGCTCGTCATGGTGACGAACAACGACCTGTCCGAGCCGCTGCCCGATGGGATCGGCCTCGGCGCGCTGCGGAACCTGATCGTGCTGGACCGCCGCCAGATCGAAGTCGGCGATCCGAACCGCGACGTGACCAGCCCTGAATTCGGCCTGCCGGAGCGCTACACCACGACGGATGGCTCCCGCACCGTCATTCACGCGAGCCGCTGCATCCGCTTCGACGGTCCTGCGGATCCGAACGCGACGGACTGGAACAAGCGGCTCTGGGGCATGTCGCGCGTGCAGGTTCTCCTCGAGGCCGTGGACGACTTCACCCGGGCCAAGGGCAACCTCGTCAGCCTGACCGATGAGGCCCTTCAGGACATGATTGCCGTGCCGAAGCTCATGGCGCGGCTGATCGACGACAAGAACTTCGAGCAGCACATGGCGAAGCGCCTCACGGCGTGGAAGCTCGGCAAGACGACGAACCGCGTCGGGCTCATGGACGCCGAGGAAGTCTGGCACCAGAAGCAGGCGCAGTTCGGCGGCCTGCCGCAGGTCGTGCACCTCTTCGCCGAGATGCTCGCCGCCGCGGCGGATATCCCCGTGACGCGCCTCCTGGGGCAAAGCCCGGGCGGCCTGAACTCGACCGGCGAGAGCGACAGCCGCAACTATTACGACGCGCTCAAGGGCACGCAGCAGAACGTCTTGCGCCCTGCCCTCGAGAAGCTCGACGCGGCGCTGATCCCCGCCGCCGGCGTGAACCCCGACGCCGTCTCCTGGGACTGGCGCCCGCTCTGGACCCCGACTGAGGCCGAAGAGAGCGAGCGCGGCAAGCGCGACGCCGAGACGCTGAACATCTACGCCACGGCCGGCCTGGTCGAAGGTACTGCGCTGCAGGCCATCGCCGAGTCGCAGCTGACCGCGAACCCGGCCTTCCCGGGCGCGGCGGAGGCGTTTGCGAACCGGCCTGGCGACGATCTCGACGAGCCGCTGATCGGCGAGGGGGAAGGCGAAGACCCCGAAGGCGAATGACCATCGTGCTGACCGAGGAGGAGATCACGCGGATCATCGCCGAGGCCGGTTGCCGCTTCTCCGCGGCGCGGAACGCGGGCGGGATATCCGAGCGCGACCGGCGCGAGGGCGCGGCCGTGCCGCTCGGCTGGTCGCTCGACCTCCTGACGCTCTACTGGATCCCGCCGAACGTCGAACTGCTGCCGGGGCGCTGATGACCTACGACCTCGCGAGCGCCGCGAAGCGCAAGAAGGCCCGCCGCCGCGACGTGATCGAGATCCGGCCCGTGAAGGTGCCGGTGGCGAAGCGAGCGCCGCTCAGGGACGCCGGGTTCTCGGTGGTGCGGGCCTGGCGCGAGATGGTGAAGGACGAGCTGCTCCCGCTTCTCGAGCGCGGCGGCCTCGTCACCGATGACGGGGCGGGCCTGACCACGGACAGCTCGGCGCGTCTTCGTGTTATCGCGGACGATGGTCCGCTTCAGCAGTGGTTCGACCAGGCGGGCGAGCGAATCGGCGTCCTGATCGTGCGCCTCGCCCCGCAGGTCCGGCGCTGGGCCGTGGAGGTCGAGGACTGGCACCGGAAGGCGTGGGGCGCGGCGGCGAAGGCGGCGACCGACGTCGACGTCCCGGCCTTCATGGTGCCGATGAACACCGAGGCGCAGATCGCGGCCTATCAGCAATGGGCCACCGACCTGATCCGCAGCCTCGCAGACGACACCCGCAAGGAGATCGCCTCCCTCACCTATGCCGCCGTGACGGAGAACCGGCCCCGGCGCGAGCTGGCGAAGGATCTGCGCGAGCGGTTCGGGATCGGGCGGCGCCGCGCGATCACCATTGCGCGGGATCAGACGGGGAAAATAGCAGGCAAGCTTGATCAGCTTCGTTCTGAGGAAGCGGGAATCGAAGAATTCAAGTGGGTTCACAGCAGGTCCAGCAATCCTCGCGATTACCACATTGAGCGCGACGGGAATATTTACCGGTGGAACGATCCGCCGGGAGGCGAAATTCCGGGCGGTCCTATAAACTGCAAATGTACAAGCCGCGCAGTATTGAGAATAGGCGGAGAGCTGATAGAATAACGAGCGCGACCAGAGGGCCTAATCTCTGATCGCGCTCTAACCGGATGAACCTGTGAGGAGGTCCAAATGGCTACGCGCGTTATAGCGCTGAACGGCGCCGAATTCACTACCAACCGCCCTGATGCGGTTCGCCACGGCATGCGGCGAGCGGATGACACGGCGCCTGAGTATAGCGCTTGGCATGGCATGAGGCAGCGTTGCGAGAACCCGAACGCCACCAGCTACGAGCACTATGGAGGCCGTGGCATTCGTTTATGCGAGGAGTGGCGCCGGAGTTTTGAAGCCTTCTTTGAGTGTGTCGGCCCCCGGCCCTCGGCGCGCCACTCATTAGATCGGATCGACGTCGACGGTCATTACGAGCCGGGTAACGTCCGTTGGGCGACCATTGAAGAGCAAAACCGGAACAAGCGCTCCACTATGCGAGAGAATGTTTCGGGCGAAGCGCTGACACTCACAGAAGCGGCGAGCCGCTACGGGGTGAACAAGGCAACGCTGAGCGGGCGGCGGCGGCGAGGGCTTTCTCTGGCGGAGGGAGTGGCCCTTCCGACTGAAACGCCGACGGTGACGATAGGTGGGCAAACGAAGACAGTTCGCGAATTCTCTGAAGAGTCGGGCTTGTCGATCGCGACAATTCATCATCGAATTGCCCGCGGATGGGGGGCAGAAGAGCTCCTGTCCACTCCGCAGGCATCCGGCGCGAGGCGCGGGTCGAAGCGATATGCTTATCGAGGGCAGGAGTTATCGCTGCACCAGCTTTCCAAACTTAGCGGTCTCAGTCGGTCTGCGATTCAGAAGCGCCTCAACAAAGGTTGGTCAGTCGAGCGAGCGGTAGAAACGCCGCCGGATCCGAAGAAGCGAACTAACTGCACCTGACACCCGCCCCTAGACCCGCCAGACGTTTACCACCACGTTAGGGGCCGAAGGAGAGCCCCATGATCAGAGCCCTAGCCGCCCTTGCCCTTGTCAGCCTCGCCGCGTGCGCCACCGGCGGCACGATGGTGACGGAAGACGTCGTCTTCAAAGCGGACGAATACACCGGGCAGGCGACGCTGGACGGCCGGAACATCATGAAGATGACGGCGATAGGGCTGGGGCCTAGCGTCTATGCCAATGTCGGCGCGACGCAGCCGGAAGCGGGCTCGCCCTGGTACGTCATGCTCTACACGCGGGTCGAACACAGCGACTGGCTGTTCCTCGAGAACGCATATGCCGGGGGCGACTCGCTCGATTACAGGGTTCGCGACCGGCAGGTGCTCTCTGGCAGCCGCATCCAGGAGAAGGGCGGCATCCCGCTCAGCGCAGACCAGCTGCAGCGCTACGCCGCCGAAGGGCTCGACGTGAAGCTGTCCGGCAGCCGCGGCGCCGTCACCCTGCAGGTCCCGCCCGAACGGTTCGCGGAAATGCTCACTGCCATTGAGGCCGCGCCGCAGTAAGCGCCCGCCCTCCTCCGGCAGACCAGCACCGACACCAGCCCCGCCACCGAGCGGGGCTTTTCTCTGCCTGAAAGGAGGGGCCCGATGCCCGATATCCTTGTCGCCGATAAGGTGACGATCTCCGGCACGAAGCGGGACCAGTGGGGCAGGCTCGTCGCCAAGGCGCGGATCGCGCGCGACGGGATCTACGAGTACCACGGGAGCGAGATCGGCGGCGAGGACCGCATCTACCGCATCCTCCGCCCGTCCGACGAGGTGTTCGACCGGGCCAGCCTCGAAAGCTTCGCCCGCGCGCCGGTCACGATCGGCCACCCGAATGAGCCGGTCCGCGGCGACGGCGCGGCGCTCCGCAAATACACCGTGGGCAACGTCGACCCGGTCGACATGGGGCGCGAGACGCTGGCCTCCGGCGACCACTTCACCGCGAACCTCGTCATCGACGCGGCCGAGGCCATCGAAACGATCGAGGGCGGCGAGCGCGAGCTCTCCGCGGGCTACATGAGCCGCCTCGACATGACGCCCGGCACCGACCCGAAGCACGGCCCCTATGACGGCGTGATGCGCTCGATCGTTGCAGATCATGTGGCAATCGTGCCGCGCGGTCGCGCCGGCCCTGACGCCCGGATCGGCGACGACAAGCGCTACGCCTTCGGCGTCTCGACTTCCGACCCCCGCGCCGCCGGTTTGGCGGGGGAAGGCTCCCAGCCGACCGGCACCCCCAGCAGCACAGGAGACAGCGCCATGACGACGCGCACGATCACCCTCGACGGCTCGGCCGTCACTCTCGCTCTCGCCGACGCCGAGCTTGTGGAGCGCATCATGCGCGACGCGAACCGTGCGCTCGAAACGGTGCAGGCCGAACGCGACGCAGCCGTGCAGGCCCGCGACACCGCACAGACCGACCTCGCCGCCCGCGACGGCACGATCGAGGAGCTGCGCGCGCAGGTCTCCGATCTCGAAGCGAAGTCCAGCCCCGAAGCCGTCGCCGCTGCCGCCGAGAAGATGGCGAAGGACCGGCAGGGCCTCGAGGACATGGCGAAGAAGCTCGGCGTCTCGAACTTCAAGCCGACCGGCGACGCCGCGGCGGACCGGGCCGCGCTCTTCAAGGAGAAGCGCGGCACGGCGACCTATGACAGCCTGAAAGAGCGCTTCGGCGACAACGTCGACACGGCCATCACGGCGCGCCTCGACGAGATGGCCTCAGTCTCCGGTTCGGAAGGCTACGGCAGCCATTCCCCCGCCCCTCGCGCTGACGAGGACCGTATGACCGGCGACGCCGATGCAGACCGCGCCAAGGCCCTCGCGGCTCAGGACGCCTTCCTGCACCCGAAGCGCAACCGCGCGGCCTAATCCCCCTCTAGGCCCCGCGCCTGCCTTCTGACGCGCCCGGTCGCTGCGCCGGGCGCGCTCTCCCTCACCCGCAGCACCCTCCCCCTTATCGGCCACGACAGGAGCTCGATCATGGCTATCGACAATTACGACCTCGACCCCGCCGTGGGCGCCCCTGGCGCGCGCGCGACGATGGAAAACTACGACGCCCGCAGCCTGACCGCAGAGGCTGACCTGCCCTTCGGCGCAGTCGCGGTGCAGGGCACGACCGACCGCGAGGCGGACGTGATGAGCGCCGGCGCCTCGCCGCTCGGCATCGTCTACCGCGACCCGCTCGTCCCGGCGGGCAATGGCGAGCAGTACAAGGCCGGCGACACCGCCACGATCTGCACGCGCGGCACCTTCTGGATCACCGCAGGCGAAGCCGTCTCTGCCGGTGACGGCGTGACCTTCGCCGATGACGGCACGTTCGGCCCGACCGGGCTCAACGAGTTCCCCGGCGGCGCAACCTACGTCGACAGCGGCTCCGCCGGCGACCTGGTCCGCATCAACCTCAAGTAACGCGGCCGTCTGAGCCGAGCCTCCGGCCTGCCCGAGAAGGGCGGCCGCCCCTCTTCAAGGAACCTCCTTCATGACTTACCAGAACTTCCGAGACGCGGCGGCGGCCCTCGCCTTCGTCACACGCGAGGCCGAAGCGGTCTCGAACATCGTCCTCTCCAAGACCTACGGTCAGATCACCTATCCCGAGCTGATCACGGTCGACGAGAGCATCGCCGCCTTCGCCGACTCGGTCCGCTACGACGAGTTCGACATCGCGGGCAAAGCCGAGTTCCTGTCCAACAACACGAACAGCGTCCCGCTCGTGACCGTGTCGCAGGACAGCGCCACCGGCCCGATCTTCACCGCTGGCGTGGGCTACGACTACACGCAGTGGGAGATCGACAAGGCTGCGGCCCTGCCCTCCCGTCCGGGCCAGCCCGCCCTGCAGACCCGCAAGGCGAACGCGGCGCGCCTCGTCGCGGAGCGCTTCGTGCAGCGCCTCGTCATCAATGGTTCCGGGGAGAAGGGCGTCTCCGGCCTGCTGAACCATCCCTCCGTCGCTGCGGCCAACGTCTCCGGCTCCACGGCGACCGAGCGCACCTTCGCGGAGAAGATCAAGACGCAGGCCGGTCGGGATGCCATCCTCGCCGACCTGTTCGACCTCCTCTCGATCCCGCTCGCGGAGACGAACGAGGTCGAGCGCCCGGACACGGTCCTGCTCCCGCCGTCGATCAAGCGCCTGCTCGCGCAGACCCGCCTGTCCGACGCCTCGGATACGACGATCTGGGCCTTCTTCATGGCCAACAACCCCTACACCGACGATACGGGCCAGGCGCCGATGGTGCGGACCCCGATCGAGGCGGAGACGGCTGGCGCGAGCGGCAAGACCCGCATGGTCGGTTACCGCAACGAGGAAGACGTCGTGACGCTGCCGATGGCGCAGCGCTTCACCTTCTTCGACCCGCGCGAATACGGCGCGTTCGGCTTCATGGTCCCCGGCGCGCTGCGTGTCGGCGCCCCGCACGTCCACAAGCCGAAGGCAATCGTCTACCGCGACGGCGCCTAAGCCATGGCGGCGGACCTCCAGACCTTCCGCGAGCGGTTCCCGCTGCTCGCGGAGGCGCCCGATGGGGCGGTGCTCGACGCGCTGGCGGTCCCGTCGCTGTCGGCGGACCTGTTCGGCGATCAGATCGACCGCGCCACGCTTCTCGCGGCGGCGCATGAGCTGACGCTGAACGGGCACGGCGAAGAGGGGAAGCTCGTCGCGCAACGCAGCGCCGGCGTGACCAGCGCCAGGAGCGGCGACGCCTCGCTGAACTTCGCTCCGACCGAGGCCAGCGCCTCGCTCTACGAGAGGACGTCCTATGGCCAGCGCCTTCTCGCTCTTGCGACGTCTCTGGGCGGCGGTCCGCGCGCTGTGGGAGGGTTCTATGGTTGACCTGAGCAGCATGTTCGCGGCCGGGCTCGGCACGTTCTACCGGGACGGCTCGATCGTCACGACGCGCACCGCGATCACCGACGAGGGCAAGGTCGTCGTGCTCGACACCTATACCGTCCCGATCAAATACCAGCTCGGCACCCGGACCGTCACCGAGGACGGCGTCACCCGCAAACAGGCCGTGATGCGCGTCCTCCAGGCGCCCCTGCGCGCGCAGATCGAGGCGCGGGGCCTGACCGGCATCATCTCGCCGAGCGACGACCTCGACGCGCAGCTGATCGATCAGGACGGCAACCGCTACGAGGCCGGATCCGCCTCGCAGGACAGCGGCGGCGTGCTCTGGGTTATCGACGTCACCATGAGCCAGGCCGCGACCCCGGCACCGATCCGCCCGCCCTCCATCCCGCTCGTCAAGGCGAACGGGGCCTATATCGTGAAGGCCAACGGCGCACGCATCGTCCGTGGTTAAGGTCGAAGGCGTGCGGGAGCTCGACAAGGCGCTCTCCGGGCTCTCCCGCGAGACGCGCAAGGAGGCGGGGCGCGCGGTCTTCGTCGCGGCGGACATCGTCAAGGCGGAGGCGCAGCACCTCGTCTCGCAAGGCTCGACCAGCGGCCAGAACCACGTTCCCTCGCGCCCGGGCGAGCCGCCCAACACCGACACGGGCCAGCTTCAGCGCGGCATCCTCTCCCGCCGCACCGGCGAGCTGAGCGCCGAGGTCATGAGCAGCGCGCCCTACAGCGCCGCGCTCGAATACGGGACCTCCCGCATGGCCGAACGCCCCTTCATGCGCCCCGCCCTCAACAAGAGCCGGCGCAAGATCATCCGCCTGTTCGACAAGGTCAAAGAGAAGGTCCTGCGATGAAGATCACCATCACCAAGACGTACCGCGAAGAACTGACCGAGACTTCGGCCCGGTTCTACATCAACGGCCGCACCCTGCTCGTGCCCGATCACCTGCCGCAGGACATGGCCGATTTCCTGATCAGTGAGGGCTACGCCTATGAAGAGACTGGATCTCCGCAGCCCGATGCGTGGAGCAGTGATCAGGACCCTGAACCAGACGCCTGATCTGGCCGCCCTCGTCGGCGAGCGGATCTACGCGCCCGGCACCTTCAAGATCGGATCGACGGCGCACCCCTACATCACGGTCGGCGTCACGGCGGAGTTCGAGGACACCCTAGCGGGGCACCCGGGCTCCGAGATCGAGATCGCCGTCACGGTGCACGACGAGGCACCCGATGACGACCGGATGACCGAGATCGTCTCCGCCGTGATGACGGCGCTGTCCGACCGCGACGGCATTTTCCCCAAGGGGGCATCCCTTGAGCTCTGGGAGCGGATCGGCGCGCCGCTCTCCCCCGAGACCGGCTCGCCCAAGCTCTGGACGACCGCGCTCGAATACCGCGCCCGCCTCACCCAAACCGCCTGAACAGGAGCCCGACCATGGCGACGAAGAACACCCTTCCGGGCGGCAAGGCCCGCATGATCCACAGCGACGGCGCGGCGACGCCGAAGATCACTATGCTCGCGACCTTCGAGGAGGTCACGGGCGAGATCACGCGAAGCACCCAGCGCGATGCGGTGCCCGATGCGGCCAATTTCATGGCACCGGCCTGGATGGCGACCAGCGTCCTCAGCCAAGGCGCGACGTTCTCTGCACAGGGCACTTTCGCGCTCAATGATCGCGAGCTGTTCTCGGCCTGGCTAGACTCGACAGCGAGCGAGAAGATCGGCCTGTTCTCGATGCAGGCCCCTGACAACAACCCGACCGGCATCATGAACTGGTATCTCGCCGGACGCTTTGTCCTGACCTCCCTGACCTGGGGAGCTTCGCGTAGCGGCGGTCTCCAGACCTTTTCGGCGAACTTCGAAAGCGACGGGAAGGTCGATTACTGGCACGACGATGCGCCGATCGGCGCCAGCGCGATCTTCCAAGCCCTGACCGCATGAGCGCCTATACCCGGAACGCGGTCGAGCTGAAGGTGCTGGGCGAGCCTCGCACCTTCAGGCTGCGGCTCGTCGAGCTGGATCGGCTCCAGGAGGACAGTGGCGCCGACTTGTTCGACATTCCCGAGATGGTGCGGAACACCAATCCGAAGCACCTCGCCAAGGTCGCGCCGCACTTGTTCCGCCTCGGGCTGATCGGCGGCGGAATGCACCGCTCCTCGGCCGAGCCGCTCGCGGAGCGCATGGTCGAGGAGATGCCGTTCGCGCAGATCCGCGCCTGCGCGACGGTCATCCTAGCTGCCGCACTCGAAGGCGTCTCTCCCGACGAGGAGGCGCCGGGAAAGCTTCGGGGCGCGCTGCGTCGCGCCGCTTCGATCTGGCAGACGCTTACGCGCTCCATGCGCACATAGGCGGCACGCCCCCGCACCTGGTCGATGAACTGACCTGGTATCAGCACACCGGCACCGCCGTCCGATACGCCCGGCTCATGCGCGAGATCCATTCGCGCGCCTCCGGCGAGATGGCCCCGCCTGACCACCTGACCGACGACGAGCTGGCGGCCGGATGGGCCGAGGCTTGGGACGGGTTCGACGAGGAGTTGATGCGATGACCGGAGAACAGGCATGAAGCTGCGCGCGATCAAGATCGAGTTCGAAGCCAAGGTCGACGAGGCGCTCAACAAGATCGACCGGCTCCGGAACAAGACGAAGGAGAGCGCGGGCGACATGGAGCGCCGGTTCGCCCTCGCGGAAGGCAAACTGAAGAGCTTCGCGGCCACGAGCGCGACGGCGCTCGCCGCCGGCGCGGCGGCGGGCGGGGCGGCGCTGGGCAAGTTCACTGGGGAGGCTCTCGCCACGGCCCGGCAGCTCGAAGAGCTCAGTCAGCAGACGAACACTTCGGCGAGCGGACTTCAGCGTATTCAGGCCGCCTTCCGCTCGGTCGGCAAGGACGGGCAAGCCGCCGTCGACGTCCTGACCGACATGAACGAGCGGATCGGCGAAGCGCTGATCTACGGCACAGGCGAGGCGGCGGAAGCGCTTCAGGAACTCAACATTCCGCTCAAAGACCTCGAAGGTCTGAGGTCGGACGAGCAATTCGTGAAGATTGCTGATGCCCTCGCCCGGCTTGATGATGCGTCGCGAGCGGCGGCCTTGGGCGCTCAGTTGGTTGGTGAACAAGGCAACCAGATCAACGCCATCCTCGTCAAAGGCGAAGGCTACATCCGCCGAACCGGTGACGAATGGGAGCGGGTCGGCCGCATCATGGCGGACGACACCGTGGCCGCAGCGGCGGACGCGAAACGCGAGCTCGACGGGCTGTTCGGCCTGCTCCGCGACACAGGCACAGCTGAACTCAACCGATTCGCCGACGAGATCGACTTCGCGGCGGGCAAACTCCGCGACTTCCTCGAGCTCAGGAACGCGCGGGCACAGGTCGACCGCCGGGCCGAGGCAGGAGACCTGACGGCGCAGTACCAGAAGACGAACCGCGAGATCGCCTTCATGGAGGACAAGCTCCAGCGGATGAAGGACGGGGGACTGTTCGACGCGAATTTGGGTTTCGTCCCGCTGGCCAAGCGGGATCAGGACGAGGTCGAGCAGCGCCTGGCCGAGCTGCAGGAGCGCCGTGCGAACCTCGGCGCGCTAATCGCCGAGCAGAACCGTGTCTCTGCCGAGGCCGCCGAACGGGAAGCCGAGGCGGTCGAGCGCACGGCTCAGGCGCAGGGCGATGGCGGAGGATCCGGCAAGCCGAGCGTGGCGGCGCGAGAGACTGCCGAAGCCAAGGCGCAACAGGCTGCCCTCGAACGCCAGATGCGCGAAGATCTGGAACTGCGGAACGCTCTCCTGGTCGCAGAGGCCGAAGGCGATAGGGAGAAGATCGCGAACCTCGAGAAACGGCTCGAACTGCGCCGCCTGATCGCGGAGTTCGATGCGGCCGGCGTCGAGGGCGCCGATGCAAGGCTCGCCGCCGAGCGGCAGATCGCCGCCGTGGAGCAGGCCAAGGCCGACCGGCTGAAGCGGACCGGCGGAACGGCGGTCGGTGTCGCCATGGCGCAATATGGCGGGTTCGCGAGCGAGCAAGGGGGGGAAGGGGAGGACGGTAGAAAGAACGAAGAGCTTCAGCGGGACATGGAATATCTGTTCCGCTCCGCCTTCTCCCGCGGCACCCGCGCAGCCCTGCAAGGCGACTTCAAGGGTGCGCTCGCAGGGGTGCTCGATAGCGTCTTCAACAGCGCCCTGAACGGCCTGATGGACGGGATCGCCAGCAGCCTCTTCGGCGGGAGCGGTGGAAGCGGCGGCATTGGCGGCTTCGTCTCTTCGCTGTTCGGCCGCGCCACCGGCGGGCCGGTCATGTCGAGGAAGCCTTACCTCGTCGGCGAGTTCGGGCCGGAGCTCTTCATGCCGTCGACGGCAGGGACGATCGCCAGCAACGCCGCGACGCAGCGCGCGGGCGGCGGCGCCAACGTCACGGTCAACAACCTCGCGCCCGGCACCCATGCCCGCGCGACGGATGACGGGCGCGGAAACGTCGAGATCACCGTCGAGACGATGCAGGCCGACTTCGCCAGCCGCGGCCCGGTGTCCCGTATGCTCGAAGACAGTTACGGCCTGACCAGGCAGGGGTTCTGATCCATGCCCACGGCCGACGACCTCAAGCGCAGCTGGACGCATGCGCCGTCCGACCTCATCGAGGCGGAGGGGCTGGAGCTCTATCACCCCGCCTTCACCAATGGCGCGAGCGGCCGCTACGGCTTCACGAACCACTCCGAGGCGTTCGAGGGGACCGTAGCAGGTGCGGGCTACAAGCTCCTGTTCCAGCCCTACCCGTTCAAATGCTCCCTACCCTCGAAGGACGGCAGCGGGCGGCAGGACATGTCGATCAATCTGGCGATCGACACCGGCGAGATGCGCAAGGAGCTGCGCCGCGCGCTGGAATGGCGGTGGGACGAGGCGCCGGTTCCGATCCGGGCTCAGCTCTGCACCTATCTCGTGCATCCCGGCGCACCGACCGGCTGGGGCGGCGCCTTCGTCGCCGCGAGCGATCCGATCACGCTGTCCCTCGGTGCGGTCGAGCTGAAGGGCGACACGCTGTCCGGCGTGGCGAACCGGGCCGACATCGTGAACCGCGCCTTCCCGCGGATGGTGTATCGGGCGACGGATTTCCCGGGCCTGGTCAGGTGACGCCGCTCAACGGAGGTATTTCGAATGACTGGGATCGCGCCGGAAGGTGAACTTGTACCCGCTCTGTCGGTCCGGCTTCGGCGTCACCTTGACCGAGGACGAATTGCCGAGGCCGTCCGCCAGTTCTCCGATGAGGCTGTCGCCGACCACCTCCGACAGCTCGTCCGAGACCTTCTCCATCACCACTGCGAATGGGTCACTCGCCCCGCAGGACGGACAGGTCACAATGTCGTCGCCCTCCGGATCCTCGACAGCTTCGACGGCGCAGTCGCACGCGCGGCAGATGATTTCGATCGAATCTTTCGCCATTGAAGGCCCCTCCGGATCGGCGGGGGCTGGACGCACGCAGGGCACGGCCATAGGCTGCGACCATCGCGCGATATCCAGCCCCCTATGGCTGGTTCAGGTGACGGCGGCCCCTCCAACGGGCCGCCGCTTCACTTCGTAGGATGCGCTCGCTGCGAGAGTCCAGCACGCCGCCAGCTGAGCCCGGCCTCTGGACCGCGCCGCCGATTACCACCACGTTAGGCGCGCAGAAGGAGAGCCCCATGATCCGCACACTCGCTAAGGCCGTAATCCGGAAGGCGCGCCGCTCCGCCCGCGGCAAGCGGCAGCACCTCTATAGAGTCGGGGATTTCGGTCCCGAGCTGTTCGTGCCCGCGTCGCTGATGAGCGGCGACGCGGAGGACTAAAGCGAGCCTACTCTCTGTAAGGCGGGAAGCGGCCGATCACCTCGTTTGAGCGGTGATCCATGAACTTCAAGGACAGCATTTTTCCAGAGCGCTCTCCAAGAAGCACTGTGTTGAAGCATTCGGCGATCATTGTCTTTGCCCGGAAATCGAGTTCCTTCCACACACCGCCGTCCACGATGATCCTGAAAGCGTTCGGATCGGTGTCATCGCTCCCCTTCAGAAGTCCGGCCTCGTCGACTGTCTGGAGCTTTGCGCGGCATTCATCGGCGCTCAGATCTGCCGCCTGAGCGATAGAGCCAAGCGCGAGCAGTGCCGCAGCGGCGGCGGTGAACATCTTCATAGGGCTGTCTTTCGTTGCGGAGCCGTAAGGCTGGCGCAACGAACGCGGCAGATAAAGCCCCGGCGGCAGGGCGGTGGGCTCAGCCGAACACGCGCGACACCAGCCAGGCCATAAGCAAAAGACCCATCAGCGCCCACCACCATCGCTCGGTGAAGGGGAAACCTCGCTTCACTGCGAGCGGCTCTCTTCGGCTCGCAAGCCCGCCTCGATCAGCTGCCGAATGGCTTCTGTCTCGGACGGAATGCGCCTGGCGAACCGGAAATCGGAAATACGCTGTGCCAGCTCAGGCGTGAGCGTGAGCAGCTTCTTCTCGGTGAGCTTCGGAGGACGGGCCATAAAACGCATATAACCCAGCACGGTTATATTGACAACGCGCATAAGGCATATAAGTTATGTGTCAGCCGGACGGGGCGCACCACCGCCACCGCCCGGCCTAACCCGAACCATGGAGACACCCATGACACGAGCTACCCCCACCCCTAGCACGAACCTCGCCGGTCTGGCGCTGCTGGTCGCAGAGATCGCCCGCGAGGAAGCCGCGCGCATCCCGGCGACCGGTGCAGGCAATGCGAAACTGCGGGCCGAGACCCTTCGCGTCGCGGAACAGGCCGAGGCGAGAGCGGCGCGAGAGGACAGCGGCGCGCGTGCAGCCCGCCTGATCGCGGCAGCGGCGCAGCGGGTGCCGGCATGAACCCGAACAGCGTTATCCACATCTTGCCCGCCCCGGCTGAGACGCCCGAGCGGGGCGAAACAGAAATCCTTCGCCTGTTCCGCAAGTACCGCGAACTCCTCGTGGGGGGCGCGGTCTATCCCGACGACACCGACGAGGTTCTCGAGCGCCTGTTCTACCGCGAGGCGGCTGAGGTCCGGGACCGGATCATGGCGCTGCCGTCCGCCTGCGCAACGGACCTCGCCGCGAAGCTGCTCGTGGCGACGCTCCACGGGTTTGACCTGGTGGCGGACCAATACGCGGACGCTCTCCTGAAGGAAGCGCGCAGCCTGATGGGAGAAGCGGCATGAGCGAGAGCAACGTTTCCGCCCTGCCCGCCCCGCCCGAAACCGAAGACACGGAGATCCTGCGGCTCTACCGGCGTCACCGCGACCTGTTCGCGGCGGCGGCCGCCGAGGGCCGAGTCCGCATGAGCGCCGAGACGCTGGACCGGCTCTATTACCACGAGGCCGATGCGATCCGCGACCGCCTCAAGGACATGCCCTCCACCTGCGCGGCCGACTTCGCCGCCAAGCTCATCGTCGCCGCCGTGGGCGGTCACGAGATGCTCGACTGGGACCACGGCGCGATCTGGAGAGAAGCGCGCGCACTGACGGGAGAAGCCGCATGAGCGATCTGATCAAGACCACCCTGTTCGTGAAGGACGACTCGGTCCGCGCCGACAGCCGCGACATCGCCGAAGCGTTCGGCAAGGAGCATAAGAACGTCCTTCGCGACATCGACCGGCTGATCGACGAGGAGCCAGATCTACTCGGGCTCAATTTTGAGCTTGTGTCCGTCGAGGTGCCGACCGGCAATGGCGGCACCCGCCAGACCCGGGCCTACAGCATGGACCGTGACGGCTTCACCCTGCTCGCCATGGGATTCACCGGCGCGAAGGCGCTGAAGTGGAAGCGGCAATACATCGCCGCCTTCAACGCCATGGAGGAGGAGCTGCGGAAAGCCCCGGTGGAGATCGACCTCCGCGACCCGCTCCAGATGAACAAGGTCGCGATCCAGCTCTTCGAGGTGAACCGCGAGCTGACGGAGAAGATCGAACAGGCCGAGAAGCAGATCGAGGCGGCCAAGCCGAAGACCGACTTCTACGACCGGTTCATGAACGCGGACGGGCTGATCAACCTTCGAGGCGCCGCGCGCGCCCTGAACGAGCCGGACGGCAAGTTCTTCGCCTTCCTCAAGGCGGGCATCTTCTTCTACGAGGGCAAGACGCTCGTGCCGAAGGTCTATTACCGCGAGAAGGGCTATTTCACGGTCCGCATGACGGTGGTGGACGACAAGGCCCGGTATCAGGCCTATTGCACGCCGAAGGGGCTGCGCTGGCTCGCCAAGCGGCTCGGCAAGACGCTTGAGGAGGCAGCATGAGCGAACCGGTTCTCGAAGTCCTGAACGAGTTCGTCACCGTGCTTCAGTCCGAGGAGTCGGACGATCCGCTCTACCTGATCAGCACCGAGGCCGCCGGAAAGCTCGCGGCGGGCGGATCGGCGGCAGCCATCCGGGCGATCTACGACATCGTCATGTATGACGGGATGTTCCGGTCCTGCTTCCTGACGCGGGCCGACAAGGAAGAGATCGGCGCGCCGGTTCCTACCGTCGCCGAGCCCCGGTTCAGCGACAAGAAGGTGATCGACCTCGCCAGCAGGATCGCGCGAAGCCCGGGCGACTTCTGACCGGCCGTCTCTAGGGCACGGCCCTTCCCCACCCGTGCCCGGCGTCGCGCCCCGCGCGTCCTCAGGGTCCCACAGATAAGGATGCGCGCATGCCGCTGACCCCTTCGCGGGGCGGACCACTTCGTGTGGCCGCCCCCGATGCCGCTTCCGTCGTCAACGCCCTTGTCGGCACGCCCTATGTAGGCCTCGGGAGAACGCGGGCCGGGCTGGACTGCTACGGCCTCGTGCTGCTCGCCCTCGGCATGGCCGGGTATCGCGCCCCCTATGATCCGATGATCGCGCCGGGCTCGATCCGTCGCGTCTCGCAAGGGTTCGCGCAGCACCTGCCGGAATGGACCCAATGCGAGCCGCGCGAGGGTGCGGTCGCGCTCTGTGTCGCGGGCGAGGCGATCTATCACGCCGGCGTCGTCCTCGCCGGGGGCATCCTGCACGCGAACAAGCCCCGCGGGGTTGAGCACGTTCGGCTCAAGGACAGCACCTTCTTCAACGCGGAGTTCTACACATGGCTCTGATCCAGCTATGCGCTGACGTTCGTCACCCCGACGAGCAGCAGACCTTCGCGCACGAAGGCAGTATCGCCGACTTCATGGCGAAGCAGTTCCCGGAGGGCTCGAAGGGCCGGAAGGCCAAGGCCTTCACCGAAGACGGAACCGAGATCGAAGACTGGGGCCGGCCGCTCGCAGACGACGAGGCTGTCATCGTCGCAGTGTCGCCCGGCCAGCTCGCGCTCGTGGTGAACATCGTCATTGCGGTCGCTTCCGCAATCATCACGAACCTGATCTCCCCCAAGCCGCCCACCTTCGTCGGCGCGCCGGAGCCCTCGCAGGTCTATTCGGTCGGCGTGCAGACCAACCAGGCGCGCCTCGGCGCCGTGATCCCGGTCCAGTACGGCCGGGTGAAGCGCGCGCCGGACCTCGCCTCCATCTCCTACCGTAAGTTTCTGAACAACAAGGAGATGCGGTATTTCATCTTCTGCCTCGGCGCCGGGCTCTATGACGGGTCCTCTCTGGACCTGTATGTCGGCGGGACGAATGCCAAGGCGCTGCCGTCCTCGATCCTCTCATGGCGCATGTTCGGACCCGGGCAGCATAACCGCCAGCTCGGCAAGATCGAAGCCGAGTTCGGCGTGCACGAGGACGTCTACACGTCGGGCGAGGTCGCGCAGCAGCCGCTGGAGTCGGACCCGGCCGCAGACTACGACGTCACGACGTTCTACGTCTCGAACGACAGCCAGGGACGCGGCGTCCTCTCGCTGCAGGCCTCTCCCGACTCGCTCGGCATCAGCGCCGGCGGCACCGTGACCGTGTCCGGCTCCCAGCCGACCGGCGGCAACGGCCCGGCCACCTATGCCACGACGACCGGCGACGTGGACGGGATCTATAACGTCGTCTCGGTCAGCGGGAACGCCGTCACTGTGATGGGAGAGTTCTCCGTCACGGGCGAGTTCAGCGGCACGGTCGAGGGTTCGGGCGGCGCGCAGGACAATGGCAGCTATGCCGGGCCCTTCGTGACCTGCCCACCGGGCAAGACCGTTGACCGGATCGAGTTCGACATCGAGCTGCCGAGCGGCTTGTTCACCTCGAACGATGACGGCAGCCTCGCGAACAACACCGTTACGCTCGGCTTCCGCATGACGCCGATCGACGACGACGGGAACGTGACGGGCAGCCCGATCACCTTTGATCCGGTCCTGACCCGTTCGACCAACGATCCGATCCGCCTGACCTATGGCTACAACGTGCCGGCCGGGCGGTATCTCGCCGAGGCCCGCCGCGTCGGCGGAGACCAAGAGACCAGCTCGGCGAGCCGCACGCTCTGGACCGGGCTCAAGGGCTACATCAAGCACGCCGCCGGCACGCCCGCCTATGGCGAGGTCACGCTGCTCGTCGTGAAGCTGTCCTCGGCCGAGGAGCTGTCGAGCGGCGCGCAGCAGCGCATTCAGGTCACGGCAACGCGCAGGATCGAGCGCTATGACACCGGCCAGACCACCGGCACGGCCGACCCGGCGCATGTCATGGCCGACATCTACTGCAATGCCGATTACTCCGTTGGGCGGCCTTTCTCGGAAATCGAAGACGAGACCTTCGATGCGCTGCGGGACCTCGACGTGCCGGGCGCCAACGGCGTGTTCGACACCGAGACGACGATCTACGACGCGCTGCGCTCGGTCGGGCAGTTCGTGCACGCCGAGCCGGTCTGGCGCGGAAACAAGCTCGCGGTCGACCATGACAAGGCAAAGCCGACGGTCTCGACCCTCTTCTCGCCGGATAACATCGTCGCGGGCTCTCTCAAGATGACGTCGCAAGTCGGCGCCGAAGGCGACGAGGACGGCTTCACGATCGAGTTTCGAGACCCCGATACCGGCGTGGTCGACGCCGTGACGTGGCCGACGAGCGCGATCCGGCCGACGCGGCGCAAGCTGTTCTGCTTCACCTATCGCGCGGCCGCTCTGGCCTATGCCCAGCGGCTCTGGAAGCAGAAGCTCCTGCGCCACACCCGAATCACCTTCGCGACCGAGCAGGAGGGGCGCCTTGTCGAGCGAGGCGAGCGGATCCATGTCGCGGCGCCTTGGCTCGACGCCGGCGAGGGCCGCGTCGTCACGGGCTACGGTCCGACATGGATCGGCATCGACCAGCCCTTCGAGGAGACCGGACAGGTCCCGGTTATGATCCGCGACAGCCGAGGCCGAGCCTACGGCCCGCACACCATGACCGCCTCGGGCAATCTCTACCTCTACACCACTCCGAGCGGCTCCGCCCTGCCCTTCCCTGCGAGCGCATTCGACGATGCGAGCGAGGGCGGCGTTCTCGCCATCCTCCGCCCGGCCGCAGGCGAGTGGATCGACATGATCGTGACGGACGTCCGCCAGCGCAGCGGCCTCACCTTCGAGATCAGCGGCTACGCCTATGACGAAAGGGTCTACGCATGAGCACTCTCACGCTCCCCGGCACCGGCGGCTTCGCCACGCCGATCTTCGAAAGCTGGAATGGCGAGACCGATACCGGGATCGAGCGGACCGAGTTCGAGAGCGGTGTCGCTCGGCAGCGGAGGACCCGGCGGCGCCAACTTCACCGGTTCAAGGTCAAATGGCTGATGGACGATATCGACGTCGCGCGCCTTCGGACATTCCTGAATGAGGCGGGCGGTGACTGGTTCAACTGGACGGTCGCATCACCGTTCTATTTCGCGGTGAAGCGGCGCTATGCGGTTCGCTTCCTGCCGGGTTCGATCTCGACGACGCCGATCGGCAGCCGGAAGGGCCGGTCGCTGATGCGCGTCACGGTGCCGATTGAGTTCTCCGCCCTGCCTGAGAGCCCGCTGCCCGACGAAGGGCCTCAGCCTACCGTCAAGCCCTACACGCACCAGCCCGCTTAGGCGCGCCCACTTTCCCTCCCCTCTTCCCGAACAGGAGTCCTGCCATGGCGGAAGAACGCCTCGTCACGCCCAACCAGCAACCGAGCGCCTGGTCCGAGCACCACAAGGTGCCGATCGTCGAAAGTCCGGACGGCAACGTTCTCGGCGACGACGGCTTCATGCCGCTCGGCGTCATCGCGCAGAAGGCGGGCGAGAACGCGCCTGCCGGCCCGAAGGGCGATCCGGGCAGCGACGGGGCGGATGGTCAGAGCGCATGGGAGCTTTACGCCGAGGCGGAGACCGCAGCGGGACGCACGCCTCTGCCGCTGAACGAATGGCTGCTCTCCCTCGAAGGCAGTGACGGTCAGGACGGGGCGCCGGGCGCCGACGGTCTCGACGCTTACGGTCTGTATGTCCAGCAGGAGCAAGCCGCAGGACGAACTCCCCTCTCGCTCGCCGACTGGCTTGCCTCCCTGCAAGGCGCTGATGGCCAAGACGGCGCGCCCGGCGCTGACGGCGCTGACGGCAGAAGCGCCTATCAGTCCTATGTCGACGTCGAGACCGCCGCAGGCCGCACGCCGCTCAGCGAGGCGGAGTGGTCCGCAGCACGCACCGTCGACCAGACCGCGCGCGACTCCATCGCCACCCTGCAAGGCCAGCGGATCGATCCGGCCCGCACCGTCGGTATCGTCGAGAAGGACCAGAGCGGCAATGTCACCGCGCGGAAGGTCCGGCGCTTCATCGAGAGCGATCCGAACGGAGAGAACCCGCAGGACGAAGATCTGACGGGGGCCTTCCCCGACCTGCCGACTGGCGGCACGGGATCGAGCGCCGATCCTTTCGTCGATATCTCGATCGACGATACGCAGGACCCGCCTGTCGTCACGTGGACCCGCGAAAGCGGCAGCAACTCGGTCAGCATCGGGATTCCGGGCGCTGTTCTGGTCACGGGCGGTGGCGGTGGTGGGGCGCAAAACTTCACTCACACGTTCTCCGACGACAATGCGGGTTCTTTAGCCTCGCCAAACGAACGGCTCGTGTCGACCGGCATGATTACGCTGCCGTTCGACTTCTTCGACGACGCGGGCAACCAGGTCGCCACGGTCGCGATTGACCAAGCCTCGCTGCAAAGCGGTCTTAGCGGCAATCTCTCCTACGGCGGCCAGCAGGTCCGCGACGGGGCGGAAAGCGCTGTTGTTGCTACTGCCGTTCAGGGGGGCGCGAAGAACGAAGTCGAGCTGCAGCTGAAGGCCTCCGGAGGCGCGCTGATCTTCGGCGTCGAGACCGTCGCAGACACCGCGGATGCCTTTGCATCCGACATCTCAGTCACCATCAGCGCAGCGTAAGGAGACCCCGCATATGGTCTACTTTCCCGCCTTCGGGATCACTCCCGCGCCGCCGGTCCAGCCGCAGCCTGGCACCTTCTCGACCGCCGCCACGCCGACCGCCGCGACCATGCAGGACGGCGACACGGTCGGCTTCGTCATCGTCGCGTCTGGCGGCGCGCTGCCCTACAGCTATGCGGTCTCGACGCCCGGCTGGTCCGTCTCCTCGACCGGCACGGTAATCCGAGACACGGCCGTCTCTTACGCGGCAGGCGGAGCGAACGATGAAACGGTCGAATGGTCCGTTACCGATGACAGCGGAACCGCCGTGCCAGGCTCCACGGCCATCACCGTCCTGGATCGCAGCACCGCCATGTTCGGCACCTCGGCAGCCCTGACGCCGATGCAGCAGACCGTGCAGCTCCAGCACAGCAATGTGCGCTATGGCGGGCTGACCTACATCCTCCCGAAGGATCGCCTCATGACGGAGGCGACCTATCGTGCCGGACCGCGCAGCGGAACCATTCTGCTCCAGCCGCACGAGCTGAACTTCGCTGAGAACCGACTGCCGCTCTGGCCCGCCGATCACGATCCGGCATCAGGAAATGCGCTCGTCATCCACAACCTGTTCTACGACGACAACGGGCGCGGCGCGGCGGGCGCGGAGAGCTACGGCACCTTCAAGCTGATCAATGACAGCCCGGATCTTACGATCAACCTCGAACCCCGTGCCGGCGGGCTCGGCACGGTCACGGTCGGCCCCGGCGAAAGCGGCACGATCACCATTTCGGATGGCGACACGACCGGCTTCCACCTCGCCATCACCGCGGGCGATCCGGCCACAGCGAGCTTTGTCCTGCTTCAGACGCACGACCAGTTCGGCGATCCGACCGACGCGGAAGCGCGCTGGGCCGCGGGCAGGCTCACGGACCGCCGCGCGGTCGTGGCGGCGCATGGCTACGGCCGCTACCGGGACATGAACCACGCCAAGTTCCTCGGGAGCAACTGGACGAACGGCATCCGCTTCCAGGAATTCGGCGACGAGGACGATTATCTCTGGGGGCTCTACGACCAGACCGCGCGGCGCTACCACAACAATCCGACCTACAGCTACATCGGAGGCTACCGGCGCGACCTGATCGGGGGCACTGGCGCCGAAACCGTGGCCTGGCCGCTGAAGGCACGCCTGCAAGAGGCGTGGGAACACGGCTGCGTCTACGAGGCGAACCTGCCCGTCGCCTGCCTCGAATGGGCGACCGAGGAAGAGCATATCGACGCCGACATGATCGCCCGGTTCGACTATGGCGACCTCGTCACCATGCAGGACCGCAGCGTCCTCGACCAAACCGACCGGGGTTTCGGCACGGAGGTCCTGGCGAACACGGCCATCCCGCTCGACACCAGGCTCTCGCTCCTGAACGATTACCGCTACGAGCACGTCGACCGCTTCGCGGAGAGCGTGGCGCAGAACGCCGATCTGCTGGTGAACAATCAGCTCGTGGTCGAGCTTTCCAACGAGACCTGGGGGGCGAACTCGCAACCCTACGGCCCGGGCGCCAACTACCTTCTCATCCGGCGGGAGCGGCGCCTCGCGAAATACGGCATCACGCCGCGCGTCAACACGCTGCCGAACCGGATCGAGAACGGCTATGCGTCCGCCGAGATCGCGTTTCGGCTTCGCAAGGTCCAGCCCGGCATCGAGTGGCGCATGCGGGCGCCAGGCCAGTCGGACTATCTCAGCGGGCTATTCTTCGACCACGCCCGCCTCGGCCTTGGCCGCAACGGCGCGTCCGAAGTCAATATCAGCGCCGCGCTCTTCGCCGAGGGAGTGCTGGAGTTCATTGATGACGTGAACGCTGGCCGTCTCGACGCTGATGACTATGCCCCGATCCCGACCGGCGATCTGTGGGAATGGTTCGGCGACTACTTCGAGCTGTCGGTCGCGAACTACTTCAACGCGAACATCTCGAATGCGGCGCATGTGGGTAAGAACTACTCTTCCTTCTTCCACACCGCGCCGTTCTGGACCATCGATCAGAACGGCGATCATGTCGGCTCTGACATTGACGCCCTGGCCGCCTATCTCGACGGGCATGGCCCCGGCTCGGATCGTTATCATGAGATCGCCCACGCTCGTCTGAAAACGTTTATGGAGAAGCCGGAGGGGAACGGGAACGGGCAGTCTGCCCTGAACTCATGCCGCGAAGGGATCCAGAAGCGCTGGGCCGCGATCAAGGCGTTCACCGACGTCTACATCGGAACCGACGTCGCGTTCTACGAGGGCGGGAAGCACACGACCCTGCCCAAGGAGTGGGAGAACCACCCGCAGTACTGGTCGGTTCTGCGCCCCTTCTGGGTCTGGTACACGAAGTCGCTCTATAACGGCCTGATCCAAGCCTGCACGAACGACGAGGCGGTTGCGGCCGGCGTGAAGGGCCTATCGGACTTCAACACCTATGGGCAGATCGAGGCGACCTCCTGGACGATCCGCGAGGCCTTCGGGCAGATCACCGGCCCCTATGCCGACTATGTGAGGTTCATGCCTGCCTCGCCGGCCGTGCCGCCGGGTGCGACGGCTGGCGAACTGGGACTAACCCCGCATCAGCGGATCGGACAAGCTACGCTCGACTTCCTCAACGCGGCCGCGGCGAACGACTATTATGCCTCCGACGCCGCAGCGGTAAAGGCGGCGCAGGAAGCGTTCGAGGCGCACGTCAGCGGGCTGACGGGATACTACCTCTGACGGCGGAAAGCGGCGATGCCGCCTAGTCCGGTCAGCAGGAACAGGGCGGCTCCCGGCAGCGGGACCGCCTCAGACAGCGTCACGGTGAAGGTCAGGCCGTCGAACTGCGGAGCGGCCTGACCGTCCGCCATGACAACGGCGACGAAGCTGTCCTGCACCGCGTCGAACGACAGCCCGTAGGAGAAGGTGGCGCTCACATAATCGCTGCTGTCGGAGAAGACCCACCAAGACGGCTGCGCCTCGAAGCCGTTCCGGAGGCCGCTCGTGTCGAGCGCGGTGAAGCTGGGGTTCTGCGGATCGTTACCCAGCCAGAAGTGCTCTCCGAACAGCGTGCCGATCGGCAGCGTCAGATCCTCGATGTAGCCGTAGACCGTGAGGACTTCGCTTGTGCCGTCGCCGAGCGGGCGGCTGATCACCGTCGCGACCTCGGGATCGAAAGTGAACTCGGTCGTGCCGATCACCTCGCCGTCCTGTGAAGCGCTGATCTCCCCGACATAAGGCGCGGCAAATGCCGTTCCTGCGGAGAAAAGAGCAGCTGCGGCGCTGGCTGCGGACAGACGAATAGCGTTACCAGAAATGGCCAAGGTGGTGCCTCCTTCACAGGCGCTCATGGTCAGGGCGCGGCGGTGTTCCAGCACCGGCCGCGCCTCTAATCCTCTGACAGTAGGACGAGTCTCAGGCCCGGCCAGCGCAACGCGCAGCCGCAGCCGACGTTCATGCTGCGTTCCCAAGGAGCCCCCCATGACCTATCCACCCGCCGCCATCGCGGCGGCGCAACGCCCTGCGCGCCTGTCCGCGGAGGGCCGCGCGCTGTTGAAGCGCTTCGAGGGCTGCGAGCTCGAAGCCTATCAGGACGTCGCCGGGGTCTGGACCATTGGGTATGGCTGGACGCACGACCTGCTCTGGGAAGGACGCCGGTTCGACAGCGTCGCCGATGCGGTGGCCTTTGCCGCCGAGCAGGGCCGCACGGTCACGATCAAGCAGGCCTATGCCGACGAGCTCCTGAAGCTCGGCTTGCAGGCCTATGAGACGGCAGTGCTGACCTCGGTCACGGTCCCGCTCGCGCAGCACGAGTTCGATGCGCTGGTCTCGCTCTGCTGGAATATCGGACGGTCAGCGCTGCGGGACTCGACCCTGGTCCGCAAGCTCAATGCCGAACATCGCGCCGAGGCGGCTGACCAGTTCCTGCGGTGGCACCGCGCGGGCGGGCAGCCCCACGTCCTGACTTCTCGCCGCGAGGTCGAGCGGCGCGTTTTCCTGCAAGGGCACGACGAGGTGCTGTCATGATCGGGGCTGCCCTCGCCTTTGTCATGAAACGCCCCCGCGTCGTAGCGGGGCTTGCCCTCGCCATCGTCGGCGCCCTCGCTTCCGCCTTGGTCTGGTCTCTCGTCCAGCTCGGCACGGCCGAGACCCGCGCGGATCGCCTCGAGACCGAGCGCGACCAGAAGGCCGCCGCCGCGGTGCGCTGGGAAGCCGCCGCGCAGGCCCGAACCGAGGCCATCACCCGCCTGCAATCCAACGCCGCCGCGGAGCGCGAGCGGTTCGCCACCATCCTCGCCGCAGAGCGCGCCCAGCGTTCCGCCGCCGAGACCGAAGCCGAGCGGGAGCGCGATGCGGCCCGCAATGCCGCCGCCGCCCTGCAAGGAGCCCGGAATGAGAACCCTGAACTTGATCGCTGCCTCGGCCTGCCTGTCCCTGACGGCCTCGCTGAGCGCCTGTGGAACGACACCGGAGCCGCCCCCGCCGGATCTGGTCGAGACGGTGCGGACCGTGACCGTGCTCCCGCCCGAGGAGCCGACAGAGCCATGCCCCGTGGCTGACAGCGCGACGCTCGCCGACCTGATCCTGCACCAGGCCGCCGCCCTGCGCTGCGAGGCGGGAGAGCGGCGGGAACGCCGCGCCTGGCGAGACGAAGCCGCCCGCGCCCCGCGGAAGGAGGACTAGCCTATGCCGCACAAGTTCGCAGATGCGGCCGTCATGATGGCGCAGGCCGCCACGGCCGGGATTGCCGCCGGCGCGGCCAGCGTCGGACTCGACGGCATCACCGCCTTCGGCATCGCCTCGGCCTGCTCTGGCTCGGCCTCGGCTGTCCTGTTCCGCGTCATCAATCGGGAGGAGACGCCCGTGACCGGCATGTGGCGACGGGCCGGGCGCGGCCTCGCCTCCTTCCTCGTCGGCGCGCAGTTCGGCGTCTGGATGAGCGGCACGGCGTCCAAGCTGCCCCTGATCGACGGCATCGCGGCGCCGTTCTTCGCCGGCTTGGTCGGCTATGGCGCCGTCGCGGTCCTGCTGTCTGGCGAGGTCCGGCACGCCGCGCGTGACGGCGTCGTCGCGGCCGTCCGCGCGGCCTTCTCGAAGCTCGGCGCCTCCGTCACCAGCAAAGGAGGCGGCCAGTGATCGAGCCCCTCGGAATCGAACCGCTCAACGCGCACCACTCGCCCTGGATCTTGCCCTTTGTCGGGCTGCAGATCGTGATGTGGTTCTTCGTGCTGGCCTTCACCGCCGAGCGTCCTGGCCTGACCGTGCGGCTGCACTGCCTCGGCCGCCTCGCTGGGCCGTTCCACCGGCTCTGCCGCCTGATCGCCTGCCTCGCCTATGTCGCCTGCATCTTCGGGGCGGCCGGGTCCGGACTCGCGATCGCCGGCGAGATGGCCGGTGCGACGAGCTGGGCCCTTAGCGCGGCGCAGAACGATCTCTCCGTCGCCGTGTCGCGCTGCGCTGGCGGCGTCGTGGCCTGGCACATCGCCGGGGCGCTCTGGCTCCTCGCGCGGCGGGAGGCGGAGGCCGAGGCGTGCCGGGAGGAGGAACAGGCCGAAGCCGAGGATGATGACCCGCCCTGAGCGGCCGCTCTCTTCATGATGATCTTCAGCATGAACGGCCCCGTGCGCAGACCGCGCCGGGGCCGTTTTGCGTTTCGAAGCTGGTGACGCTGGACCGGATCACCTACTCTTGGCCCCCAGCGAGGACGAAGCACCGATGACGCGGGAACAAGCGGAAGCGCAGGCGGCGAAGCTCACCGACCTCTTCGGCGAGGGCTACCGCGCCGTCAGGATGATGAACACGTGGGCCGTCGAGAGCCTTCCGCGCATCAGCGTGGCTGAGGATGGCGTGGTCGTGGAACCCGGCACCATCACCTTCGGACCTCAGCCGCTCTTCGCGTGACCGCCGGAACCAGTTCGGGATAAATCGCCCGCGCCTCCGACCTCCTCGCGTTCTACATCCGTTCGCATGCCCAGACGACGCGGAACTCATACGCCACCGAACAAGAGCCAGCTCCCTCGGCAGCCCGCCTGCCAGCGCACCCTTGCCGAAGTCGATAGATGGTGGACCGCGAGAGGCCGCGCCCTCCTGCGCGCTGCTGTGGCGAAGCACGTAAAGAGCGCGGCCGAGCGGAAGGCCCTGTGCCGCTATATCGAGGCCGAGTTGATGCAGATGCGCGGCGAGGTCACGGCGTCGGGCGTTCAGGCGGACCCTCTGAAGGATCGAGGTCGTCCGGCAGGTGAGGTTCCACCACCCTGATTGAGGATGCGTAGGCGCTCCTCGTGGCGCGACACGGTGCACGACATACGCGCCGAGACCACTCCGTAGGCAAAGAACCCGGCGACGAAGAACCAGAGCAGGGCTGCCAACAGGCGGTCGTCAAGGATCAGACCGAAGGTGCCGAACGGCCAGAGCCAGAACAGGATGCGGCTGCCCCACACCTCGTAAGGTTTCGAGACGGCATCGCGCTCGGCCTCCGTCAATGCATCGAACCGTCTCTTCAGAGCCGAGAAGCTGTCTTCGTCTACGTCAGTGCATGAGTCCGTTATCATCCTTCTCTCCTTCTGCCCCTGGTTGACGGCATCGCTGCCGGGCTGAGTGGCAAACCACGTCACCTGCTCGGGAGAGAGCCCCAACAGGTCTGCGGCGATGAACTCCTTCGCGACGGACACGGCGTCTCGGGAGGCTGCCCGTTCGACTCGCTGGCTCTCGGGACCGTTTTGCGCGTTCCAGTCGTGCGTCTCTGCGAGGTCGTCTAGGACCCGGAAGACCTCGCCTAGGGTGTGGGGGCAGACCTTCATGATTGCCCCCCCTCGAACAGCGGCAGCGTCGCCTGCTTCTGGCCGCGCTTCCGATAGCCGAACTTCGACAGGTAATCCCGCCGGGCGGCCTGCCAGGACTTCTGGCCCCATGAGGTGCGGCGGACCCAATAGGGCCGGGCCGCATCGACCCGCTTCGTGCGCTCCTCAAGCGTGGCGTCCGGCGGCAGACCGCGCACCGCCTCGAAGATGATCGCGGCGCAGCCTTCTCGCCATGTCGTGCGCTTGGTCATGTCGCCCCCTCGCTTTCCGCTGCCGCGGCGATGATCTGCCCGACGCGGTTCGGAGTGATGCCGCCGACCGAACCGGCGATTTCCTTCTGAGACAGGCCGAGGCGGTGCAGCTCGAGGATGCGAGTATTACGGTCCACGTGTGCCGATCGCCCCCAGCCCTTCGGTCGGCGCGGAATGCCGTACATGCGCACAAGGCGAGTCACAGTGGACGAGTTGACGCCATACGATTCTGCGACCGTTACCGATTTCGTGCCGGCGGCGTACGCGGCCACTATTGCGATCTCCTGCTCGTGCGGCAGCGCATGCGGCACCGGCGACAGGTCCAGCAGCTTCGGGTTCCAGAGGCGGCTGTGAACGTTCGCCTTCGGCTTCTTCGTGCGCTTCTGCGGTTCCTCCGCCGGCGCCCCCTCCCCGACCGGCCTCGCCTTCCGCTCGGCCACGCGGGCCGCGGCCTGCCGGAAACGATCGGTTCCGGGCGAAGGCGCCTTCTTCGGCTCGGCTTGAGGCTTCGGCGAGGACGTCGCCTTGCGCAGCGGCGTCTTGGTGTCGCCGAGCGTGACGTGCCCCATGGCGCGGGCCAGAGCGGCCCGGCCCCTTTCGGCCTCGTGGTCGGTCGACCGCTTCCCGCTGCCGGCGCGGGCCATGACTTCGGCGAGGGCGTCTCTCGAACGGCTCATCGTGCACGCCCCTCCCCGGCCTTCGTGTCGCGCCACACGCGCTCAGCGTTCGCCTCGCGCCATGCCCGAGAGGCCTCCCATATTCTCTGCTCGCGCCGCTCCTCGCGCCGCCGTTGGCGCGCAGCCAGCCATTCCTCGATCATGCGGATCATCGTGTCTTCTCCTCGTTGTGGGTTTCCAGCGCGGCCACGCGGGCCGCGATCGTGTCGCGCTCGGACGGTGGGGCGTTCCGAACGCGCTCGCAGAGCCGCCTTTGGGCGGCAGCGACGGGGCCGGTGCTCGGCAGGTCGCAGACATTGCGGGTCTGGATTGCCTGACGGGCAGGACCGGCGAAGGCCGCGGCCGCGTCGCGCACGGTCCTGCTGGCTAGGGGATCGTCGGGCGGCGGTCCGAGATCGACGCACCATGCCCCGGAGACGGTCCAGCTCCGCACGGCCGTGCCCGGCGAGACGCTGACCGGCCCGGCGGCCTTGCCCTCGCCTTTCGCCGCCTCGCCGTACTCGCCCGCCAGAACCCGCGCCTCCTTCTCGGCCAGCCAGGCGATCGGGGCATGGTCCCATTTCGCGCCCTCGCCGCGCAGGAACGGCACCGCCTCGACCGTGGCGAGGACCCGGTCCCAGCGTTCGAGGAAGCCCTCGGCGCCGTGCTCCGCCACCAGGGCCCTCAGACGGGCCGCACAGCCGCGTTCCGGGCTCTCGGGTATCTGGAACCCCAGACGGCCCATCGCGGCCGCGTAGCGCTGCCCTGCGGCGGTGACGGCCTCTTCCGGCGCGAGGGGCTTGGGACCCTCCTCAGCCGAGACCGAACCGGTCTCCTCTCTCTCACCAGAGAGAGCGGTTCCCTTAAGCGGTTCAGTAAGCGGTTCTGGGGGTCTCACAGGTGATACCCCGGGGGTCTCATTTTCGTGACCCGGGGGGTATCGTTTCTGCGACCCCCGGGGGGTCTCATTTTTGATACCCCCTCCGACGCTGAGAACGTAGCGGTTGGAACTCGTGCTGCCGTTCCCGCGGGTGCGGGATTCGACGGCGATCAGTCCCATCTCCTCAAGTTCGGAGATCTGGCGAATGACGGTCGCCTTGCTCCGCTGCACGACCTCGCCGAGGTGCCGGTATGAGGGCCAGCAGTCGAACCGCTCCCGGTCGGCCGCGTCCGCGAGCGTTACCAAGAGTAGCTTTAAGCTCGCGCTCTTGATCGGCTGGCGAAGCGCCCATCCTACTGCTTCGGCGCTCATATCCGGTCTCCCTTCCGGGAATTGCAGGAGCCACAGAGGAGCTGAAGGTTCTCGAGCGCATCGCTCCCGCCGCGCGAGAGCGGATGGATATGGTCGACGGTCAGATCGGAGCCTGCACCGCAGCCGCGGCAGACGTATCCGTCCCGATCGATCAGACCGAGCAGGAGGTCGGTCCGCTCACGGGTGAACTCGGCACGGCGAAGCGTGATCAGGGCCGCGCGAACCGCAGTCGATTCTGGCTCGAGCGGCGGCCCTTCCAGCCATTCGAGAAAGCCCGCCGTGGTGCGACTGTCGTCGAGGTCTTTCCGCCACCGCTCGGCGTCCTGCATGTCGCGTTGCAGCTGGCCCCATGGATCAGCGAGCACCGGAAGCTGCAGGGCACGAGCTGAGACCTCGGCGAACGGGCCAACTGGATTGATCGAGTAGGCCCAAAGCCAGCCATCCGGCGGCAGGGTAAGAGAACCCCACCTCCACTCGAGGGTTTCGAGATTGCACCAACGGGGATGCCCGACATTGCTTTCCGCAAGAACGCTCATACCGGCAGCCCCGCGCAGGTGTCGGCGCTCTCGCCCGGCGCGATGGGCCGCTCGGCGATGCCGTAATGCTCGACGAGGATCCGCCGCAGGATCGTGCGGCCCATCAGCAGGTGCATGCCCCGCTCGGCCGAGACGTGCAGGACGATGCGGTCCAGCTCCGGCCCGAGCCGCTCATATTCGCGCCAGGCCGCCGCGATGAAATCCGCCTCGGTGGCGTAGCTCTCGCAGCCCTCGCAGTCCGCGAGGACGGCCGGCGGATAGTGGTTCGCCAGAAGGTGGGCGATCGCGTCGGACGCCTTGCCCTGGTATTTCAGGCGTTCGAGCTCGTCATAGGCGGCGCGGCAGAACGGGGCCTCGGGGGCTTCGGTCGGGCGGCTCATGACCGCGCTCCGATTTTACAACCGTGCGCGGACGGCATAGGCAAACACTGGGCGGCGGTGGGGACGCCGCTTTTGTATAAGCCGCTGATTTCGTTATGTTGTGCCGCACCTCCCCGGTGCGCCACTCCTTCCCAAATCATTGTCATTGCTGGCCTTTTCGTTGTGGGTTTTACAGCTCTAGGGGATTTTACAGTTTCGCGCTCTGTTCCAGCTGCGATTGCAGCCGCTCCATAGCGCGTTTCGCGCGGACCCGCTGGTCCGCCGTCGCCGCGTAGTGCCGCAGCATCTTCGGGTCCGAATGGCCGGTGATGGCGCAGGCATCGTCCACAGAGACGCCCGCCTCGACCAGCCGGACCGCCGCCGTCTTGCGCAGGCCGTGAAACGGATAGCCCGCCGGCACGCCCGCGGCTGACGCCGACTCCCGAAACCAGTTCCCGAACGCCTTGTCGCTGCGCTGGCTTCCGGCCTGTGTCCCGACGATGAACGGGCCGAGCCGCGGCGTCTCGGCGAGCGTCTCGATCAGGTCGGCGTGCAGCGGCACGAAAAGCGCCCTGCCCGTCTTGCCCTGCGTCAGGTTCACCCCGCCATCCTCGATCGCGTCCCAGCGCATCCGGCAGACATCGCCCCGGCGCTGCGCGGTATAGAGCCCGAGATCGAAGGCCGCGCGCTGCAGCGTGCCCCGCGCCCAATGCGCCTGGTAGCGATCGACGAGGAGTTCGGTCCACGGCGCATGCCCCTCGCCGCTGGTCGGCCGAGGCGAGACATTGGCGCACGGATTGGTCGGCAGCTTGCCGCGGCGCACCGCCAGGGCGCACATGTTCGACAGCACCTTCAGCATGCCGTTCACCCGGCTGACCGGGCCCGGCGCCGTGTCCCGGACGCGCCAGACCCGCGCCTCGGTCAGCTCGCCGAGCGGCCGCTCGCCATAGAGCGCGATCAGGTGGCCCAGAAACCCGTTGTAGATCTCCTTCGTCCGAGCCGACAGGCGCTCCCATTCCGGCGTGTTCCGGTACTCTTCGGCCCACCATGCCACCGTGCCGCGCTTGGCGCGCGTCGGGGGCCGGTTCTCCGGCTTCACGCTCTTCGCCAGCGCGCGGGAATAGGCCCGGTCGAACTCCGGGCTGCCCGGCTCGCCCGGCAAGCGCTGCCGCTGCGCTCCGGCGCGACGGAAATAGTGATAGGTGCGCCCGCCCGCCCTGACCGGCTGCACATGCGGATATTTCTTCATCTCCGCAGCGTGGCGCGATGATTTCGGAGCGGTCAACGATCAGTCGTCCCATGAACTGCCACCGGCACTTTTTGCGCGAAGCTCTGCCCAGGCCTCGCGCAGCTCTTCGGTGTCCCAGCAGGCGATCCCGCCGAGCTTGATCGGCTGGGGCAGGTCGCCGTCCTTCACCATCTCGCGGAACTTCGACGTGCTCATGCCGCCGAGGAAGGCGGCCGCAGCCGCCTCCCGAAGCGCGAGCGGCGTGACCTGCACCACGACGGCGGCTTGCGCGGTTCGGCTCATGCCGCCTCCTGCGGTCTGCTCGGAATGAGGTCCGCCGCCGGCACGCCCAGCGCGTCGGCGATCTGGCACAGGCGCCCGACCGACATGCGGTTCTCGCCGTCCTCGTATTTCCTGATCTGGACGTGCGAGACCCCGACCCAGGCGCCAAGGGTGGATTGGCTGAGCCCTTGGGCGATCCTCGCCTCCTTGACGAGGATACCCGCCGCCTGATCGGCGACGCTGGGCTTGCCCTTCTGCGCGCCGCTCATGACGCACCGCCTTGCCCGAGGGCTTTGGCGAGGGCGGCTCGGGCGCGGCGGAGTGTGTCAGGATTGCCGAGTTCGTACTCCTCGACCTCCTCGACCTCCTCGACCAAGTCCGCCAGCGCCTCCACCATATCAGGAGCGGCGGAGATCAGGCGGGCGTTGGCCTGCTGCTCGGCCTCGATGGCCTCACGATCCGTCCGCGTCATCTCGCGCATATCGAGCCAAGACTCGCCCTCGTGGCGGCATTCGTCGGGCAGTCGCGGCGCCCAGCACGAGGCAATCAGATTGTCGTTCAGAAGAACCCTGTGCGCTCTCGCGCCCCAGTTCCCCGGCGTATATCGTTTCTCCCGCTTCATGCCCGGCCTCCGTCTTGGACGAAGAGCGTGCCGTTCTCCTCGACGATCTCGGCATCGACCTCATGGACCTCGGACCGCCCGGCCTGCTCCTCGGCTTCCTCGCGCTCGCGCTGCTGAAGGATCGCGAAGCGCTCCTCGCGCACCGCCTTGGCTTCGTTCGCGCTCTCGCCGTCCTCGGCCCAGAACTGCTTCAGGGCCTCCTTGTTCGCCGAGACGAACCAGTCGAGCTGCCCCGTGCTCTCGGCGCGGCGGTAATAGTCGATCAGCCGCCCCGTCACGCGCGGGACCGGCACGGCCTCCTGATTGCCGGTCGCCTCGAACAGGAGCAGGATCGCCTTCTCGTCGCCAAGGCGGGCCCGGCGCTGCTCGCGCTCCTGCTCGGCGACGATCTCGCTGGCAGTGCGGTCGCGTTCCTCGGCATCGGCGCGGGCCATCTCGTCATCGGAGTAGAGCCCGGACATTTCCGGGAAGGCGCGGCGCAGCGCCCTCGCCTCGGCGACCTTGGCGAGCATGGCGCGGGGCATCTTGCCCCACATGCCGCCGAGGGTTTTCTCGCCGGTCTTGATCCGCTCGCCCTTCTTCTCGCCCCACTTCCACTCTTCCTCGACCGGGGCATATTCGTCCCAATAGGCTTCGTCGGTGACGGGGAACCATTCGCCGCGGGCATCGGCCTTGTAGATCGTGACCTCGGCCCGGATCAGGCCGTGCGGGTTGGTCTGCTCGTCACGAAACGCCGGGTCGATCTCGTAGCGCGGCGGGCGGTCGTCGGGCCGGTAGCGGCCGGTCCGCTCGGCGATCGAGCGCAGGCCGTTGATGCCGACGATCAGCGTGACGTTCCGCTTGGCCTCGTTCTTCGCGTTGTAGACCACGGCGTAGATCTGCTTCGTGATCGGCGAGAGGCCGTACATGCGGCACTGCTCGATGAAGAGGTCGAACTCCTGCGGGGTGAGGTCCGGCGCGACGGTGCGCCGGATCAGGGTTTGCTGCTGGGCGGTGAGGTTCGGGACGATCGCGCCGTTCTGGCGCGCGAGTGCGGTGCCGGTCATTACTTCCTCCGGATTTGCAGGCTGAAGCCGCCGTCGCGCAGGCGCGCGCCGGGGATGGGGTCGGGGCCGTCCTTCAGGGCCTTCTTCAGCCCGGCCCGGTCGAGCCGGGGCTGCTGGCGCTTGAAGAACTGGGTTGGGATCTCCGACTCCTCCTCGACCTCGAGCTGCTCGGGGTTGCGCTTCAGGGTCATCGTGCCGGCGGGTCGGGTGAACCGGATGCCCTCCAGCCCGGCGGTCAGGAGCGCCGCCTCGATCGCGGCGCGGATCCGCTTGCTGCGCTCCTTCGCGGCATCGGCCCGCTGCTTCATCGCGGCCGCCATCTCCTCGGCGCCTTTGGCTGTGGCGGTGGCGAAGGCCTCCGCCGCGAGCATCTTGTCGACGATCTCGAACAGCTCGCTCTCGCCTTCGACCGTGTCGGCGGTCAGCTCCTCGTCCTCGAAGGCGGCGACCGCCTCCACGAGCGCCTTGGCGGCGATGGCTTCTTGTTCAAGCCTGCGGTTCTTCTCGGGCGCGCTCATGCGAACCTCCCGACGCCGAGCTGCGCGCCGCACAGCCTGTTGCTCTCGATGCCCGGCTCTTCGAGCCCGGCCTGCGCGGCGGCGTGGCAGTCGGTCCGGCCGCAGAGCCAGTCGGTGCGCGCCTGATCGTCGGGGTTGCGGTGCAGGCCCTCGGCGGTGTCCTCGCCGCACTCGCTGCATTCCTCGCAGGCGAAGTGGACCGTCAGGACCGGGCCGCCCGGCGCCGTGATCTCGCGCAGCTTCGGCGTCTCCGGGAAATCCATGTCGGCAATCCAGCGCTCGGCCTGGTCCTCGCCGAGGAAGAACACCGCGTCCCAGCCGTCGAGGCTGAACACGCCATCGCGCTCGGCCGTGAGGCGGCTCGCCTCGATGCCGAGCCGGTCGGCCATGGCCTCGGTCTGCGCGGCGAGGGTCGGGAAGTGCGACAGGATCGCGAGCCCGGCTTGTGGATCGTGTGGGTAGCTCATCGGGGTTCTCCTTCCGCGCCGCCCGTTGCGATTGGGGATCGGCGGCGCTGGAACCCTAAGTTACATGGGAAAATACCCACGTCAAGGGTTATAACCCACATCTAACGGCGTAGGGAAGTGCGGCGCGTGGGCACCGTTCGAACGCTCAGAGAAACGGAAGTGGCGCGCGAGCGCGCAGGAAAGGCGCCGCCCAGGCGGGGAGGTCGAGTCCCGCGCTAGGCGGCTTGAGCCGCACAAGGCGGCCCTGCCCTAAGATAGGAAGAGGAAATCAGTAAGCGAGAGAGACGGCGTCTATTTTGGCTGCCCACTCGACCGCGACATCGTCGATCGGCGCCGCATTCGAACTGAGCAGCGTATAAAGCCCCTGCCCGCTCCCGCGCACGAGCCGCTTCACGAACAGCCGCCCGTCCGCCAGCTTCACGACACACTCGCGCCGGTTGACCAGGTCGTCCGGCGGCAAGTGCTCGCTGTAGAAGATGATGTCGCCATCATCAAACCGGCCGAGCTGGCTTTCGCCGCGCACGCGCACGGCGATGGTCGAGCGTGGCGCTCCCGGCGGCGCAGCGACTTCTTCAAGCCCAGCGCCCTTGGCGTGATCGTCAATGATGAGAATCTCTGCCCCCGCCCCAACGTGGCCGACGAGCGGGACGGTCCTGCCACCGACGTTCCCGCTGTGTTCCCCTCCATGTAAGAGCCACTGCGGGGAAGAGTCTAGTACCTCGGCGAGCTTCTCGAGATGTTCGGCGGAAGGCATCTGCGTCCTGCCATGGAGCAGATCGCGCACCCACGTCTCATTGCGCCCAGCATCAAGCGAGGCTTTGCGCATGCTTATGTCGACCTCTCGGAGCCGCCGCCTCAATCGATCAGCGAACGTTTCCATGGAGGGTTCATCCCACATCGGTAATGTTCGGCCTAATGGGTAATTACCCTTGACCCATTCTGGGTTATTACCCATAGTCTTGGTCATGAGCCCTTATGCCCCCCTCATCGAACGCTGCGACCGGCTGCGCGACGCCGTCGGCTGGAGCGAGAGCACGCTCAGCAACAAGCTCTTCAAAGACAGCAAGCGGCTCGGCCTGCTGCGCGAGGGGAAGGACGTCACCGTCACGACGTTCAACGCAGCACTGCGCAAGCTGGACCAGCTCGAGGCGAAGCACGGCGTCACGGGCGCCGCCGCATGAGCTGCCCCGTCCTCGCCTCCGAGATCGCCGACCGCATGGCTAGCCTGGCCGCTGAGACAGAAGCGCGGCTGCGAGGCTGTAGTCCTGCGCAGACGCCTGATCTCCTCGCAGACCTCGAACTGTGGCGATCGCTCCAAGCACGGCTTGAGCAAAGCGCTCTGCCTGCTCCGGCCGCCCCTGAAGGTCCGGCACCAGCGCCGCGAACACGCCGCCAAGCTCCGCAGCCGTCACGGGGGTGCCGTCATGCTCCGACGATCCACTGATGCCGAGAAGTTCGTCGGGCGTCGTGTCGAGACGCTCGGCCAGCTCGCGAGCGCGGGTCCAGTATTGCAGCCGGCGCCCGGCCTCATTGGCGCGGACCGTCGCCAGGCTCTTGCCGAGATAGTCGGCGAACTGCTCCTGCGTCATGTTCCTGGCCTTGCGGCGGCGCGCCAGCTCCTCGCCGAGCGCACGCTCCGCCTCGGTCGGCTCGTCATGGGTCGTGGCTCGTTTCGGCTGGGGATCGGAATCGGTCATGGCCACCAGTCTAGCGGGCGGTCCATCCTCCCGCACCGCGACTTGACCGGACGCCTTGGCGCACTTTTCGGTCAGATCGGGAAGCGCGAGACCGCCACCGAAGCAGCCCCCTTCCCCCGGCCCGATGCCTCCGCCTGTTCCCGCTGTGCCCTGCCCTGGTGCACCCGCCAGCCCGGCCTTGCGGCGCAGGACTTCCATCTCGGCCCGCATGATGGCCGAGAAGCGGCGCGGCCCGCCGGGCGGGTCGGGTTCGAGATCGGAGGCGGCGCATGACGCACGACGCGCCAGCACCTCAAGGTCGTTCACCATCGGTTCGCCCTCCCCAGGACACCGAAAAGGTAACACCGCAGCTCTTTAAAGTAAAACAAAGCGCTGCATTTGGTCGCTTTTACAGCTCATGCGGGAGGACTGCCCCAGCCTTTCGTGTGCTCGCAGACGGGGCGGGAGAGCAGAATGTCTGACGGACAATCCTTTGAAGACCTCGCCAACCAGGCAGGCGGCGTGGCGGCCGAAGAGCTGCGCCAGTTCATCGCTCGCGTGGAGAAGCTCGAGGAGGACAAGGCCGCCATCCTTGAGGACATCAAGGAGGTCTATGCCGAGGCCAAGGGCACCGGGTTCGACACGAAGGTCATGAAGAAGATCGTGGCGCTTCGGAAGATGAACTCCGCCGACCGGCAGGAGCAGGACGCCCTGCTCGAGCTGTACCTGAGCGCCCTCGGCGAAGCCTGACCCCCGAAAAGCGAACGGGCGCCCGATCCCCACCGGACGCCCGCTCCGAGGCTCTCGCCTCATGGATCCCACAACGAATCCAGGAGATATATATGCCTGACACGCCCATAAGTACAAGCGCGGCCGCACCGTCGCGTCACGACGACCCGCACGCGGACCTCCGAAAGGCGCTGTCGCGGTCGATCCAGGTCGTCGGCCGTCGCCACCAGTCGCCGCAGCTGAAGCCCGTTCCGGCGCATCTCTGCCGGGCCCTCGCCGCCGAAGGCTACGCGATCGAGAAGCTGCGGCACGACGGCATCGGCGCGCGCAAGGAAGAGATCGCCGGCGCCCGGCACGCCTTCATCGCCTTCCTGCGCAACTGCCCGTTCTACGACCTGAGCCTGTCGGAGATCGGCCTGATGGTGAACCGCCACCACGGCACCGTCATGGCCAGCCTGGACGTGGCGAGCCGCATGATCGGCAATACGCACACGCCTAAGGCCAATGCCTGCAACGCGGTCAACGCCGCGCTCTGGTGCGCCGAGATCGAGCACCGGACCGCGATCCTCGGCCCTGAGCTCCGCGTGCTGGAAGGCGGCCGGTCATGAGCGACCGGCTGACCCGCGACCAGGCCCGGGCCGCGATGGGCCTCTCGCCCGAAGACCTCCGCACCCGGCGCCGCAAGCCCGGCAATTCCGAGCAGCGCCTTCAGCGCGAGATCGTCGCCGACGTCGCGCTGATCCGGCCCGACCTGCTCCTCGTCGCCATCCCGAACGGCGGGCACCGGAACAAGGCCGTCGCCGCGAACATGAAGGCTGAAGGCGTCACGAAAGGCGCGTCCGACCTGATCGTGATCGGCCGCGGCGGCGTGCTCTTCGCCGAGGTGAAGCTCGATAAGGGCCAGTACCGGCCCGACCAGAAGCGCACCTATCAGAGCAGGGAACAGCGCGAGTTCGAGGATTCAGTGACGGCGCTCGGCCATCCCTACCGCGTCGTGCGGTCGACGGCGGATCTGCTGGCCGCGATCGAGGAGGTGGGGTTGTGAAGACCTCCCCCGCCATCCTCGACCTCCTGCGCGCCCTCGCGCCCGAGGGCCGCTTCGCCTGGGACGGGCTCTACTGCGTGGAGCTGCGCCAGGGCTCGAACTTCGACACCTCGCTTCGGCTCGGCTCGCTGCCGCGTTCGGTCTTCTCGGAGGCGGTGCAGCGCTGGCTCGTGCAGGCGCGCACCGGAGATGATCGCCGCTTCAGCCTCACTCCGGACGGCTTTGCCGCTCTCTCAGAACAAAGGATCGCAGCATGAGCGAGCTTTCGACCTATCGCGCTTTCATCGCATCGAAGAGCGGCAACCGGACCATGAGCGGCGGCTTTCAGCCCGGCGCGCTCCCGTCTCGCCTCTTCGCCCATCAGGCGGCCGTCGTGGACTTCGCCTGCCGAGAGGGGCGCACGGCGGCTTTTTTAGACACGGGCCTCGGCAAGTCCGGCGTGCAAGCCGTCTTCGCAGACCAGTGCGTTCGGCAGACGAACAAGCCTGCGCTGATCCTAACGCCGCTCGCGGTGGCGGAGCAGATGCGCGAGGAATGCGAGGCGTTCGGCGTCGAAGCTGCCGTCATCCGCGAGCAGGCCGAGATCGCCCGTCCTGCCGTCTATGTCGCGAATTACGAGCGGCTTCATAAGCTCGACCTCGAAACCTTCGGCGCCGTGTGCCTCGACGAGGCGTCGATCCTGAAGGCCTATGGCGGGAAGGTCAGCACTGCGATCCGGAAGGGATTCGAGAACACACCCTACCGCCTAGCCGCGACCGCAACGCCGGCACCGAACGATCACGTGGAGATCGGGCAGCAGTCCGACTTTCTCGGCGTCATGCCGGGCAATGAGATGCTGTCCCGCTGGTTCGTGACCGATCAGACGAAGATGGGCGCTTATCGCCTTAAGGGACATGCGGTCCGGCCGTTCTGGCGCTGGGTGGCGAGCTGGGCCCGCTCGGCGGCGCTGCCTTCCGACCTCGGCGGAGAGGATACAGGCTACATCCTGCCCGAACTGCGACGGCACGCGCATGTCATTGAGACCGATCTCACCGATGGTGCGGCCGATGGCGACCTCTTCCGCATTCCGGACACGACCGCGACCGGGCTGCAAGCGGAGAAAGCGCGCACGGTCCGCGACCGCTGCGACCTGACGGCCCGCCTGGTCGCGGAGGCGCACGGCCCGTCCGTCGTGTGGTGCGAGCGCAACGATGAAAGCGCGGCTCTCGCGGAAGCCACCAGCGGCGTCGAACTGCTCGGCAGCATGGACCCTGACCGCAAGGCGGAGCTGCTGACCGCCTTCCGACGCGGCGAGATTGAGACGCTCGTCACCAAGGCCAAGCTCGCCGGGTTCGGCGTCAACTGGCAGCACTGCGGGACACAAGTCTGGGCCTCGCTCTCGCACTCCTACGAGGCCTTCTACCAGGGCGTCCGCCGCTCCTGGCGTTTCGGCCGAACGGCGCCGGTCGACTGCCACGTCATCATCACGGACACGGAACGCCCGGTCTGGGCCAATGTCCAGCGGAAGGCCGAAGAGCACGACCGCATGAAGCGCGAAATGGTGCGCGCGATGCGCGATGCCGGCCAGTCGAGCGCGCTGCGCCTTCCCTACACGCGGCCAGAGGCCGTCACCCTACCGAAGTTCATGGAGAGGAGAATTGATCATGCGGCCTGACCACGAAGGCGATGCCTGGGCGATCTACAATGGCGACTGCACCGAGATCCTGGCGGGGATGCCGGATGAATGCGTGGACCTGATAGTCACCTCCTGCCCGTTCTCCGCGCTCTACATCTATTCGGACAGCGAGCGCGATATGGGCAACTCAGCGAGCCACGATGAGTTCGCGGATCATTACCGGTATGCAGCGCAGGAGATGGCGCGAGTCCTCAAACCTGGCGCGATCCTCGTCAATCACGTGAAGGATGTCGTCTACTATGCCGGGTCTTCCGCGACCGGCACGTCCGGCATCTTCCCCTTCTCGGACCTCGCCCTGTCGATCCACCGCGAGACCGGACTCGACATGCGGTCGCGGACGACGATCTGGCGCTGTCCGGTCCTCGAGCGCTCGAAGTCGAACCCGGAGCGGCTCCTCTACAAAAACATCGGGGAGAACGCCCGCGCCTGCGCGCCTGGCATGCCGGAATATCTCCTCGTCCTGCGCAAAGAGTCGAAGGGCGTGAAGCACGGCGAGGCAGTGCCGCACGCGACCGAGAAATGGGGCGAGGAAGCCTATCGCCGCATCGCCCGCGAGCTGGGCGAGGATGGCGCGGCTCGCATGCAGGCGGCCGGCCTCAAGGTTGGACCTGCCGCGGCCGATCGGCTTGCCGAGCTGGCCAGCTTCCCGCTCGATCAGTGGCAGGAATGGGCCTCGCCCGTCTGGCCGGACACACGCGAAACGGACGTGCTGCACGGCTGGAAGGGCGCCAGAGGGCAGGATGACGAGCGGCATATCTGCCCGATGCCGCTCGACCTGATCCGGCGTGCCGTCCTGATGTGGTCGAACCCCGGCGACGTCGTGCTCGACCCGTTCAACGGCATCGGCTCGACCGGCCACGAGGCGGTACGCCTCGGCCGCCAATACATCGGGATCGAACTCAAGCCGGAATATGCGGACCTCGCCGCCGGCCACCTCAAGCGCGCCGAGCAGGAGGCGTTGTCGCTGTTCGGCAGCGCCGCGTGACAGCCCGCCGGGCCGACCTCTTCAGCCGGGAAACCCGCCCCGGCTGGACTGCATGGGGCGACGAAGCGGGCAAGTTCGACACCGAAGCCGCCTAACCGGAGGAGAGACCATGACCGAAGAGACGAAGACCGAACCCGCCCTGCTGCCGTGCCCGAACCCGGAGTGTGGAGCGGAATATCCGGACAGCTCTGCCGAGATCACTCGCGAAGGCGGCGATGTCGGCGCCTTCCGGGTCATCTGCTACCACTGTGGCACCGCAGGCGCTGGCTTCGCCTATAGCGAGCTGAGCCACGAGCCTATCGCGGAAGCCGAAGCCGCCCGCCTCTGGAACCTGCTGCCTAGAAAGGCATCCGAACCTGCCCACGGCGTCCCTGCCTATGCGGAGGAAGTGAGAAAGGCCGAGAGGGAAATCCGGCGCCTTGCCGAGTCGCACAAGGCAGACGCTGACGACTTGGCCGTGAAAAAGCCGCTGTCGCCTGAGGATCGCGAGTACCTTCATTTCCTCACGGGCTGCATGCACGCGGGTTTTCTGGCGGCAGATAGCATCGCGCGAGCTGGCGCCGCCCTCGGGCAGGGCGAGGGGGGGAAGGATCATCCGCTCCGCCAAGTCCTGTTGCGCCGCGCGGAGAGCCATGATCGTGCCGCACGCGCGGCATCGGATGATAGCTGGGAGCAGCTTTGCAGGGAGATGGCGGCCGAGTGTCGTTTCATCGCTGGGCTACTCGCCCGCCCCCTCCCGCCCGCAAAGGAAGAGGCCCCCGCCCCTGTCGAGAGCGAACCCGAGCCGGAAGAGGAGGGGCTGGCGGAGTGGAACGACAAGCAGGCCGCCTACTTTGAGGCGAACGCTGCGATGACCCCTCCCGATGCAGCGAGCTTCGAGGGAAGCCGAGTTTGGAACGCTGAGATGGCGCGCCGCCACCGCTCCTCCGCCGCCGCCATCGAGGAACGGGACGCGCTGCGGGAGGGCGGATCCGGTGCCATTGCAGCAGAGCGTCAGCGCCAACAGCAGGCCGAAGGCTGGACGCCTGAGCGCGATGACGAGCACGCGGACGGTTCGCTCGCGACTGCTGCGCTCAACTATACCGCCGCTGCGGTCCTGACCAATGAGCTCGACGCGAAA
>Ga0310345_10000659_pt1 | contig 46437 bp, 39 predicted proteins | sample HC15DNA20500_MG_FD_204667 | JGI IMG/M metagenome (GOLD analysis project Ga0310345, IMG submission 204667) | Marine microbial communities from station ALOHA, North Pacific Subtropical Gyre - HC15-DNA-20-500_MG | ecosystem: Environmental > Aquatic > Marine > Oceanic | place: Pacific Ocean: North... | reverse complement strand
ACGGACCGCCCGCCAGGAACAGAGCCGGCCGCGGTCCTGTTTGCCTTCCCGAACGCGCGTTCGTCCCAACCGAACAAAAACTGGAAGGAGACGACCATGAGATTCACGACCACGAGATTCACATCGCTAGTGCTCGCTCTGACGATGACCGCCGCTCTGCCGGGCGCAGCCTTTGCCGGCGGCGTCGGGCTGGATGACTCCGCGCCGAAGAAGGAGAAGCTCTTCGGCGACTACAACAAGGCCGATAAGAACGCGGACGCCCAGATCTCCGAGGAGGAGTGGGAAGGCTATCTGGAGACTCACAAGACGAAGGATGCCCCGCGCTTCGATCAGATCGATACCAACAACAATCAGCGTATCGACGAGACCGAGTGGCAGAACCACTACAACAAATCTTCGGGCGACAAGAGCTAGCCGCCTGTCGGTTTCTCCCTACGGTGCCTGAGGGGGTGCTCCTTGCCCCGGCGCCGGAGAATGGCCCCGCGTTTTTGCGGGGCCTTTTCTTTTTCCGCGTCGGCTGGGTGTCGATCGCCGGTCTCACTTGAGCCGTGCTTTGAGGGGCAGGGCGGCCATCTCCTCTTTGACGACTTCGTTCGCGCGCTGCTCCGCCCGGCGATAGGCGGCGGCGACAGCCCGGCCTTCCTCGGTGACCTCAGCGCCGCCACCCTTCGCGCCGCCCGCCGAGGTGAGCACCAGTGGTCTGGCGAACATGCGGTTCAGAGCGTCGACCAGCAGCCACGCGCGGCGATAGGACATCCCCATCTCGCGGCCGCCGGCGGAGATCGAGCCCGTTCGGTCGATGGCTTCCAGAAGCTCCACCTTGCCCGGACCGAGCACCAGCCCCTCCGCAATGGGAATGCGCAGACGCGGGAAGGCCTTTTCGCGCTTGTCGGCTGTCGGCCTGGACGTTCGCCGGACCGGCTTTCCCGGGGCCGTTGGCCCTTCCGGTTTCTCCTGTTTCACGCTCACGCTGCTCGGTCCCGCCGTCTGCCTCGAAGGAGGCAGTATAGCAGCTCAGATATCTCCGAGAGGTTCAGGTGCACACGGTCTCGAAGCGGCTCAGCGGCAGTTGTCGATGAAGATTGCGACGAGGCCGGTATAGAGCACGCCTACGGCGCTCAGGCCCGCCAGCAGAAAGGCAACGCGGCCGATGAAGAGGCGGCGGACGACGAGGGAATCAGAATCCGTCGCCCATTCGGCGTTCATGGCGCGGCGCCAATGGTCCACCGCCTGGAAGCCGACGAAGGCGATGCCGATAAACGCGAGCAGGGTGACGACGCCGATCACGATGCGCAGGTCAAGGAAGCCGAACCCGGCGGGCTCGACCTTGGCGCAGAAGATCGCGGCGGAGATGTAGCAGAGCAGGAAATGCCCCGCCCAGATGGTGGGGCCGCCGATCAGGGACCAGAGACTGTCGCGATAGAAGAGCCGTAGCATCGCTCCCTCCTCACAACGCGTAAGGCATCAGCGCCACGGTGCCGGCGGCGAGCAGCCCGCTCAGCAGGACGAAGTGCCAATAGAGGGTGACGTTGTGGATGTCGGTGTCGTAGCGCGGCGTCATTCGCCCGGCGAGGCTGCCAGCCAAGCAGTAGAGCTGCATGATCAGACCGGCGCCGAAGTGGAACGTCATCCAGATGGAAAACACCCAGACGATCGCGGGGTAGGCGTGGGCGGTCGGGTCGAGGCCGTCGAGCCAGGGGCCGCCGAGGAAGCCCGCCGTTGCGCCGATCGAGCAGAGCGCGCCGAGGCCCAGCGCCAGCCTCGCGGTCGCCACCCGGCCGGCCGTGTTCGCTTGGCGCGCCCAGAAGGTGAAGCCCCAGGCCGCCACCACGGCGGCCGCGCCTCCGCCATAGGCGAGAAGCGCCGCGCTGCCGGTCGCCTCCAGGGGAAACTCGCCGCGGCTCGTCCAATAGTAGAAGTAAGCGAAGATCAAGCTGAAGAAGGCGGCGAGGTCGCCGAGCATGGTGATGAACATGGCCCACCAGCCGACCGATTTCGGCCCCGAGGCATAGAACGGCAAGGAGAGGCCGAGGCCGACATCCTTGCCCTCCTTTTCCGGAATCCCGCCGGTGCCCGTCCACAGCCAGGCGAGAATCGACCCGACACCGATCACCCCCATCACGATCGTCGTGACATACCAATGGAAGGTCGCGGCGATGAAGGACGCGCCGATGAAGATCGCGGTGATCATGGGGAAGAAGCTTGGGCCCGGCACGCGCAGGCACTGCACCGGGTTCGCATCCAGCACCGAGGTCACGATGGTCTCGCGCCGGCCTTCCTCCGCGTCGGGCAGGTAGAACTCGCCGTCATCCACCTTGCGCATGAAGTCCGGGTCCTGCCAGAGCGGGTAGCGGTGCTTCACGACCGGGATCGAACGCACGCCCCAGGGCAGGTCCGGCATCTCCTCAAGCCATTCCAGGGTGCCGGCGTTCCACGGGTTGCGCGGGGCGTAAGGCTGCCTTCCCTTGGGCCGCAGGACGTCGAAGACGATCACGGCCACGCCCGCGGCAAGCGTGAAGGCGCCGATGGTGGAGATCATGTTGAGCCAGTCCCAGCCGAGCCCCTCCTGGTAGGTATAGACCCGGCGGGGCATGCCCCTGAGCCCGGTGAAATGCATGGGCAGGAAGGCGACGTTGAAGCCGACGAACATCAGCCAGAAGGCGATGCGGCCCAGGCGCTCCGACAGGAGCTTCGCGGTGACGAAGGGGTAATAGTAATAGACGCCGGCGAGGACGGGGAAGAGCATGCCGCCGATGAGCACGTAGTGGAGATGGGCGACCACGAAATAGGTGTCGTGGGCCTGCCAGTCGAAGGGGGCGAGGGCCACCATCACGCCGGTGAGCCCGCCCAGCACGAAGATGGCCAACGCACCGCCGGCGAACAGCATGGGCACGGCTGGCTTCAGCCGTCCGAACATCACCGTCGCCAAGAACGCGAAAATCTGCACCGCCGTCGGTATCGCCACGGCGGAGGAGGCGGCGGAGAAGAACCCCAACGATATGGCCGGCAGGCCGGTCGTATACATGTGGTGCACCCAGAGCCCGAAGCTCAGGAAGCCGGTGCCGATGGCCGCCACCACGATCCAGGAATAGCCGACCACGGGGCGCTGGGCGAACGTCGGCACGATCATGGCGATCAGCGCCACGCCGGGGAGGAAGATGATGTAGACCTCCGGGTGGCCGAAGATCCAGAAGAGGTGCTGCCAGAGGAGCGGATCGCCGCCGCGGTCCGCGTCGAAGAAGGGCCAGTCGAAGGCGCGCTCCAGCTCCAGCAGCAGGTCGCCTGCGATCAGCGGCGGGAAGGCGAACAGGATCATCCCGCCGACCACCAGGGTGTACCAGGCGTAGAGCGGGATGAGGTTGATGCGCATGCCGGGGGAGCGGAATTTCAGCACGCCGACAATTAGTTCCACCGCCGCGGCGATGGAGGCCACCTCGATGAAGGAGAGGCCGAGCAGCCAGATATCGGCGCCGATGCCGGAGCGGGCCGGATCGGAGGTGAGCGGCGGGTACATGAACCAGCCGCCGGAGGGGGATGCGCTGAAAAAGATCGAGCCGCAGACGAAGATGCCGCCGATCAGGAAGCACCAGTAGCCGAAGGCGGAAAGGCGCGGGAAGGGGAGGTCGCGCGCGCCAAGGAGCTCCGGCATGAGCAGGATCGCGACGGCCTCCAGCATCGGCACGGCGAAGAGGAACATCATCACCGAGCCGTGCATGGTGAAGAGCTGATTGTAGGTGTCGGGCGAGACGAAGTCGTTCTCCGGCACGGCGAGCTGGGTGCGCATCAGGAGCGCCAGCACGCCGGCGAAGAGGAAGAATGAGAAGGTGGTCAGCGTGTACCAGACGCCGACCTCCGAGTTGTTGACGGCCGACCAGTAGCGCCATCCGGGCGGCGCCTTCCACGCCTCCAGCAGCCGTTTGGCACGGTCGTCCAATTTGCGATTCGTTTCAGCCATTTATCGTCCCATTCTCGACCTTCGATTCGCGCCCTATCCGCCCGGTCCGCGGAGGATGGCCATGAGGCTGAGGCCGTAGATCAGAAGTCCCGTGAGCACCGCGATGGAGAACACAAGTCCGCCGCCGAGGATCAGCAGGTTCGCCGCGCCCTTCGGCGGGTCGGTGCGCTTCACCGCGTAGAAGGCGAGGCCGATCACGGTGAACCAGATCAGCCCGCTGCCGATGGCCATGACCCAGAAGAGCTCGGCCAGACGTTCCGCATCGTAGCCCGCCGGATCCAGCGCGCTTTGGGGTCCGGAGCAGCCGGCGAGGAGCAGCGGCATGGCGGCCGCGGCGATGCGGCGCCAGGTCCCCGGCGTAGTGTTGAGGCTCCCGTTCATTCCAGCGTCCTCAGATAGGCGTGCACCTGGAGCAGGTCCTCGGGGCTCAGCTCGACGAGTGGCATCTTGTTGCCGGGCTTCAGGGCTTGCGGATTGGCAACCCAGCCGGCGAGGTGGCCGATCGTGTTGGGCAAGGTGCCTGCGGCGAGGGTCTTGCGGTCCATCAAATGAGTGAGGTCGGGGCCGAGGGCACCGCCCGCATCGGTGCCGCGGACTGCGTGGCAGCCGGAGCAGTGGCGCATGAAGACCTGCTTGCCTGCCTTCGCCCGATCGCTGCGGGGCTCGGGCGACATGGAAAGCTGGCTGTCCCTCCAGGCCTGGAAATCTTCCGGGCTCTCCGCCACCACGACGAACGCCATGTTGGCGTGCTGCAGCCCGCAGAACTCCGCGCATTGGCCGCGATAGATTCCGGGCTTCGTCGCTTGGAGGATGGTCGTGTTGGTGCGGCCGGGGATAAGGTCCGTCTTGCCGCCGATGGCCGGCACCCAGAAGGAGTGGATCACGTCGGCAGTGTTCAGCTCCAGGCGGACCGGCTCGCCCACGGGAAGGTGGATCTCGTTGGCCGTGGTGAAGACCCGGTGAGGATCGTCGCTCAGATAGCGGACCTCCCACCACCATTCATGGCCGGTCACCTCGATAGTCAGCTTGGGCTCGGCCGGTGCGTTGGTGAGGGAAGGGCGGCCGATCAGCCACCAGAGGAGAGCAACCACCGCGAGGCCGGCGATGAGCGAAGCGATCAGAAGCGCGCCGCCATAAGGGAACCCGGCCGTCTCCTCACCGCCAGCGTCGATCCGATCGCTCGTGGCGGATTCCGATTTGGCACGCGCTTCGTCGGCGCGCTCTGCCGGCTTCCTTCCGTTGTCTGACGGACGGTTGGCCACAGCGAGCCCCTCGCTTTCCCCTCATCTCACGTGTGTCTCACTTGTGCGATCTCACTTCCGCGATCTCGCTTGGATCCAGAGGAGGAACGGCGAAGAGCGCCTTTGGTTCGCCTATCGGCTGAAATCGGGTCGAACGCTCTGAGGGACCGCAGACAAAAAAAGGGCCGCTCGAGAGAGCGGCCCTGAGTTTGCAGGGTTAAAGTCCCGGCGCGATCAGAAGCGCCAGGTGAATTGGCCTTTCACACCGTTATCCGACACCCCGTCGCCGAACTGGCCGATGTAGGAAACGCCGGCTTCCGTGTTCTTGCCGAGTGCGAAGTCGAGGCCGAGATCGAGCAGGGCCGTATCCTCCGCCAGGACCACACCGTTCACGCCGAAGCCGAGGCCGGTGCTCTGGAAGACCATGTTGGCGTTGGTATCGAGGTCGCTGAAGGCGTGCTGCCAGGCGATGGAGGCGCGCGGTGTCACCAGCCAGCCGTCCCAGTCCATGGTCACCGCAGCGCGCAGGCCCAAGGTGGAATATCCGGTATCCTGGCTGCCGCCGTTGCTGCGCAGGCCAGCGAGCGCGCCGCTTTCCCGGAAACCATCCGTATCGACGGAGACATACGCCAGGCCGGCAAACGGCTCGAAGGCGATGTCGTTCTGGTAGACCGGGTAGGCGACCTCGCCGAAGACCTGGGAGCTGTGGCCGTTATAGTCCGCCTTCTCCTTCTCGTAGAAGCCGGGGAAGGCGGCCGCGCGGGTCGTCTCGATGCCGTGCCAGGCATACATGGCGCCGCTGCGCAGAGCGAAGCTGCCCATCATGCCGCCGAGATAGCCGCCAAGATTGTAGCTCTCCACCTCGGCGGTGCTGTAGCGGGCCTTTGAGCTCAAGTCCGAGAAAGAGGCGCCCGTCGCGAGACCCGCACGCCATCCGCCGCCGATATCGGCATCGAAACCGGAGACGAAGCCGCCGAGATTACGGTCCACGGAGGCAGCGTTCCGGTTGCCGGAGAAGTCGCCCCATGAGCCGTAGCCCTGGGTCCAGAAGGTGACCGGCTGGGGCTGGTTGACCGGGGCCAGATACTGCGGCGCACTGTAGCCGTTATAGCCGTAGTCATAGGCCGGCTGGGCGCCCGGACCCGACATGGTCGCGATGCGCGGACCGCCGATGCCGAGAGGGCCGATGCCACCGTTCTTTGCGTAGTACCCGGCCTGCATGAGACGTCCCATCACCGCGTCGCGGACGAAGCGCGCATCGTTGGCGATGACGCCGATGGTGCTGGCGTGGATCTCGCCCGACAGGTTGTCGAACGCCTCGCGCGCGCCTTCCGCCGACTGGAACAGGACGTTGAGGAAGAGCTCATCGTCGGTCGGGAAGTTGTCGAGGGTCTTGGCGACATTGCACTGGTTGGAGGTCTGCGCCACAGAGCAGAAGCTCACATAGGTCGTGCCGCCACCACCGCCGCCACCGCTGCCGCCGCCACCGCTGCCGCCGCCACCGCCTCCGCCTCCGGAGCCGCCGCCGCCGGGTGCGCCGTTAGGCGGGGTCGAGCCGCCGGGCGTTGTGGTGGTCTTGCGGTTCAGGCTGAGGACGACGTCGTTGCCGGTGCCGCCGTTATACTTCACGCTCGGAGTCAGGAAGGCGTAGTTGCTCTTCACCTTGCCGAACTGACCGACGACGGCATCGCTGCCGTCATTGTCGATGATCTTGTATTTCGTGCTCGCGCCGTAGCCGGTGCCCTGGGCCAGGACGTTCAGGGTCGATCCCGTCAGGCTGACCGTGCCCTTCACGACGATCAGGTCGCTATTGCCGGCAGAGTTCACATTGACGTTGTAGGTCGAGTTCGCATCCAGCAGGAAGTTGCCGTTCACCCGCAGCGTGCCGATGGACGAGCCGCCCGGGGTGATCGTGCCGCCGAGCACTGACACACCGCCAACCTCGCCGGTGCCGGAAAGGGTGGCCCCGGTGTTCACGCGGACATTGGATGTGATCGAGCCGTTTACGGTCAGGATGCCGCCATTCACGGTCGTGTTGCCCGTGTAGGTGTTGGTCCCGTTCAGAATGGTCTCGCCAGCGCCGGTCTTCGTCAGCGAGCCCTTGCTGCTGCCATTGCCGGTGTCGTCGCCGATACCGTCTTCGATGGTCTGGACCTCACCGGTGTCCGGGTTGAACTCCACGGTGGAGTTTTGAAGAAAGATGCCGGTGGCGAGGGCCTTGCCGTCACCGCCTGCGCCTGCACCTGAACCGCCGATGACCTGGCCGCCGGTCATGGTGCCTTCGCCGCGAATGATCAGCTTGCCGCCCTGGCGCACGAAGACCGCGCCGCCGAAGGCCGCGCCGCCGCCGCCGCCGCTGTTGGAGCCGTTGCCGCCGCCGAAGCCGCCAACGCCGGCCGCAGAGCCGGTCTCAGAAGAGCCGCCGCCGCCGCCGAAGCCGCCATCGCCGCCCTGGCCGGAGGATGCGCCGCCGCCGCCGCCGCCGAAGCCGCCGTTACCGGCGGGATTTTCTTCCTGGCCGCCGCCGCCGCCAAAGTCGCCGCCGTTACCGGCAACGCTCAGCACGTCGCCGCCGCCGCCGCCGCCGAAATAGCCGCCATTGCCGCCCGCGGCGTCGTCGCCGCTGCCGCCACCACCGCCGCCGACGATGCCTGCGGCGGAACCGCCATTGCCGCCATTGCCGCCGGTGCCGCCGCCGCCACCGCCGCCGCCGAAGCCTTGGCTGGTCTGGCCGTCATTGCCGACATCGCCGCCGTCGCCCCCCTCGGAACTGGCGCCTTCGCCGCCGTTGGTACCGACGCCGTTATTTCCGTTGGCGGTGAGGCCGCCGCCTTCGCCGCCGCCCTGGGTTGCGTCGCCGCCATTGCCGAAGAAGCCGCCGCCGCCGCCGCCGCCTTCGGATGTCAGACCGTCGCCGCCGTTGCCGAGCGCGCCGCCGCCGCCGCCGCCGCCATCACCGACTTCCGATCCATCCCAGGCGCCGCCGTTACCACCATTGCCATAAAGACCGCCGCCGCCGCTTTCGAAGTTCGTTCCCGCATCGCCGCCGAGGCCGCCGCCGCCGACACCGCGTGCCGTCCGGCCGGCGCCGCCGATCGCCGAGCTTCCGTTGAAATTCACCATGTCCAGGATGACCGTCGTGTTCTGATCGACGAACAAACCACCGCCTGCGCCCATGCCGCCACCGGATCCCGAGCCGCCGATGCCGGCGCCGTTGGCGATGTTGAGGTCGCTGATGGTGACGGTCGGGCCGCCTCCGGTGGTGGGGGAGGAGGATGAGATGAAGAACGGGCGATACTGATCCTGGCCGTCGATGGTGTGGCCGTTACCGTTGATCGTGAGGCTTCGTCCGTCGTCGAGGACGACGGGAGCGACGTTGCCGCTCATGGCGAAGCTGCCCGTGATGTTGATGGTGTGATTGTTCGACCGGTCCAGGGCGATGGACCGCATCGCATTATAGAAGCTGGCCTGGCTATCGACCGCAAATGTCGCGGCGGAAGCTGGATCGAGGGCCGCCACAAGCCCGAGGCCGCCAGAAATTCCATAAACAAAAGCCGTCGGCAGCCTGTGCCAACGGAACGCGTTCATACACATTACACAGCGCCTTACTCATACGCGCACCCAATACGCGGGTGCATGACACTTCGCAGTGCCTCCCTTGCGCCTCAAAACGGGCGTGGACGCGCTTTTCTTGTTCGGCGTGTAGCCTGCGCTGATCGCAATCCCCCGGTGCTCGCTGATGCTCTGCCCAACTAATTAATGGATCGTTGATTTCAACCAATGTGCCTGAAACTTGATTCTAAGTTACTGACAACTTGAATAAAAATATTATCAGCCGACGCTCATAATCGGCTGTGGTCGCGTTGTTGCAGATGCGTGCACCTGCGCTCGGGGGCGCGGAGACAAATCCTTTGCGTTGGGACGTTAAGCCAGCCGCTCCAGAAGACGGCCCGTAAGGCCGCCTTTCGCTTCCTCCTTCTCTCTCAAAGGCCGGGCCCAAAGATCAGGAAAGCGCTCGACGTAAGGCCGATTTCGGCTTTATGGAATCTGAGGCGATCAGCTTCCGAGTGGGCTACGGCATGTCAGCGAAGCAGTCTCTCTACGACAAGATCGGCGGTTTCAGTGCCGTGTCCGGAATCGTTCTGGACTTCTATGACAAGGTGCTGGAGTCCGAACTGGTCTCGCCCTATTTCAGCAGCGTCGACATGGCGCGGCTCATCGAGCACCAGACCCAATTCATTTGCGCGCTTCTCGGCGGGCCCTCCGGTCTTTCAGACGAATATATTCGTCACGTTCACCGCAATCTGGAGATCTCTCCGGAAGCCTTCGAGCAGACGCTCCAGCTGTTCCGGGACTCGCTTATCGAAACTGATCTTGAGGAGCCGGATGTGGAGCAGGTGATCGCGCTATTCTCGGCCAAGCGCCCTCTCGTCGTACAGGCCTGACGATGTCGTCGGTCGAGGCTTCTCGCGCCGATTACGACTGTCTGAACGCTCTAGAGGTCGGAGCCTTAATTTGCTCGCCGGAGGATCTCGTCATCCGCTTCGCCAATGGCCGCGCAGAGTCATGGTTCGGCGCCGAGCTGGAGGGCCAGACGTTGACCTCCGCGTTCCCAGGGCTCGATGAGGGTGGGCTGGCGGAGGCATTCTCGGACGGGAAGGTCTTTGAGTTCACCGGCGAAACCAAGGTGAAGCGGGGAAGGCGGATCGCCTTCAGACTTTCGGTATCCCCCAAACGCATCGGAGACGATCGGCTTCTCGTCGTCAGCATCGAGGACATCACGAAGCTGAGGCAGCAGGAGCATCTGCTGGAGTCGTTCTCGCGCATGATCGAGCGAAAGACCCGCGAAACCGAGAAGGAGCGGGAACGCGCCGAGAAGCTTCTGATGAACGTGTTTCCGTATTCCGTGCTGCAGGAATTCAAGGAGTTCGGCACGACGACGCCGTCCTTCTACGACGACGTCTCGGTCATGTTCCTCGACTTCGTCGGCTTCACGCGCATGCCCGTTTCGAAACAGCCGAAGCAGCTCATCACGGAGCTCAACGAGATCTTCTCGACCTTCGACCAGATCATCGAGCATCACGCCTGCGAGCGCATCAAGACGATCGGTGACGCCTATCTCGCGGTTTCGGGCATGCCCACGCCAAACCCCGATCACGCGGTCGATATCACCACGGCCGCGATCAAGATCCTGCGCTATCTGCGCCGCCGCAATGCCGACCATCCGATCGAATGGACCTGCCGCATCGGCATTCATACCGGGAGCGTGGTGGGTTCCGTCGTCGGCATTCGCAAATATATCTACGACGTCTTCGGTGACGGGGTGAACACGGCCAGCCGCATGCAGGCGCTGGCCCGGCCCATGCACGTCACCGTGTCCGAGCAGACCTATCGCATCATCAAAAGCGATTTCGCCTGCGTGCCGCAGGGACAGTTCGAGATGAAGAGCGGGGAGCTTATCGAGGTCTACGAAGTCGCCGAGGGAGATTCCGAGAGCGACGCCGAGGCTTCTGCAGTATCTGGGCCCAGCGCCGGCTGACCCTTCCGTCGGGGCGGGCGCTGCACTCGGCGTGCTGGGAGATCTTTTTCGACCCGTATCCCGGAATTAAGAAGGATCAAGTGGTGGGCGGTACTGGACTTGAACCAGTGACCCCTGCGATGTGAACACAGTGCTCTACCAGCTGAGCTAACCGCCCTCGGGTCTTGGATGTGCGGATTTAGCGAGCGAGGCTCGCCTAAGTCAAGCAAGCGGTGTCGGATTTCCCGATGCGTGCGTCGCCTTGGCCCGCAATTGGGCTATTGGGCGGCTGCCCGCGCCTCGCCCAGGGTCGCTTCGGCGGCTGCTGTATCGCCTGCGGCGCATTCGGCATCCGCCCGGTCGAGGAGCTCATAGACGCGATCGGTCGCCTCTTCGCTCAACGTGCCGCTCTGCATGGTCTCGGCAAGGCCGTTCTCGGTCTCGGTGACCTGCTGGGTGCAGGGATCCTCGAATTCCTCGCTCCCCATTCCGGGCTCTGCCATTCCCGGCTCGCCCATCATCTGATCCTGCGGCATTGTCTCGGGCGGCATCTCGCCTCCCATCATGTCGTCCTGCGCCTGGGCGGCACCCGCAAGCAGAAGCATCACGCCAAGCGTCGGCAGCAAAAAGCGATTCATCCCTCAACTCTCCAAAACAGCGGCCAATGGCCTCTCGCGGCTGGCCTTATTGGTCCCCGGCGGGGAGCTTGATTTCAACTGCGGCGAATTTACGGCTTCATGACGGTGTGCGGAGCGGCGGATCGACCGTGATGCCGCCGGTGAAAAGCCGCTGAAGCGCCGGCAGCAATTCGCCATAGCTTGCAATGGCGGCTTCGGGGCTCAAGGCGGCGAGGGAGTCCTCCGGACCGTAGCCGAAGCGCACGGCGATCGCGGGCACGCCGGCGGCCTGGGCGGTTCGGATATCCACGTCGCTATCGCCGATCATGACGGCGCGGGCCGCATCGCCCCCGGCAGCGGCGATGGTGGCAGTCAGATGCAGCGGATCGGGCTTGGACGCGGCGAATGTGTCGCGGCCGGCAATCGCGGCGAAGCGGTCGGCTATCCCCAGGCTCCTCAGGAGATGGAGCGCCAGCTGCTCCCGCTTGTTGGTGCAGACGGCGAGGCTCGCCCCGAGCGCCCGCAATTCCTCCAGGGCTTCGAGCGCGCCGGGGAAGGGGACGCTCTCCACGGCGATGTTCGCTTCGTAATGGGCGAGGAAATCGGCCAGCATCGCCTCGATCCGGTCGTCGCTCCGGTCCTCGTCGGGGGCTGCGACCTGGTGCAGCCCCTCCGCGATCATGGCGCGCGCACCGAAGGCGACCGAGGCGCGCACGGCCTCGCCGCGCACCGGCGGATAGCCGCGGGCGCCGAGCGCCTCGTTGAGCGCATTGGTGAGGTCGGGCGCGGTGTCGACCAAGGTCCCGTCAAGGTCGAAAACGATGGTGGCGCCGGAGAGGGGGGAAGCGGTCAAGCTAGCCTCGTCATCACGCGGAAATCCAATAAATCTCGGCCGTTTCCGCCGAATTCCCGGACTGCTCGAATAGTGAGCAGTTTCGGTGCGGACGTTTCGTACCCTTGCAGGCCTTCGGGGGGCGGTCTAGAGATTGCGGCCAATGGCGTTTATTCGCACGACCCATCCGTTTCTTCAAAACTTCCTGGGGGCGTCTTTGCGTCTGGAGCTTCGTTGCGGCTCCACGGCAGCGGAAGGCGGTGTAATCTGATGACAAGCGTAGCGTCCGTCGCCTCTGAGGGCGAAACCCGAGAGTCCCTGATCGAGCGCTGGAGCGACCGGATGCGGGAATACCGCGACCGGGTGCCGTTCGAGCCGCAATCCAATCCCGTCAAGCAGCTGGCGCTGGATCTTTCGCGGGCGCTGGAGTCCGGGGAGCTGTCGCGCGAGGACCTGGAAGCCGTGGCCAAGGCCCTGAGCGACCGGGCGCTGGCGGGCCGTGCCAAGAACACCGTGCGCTATCTCGGGGACCGCGATCCCGAAGAGCTGACGGCGATCCTTCGGCAGCAGATCTACGATTCGGCCTTCAAGAAGGACGAGCGCATCTCCTTCGCCAAGTTCCGGGCCCGCTGGGAGAAGCCGCGGGAAGGGATCGTCTTCACGGCTCATCCGACCTTCGCGATTCCCTACGGCCTGCGCGAGATCCTGGTGCAGATGATCGAGACGGAGTCGTTCGATGACCCGGCCTTGCTGGAGGCGATGTCCGAGTATCATCACGCACCGGAGCCGGACATCAGCCTCTCGATGGAGCACGAGCAGGCCCAGAAGGTCCTGGAGAACGCCCAGGAGGCGAATGGCCGGCTGATCGATATCGTTCTCTCGGTGGCGCGGGAGCTCTATCCGGAAGAGTGGCACAAGCTGAAGCCGCGGCCCCTGCAGCTCAATAGCTGGGTCGGCTACGACCTCGACGGCCGCACCGACATCCAGTGGTACGACTGTCTGCGTATCCGCTTTGAGGAGAAGCGTCTGCAGATTGCGCGGGATATCGAATGGATCCACGCGGCCGCCGCCGAACTCGATCAGAACTCCGATGCGTGCAAGGAGCTGATGAAGCTGCTGCGCCTGTTCGAGAAGGAGCTCAAGGCGGTGACGCGCCAGGTCGAGATGTTCAACCGCGACCTGGAAGATCCGGCGCAGCTGACCAAGGCAGCGAACGAGCTCACCAAGCGCTCGGCGCGCTCGCGCAAGAGCATCATCGCGCGGGCCGATCGCTGGATCGGCCGGGCCATCGACAAGGCAGGCAACGACGACATCAAGCAGCGTCTGGTGCGCCTGCGCGCCCAGATCGTCGGCTGCGGCCTCGGCACCGCGCGGATTCATCTGCGCCTCAATGCCCAGCAGCTCCACAACGCCATCCGCAAGCCCATGGGGCTGGAAGGCAATGTCGACGTGACCAGCCACGTGCTGCTCGGGCGGCTCGACCGCATGGTGCAGGAGGCGAGCGAGGAGCAGGTCAATTTCGGCTCGCTGTTCGTGGAGCGGGCGACCGCCGTGCGGCAGTTCATCGTCGCGGCCCAGATCCTGAAGCACATCGACCCGGAAGCACCGATCCGGCTCCTGATCGCAGAGACGGAATCGCCCTTCACCGTGCTATCGGCCGTGTATTTCGCCAAGCTCTTCGGGGTGGACCACAAGCTCGACGTGTCGCCGCTGTTCGAGACGGTGGATGCGTTCGAACATGGCGCGCGCATCATCGAGTCGCTGCTGGAGACGAAGAGCTACCGGCAGATGATCAAGCTGCGGGGCAGGATCTGCGTGCAGCATGGCTTCTCCGACTCCGGCCGCTTCATGGGCCAGATTCCGGCCGGCATCGCGATCGAGCGGCTGCAAAGCCAGCTCACGGACGTCATCGCCAATGCGGGTCTCGGCAAGATCGATTTCCTGATCTTCGACACCCACGGCGAATCCATGGGCCGCGGCGGGCATCCGCGCAGCCTGACCGACCGCTTCCTCTACACTCTGTCCCCCTGGGCGCAGCGGCGGATCGAGGCGAACGGTCTCGGTTTGCATCACGAGACGAGCTTCCAGGGCGGCGACGGCTTCGTGCTGTTCGGCACGCCAAATCTCGCCTTCCGGGTGATGGCCCATGCGATGATCGCCCCGACCGAAGCCGCTCCGGTGGAGGACGACAAGTTCTATTCGGATTCCGACTTTGTCCGGGATTTCTACGAGGGCGTCCGCCAGTACCAGATCCGCGTCTATGACGACGAGAACTACCGCAATTCGCTGGCCGCGTTCGGCACCAACTTCCTGGTGAAGCCGGGCTCGCGCAAGACGAAGCGCCAGTACGATGCGGCCAAGGGCGCGCGCAATCCCGCCTCGGAGGTTCGCGCCATTCCCCATAACGCGCTGCTGCAGCAATTCGGCATGGCGCTGAATGTGGTGAACGGCGTGGCGACCGCCATGCGCCACGAGCCGGACCGCTTCGTGCAGATCTACCGGGACTCGGCACGGATGCAGCAGCTCATCGCCATGGTGGCGCACGCCAAAAACGTTTCCAGCATCAAGACACTGGTGGCCTATTCGTCTGTGTTCGACGACGCGTTCTGGGTGACGCGCCCCTACGGCAATCAGGAGATGCACATCAAGGAGGCCTGCCTCTATCTGGCGGACCTGCTGCGCGACGACCGCCGCCACGACGCGATGATGCATCTGGCGAGCTTCCTGCGAAAGGACGCCATCTATCTCGACGACGTGTTCGAAGATGTGGGTCTGGAGACAAGGCCCAACTGGGAGGACGGCCGGCTGCAACTCGACGTGCTCCAGGCTCTCCGCCTGGCGCTCATCCAGCACATCTATCTGCTGGCCGCCCGGGTGCCGCGCTTTTCGACCCGCAACGACATCGCCCGCGATCAGATCATCGGCTTGATCCTTTCGCTCCGGGTGGAGGAGGCGGTGCAGCTCCTGCGTGAAGCCTTCCCGAAGGACGTGCCGGAGGTGGCCGAGTATTCGCTGGAGGAGCCGGCGACCTATACCGGCTACGAAGGCAGCGATTATGCCGAGATCAATCGCACGCTGATCGATCCCATCGACGATACCTACCGTATGGTCCTGGAAATCGGCGTCGGCATTTCCCACCATTTCGGTGCATACGGCTAATCCCGCGCGCCGTCAGAATCGAGACGTCATGAAGCTGCAAGACCACGAGCTGCTCAAGGAGCAGTGCCGCATCGGTGACTCCTGGTGCGGCACGCCCGCGTTGGAGGTCACGAATCCGGCGACGGGTTCGGTGATCGCCAAGGTGCCGAATTTCGGCGCCGCGGAAACCAAGGATGCCATTGCCGCGGCGGAAGCGGCGCTGCCGGCCTGGCGCGGACTGCTCGCCAAGGAACGGGCGGCCATCCTGCGCCGCTGGTACGAGCTTCAGATGAGCCACCAGGAAGACCTTGCCGCGATCATGACCGCGGAGCAGGGGAAGCCACTCTCCGAAGCGCGGGGCGAGGTGGGCTACGCCGCCTCCTTCACCGAGCTCTATGCGGAGGAGGCCAAGCGGGTCTATGGCGAGATCATCCCGACTCCGAAGCAAGGCGCGCGGATGCTGGTGGAGAGGGAGCCCATCGGCGTGGTCGGCGCCATCACGCCCTGGAATTTCCCGCTCGCCATGATCACCCGGAAGGTGTCGCCGGCGCTCGCGGCCGGGTGCACGGTGGTCTGCAAGCCGGCGGAAGAAACGCCGCTCTCAGCGCTCGCCCTGATGGAGCTTGCGATCCGCGCAGGCCTGCCGCCCGGCGTGCTCAATATCGTCACCGGCGATCCGAAGGCGATCGGCGGAGAGCTTACCTCCAATCCGACCGTCAAGATGATCACCTTCACGGGCTCCACCGAGGTCGGCAAGCTGCTCATGGAGCAGTCCGCATCGACAGTGAAGAAGCTAGGCTTGGAGCTCGGCGGCAATGCACCGCTGATCGTGTTCGACGATGCGGATTTGGAGCGGGCAGTCGCCGGCGCGCTTGCCTCGAAGTTCCGCAACATGGGTCAGACTTGCGTCTGCGCGAACCGCATCCTGGTGCAGGATAGAATCTTCGACCGCTTCGCCCAACGCCTCACCGAAGAGGTGGAGAAGCTGAAGGTCGGCGACGGGACGGGTGAAGGCGTCGATCAGGGTCCGCTGATCAACGCGGCGGGGCTGGAGAAGGTCGAGGCACACGTGGCGGACGCGCTTGAGAAGGGCGCGGAGGTCAGGACCGGCGGCAAGCGCAGCGCGCTCGGCGGCACCTTCTTCGAACCCACGGTGCTGACCGGCGCCACGACCGATATGCGGCTTGCCAAGGAAGAGACCTTCGGCCCGGTTGCCGCGCTGTTCCGGTTTGCCGAGGAAGAAGAAGCAATCCGAATCGCCAATGACACGCCCTACGGGCTCGCGGCATATTTCTTCACCCGCGACCTCGCCCGGGCCTTCCGTGTCTCCGAGGCGCTGGAGTGCGGCATCGTCGGGGTCAACGAAGGGCTGACGTCGAGCGAGATGGCGCCCTTCGGCGGCGTGAAGGAATCGGGGATCGGCCGGGAAGGCTCGCATCACGGGATCGACGAATTCGTCGAGATGAAATACATCCTGATGGGCGGGTTGGAGAGCTAGAGAATCGGCCGGCCAGACGCCGGCGCGAGAATCGTCCATCACCCAGCCATGGGGAATGCGGTGCTGACGGCGGACCAACTAAAGGAAAAGGCGGCCCTGAGGGCGCTCGATCTGGTGCGCGACGGGATGCGCCTCGGTCTCGGGACCGGCTCCACGGCGGCCCATTTCGTGAAAGGCCTTGGCGCCCGCGTGGCCGACGGGCTCAACGTGCTCTGCGTGCCGACGTCGGAAGCGACCCGCGATCTCGCCGAGAGCCACGGCATCCCGCTTTCCACGCTGGACGAAATTCCGCAGCTCGATCTCACAGTCGACGGCGCCGACGAGCTGGACGACCAGCTGCGGCTCATCAAGGGCGGAGGCGGCGCTCTGTTGATCGAGAAGATCGTCGCGACGGCGTCGAAATCCATGGTGGTCATCGCCGACGACAGCAAAGAGGTCCAGCAGCTCGGCAAGTTCCCCTTGCCGGTGGAAGTCGTGCCGGTGGGCTTGCGCGCCACCCAGGCCCTGATCAAGGGCATGGCGAGCGAGGCGGGCTGCGACGGCGACATCAAGCTCAGGACGGGGCGGGACGGCGAGCCGTTCTATACCGACCAGGAGAACCTCATTCTGGATTGCCACTTCGGTGCCATTCCCGAACCTGAGGTATTGCACTTCGCCATCAAGCGTTTGCCCGGCGTGGTCGAAGTGGGATTGTTTTTGGGCATAGCGGATGCCGCGATTATTGCGGGGCAGGAGGGGCTCAAAGTTCTGCGTTCAGCCACTTGGGAGGAAAAACTATGATCAACGAAATTCGAAAAACCCTCGTCATCGCCCTCGTCACCGTCTTTGCCTGCGGCATGGTTTCGTTCGGCGGAGCGTCAGCCTTCGCGCAAGACGATGCGCCGGCTGCAGAGGAGAGCGCCGATGCTGCGTCCGGCGACGGGGCCAGCGAGGAAGAGGCCGCGCTTGCGCGGGAATATCTGGAGCTGACCCATCAGCTCGCTAGCGCCGAGGCCATCGCCATGGCGGTCGGCTCCCAGGTGGTCCGTCAGCGGCCGGAGAGCAAGCTCGATGTGGAAGATGCCGCCGAAGCGGTGGCGCCGAAATTCCAAGACCAGGTCGACGAGATGAACGAGCAGGTCGTGGCGGTCTATACGAAACGCTTCACGGCCGAGGAACTCCAGACCATGGTAGACTTCCATAAGGAGTTCAACGCATCCGCTGCGGGTCAGAAGCTGCAGAAGCAGAATGACGAGATCGCGCAGGAGATGGGCGAGATCAGCCGCGTGCGCGGCGTGGTGATCGGCGGCGAGATCTATCGTGCGCTGATCGACGAGCTGAGCGCGCGGGAGCAACCGGTGGAGACCCCTTAATGAGCGCTGCGAAGCGGAGCTTCCTTGGCATCCTGGGCGGGCGCCGGCGCGCCAAAGCCATGCCCCGCGAGGGCGGCGATGGCGATCCGGACCTGTTCACGGGTGGGCGCAACATGGCGCTCAAGCTGCCGGCGCATCAGTTCGAGGCGACCCTGCAATTCTATCGCGACACGCTGGGGCTGCCGGTGAAGATGATGGCCGACGGGGTGCCCGTGGTCGAGTACGGGCCCATGCGGCTCTGGCTCGACCGCTCGGAAACCGTTTCGCGCTCGGAGCTGTGGCTCGAAGTCGTGGCCAAGGACGCCGACAAGGCGGAGGCCGCGCTCGAGGTCGCAGGGGTCACGCGCTGCGACGGCATCGAGCCGCTGCCCAAGGATTTTCGCGGCTTCTGGGTGATAAGCCCCGCCGATGTCGTGCATCTCGTCGCCGAGCCCGGTCAGGATTCGAGCGAGGAGGACTAGCTTGCCCGACTACGATTACGACCTCTTTGTCATCGGGGCGGGCTCCGGCGGCGTCCGCGCCGCGCGCATGGCCTCCGCCTATGGCGCGAAGGTCGCGATTGCCGAGGAGTATCGGACCGGCGGCACCTGCGTGATCCGCGGCTGCGTGCCCAAGAAACTACTGGTCTATGGCGCGCGCTACGCCAAGGAGCTTGAGAACGCCCCGGCCTATGGGTGGACCGCCGGCGATGTCTCCTTCAACTGGTCGACCCTGATCGGCAATGTCTCGGCGGAAGTCGACCGGCTGAACGGCGTCTACACGCGCATCCTGGAGCAGGCGGGCGTCACCACGATGCTGACCCGGGCGACGGTGGAGGATGCTCATACGATCAAGCTCGCGGACCGGGACGAGCCGGTGACCGCGGAGCGGATCCTGCTCGCCACGGGCGGCCATCCGATGTTTCCGGATATCCCAGGCAAGGAGCATTTCATCAGCTCCGACGATTGCTTCAAGCTGGAGAAGCTGCCGGAGAGCATCGCCATCCTCGGCGCCGGCTATATCGGGCTGGAGTTCGCCGGCATCTTCAATGCGCTCGGCGTCGATGTGACGGTGATCTATCGGGGCGATCAGATCCTGCGCGGCTGGGACGACGAGCTGCGGGATCTGTTGGCGGAGTCGTTGCGGGCGCAAGGCATCGACATCCGCGTGAACACCAACGTGACTGCCATCGAGAAGGAGGGCGAGGGCGTCCGCCTTCAGCTCACGACCGGCGACACGATGAAGGTGGAGACGGTCATGGCCGCGACGGGGCGCGTTCCGAATACGGAAGGGCTCGGGCTCCAGAACGCCGGCGTCGAGCTCGGCTGGAACGGCCATGTGGTGGTGGACGAATACTCCAAGTCCTCCGTCCACAACATCTATGCGGTGGGCGACATCACCGACCGGTTCAACCTGACGCCAGTGGCGATCCGCGAGGCGACGGCCTTCGTAGAGACGGTCTATTGCGACAACCCCACATCGATGGACTATCTGATGGTCCCGACGGCAGTCTTCACGACGCCGGAAGGGGCGATGATCGGGCTCACCGAGCAGGATGCCCGGGAGCGCTGCGAGATCGATATTTTCAAGAGCGCGTTCCGGCCGATGAAATACTCCCTGCCGAAGGGCAACGAGAAGATGCTGGTGAAGCTGATCGTCGATGCGAAGTCCGACAAGGTGCTCGGCTGCCATGTGCTGGGGCCGGACGCGGCGGAGATCGTGCAAACGGCGGCCATCGCGGTGAGCAACGGGCTCACCAAGGCCGATTTCGATCTCACCATCGCGCTGCATCCCACGGCGGCCGAGGAGCTCGTGACGCTCCGGCAGAAATACGAACCGCCGCGCGAGGTGGCCGGCTCAGATGCGGCGGCTTGAGGACAAGGTCGCCCTCATCACCGGGGGCGCGGCGGGCATCGGCAGGGCAATCGCGGAGACCTTCGCGCGCGAGGGCGCCGAGGTCGTGATCGCCGACCGGAATGCCGAGGATGGCGAGGCCGCTGCCGCCGGCATCGTCACCAAGAACGGCGCGGCGGTCGCCCACGCGACGGACGTCTCTGACAGCGCCCAGGTGAAGGCCCTGATGGACAGGGTGGCCGAGCTTCATGGCCGGCTCGATATCCTGGTCAACAATGCCGGCATCGGCGAGCGCTCCGATTTCCGTCATCTCGACGACGAGGCCTGGGACCGGGTCTGGCAGGTCAATGTGGACGGCACGGTGCGCTGCTCGCGTGAGGCCTTCGGCCTGCTGCGCAAATCGGGCAAGGCCTCGGTGATCAACATCTCGTCGCTGATGGCCAACAAGCATACGCGTCAGATGTCGGCCTACTCGGCGAGCAAGGGGGCGATCTCGGCGCTCACCCGCAGCCTCGCGGTGGAATATGCGCCTTACGGCATCCGGGTGAACCACCTGGCGCCCGGCTATATCGACACCGACATGATCGGCCGCTTCACCGGCAACCCGCTCATTGCCAAGCTGCTGCTCGGCCAGACGCCGCTCCGCCGGTTCGGCGTGGCGCAGGACGTCGCAAACGCCGCGCTCTTCCTCGCCTCCGACGAAGCGGCCTACATCACAGGCGCAGGCCTCTCCGTCGATGGCGGCATGGCGGTCACGCTTTAGCGCGGCTTGCTTCTGCAGGACTCGCTTTAGCGGGGCTTGCGGTCTCGGGGAAGGTCACGGTCTCTTCCTTGACCAAATCGACCACGCCTTGCAGGGCCTCCCTCTGGCTGGCGCCGGCTTCCTGCAGGGCGATGAAGCGCTCCAGCTGGCGGTCCGCCCCAGTGCCGCGCTCCATGATGGTGCGCGCATGATCGACCTCGGCGAGACAGTCGAGCTCTTCGGCGTCCTCGCGGACCAGGGCCAGCAGCTCTTCCAGCAGTTCGCCGAAAGGCACGAGCCGGCCCTTGCCGAAATCGACGAGGCCTTCCTCGGTGCCGTAGCGCTGGGCGCGCCAGCGGTTCTCCCGGATCAGCACGGTCGGATAGCTGCGCCAGCGCTGGTTCTGGCGGCGGAGGCGGAACAGCATGCGGCAGATGCAGGCGTAGAGGGCGGCGATGGAGACGGCGTCCTCCACCAGCGGGCAGATATCGGTGACCCGCATCTCGACCGTGGGGAAGCGGGCGCTCGGGCGAAGGTCCCACCAGATCTTGCTGGCGTCCTCGATCAGCCCGGCATGCACGAGCACGTCCACGGTGCGCATGTATTCGCCCCAGCTGGAGAATTGCTGCGGAACGCCCGTTCTCGGCAGCTCGTCCATCACGGAGAGCCGGTAGGATTTGAGGCCCGTGGAGCGGCCCTCCCAGAACGGCGATGAGGTGGAAAGCGCCAGGAGATGGGGCAGGAAATAGCTCGCCTGGTTCATCAGGTCGACGCGCAGCTCCTCGTCCTCGACGCCGACATGGACATGCATGCCGCAGCTCAGCATGCGGTGGGCGATCTGCTGCAGATCGTCGGCGAGCTTGAGGTAGCGCTCCTTCTCCGTGGTCTGCTGCTGTTCCCATTCGGCGAAGGGGTGAGTGGAAGAGGCGATGAGCGCGAGACCGAAATCACTTGCGATCTTCGCCACGGTGCTCCGCAGACGCACGACCTCGCTCCTTGCCTGTGCGATGGAGGTGCAGACGGGGGTCGCGACCTCGATCTGGGCGCGCAGCAGCTCCGGGCTCACGTGATCGCCCAGCGCCTCCTCGCACTTCTCCAGCAGCTCCTTCGGCGGGGAGGGTTCCAGATCGCGGGTTTCGGGATTGACGAGGAGGTATTCCTCTTCGATGCCGATGGTGAAGCTCGGTTTCTCCAAAGCGTTCCTCTTTCTTCCTGTCTCTTGTTCTTACGGTCTCTCGTTATCCGGCCAGTCCGCGGAGCAGGTAGCCCACGAGAAAGGCGACGCTCGCGGCCGCCATGCCGATGCCTAAGGTCTCCAGACCCGCACGCCACCAGGGCGTGGGCGACCAGCGGCTCCGAAGCGAGCCGATGGAAAAGAACACAAGCGCCGTCATAATGGTTGCGACAATAGTCTGTACGCCCCCTAAAAGGGCGAAGGGAATGATCGGCACGCTGCCGCAGATCACGAAGGCCATGAAGGTGACGGAGGCCGCCTTGAGCGGCGAGCGGGTGACGGGCGGCAGACCGTGCTCCTCGGTCATCATGATATCGATCCAGCGTTCGCGCTGTTTGGAGATCGTTCCCACGGCCTCGCCGAGCTCTTCCTCCTTGAAGCCCATCTTGGCGAGGATCTGGCGCAGCTCCTCGCGCTCGCCCTCCGGCGCCAGACGGATATGGCGTTCCTCCATCTGGCGGGTGAATTCGTACTCGTCGATCTCGGTCTTGGTGCTGGAATAGTTGCCGGCCGCCATAGAGAAGCCGTCGGCCAGGAGGTTGGCGATGCCGAGAATGAGGACGATGCTGGCCGACAGCTCCGCGCCGACCACACCGGCCATGATGGCGAAGGTGGTGACGGCCCCGTCGATCCCGCCATACACCCAGTCGCGCAGGTAGCTTGCGTGCGGACCCCGCTTCAGCCGGGCGGCGATGGCGGCCGGATCGTGGCTATGCTCGAGCATTTCGGCGATCATCGGAAAATCCTAGGGGCTTCTTAGGGTTCGGGCTGCACGCTGGTACGTCCTGCAATGGCCGGTTCGCCTAGCCTTGGCTGTCACAATCGCCTATATAGCGGGGACTTGAGAAGGAGTTTTGGAAGATGCAGTCGCGTTGGAGCCCCGAGAGCTGGCGCTCGAAGGAAATCGAGCAGGTGCCGGTCTACCCAGACCATGCCGCACTCCAGGATGTGGAGCAGCAGCTTGCGAGCTTTCCGCCGCTGGTTTTTGCAGGCGAGGCGCGGGAGCTGAAGGCCGAGCTCGCGCGCGTGGCCAAAGGTGAGGCCTTCCTGCTGCAAGGCGGCGATTGCGCCGAGAGCTTCGCCGAGCACGGCGCCGACACGATCCGCGACTTCTTCCGCGTCTTCCTGCAGATGGCGGTGGTGCTGACCTATGCGGGCGGCTGCCCGGTGGTGAAGGTCGGCCGGATCGCGGGACAGTTCGCCAAGCCGCGCTCCTCCGATACGGAAACGCAAGGGGATGTGACCCTGCCGTCCTATCGGGGCGACATCATCAACGGCACCGAGTTCACCGAAGAGGCACGGACGCCCGATCCGATGCGGCAACTGATGGCCTACCGCCAGTCGGCGGCGACGCTCAACCTGCTGCGCGCGTTCGCGCAGGGCGGCTACGCCAATCTGGAGCATGTGCATCGCTGGAATCTCGGCTTCGTGGAGGGCAGCCCCGCCGGGCACCGCTATCACGAGCTCGCCGACCAGATCACAGGCTCGCTTCGCTTCATGCGGGCGACGGGGCTCACCCCTGAGAACACCCCGCAGCTGCGGCGGACCAATCTCTACACGAGCCACGAGGCGCTGCTGCTCGGCTACGAGGAAGCGCTGACCCGGATCGATTCCACCTCCGGCGAGTGGTACGGGACCTCCGGCCACTTCCTGTGGATCGGCGACCGCACGCGCCAGCCGGACAAGGCGCATATCGAGTACATGCGCGGCATCCGGAATCCGATCGGCCTGAAATGCGGACCGAGCCTCAAGCCGGATCAGCTTCTCGGTCTGGTCGACCAGCTCAACCCGACGGACGAGGCTGGCCGGCTGACCCTGATCTGCCGCTTCGGGGCCGAAGAGGTGGAGAAGCATCTGCCGGACCTGATCCGCGCCGTGGAGCGGGAAGGCCGCACCGTGACCTGGGTCTGCGATCCCATGCACGGCAACACGATCAAGGCGGGCAGCGGCTACAAAACCCGGCCGTTCGACCGCATCCTCAGCGAGGTGGAAAGCTTCTTCGACATCCACCGCGCCGAAGGCACCCATGCGGGCGGCATTCATGTGGAGATGACAGGACGGAACGTGACCGAATGCGTCGGCGGCCGGAAGGCCATCACCGATGCGGATCTCTCCGACCGGTACCACACCCATTGCGATCCGCGGCTCAACGCCGACCAGTCGCTGGAGCTTGCCTTCATCGTGGCAGAGCGGCTGAAGCGGGAGCTGGAGGAGCGTGGCGTGAAACCGGAGCCGCCGGAGGTTTCGCTGGCGGCCGGCGAATAGGCGATACGACCTCTCGATTGCAATCCTCTAAGCGCGGCTAGGTTCGAATGCCCGAGGCCATCAAGGACAGCTTCGCTCTGGCGCTGGCGCAAGGGAATCCCGTGCTCGGCGACATTCCGGGCAATCTCGCCAAGGTGCGGGAGTTCCGGGAGAGCGCCGCGGCCCAAGGCGCCGACCTGGTCGTGTTCTCCGAGCTCTTCCTGACCGGCTATCCGCTGGAAGACCTGGTGCTGAAGCCGGCGCTCCAGGAAGCGGCGCATGTCGCCTGCGAGGCGCTGGCCAAGGAAACCGAAGACGGCGGACCCGCCGTGCTGATCGGCTTGCCGTGGGAAGAGAAGGGCCTCGTCTACAACGCGATGGCCCTCTTGGATAACGGCAAGGTCGAGACCGTCCGTTTCAAGTGCAATCTGCCCAATTACGGCGTGTTCGACGAGAAGCGCGTCTTCGCCGAAGGACCTCTGCCGGGACCGATCAACTTCCGGGGTCTCCGGCTCGGCGTACCGATCTGCGAGGATATCTGGTCAGAGGATGTCTGCGAGACCCTCGCGGAGACCGGTGCGGAGATCTTCATCGTTCCGAACGGTTCGCCGTACTGGACCGATAAGCACGATCAGAGGGTCCAGGTGGCCGCGGCGCGCATCGCGGAGAACGGCCTGCCGCTGGCCTATCTCAATCAGGTGGGCGGCCAGGACGAGCTGGTGTTCGACGGCGCCTCCTTCGTGCTCAATGCCGATAGCAGCCTCGCGGTGCAGATGCCCGACTGGGAGGAAGCGTGCACCCTGACGCGCTGGCATCGCGACGGCGAGGGCTGGGTCTGCGAACAGGGGATGCGCGCGGTCCTCGCGGAAGGGGAGGCGGCGAACTATCTCGCCTGCGTGATGGGCCTGCGGGACTACGTCGGCAAGAACGGATTTCCCGGCGTCGTGCTCGGCCTGTCGGGCGGAATCGACTCCGCCATATGCGCGGCCATGGCCGTCGATGCGCTGGGCGCCGACAAGGTCCATTGCGTGATGCTGCCCTACACCTACACCAGCTCCGAGAGCCTGGAGGACGCCAAGGCCTGCGCCGATGCGCTTGGGCTCCGCTACGACATCGTGCCGATCCACGATGCGGTAGACGGGCTGACGAAGACGCTTGATCCGCTCTTCAAGGACACCGAGCCGGACATCACCGAAGAGAACCTCCAGAGCCGGGCGCGGGGCACGATCCTCATGGCGATCTCCAACAAGTTCGGCCCCATGGTGGTCACCACGGGCAACAAGTCGGAAGTCTCGGTCGGCTATGCCACGCTCTATGGCGACATGAACGGCGGCTTTAATCCTATCAAGGATCTCTACAAGACGGAGGTCTTCGCCCTGTCGCGCTACCGCAACCGGGAGCGGCCGAAGGGCTGTCTCGGTCCGGAGGGAGAGGTGATCCCGGAGCGGATCATCACCAAGCCGCCGACTGCGGAGCTGAAGGCCGATCAGCGCGATCAGGACACGCTGCCCGATTACGAGGTGCTGGACGATATCCTCGAATGTCTCGTGGAGCACGAGATGCCCTTGAAGGAGATCGTCGCGCGCGGCCATGAAGCGGCCCTGGTGAAGAAGGTGGAGCGGATGCTCCATCTCGCCGAGTACAAGCGGCGGCAGGCGGCGCCCGGCGTGAAGCTGACGGCGAAGAATTTCGGCCGCGACCGCCGCTATCCGATCACCAACAAGTTCCGCGAGGAGCTGTGAGAAACCATCACATCTTTTCGGTATACGATCCTTCATGACCGTCACCGTCCGTTTCGCGCCGAGCCCCACGGGGCGGCTGCATGTCGGCAATATCCGGACCGCGCTGTTCAACTGGCTGTTCGCCAAGAAGCAGGGCGGGCGGTTCGTGCTGCGGCTGGACGATACGGATCTCGCCCGCTCCACGGCGGAGTTCGCCTCCGGGATCGAGGAAGATCTTCACTGGCTCGGCCTGGAATGGGACGAGTTCGCCCGCCAGTCGGACCGGCTTGAGAATTACGATCGGGTGGTCGAAGAGCTGAAGGCGAGCGGGAGGCTTTATCCCGCCTACGATACGCCGGAGGAGCTCGAGCTGAAGCGGAAGCGGCAGCGGGCGCAAGGCAAGCCGCCCGTCTACGACCGCACGGCGCTGAAGCTTACCGATGAAGACCGCGCAGCTCTGGAGGCGGAAGGCCGCAAGCCCCATTGGCGGTTCAAGCTGGAGGAGCGGGTGGTTGCCTGGGACGATCTCGTGCGCGGACATCAGGAGATCGATGCCGGCTCGCTGTCGGATCCCGTGCTCGTGCGGGAGGACGGCAGCTATCTCTACACGCTGCCGAGCGTGGTCGACGATGTCGATCTCGGCATCACCCACGTGATCCGCGGCGAGGATCATGTCGCCAACACCGCAGCGCAAATCCAGATCTTCGAGGCGCTGGGCGAGACCCCGCCGCGCTTTGGTCACCACAATCTGCTGGTCGGCGCGGAGGGCGAGGCGCTCTCAAAGCGGCTCGGGTCTCTTTCCATCCAGAGCTTCCGTGAGGAGGGGCTGGAGCCCGCAGCGGTTGCCAGCTACGCGGCGCTGATCGGCAGCGCCGAAGCCGTCGCAGTCTATCCCGATCTCATGTCGCTCGCGGCGGTCTTTTCCCTCGACAGGGTTTCGCGGGCGCCGGCGCGGTTCGATCCGGCGGAGCTGCGCAATCTGAACGCATCGCTGCTCCACGAGATGCCTTACAACGCGGTGGCCGAGCGGCTGGAGGCGATCGGAGTCTCAGGCGGCAAGAGCTTCTGGAAGACCATCCGGGGCAATATCGATGTGCTGGGCGAAGCCGCCGAATGGTGGCGCATCGTCAGCGAGCCGATCGATCCGGAGATCGCCGACGCGGACCTCTGCAAGCAGGCGGCAAAGCTCCTGCCGGACGAGCCTTGGGATGAGGAGAGCGCCGCCGCCTGGCTCGAAGCGGTCAAGAAGGAGACCGGCGCCAAGGGGAAGAGGCTGTTCATGCCGATCCGGCTAGCCCTGACCGGCCGCGATCACGGGCCGGAGCTCAAGCCGCTTCTCGTTCTGATCGGCAAGGATCGAGCGACCGCCCGTCTGAACGGCGAGCGCGCCTAAGCTTCCATCTCGGACTATCTCTGAGCCGGCCTAGTAGGGCGTCCGGGTGATCGTGGAGCTCTGCCCGTCGGACCCCATTTGCGGCTGCATCTGAGGCTGGAGCTGCTGCGGCTGGTCGTTTTGCGGCTGCAGCTGCTGCGGCTCGGCCGGTTGCCAATTGCCGCCGTCGTTCAGGATCGCGTCGGCTTCCGCGGCGCCCGGCGAAAGGTTTTCCCCGCCGGCATTCTCTCCACCGTTCTCGGCGGGCATGCCCGGCTCCATGGCATTGCCGCCCATCCCATCGTCGAAGTCGAAATTCAGGGACTCCGCCGGCGGGGCGTTCGCATCGTCGAAGGGCTGCGCATCGGGAGGGGCGCCGTTTTCCGGTGCGCCGCCGATGGGGACGTCACCATTCGGAACGCCCTCGGACGGAACGGCTGCGGCGGTCGGCCCGGTTCCTTCGCCGCCGCCTTCGCCTTCGGCCTTCTGATTGGCGGCCTCGATATCCGTCGGATTGTATTCCGCCTGCTTGCAGGAGCAGCCCTTCACGTATTCCTGGCGGTATTTGAACGCCACCGGCAGATCGACATAAGGCTGGCCGTTGAGGGAGATTGCCTGCTCCATCTCCTGACCCGGGTTCTGGTAGACATAGAGCTCGGCGGGCGCCGCGCAGTTCTGCTGGCACTGGCTGGCGTCGCGGCTGAAGCTGCTCGAATAGGTCGAGTAGTTGATCGGGTAATAGAAGCCGTCGCACAGCCTCACGCAGACCGTCCGGTAGGGCACGTTGGACAGGATCTGGGTGGAGATGGGCGGGCCGCCGTATTCGTCGCGGCCCTGGCCGCCGCCGAACCAGTCGAACAGGCCGCCACGGCGGGAGGCCTGCTGGCCGCCGCAGCCACTGCGGGCCAAGGCGTCCTCAAGATCGCGGATCAGGCGCTGGTCGCCCCGGCCGGAGGCGATGGCTTGGCGCCGGTCCTGCAGCTGCTTCAGGCGCCGTCGGGAATCCTCCAGCCGGTCGTTCATGCTGAGACAGCGCGGCGACCGGACGACGCCGCGGCCGAAGATGAAGAAGCTCTCGAAGCAGCCGGAATTCTCCATGGCCGCCTCGGTGCCGCGATAGACGCGGTTGAGGCTCGCGATCTCCTGATCGAGCCGGGGAAGCTCCCCGCGACCGCCGCCACCGCCGCTCCGGGCGCTCTGCAGTTCCTGCTGGAGCTGCATGCAGCGCAGCTCCTGGTCGTTCATGGGCTGGGCCACCGCCACTGCGCCCGCACCGGCCAGCGAGACGCCGGCAAAAGCGAGCAAAGCCGCACGGGGGCCGTTCAGGCTGGAAAAAGCCTTACGTCCCGCGGCCAGGCCACGATGAAAAAAGCGAGAAGCGCTCACGGAATTCCACATGTCGAAGCAGCCAAGCGCCCGTATTCAAACGCTTCTTCGGGCGCTTTGGGCATGCGAACATTAAGCAGGCGTAGCTTTCGGGGTCAATGCGGCACGAATATGGATTGGGCCGCCTAGGTTTTTCCCCGAATTGGCGCTTATACGGGTGGCCGCTATGTCTTGTCCCCAGCCGAATCCCGCACCGCGCCTGATCGACGGCGACCTCATGCTTCGCCCGGCGGACGACGGGGACTGGCGCCGGCGACTCGAACTCGGCCGCGTGCCGGAGATCGCCAGGATGTTTGCGGTCCAGACAAAGGATGCGGAGCGGCCCTTGACGGAAGCCGAGGCACGGCGCTGGGCGGACCGTCTGGCCGGCAACCCCTATGGCTGGGTGATCGAGCACGAGGGACGCTTCTTAGGGGAGATTTTCCTCAACGATGTCGACCTTGCCGATGGCGATGCGCGGCTTGCCTGCGGTCTCTACGACCCCGAGAAGCTGGGGCAGGGACTGGGACGGCGCGCCGTCCGCCTGGTGCTCGCCTATTGCTTCGAGCAGCTCCGGCTCCACAGGGTCGGCTTGCGGGTGATCGCCTATAACGAGCGCGCGTTCCGCTGCTACCGGGCGTGCGGTTTTCAGGAGGAAGGCCGGCTAAGAGAAGCAGTCCTCATGGACGGCGACCGCTACGACGACATCCTCATGAGCATCCTGGCTTCCGAATACGAAGCGCAGCGCCGCGGGAGCGGCGCGCCTTGACGCTGGGCGGCCGAAGGACCATAAATCTCCCATGAACACGGGAACGCAACCGATCCTTATTGATTGCTGCTGCATTATTACGGGCTAACCATCCAGCCCGCGGTCGTTCACGTCTTCACTTCAAGAAAATCGTAGTAACGAACGCCCGCCGGGCTCTGAACGGCTAGGGAAGGGCTTCGCTTGTGACGCTTTCGCTGACCAACACGCTGACGCGGAAGAAAGAGACTTTCACGCCATTGGATCCGTCCGATGTGCGCATGTATGTCTGCGGCCCGACGGTCTACGACTACGCCCATATCGGCAACGCGCGCCCGGTGATCGTCTTCGACGTGCTCTACCGGCTGCTGCGCCACCTCTACGGTGCGGACAACGTCAAATACGTCCGCAACATCACCGATGTGGACGACAAGATCATGGCCCGCGCCGCGGAAGAGGGCATCGCGATCGACGACCTCACCACGCGGACCGCCGATCAGTATTTGGCTGATATGGATGCACTTGGCGCGCTCCGACCCGATGTACAGCCGCGCGCCACGGAGCATATCGGTCAGATGATCGCCATGATCGAGCGTCTGGTCGAGAAGGGCTTTGCGTACGCGGCGGAAGGCCATGTGCTGTTCAACGTGCAGAAGGACGCCGATTACGGAAAGCTCTCGGGCCGCTCGACGGACGAGATGATGGCGGGCGCCCGGGTCGAGGTCGCGCCCTACAAGAAGGACCCGATGGATTTCGTGCTGTGGAAGCCGAGCGAGGCGAAGGATCCCGGCTGGGACAGCCCGTGGGGCCGCGGGCGGCCGGGCTGGCATATCGAATGCTCGGCCATGGCCGAGGCCCATCTCGGCGACACGTTCGACATCCATGGCGGCGGCATCGATCTCTGCTTCCCCCATCATGAGAACGAGATCGCCCAGTCGACCTGCGCCCACGGCAACGACGTCATGGCCCGCTACTGGGTGCATAACGGCTACCTCCAGGTGGAGGGGGAGAAGATGTCGAAGAGCCTCGGCAACTTCATCACCGTCCACGATCTGCTGGAGGGGTGGCAGGGTTACGCCTGGCCCGGCGAGGCGCTCCGCTTCAACATGCTGCGCACCCATTACCGCCAGCCGCTCGACTGGACGCTCAAGGGGCTGGACGAGTCCCATAAGATTCTCTGGGACTGGTACGGTGTCGCGGAAGGCGCGACGGCGGACGAGATGCCGCCTTCGGACTTCATCGATGCGCTATCCGACGATCTGAACACGCCCAAAGCCATCGCCGAGCTGCATAAGCTCGCGCAGGCGAAGCAGGGCGGGGCGCTTCTTGCTGCGCTCCGGTTCATGGGCTTCTCCGGCGCGCGGGCCAATCTTGAGCGCCGTGCGACCGATGGCGATACGCCTGCCGAGGTCGACCGGGACGCTATCGAGGATCTGGTGGCCGGCCGTGCCGCCGCCCGCAAGGCAAAGGATTTCGCCGAGGCCGACCGCATCCGCGACGAGCTGGTCGCCATGGGCGTGGTGCTCATGGACCGCAAGGATCCGGAGACCGGAGAGGTGAAGACCGATTGGGAGCTTGCAAGGTGACAGGCCGCGAAGAAAAGCGCCGGCCGAACCCCTCTCCCCTCGTGGGAGAGGGTGGCTCGCGGGCTTCCCGCGAGCCGGGTGAGGGGGCGTCGCCGGCGGTTGCCAAGGCGAGATCGCTGCGTCGGAAGATGACCGACGCCGAAAAGAAGCTCTGGTACGTGCTTCGGGACCGGCGCTTCAAAGATGCGAAGTTCCGGCGGCAGGTTCCTCTGGGTCGCTATGTTGCGGATTTTCTATCGTTCGAGAAAAAAGTGGTTGTCGAGCTCGATGGTGCACAGCACGCGGAAAGCAAGACGGACGTGAAGCGGGATAATTGGTTTAGCTCGCAAGGGTTCAGGGTCTTGCGATTCTGGAATAACGACGTGCTGACGAATATTGAGGGTGTCTACGACCGGTTGTCTTCGGTGGTGGGCGGAAATCGCCCTCACCCGTCACCGAAGCCGCAGGCGGCTTCGGCGCCACCCTCTCCCGCGAGGGGAGAGGGGATGGTGCCCGACGATGCGTTTGAGACGCACGCTGCGCCGAAGAACGTCTCACACTGAGTCATTTCAGGCGCTTGTAAGCGCGCGATGAGAGAATGAACCGATGAAGCCCTTTCTGAAAGACGTGCCGTTCAAGGGGAGCCGGAAGGTCTACCTGGCCATCAAGCTGCTCGTCCTTGTTCTCGTGGTGCTCGTGGCGTGGCACGTCTTCTACGGCTTGGTGTGACGATGACGAAAGAACGGCTCTATCTGTACGACACGACCCTGCGCGACGGGGCGCAGACGCAAGGTGTCGACTTCTCGCTCGAGGACAAGGCGCTGATGGCGGGCGAGCTGGATGCGCTCGGCGTCGACTATGTCGAAGCGGGCTATCCGGGCGCCAATCCAACGGACACGAAATATTTCGAAGACTGCGAGGCGCTTCCCAATGCGAAGCGTGCCGCATTCGGCATGACGAAGCGCTCGGGCCGCTCGCTCGCCAACGATCCCGGCTTCCAGGCGCTGCTGCAGGCCAATGCCGATTGCGTCTGCCTCGTCGGCAAGGCCTGGGACTTCCACGTAGATGTCGCGCTCGGCATCAGCCAGGAGGAGAACCTGGAAGGCATCCGTCAGTCCATCGCGGCGGTGGTGGCGGCGGGCAAGGAAGCCCTCTTCGACGCTGAGCATTTCTTCGACGGGTTCAAGTCCAACCGGGACTATGCGCTGGCCTGTCTGCAGGCGGCCTATGAGTCGGGCGCGCGCTGGGTCGTGCTCTGCGACACCAATGGCGGCACCCTGCCGGGCGAGGTCGAGGAGATCGTCGCCGAGGTGGTGAAGCACATCCCGGGCGACCATGTCGGCATCCACGTCCACGACGATACGGGTCACGGTGTGGCAAACTCGCTGGCCGCGGTGCGGGCGGGTGCGCGTCAGATCCAGGGCACGCTGAACGGGCTCGGCGAGCGCTGCGGCAATGCCGATCTCACCTCCATCATCCCGACACTGATGCTGAAGCAGCCCTATGCCGAGCAGTTCGAGACGGGGCTGGATGCCAGCAAGCTGCGCAATCTCACCCATGTCTCGCGGGTGCTGGATGAGCTCCTGAACCGCGCGCCGAATCGCCATGCGCCCTACGTGGGCGAATCGGCTTTTGCCCATAAGGGCGGGATCCATGTCTCGGCGGTGCAGAAGGACCCGCGCACCTATGAGCATGTGCCGCCCGAGGCGGTGGGCAATCAGCGGCGGCTACTGGTGTCCAATCAGGGCGGCCGGTCCAACATCCTGGCGGAGCTGGAGCGCATCGGGTTCGCCACGGCAAAGGACGATCCGCGGGTCTCGGCGCTCCTGGAAGAGGTGAAGGAGAAGGAGGCGAAGGGCTATGCCTATGAGGCGGCCAATGCATCCTTCGAGCTCTTGGCGCGTCGCCATCTCGGCAACGTGCCCCACTTCTTCGACGTGGAGAATTTCCGGGTCATGGTCGAGCGCCGCCACAACGCCCTGGGCGAGTTGGTCACGGTCTCCGAAGCCACGGTGAAGGTGCGGGTCGACGGCGAGACCATCGCCTCGGTGGGCGAGGGCACCGGGCCGATCCATGCGCTGGACAATGCCTTGCGGAAGGATCTCGGCCGCTATCAGGGGCTGATCGAGGACCTGCAGCTCGTCGACTACAAGGTGCGGATCCTGACCGGCGGCACCGATGCGGTGACCCGCGTGCTGATCGAGAGCCGCGACGGGCAGGGGCGCCGCTGGTTCACGGTGGGCGTGTCGCCCAATATCGTGGACGCGTCCTTCGAGGCGCTGCTGGACTCGATCAACTACAAGCTCTTGCGGGACGGCGCGACGGTTCACTAGCCGCGCCGGATCCCGCCAAGCGTCTGGAATCTTAGCTAGAACTTGATGTCGATGGCGGCTTCTTCAGCCGTCTCCGGCCGCGCCTTGAGGTTCGCACGGATGGTGGGGAGGATCCGCTCGACGTCGTCCACCACATGCACCTTCAGCTCCAGCCCCTGGCGGATGAAGCCGTCCTGCTGCATGTGATCGAACAGGCCCATGAGCGGCTGCCAGAAGTCTTCGATGTTGGCGAGCACGATCGACTTGTCGTGACGGCCGAGCTGAGACCAGGTCAGCTGCTCCACCAGCTCTTCCAGGGTGCCGAGCCCGCCGGGCAGGGCCACGAAGGCATCCGACTTGTCGAACATCAGATGCTTCCGCTGATGCATGTCCTCAACCACGATCAGCTCCTGCACATCCTTCAGCATAACCTCACGTTCGGTGAGGAAGGTCGGGATGATGCCGGTGACATGGCCGCCATGCTCCAGCACGGAGCGGGCGATCTCGCCCATCAGGCCGATGCAGCCGCCGCCGTAGACAAGGCCGATGCCGGCGCTCGCGAAGATTTCGCCGAGCCGACGGGCGGCCGCCGCATAGGCCGGATTTCCGCCCGATCCGGAGCCGCAATAGACGCAAATTTTCTGCAAGGAAGGTCCGCTCATCTCGGGCGCCATCTGGCACTGGAGGCACCACCTCGTCAACTCGGCAGCGTCTCGTTATGAGACACGTCCCAATGGTGTTATTTGAGGCGATCCGCTAGACTTGCGCTGAACTGTAAAGTCGAAGCATAAGTCTTCGTCATAAGGAATTTGCAGTTCCACAAAAAACTCAGGGAGTGAGCCGGAGGGGCAGACATGGGCAACAAGGTCGTCGGCATAATCGTCACCGTCGCATTTTTCGTGCTGGTGGCGCTGGTAGGCTACCGCCTTTACCAAGAACAATCGGAGTCCCAGGAGGCTTCGGCCCCGCCCGCCGTTGAGCAGGAGGGGCAGGCGACAGCGCCCGAGCCGGAGGATAAGGCCGGCGAGGAGAGCGCCGTCGATACTGAGGCAGCGCAAGAAGAAAGCGCCTCGGCCGAAGACGAAGCGGCCGGGTCTTCTTCCGCCGCCGGCGGCTCCGGCACGGAAGCAGGCGACGAGCAAGCTTCCGGCGGCGAACCTGGTGACGAACCTCTTGCCGAGGACGACTCCGCGGACATCCCGAGCTTCGATGTGGTGCGGGTTGAGCAGACGGGCGAGGGCGTCATCGCAGGCCGCGCCGAGCCGAGCTGGGATGTCGCGCTTCAGAGCAACGAAGAAACCATCGCCGAGACCAAGGCGGACCCGGCTGGCCAGTGGAGCCTCGTGCTCGACGAGCCGCTCGGCCCGGGCGAGCACAGCCTTTCGATCCTCGCCACCTCTCCCGATGGCGAGAAGAGCCTGACCTCTCAGCAGAAGGTTCTGGTCTCCATGGGCGACGAGCCCGGCGGGAAGACCGTCGTGGCGCTGCGCGAGCCGGGCAAGGCTACGCAGATCCTGCAGGAGCATGCCGCCGGCGAAGCCAACGGTGGCGAGGCAGGCGACGATTCCAAGTCGCAGGAGCGGATGGCCGCCGCCGATACGGGCGACGACGCCGCTTCTTCCTCGGGCGATGGTACCTCGGAGCGCGACAAGTCCGCCGCAGCGCACGGCGACGCCTCCGCTTCAGAGACCAGTGGCGACGATGGCGAGGGTGCTTCCGCCGACGATACGGTCGAGGCGAAGCAGGCAGGCGAAGAGAGACAGGCGCGTCCGGAGCCCACGATCCGCATCAAGACCGTGGACTACGAAGATCGCGGCGAACAGTCCGGCGAGATCATCGTGACCGGCATCAGCACCAAGCCCACGACCGACATCCTGCTCTACCTGGACGGTGAGCTGATCGGCGAAGGGCAGACGGATACCAAGGGCGATTGGAAGATCGAGGCGACCCATTACCTGGCGCCGGGCAATCGGGCGCTGCAGGTCGATCTCGTCGACCGGTCGAACGACACGATCCTCGGCCGCGCAGCGGTCGGCATGCGCCGCCAGACGCCGCCGCCGACGGCGGAGCAGGTGGCTGAGGCCGATTCCGATGATGCGGAACAGGCGGGCGAAGCCGGTGGCGGCACGTCGTCCGAGACCGCGTCGGGCTCCTCGCCGAGCGATCCCGAGCCCGCGGGCGATACCCGCGTTGCGCAGTCGGAACGTGTCGCCGGCGATCGGGCGACATCCGGTGCGTCCGACATGTCGGCGCCGCCGTCTTCTGAAGACGAGACGCCGTCCGCTTCTTCCGATGCAGCCTCACCGGCCGCATCCGCCGAAGCGCCGTCAGACGCATCCGGCGAGACGGAGCAATCGACGGCCGATGCGGGCGACATGCCGGATCCAGATCGTGCGCCGGGCGAAGAGATCCCCGATCCAGACCGCTCTCCGGGCGACATGGCAAGCGCCGAAGCGCAGAGCCAGCCGGAGGCCATGGACGAGACGCAGGGGCCGAAGGTCTACACGGTGCGCCGGGGCGATACGCTCTGGGCCATCGCCGAGGAGCATTTCGGCGGCGGCTGGCGCTACACCATGATCTTCAAGGATAATCGCGGGAAAATCCGCAATCCGCACTGGATCTATCCGGATCAGCAGTTCCAGATCCGGCCCGAGCAGTAGGGCACGCAGAAGGGGTTGATTTGGCCCTGGCGGCCAGGCGCCCTATATAGAGACAAGCTGAGCGGACCATAGAAGGGGCGGCGCGATAGCGCTGCCCCTTTTGCCTCGCGTGAGCCTCTCGGCGCACTCATAGCCCTACACCCATTGATTCCATGTCGGACCGTCTGCCCCGAACCAGAAGTGACGCGCTCTTGAATGCCCGAACCGGGCATTTCGGTGTGCTGCGCGATCTCGCGCCTTACGTCTGGCCGTCCGACCGGCCGGATCTGAAGCGGCGCGTGGTGTTCGCGTTCATGGCGCTCATCGCAGCCAAGGTCGTCACGCTCGCCGCGCCCATCGCCTACAAGACTGTCGTCGACATGCTCTCCGGCGAGACGACGCCGGACGAGCTTGCGGTGTTCTCTGGCTGGGATATCGCGCTGGTGCCGATCATGCTGGTGATCGCCTACGGCATGGCCCGCATCTTCATGGTGGTGTTCGCGCAGCTGCGGGACGTGCTGTTCACGGCCGTCTCCCAGAATGCCGTGCGCAATCTCGCCAACCGCACCTTCCAGCATCTCCACCGCCTCTCGCTGCGATTCCATCTGGAGCGGCGCACCGGCGGCTTGAGCCGCGTCATCGAGCGGGGCGTGCAGGGCATCGACACCATCGTTCGCATGGCGATGCTCAACTCCATCCCGACCGCGGTGGAGCTGGTGATGATCGCAGGCCTCGTGGCCTGGTATTTCGGCTGGCTCTACGTGGCGGTCATCTTCGCCACCATCGCGCTCTATGTCTGGTTCACGTTCTGGGCGACGGAACGGCGGCTCATCATCCGGCGGGACATGAACGAGTCCGATGCCGAGGCCAACTCCAAGGCCGTCGACAGCCTCTTGAACTACGAGACCGTCAAATATTTCGGCAATGAGGGGCTGGAGGCGCGGCGCTACGACCGCTCCATGGAGCGGTACGAGCACGCCGCGGTCCGCACCTTCTCCACCCTCGGTCTCCTGAATAGCGGGCAGGCGGTGATCTTCACCGGCGGCATGGTGGTCTGCATGGGCTTGGCGGCACGGGACATCTCGGCCGGCGTGCTGACCGTCGGCGATTTCGTCATGATCAACGCGATCCTGTTGCAGCTCTACGTGCCGCTCAACTTCATGGGGATGGTCTACCGGGAGATCAAACAGGGGCTGATCGACATCGAGACCATGTTCGCCCTTCTGGACGAGCCGGCGGAGGTGAACGACAAGCCGGGCGCCAAGCCGCTCCAGGTCAGAGACGGTGCGGTCAATTTCGAGCACGTGGCGTTCGCCTACGATCCGGAGCGTCCGATCCTGAAGGATCTCAGCTTTGAGGTGCCGGCCGGCAAGATGGTCGCCATCGTGGGGCCATCGGGCGCGGGCAAGTCGACCCTGTCGCGCATCCTGTTCCGCTTCTTCGACGTCACGGGCGGCGCGATCACCATCGACGGGCAGAACATCGCCGACGTGACCCAGGAGAGCCTGCGCCAGGCGATCGGCATGGTTCCCCAGGACACCGTGCTGTTCAACGATACGATCGAGTACAACATCCGCTACGGTCGCCCCGACGCCAGCGCCGACGACGTACGGCGTGCGGCAAAGCTCGCCCAGATCCACGATTTCATCATGGCGCTGCCGGACGGGTACGACTCCCTGGTCGGTGAGCGCGGCCTGAAGCTTTCCGGCGGCGAGAAGCAGCGCGTGGCCATCGCCCGCACCATCCTGAAGGCGCCGCCCATCCTGATGCTGGACGAGGCGACCTCGGCCCTTGACAGCCATACGGAGAAGGAGATCCAGGATGCGCTGGAGCGGGTCTCCCGCAACCGCACCACCCTGGTGATCGCCCACCGGCTCTCAACGGTCGTCCATGCCGACGAAATCATCGTGCTTGAGAAGGGGGAGATCGTCGAGCGCGGCCCCCATCTCGAGCTGATGAAGGCTCGCGGTCTCTATCACAGCCTGTGGACCCAGCAGCAGGAGGCTGACCGGGAGCGCGAGCGGCTGGCCCAGAGCGAAGACGGCGATACGGATGAGCCGGGGCGAGGCGAGCGCTTCGAGGATGAAGTCCTTGCGTCTTCGTGAAGTCTGAGGAACAACGGGGCCCATGAACGACCGGCATAGCCTTCTCGACACCATCGCGAACGTGTTCGTCCCCATTCATCGGGACGGGCACAAATTCGTCTTCATCTTCGCAGTCGTCACGCTGTTCCTCTTCTTCCTGGCCGCCCCTCTGGGCTGGCTCGGCGTGATCGCGACCATGTGGTGCGCCTATTTCTTCCGCGATCCCGACCGGGTGACGCCCCAGCGCGAAGGGCTGGTGGTGAGCGCCGGCGACGGCCGCGTGGTTTTCGCCGAAGAGGTCACGCCGCCCGGCGAGCTCGCGCTTACCGGCGGCCCATGGGCGCGCATCTCCATCTTTCTCTCGATCTTCGACGTGCATATCGCACGCAGCCCTGTCTCGGGGAAGATCGTGCGCAGCGTCTATGTGCCGGGCCATTTCTTCAACGCAGAGCTGGACAAGGCGAGCGAGGAGAACGAGCGCCGGATCATGGTGATCGAGACGCCGGACGGTCAGCGGATCGGTCTTGTGCTCATCGCAGGGCTGGTGGCCCGCCGTATCGTGACTTTCGTGGAGGAGGGCGATACGCTTCAAGCGGGCGACCGGATCGGGCTGATCCGCTTCGGCAGCCGCATCGACGTCTATATGCCGAGCCAGGGGCTGGCCCTCGTGTCGCCCGGTCAACGGGCGATCGGCGGCGAGACGGTGCTGGCCGATCTGAAGAGCGGTGAGGCTCCCCGTCGCTTCACGGTCAGCTAGACCAAACGCTTCTTGCGGGTTCCGCGCGTGTCCATGTTTCCGCCTTTCGATCCCCAACGAGAAGACCGCAAGCCGCGTCCGCGGGTCTTTCCGCGGGGGCAGATACCGGTCCGGGTTCTCGTCCCGAACTTCTTCACCCTTCTTGGGCTTTGCGCGGGGCTGACGGCCATCCGCATGGCGATCGAAGGACGCTGGGACGTGGCGGTCGCCGCCCTCGTCTTCGCCGCGTTCCTGGATGGGATCGACGGCCGTCTGGCGCGGCTTCTGAAGGCCTCCACCCGCTTCGGGGCGGAGCTGGACAGCCTGGCCGATTTCGTAAATTTCGGCGTGGCGCCGGCCATCATCATGTTCAGCTGGGCGCTGGAGGATCTGCGCGGCATGGGCTGGATCGCCGTGCTGGTCTTCGCCGTGTGCGCCGCCCTCAGGCTCGCCCGCTTCAACGCCGCGCTGGACGATCCCGACCAGCCGGCCTGGAAGAGCGCCTATTTCGTCGGAATCCCGGCGCCTGCCGGCGCCATCATTCTGCTCCTGCCGCTCTATCTGCAGGATCTCGGGCTGCACCTGCCGAGCCTGACCCCACTGGTCCTGATCTATACCATCGCCATCGGCCTGCTCATGGTGAGCCGCGTTCCGACTTTCTCGGGCAAGATGATCGGCAAGCGGATCTCCAGGGAATACGTGCTGCCGATCTTCGTCTTCGGCGCTCTGTTCGTGGCGCTGCTGCTGACCTATCCAAGCCTGACCCTGTCGGTCGGCTCGGTGGTCTATTTGGTGCTCCTGCCCATCAGCTTCGACCGCTATCGCCGGCGCAATAGGTTGGAGCGGCAAGGCGCCGCGTCCGCTTCGCCTGCGGAAGAGGCTAAGCCGGACACATCGGAGGCCGCGAAACCTGAGACTTCGGACGACGGCAAGCCGGGGCTCAATGGCGGCGGCGAGGCCTCAGAGCCGGAGCCGCCGACCGAGAAGCCATTCGGCTGACAGGGCTTGCTCTCGGCTTGCTCCTGGCTTGCTCCTGCCCCAATCGCTACGTAATGGGGCATGGATTGCGCTATAACGGTTGATTTCCAACGCGTGTTGCGAGGGTCTTTTGAAGAAATCGCTTTCCACATATCTGCGCCAGCTCGAGGCGGAGAGCATCCACATCATGCGCGAGGCCGCGGCCGAGTTCGATAAGCCGGTGCTGCTCTACTCGATCGGCAAGGATTCTTCGGTTCTATTGCATCTGGCGTTGAAGGCCTTCTATCCGAGCCGTCCGCCTTTCCCGCTCCTCCACATCGATACGAAATGGAAGTTCCGGGAGATGATCGAATTCCGGGACCGGGAGGCGGAGCGTCTGAAGCTCGATCTGCGGGTCCACACGAACCCGCAAGGCATCCGCGATCAGATCTCGCCGATCACCCACGGTAGCGCGCTCCACACCGACATCATGAAGACGCAGGCGCTCAAGCAGGCGCTGGGCGAGGGCGGCTACGACGCGGCCTTCGGAGGCGCGCGGCGCGACGAGGAAAAGTCTCGGGCCAAGGAGCGCATCTACTCCTTCCGCAACAGCTCTCATAATTGGGATCCCAAGCGGCAGCGGCCAGAGCTCTGGCGGCTGGTGAATTCGCACATGGCGCCGGGCGAGAGCATGCGGGTGTTCCCGCTCTCCAATTGGACCGAGCTGGACGTCTGGACCTACATTTACCTGGAAGATATTCCGGTCGTGCCACTCTATTTCGCAAAGGAGCGTCCCATCGTGGAGCGCGACGGCGCCCTCATCATGGTGGACGACGACCGGCTGCCGCTGAACGAAGGCGAGACGCCGGAGATGCGCATGGTCCGCTTCCGGACGCTCGGCTGCTATCCGCTGACCGGCGCGGTGGAATCCACCGCCACCACGGTTCCGGAGATCATCGAAGAGATCGTCCAATCGCGGTCCTCGGAGCGCCAGGGTCGGGTCATCGACCACGACCAGGCCGGCTCCATGGAGAAGAAGAAGCAGGAAGGCTATTTCTGATGACCCAGTTGAAAGTTGTCGGAGACGAGACCGAAACTGACGCCGAAGCGCGGCTGCTGTCGCGGCTTGCGGCGGAGGAGGGGCGCGGCCTGCTTCGCTTTCTCACCTGCGGCAGCGTGGATGACGGCAAGAGCACGCTGATCGGCCGCCTGCTGGTCGATTCCCAGCAGGTCTATGACGACCAGCTTCAGGGCGCACGCCGGGACGCGCGGGGCGACTCGGAAGAGATCGATTTCTCGCTTCTGGTGGATGGGCTCCAGGCGGAGCGCGAGCAGGGCATCACCATCGATGTCGCCTATCGCTACTTCTCCACGCCGCGGCGCAAGTTCATCGTGGCCGATACGCCTGGCCACGTGCAGTACACCCGCAACATGGCTACCGGAGCTTCGACTTGCGATTTCGCGGTGCTGTTGGTGGACGCCCGCAACGGCGTTCTGAGCCAGACCCGCCGCCATGCCTGCATCGTGTCGCTGCTCGGCATCAAGAAGATCGCGGTTGCTGTCAACAAGATGGATCTCATCGGCTATGACGAGAAGCGGTTCGACGAGATCGCAGACGATTTCAACGCCTTCGCCGCCCCGCTGGGCTTCGAGGATGTCGCCTTCATTCCGCTCTCCGCGCTGAAGGGCGACAACGTCATCGCGCCGAGTGCCCACATGCAGTGGTATCACGGGCCCACGCTCATGGGGCATCTGGAGACGGTCCAGGTCGGCCGGGCGGCCAAGGCGCAACCCTTCCGCTTCACGGTCCAGTGGATCAACCGTCCGCATCTCGATTTCCGCGGCTATTCGGGCACGGTTTCCAGCGGCGCCATCGCGGTCGGCGAGGAGGTGGTGATCCATCCCTCCGGCAAAAGGGTGTCTATCGCGCGGATCGTCACCGGTGACGGCGATCTCGAGCGCGCCGAGGCGGGTGAGGCGGTCACCCTGGTCTTCACCGAGGAGGTGGATGTGAGCCGCGGGGACATTATCGCCAAGCCGGAGGAAGATCCTTCGAATGCCGACCAGGTCGCGGCCAAGCTCATCTGGTTCGACGAGGAGCCGATGCTGCCGGGCCGCTCCTATGCCTTGAAATGCGGCGCGCAGGAAACCACTGCGACCGTCAGCAGCCTGAAGCACAAGCTGAATGTGGACAATCTCGACCACGTTGCCGGCAAAACGCTGGAGCTGAACGAGGTGGGCGCCTGCAACCTCAGCACGGGCCGGCCGCTGACCTTCGACCCTTACTCCAGCAGCCCGGAGACGGGCAGCTTCTTGCTCATCGACCGGTTGAGCAATCTCACGGTCGCCGCCGGCATGATCGAGTTCGGGCTGCGCCGGGCGACCAACGTGAAGTGGCAGGAGCTTTCCATCGATAAAGGCGCGCGCTCGGTCCTAAAGGGTCAGAAGCCTTGCGTGCTTTGGTTCACGGGGCTTTCCGGCTCCGGCAAGTCCACCATCGCCAATATGATGGAGAAGCGGCTCCACGCCATGGGCCGCCACACCTACGTGCTCGACGGCGATAACGTCCGCCATGGTCTGAACAAGGATCTCGGCTTCTCCGATGCCGACCGGGTGGAGAATATCCGCCGGGTGGCGGAGGCGGCGCGTCTCTTCGTGGAGGCGGGGCTGATCGTCATGGTGGCCTTCATCTCGCCGTTCCGCTCCGAGCGGCGCATGGCGCGAGAGCTCTTCGACGACGGGGAATTCCTCGAGATCTTCGTCGACACGCCGCTGGAGCTTTGCGAGCAGCGGGATCCCAAGGGCCTCTATAAGAAGGCGCGCGCGGGGCTGATCACCAACTTCACGGGTATCGATTCGGATTACGAGAAGCCGGAAGCCCCCGACTTCGACCTGCCGACGCGCAATTCCACGCCGGAAGAGCTATCGGAGAAGCTGCTGACGGAGCTCCGTCGCCGGGGAATTATCTAGGCTGAAACCTTTTGGATGGCCGGCGGGATTAGCCGGCCAGGGTGAGAAATGCGGAGAGCGCGATGAGCGTCAGCACGATGGCGCCTCCGATGCCGCCGGCGACGTAGACGTTCGCCTGGTGGTGACGCTTCTCGTAGTCGGAGATCAGCGTGTCGAGGCTGTTCTCCATGCTCGCCCAGGAGCGGGCGCCGGCGATGCGGCTGGCATACCAGTCTGTCTCCGGCTCTTCGTTCTGCTCGGCTTCGGCTTCCGCGTAGCGGTCAAGCATTTCCGAATGGACAAGCTCCAATTCCGGGCCGGTCTTGAGCCGCCCCAGGCGTTCTGAAAGCGGCTCGAGCGGGCGGTCCAGCGACTGATGCCGGTTCGGCTCCGCTTGTGGCGCGGTGGCCTCTTCAGGGCTCCAGGTGCGCTCTGCGTCTGAGTACCAGGGATCTTGCGAAGGCTCCGTGGCATAAGCGTTCGCCGAGCCGTAAGGCTGGAACTGAGGCGCAGCATGCCGGCTGTAGCTGGCATGAACGGCGTCGGAGCTCATCTGCCGGGACGGGGAGGGCGGCGCGTAGGGACCGAACTGCACGATATTGCGTTCCGGATTGTGGGTTGGGCTTCGTTCATAGCCAGCAACCGCAGGGCGCTGCTCGTTCCAAGGGTCTTGACCTGCGCCTTGCCGAGCATCCTGCCCAGTTCCTTGCCAGGCATCTTGCCCAGAATTCTGTTCGGCCGAGCGGCCTTGCATTTGGCCGAGCTCAAGGCCAATCGGTACAGAGCCCCTCGTAGACATGGCTTCCCTCAACGGATACGCACGATTTTCGATTTTGGCGTGATTTCTTCGAAGGTTAAGCGCCGAGTGAGGCACCAAATCGGCCTCATTTTGGCGAACCCGCGACAGATCGAATCTTTCGAAAATCGCTAAGACAAATCCCGTTTCAACCGGGACATCATACTCGAATATATCCGGAACGTTAGCCCATTTAGATGAAGCTTGGCGGCAGTTGCGCTGGGTAGGATGAAACGCCAATAAAGCCCGAGCAGCCGGCGGTCACGGGCGGTGTCCGGCAGCGCGGCCAGCAAGGCTGGCGCCAGCCGATAATACTCGGCGATCGCCGCGCGGCCCTCCGCTGTGCCCGCGAGCACCGTGTCGCGATAGCGCCGCAGGGTTGTGAGCTCGAAACAGTCGTCAGGCAGGCCGAGGGTGGTGCAGCAGGCGGTGGTAAGGAAGCAGCCTTGCGGCTGCTCGCACTTGCCCTCGTCGAGCTGGGCCTGGAGCTTGTCACGCTCGGCGGAGGCCCAAGCGAGCGCCTCGCGCATGGGATCGAGCGGCACCGTGAAGCGGCAATCTTCCGTCTCGCCCATCTTAATGCCGAAGGAGACGCTCTTCTCATCCCGCAGATAGGGCGCGAAGGCCAGGGGCAGGATGATGCTCACCTCGTCGTCCTGCAGGTCGGCGCAGACCCCGCAGAGCTTCACTTCCGAGACGACCTTGCCCCTGGCATCGCGGAGGACGAGCCGGTGGTTCTCTTTCAGCAGGGAGGCCTTATCCAAGGGCGCGCCGCCGGGATCGCCGCCAACGATGGAGATCTTGGCCTCGTAGTTTTCGGAGACGTCGATGCTGGTCCAGAGGAAATCGCATTTGGTGGTCATCTCCACCTCCTGGATGCCGGCACCGGCGCGCTCGTTGCTGGCCTTGCCGGTCCAGGGCGCGAACTCCTTGGTGGAGAAGCATTGGGGCTTCTCGTTTTTCGCGGCGGCATCGTCCGCGGGACCGAAATCCGCGTCGTCGCCGAAATCCTCGTCCATGGCCGGGTCGGCGCCAGGATCGTCCTGGGAAATGGCGGGGAGGGGGCGCAGCACATGGGCGCCAAACGCGGCGGCCGCAAGGCCAAGCACTCGGCGACGCGTGGTTAGCAGCATGGCACCGCCTCGAATTCCTTAACTGAGAAGCCTGATGTGATGGCGCCCAAGCTCGCGCGGTTGGCGAAGGAATGGCTGGGGGACTAGGATTCGAACCTAGACTGGCGGAGTCAGAGTCCGCTGTCCTACCATTAGACGATCCCCCATCACGATCCTTAGATGGGATCCTATGCCGTTGAGGCAAGGCCTCTTTCGCCTTGCGCCCCTTCGAACCGGCTTTCTACCCAAAGGTTCGGGGCGATTGCAAGCGCTGTTGGACGAACCCGCTACCAAACGTTTACTTCGATTTGCGAGATTATCCTCCTGAATGGTCCATAACCCGGCGGAGGGCGCTGAGCCGTGCTCGTCCTTCCGCATCAGGATGCGATTCGATCTTGGAAACGACAGCCATCGATACGGAGCGGTTGGAGGCGGCGCTGAACGCCGTCCAGAAGGCGCTCGCATCGGAAGTGCCGCCGGCTACGTTGAGCGTGAAATGCCTCGACGTGGTGATCGACCATCTGCGCGAGGATGGGATCTCCGATAGCGCGCTGAAGCCCCTGTCCGATCTGAAGAGCCTGGTGGAAGGCGGCGGCGCGCGTTCCGTGAAGAACCGCCGCAAGAACTTTCCGCCCAGCGATGCGCTGCTCGCCAGGGTCAGCGCCATCATCGATCTCCTTGTGAAGGCCGGTTACGACGAAAGCGAAGCCGCCCAAACCATGATGCGCCGCCTGCTTGCGGTGGGCGTTCAGCCGCCCGCCCATGGCGGCGATGCGCGAGGCTGGAAGCGGCTCCTCGAATGGCGATTCCAGCTGGCGCGCGGCGCGGCCTCGCTCGAGGCGAAGACCGAGTATCAGGACTTCAGCAAGGAGCTGGAGGAAATCCCCGCGTCCCAGCGCATCAAGTTCGTGCTCGACAGCAACCCCTGGGACCGCCGGCAGAAGAAGAGCTCGTAGGCGAGACTCTTGCCGCAGCCTCAACACCGCGCCGCAAAGCCATCGCTCGGTTGCACGCGGAGCGGGAAGCCTTCCACAAAAGCCGCTTTACCTCCTGCCGTGGCTTGCTAGATTATCCGCATTAGATACCCGTAGCAGCCGACCAAGGGGTGGGATATTGGGCGGCTTAGTGGGCTTGAGGTTAGAAAACCGTGACACGGCCGAGCGGCGATGCTCGCACGGCTGCCATACCGCGGCGCGACCTGAGGGGCGCGCAAGGCGAGACCGACGGATACGCCCGGCGATCGGAGCGGCAGAGCGATAAGCCCTGCTCGCGCGAGTCGGCGTTCGTGGACGGTCGTCCGCAGGCAGCCAAAAGCGGGAAAGAGAAGGGCAGGACGAGGAAGGACGCGCAGAGCGTCCGCGACTCGTCCGAAGCGATCTATGGCGCCCTGGATCTCGGCACGAATAACTGCCGCTTGCTCGTGGCGCGTCCCTCGCGGCGCGGCTTCTTCGTCATCGACGCTTTTTCCCGCATTATCCGGCTCGGCGAGGGGCTGCTCGGCACCGGGCGGCTGTCCGATCAGGCTATCGACCGCACCATCGACGCGCTGAAGGTCTGCGCTGAGAAGATGAGCCGGCGCGGCGTGTCCCGCTCCCGCCTTATCGCAACGGAAGCCTGCCGCATCGCCGCCAACCGCGAGGAGTTCCTCGAGCGAATCCGCCGCGAAACCGGTTTGCAGATCGAGATCGTGAGCCAGGAGACCGAAGCGAAGCTCGCCGTCTCCGGCTGCTCGTCGCTGATCGACCCGAATTCCGACTGGGCGCTGATCTTCGATATCGGCGGCGGCAGCTCGGAGCTGATCTGGCTCGATCTGGCCCGTTTCAAGCGACGCTGGCGGGGCTCCCTAACCGACCGGCTGGACGTGCAGGACTGCATCGCCG
>Ga0310345_10000658_pt1 | contig 46564 bp, 54 predicted proteins | sample HC15DNA20500_MG_FD_204667 | JGI IMG/M metagenome (GOLD analysis project Ga0310345, IMG submission 204667) | Marine microbial communities from station ALOHA, North Pacific Subtropical Gyre - HC15-DNA-20-500_MG | ecosystem: Environmental > Aquatic > Marine > Oceanic | place: Pacific Ocean: North... | reverse complement strand
ACGGCGGAAGTTGCCAGCGACCCGATGCCGCCGAACGTCTCGGACGGCTTCATCATCTTGAAAGAGAAGGAGGAGTGGGCCGAAGGTACGACCAAAGCCGACGTGATCGCCAAGATTCAGAAGGCGACCGGCGGGTTGCTTGGCAATCTTTACGAAGTCAGTCAGCCTATCCAGCTCCGGTTCAACGAACTGATCGCGGGCGTTCGTGGCGATGTGGCGATCAAGCTGTATGGCGACGATCTCGACAAAATGTCATTGGCTGCGAACGAGATGGTCCGAGTGCTCCAGACCATCCCGGGCGCGGCGAGCGTCAAGGCCGACCAGGTGGGCGGCGCGCCGGCGCTTGATGTGAAGCTCGATCGCGCAGCGATCGCACGTCTCGGTCTAACGGTCCGCGACGTTGCGGATACGGTGGCGGCAGGGCTTGGCGGCCGTGAGTCGGGGCTCGTGTATGAGGGCGATCGACGGTTCGATGTCACGGTGCGCGTACCGGAGGCGACGCGTACAAACCTCGACGACATTCGGTCGCTGCCGGTGCTGCTGCCCGAAGTCGCGGGACGGCCGCGTGCCCAGGTGCCGCTCGCGCAGGTCGCGCAAATCCGGCTAACGGAAGGGTTGAACCAAATCAGTCGCGAGAACGGAAAGCGGCGTGTGGTCGTCCAGGTAAACCTCGGCGGACGCGACGCCGGCTCGTTCGTCGAGGAGGCGCAGGCAAAGATCGCCCAGGTCAAACTGCCGGCGGGTTACTACCTCGAATGGGGCGGTCAGTTCGAGAACCTTGCCGCGGCGTCCAAGCGGCTTTCGATCGTGGTGCCGCTGTGCTTCCTCGTCATCTTCGGCTTGCTGTACATGGCGCTCGGCGGGTTCGGCAGGGCAGCATCTGTGTTTCTGGCGGTACCGCTGGGGTTGGCGGGCGGCGTATTCACCTTGCTGCTGACGGGCATCAATTTCTCGGTGTCAGCGGCGGTCGGGTTCATCTGCCTGGCCGGCGTGGCGGTCCTCAATGGGCTCGTGGTGATGTCAGCGATCCGTGAGCGAAGCGAAGCCGGACTGCCGGTGGTGGAGGCAATCCGACACGGCATGGCTGAGAAGATGCGTGCGGTCATCATGACGGGTTTCGTGCCCGCAATCGGCTTCGTGCCGATGGCGCTCGCTCACGGCACCGGAGCCGAGGTGCAGAAGCCGCTCGCCGTCACCGTGATCGGCGGTCTCGTCGCCGCCACGATCCTTACCCTCCTCGTGCTGCCGGCGCTCGCGAAAGTGATCCTCGGGCGGACCGATAGTCAAAAAGAGCAAGAGGCCAGCACGCCGCATGGCGCGGAACTTGCCCCCTCGAAAGGAGAAGCCTGATGGGACAATCGGTTCGGAAACTGCTGCGAATTTATACCGATGAATCGGCATATATCGGCGATCGCAAGGTCTTCGAATATGTCGCCTCGATGGCGCGCGATCGAAAGATGGCAGGTCTTACGGTGCTTGAAGCGCTGATCGGGTTCGGGGCGTCGTCACACGTTCACCGCCGGCATGTGCTCGAAAGTGATCGAGCTGTGGTGATCGAGATCGTTGATTTCGAAGACGCGTTGCGTGCGTTTGTTGCCGGTCTGGATGATGTGCCTGACATCGGTCTCATCACTCTCGAAGCCATAGAGGTCATCGGAGGCAAGGCGAGTCAGGCGCTGGAAAGCCCGAGCCAATGAGAATCGGCCCGGCAAGCGGTGGGGCTTGCAGGGTGCAAGCCCCGGCCGCGCCGCCAGCTCCCATCAATCTCCCATCAAATCGGGCAGGAGGTCGCCCTTACGCGGCCTCCGGTCTGGCCGTGCCTTGGCCGGATAGGACAGGCAGCCATGAAAGAAGAAACAACGATCGAATTCAATATGTCGGCGCTCCGGGTGTGGTCCCTGCTTTCCGATCTCAAGGGCTTTGCACGCTGGCATCCAATGTATCGCTTCGCCGGCGTAGCGGAGCCGGGTGCCGAAATGGACGTAACCTTCCTTCTGTTCGGCGGCGATCGCCAGATGACGACGCAGATGACCGTCAACAGGCTGGTCAAACCTCAGCTGATCGGATGGCAAATGGGTGTGCGGGGCTTCCTGACGCTCGACGAGCGCTACGAGATCGAGCCCATCGCCAACGGCGTCCGCATCCATCATTCGATCGACTGCCGAGGGATGGTCGGCGTCCTGATCGGTCCCTTGATGCGCAAAGGGCTGCGCCGCAACATGCGGCAACAGGATTTGGCCTTTCTCGCCCTCCTGCGCCGGCAATCGCGACTGCCAAGGCGGTCCACCCGGCACAGTCAGCGCCCCGTCAAGCCACCGCCTCCTCGCGGCGCTGCGAACGACTGACGGGCCAACATTCCGAAGAAAGGCAACAATCATGGTAGACAACCGCCCGTTCCCAGGGCTGCTATGCCCGACATGCCGCGTCGATCTCGTCATGAGCGAGCGGCAGAGCATAGAGATTGGCGGAAAGCACGGCGACGGGCGGGGCCATAAAGGCAGCCGCAAGGGCTTTCTGAGCGAATTGTTCGACTGACCTGCTATGGATCGGCCGCCACACAACAAGTCCTTCGGGTGTCCGTGTGAGAACGGCCCGCGCCATGGGCGTGCCCCCTGTAGCGCCCATGGCGATAGATCTCGGAAAGACGGGGAGTTGACGGCTCGGCGACCTCAGAGCGGTCCGGTTCGATGGATCATCATCGCAACCGGGCTTGCCCTGGCGCCGGGCCTGATCGGCTGCTCCCCATCGACCGCCGAACGCGCGGCCGAAGCATCCCGTGATCGCAAGATGCCCGACTTCATCGGCGAGCATTTCTACGCCTGTCCTGATGGTTCACGCATCGATGTCGACTTCCTGGGCGATGGCTTGACCCTCGATATAAAGACAAGACCGAACGCCATCCCGGTGCGAGTGACTTCGCCGGCAAGCGGGCTGGCCTACGTCGGCCTCAATCTCATCGTGTCGATCTCAGGCGGCGACCGGATCACCCTCGAGCGTCCCGGCGCGCGCGCCATGGCCTGCAAGAGGGTGCTCGCCTATCGAGATTCAACGGACAAGGTGGCAACGTCACAAGCCGCAGGGTCGACCGCATGATGATGCCGCCGTCATTGTGGGAAACCCTTTCCCATATCGTCAGCCTTGCGCTCGCGTATGCGCTAGCCCTTCCGGTTGGCTGGGACAGGGAGAAGGACGAACGCAGTGCTGGCATCCGGACCTTTCCGCTGGTCGCAATTGCCAGTTGCGGGTTCGTGCTTGTCGGCATCGCCATTCTCGGACGCACCTCTCCTGCCCAAGCACGTCTGCTCGAAGGATTGATCACAGGCGTCGGCTTCATCGGCGGCGGCGCCATATTGAAGCATGGCGGGAAGGCATCCGGGACCGCTACCGCTGCAAGCCTCTGGGCGACCGGAGCGTTGGGGGCCGCAGTCGGCTATGGTCTCTATGACATCGCGGCGGTTCTCAGCCTGACGACCTTCCTGACATTGCACTGCTCTCGTCCGCTGAAGCGTGCTTCCAAAGATCGGGTTGAGCAGGTCGACCGGCAATGACGCACAATCATCCATCAGACACGCGCGCGAAATGGCCATTGACGAAGAGTGGAGGGCGATCCGCGCCCGTGTCTGCACTTTCGAACGACGATCGTCGTTCACGCTTGGCCCGCTGGGCTTCTCTGTTCGAACGCCACCCTCATCAGCTAATCACGCTTTTGCGTCCGTCATGGGCAGCGGGCGACGACATCTCGCCGATGGCAGAGACCCCAAGTGCCATCGACCTAGCTTGGGCCGACCCGGTTTTTCGCGTGACAGGTCTCAGGGGGCGATCTCGGGGTGACGTGAAATCGTTTTTCCATCTTTCGGACACCGAGCTTGACCGGATCGCATCTGGGTCTTGGCGCGCCCCGTTGCGCCCTGCTTGGCAAGTCGCGGCGAGAATCCGCAACGTCGCGGATACCCGCCAAGAAAAACTGCTCCTGATTGGCTCCATAGTCATAATCACCATCGTGATCGGAGTTGCCCAATGGCTTGGATGATTATCAGATTAACGAGGGTCATGATGACCGAGGTCATCCCCGCCACCGGCTTTAGGCCGATAGCGCTCGCACTGACCGCTTGGCGCGACGGCACGAATCCCCGGAGGCGCAAATGACACCGTTTCGGATCGGGATCATGGGCATGGGGGCCTTACTGGCGTCGTCGGGCTGTTATGAGCAGCCTCGCAAGGCGCCTCCAACGGAACAGCAAATTCACGCTGGCGATAGCGGGGATGCTGGTGGCATCCCCGGACGTCACCCTTATCGGTGCGACGATGCTCGCCCGCTCCTCATCGACTTCAAGGATGAGGGGCTGACCCTTGAGTTACGGCGCGAAACGGGCGCGCCGCCGGTTGTACTGACCGCTCCCGCGCCTGGGCTGCAATATGTCGGCGACACGATGAGCGCGACCTTCACGGGCAACGAAATCAAAATCGATGAAGGGGACAAGCCTCCGGTCCTGTGCAGTAAGGCAACAAGCCTGTGACCAATCGATCCAGCACAGGGGGACGCTGACGGTGGCAGCGCTCAAATTCTCCCTGATTCCTATGTTCGCGATCGTGATCGGCGCGCTTATCGCCGGGTGGCGCACGCCCGGCGATAAGCTGGTCTCGGCGATGCAGCATCTCGCGGCAGGCGTGGTGTTCGCCGCTGCTGCGACGGAGATCCTGCCGCTGGTGATGCACGGCGGTTCTCCGACCGCGACGTTGATCGGCGGAGCGCTGGGCGTCGCCGTGATGCTCGGCCTGAAGGCGGCCGAAAGTCGCTTTGAGGGGCCTGTCGCGCTGCTCGCCGCGATCGGGCTCGATCTGGCGATAGATGGCCTTGTTCTCGGTCTCGCCTTCATCGCCGGCGAGAAGGCGGGCACGCTGTTGGCCGTCGCACTGACCCTCGAAGTGCTGTTCCTGGCCCTGACCCTCACCAACGATCTGGCGGGGCGGTATCGCAAGGCAAAGGCGATCGGCCTGACGTGCGCGCTGGCGGTGCTGGTGCCGATCGGCGCGCTGATCGCGCAACCGGTGGCGTTGCTGACGCCGATATGGATCACCGGCTTCCTGAGCTTCGGCCTTATGGCGCTGCTCTATCTCGTCACCGAAGAGTTGCTGGTCGAAGCGCACGAGAAGCCGGACTCGCCGCTTATCAGCGCGATGTTCTTCGTCGGCTTCCTCGTCCTCCTGCTGATCGAGGAAATCATGGCATGACGGCTACACCGGACGCAAAGGTCTCGGCCGAGAGGCGCACGCTTTGGATCGTGCTGTTGCTCAACGCGGCGATCGCCGCCGGCTTCTTCGTGACCGGCCTGACTGGCGATTCCAGCGCGCTCATCGCCAATGGCGTCGATAACCTCTCCGACACGGCCGTCTATGGGCTGAGCCTCGTCGCGCTGAGCCACGGGCGCACATGGAAGACACGAGCTGCAACCGTGTCGGGCGTGATGCTACTCATCTTTGCGGGCGGCATCCTGCTCGACGTCGGCCGTCGCTATATCCAGGGCAGTGAACCGATCGGGCCGACAATGATGGTGATGTCGGCGATTGCCGGTGTCGTGAACTATATCTGTTTGCGTCTGCTGCAACGGCTCAAGCAGCCCGATGTTAATCTGCGCGCGGCGACCACTTTCAGCTTCAACGATTTCATCTCCAACGGCGGCATACTGATCGCGGGGGCGTTGGTGCTTTGGCTGGGAACGAATTGGCCCGATCTATTGGTCGGCCTGGCTACCGCTCTGATCGCGATCAAGGGCGGCATCGAAATCCTGCGCGATGCGCGGGCAGAAACCAAGACCAACGCGGAGACGGCGTGATGACCGAAAAACTCGAACTCGATATTCCCGTCCTTCTGCCCGAGGTTCCCGACGTGGCCGATGCCTGTGTAGGGCGCCTCGTCTCGACGTTGAGCGCCAAACCCGGCGTCGAGCGCGCGCACGTCCTGCCCGCCGATGGCGCCACACCGGCAAAGCTGTGCATCCATTTCGACGGGGCGGCGCTGCCGCTGCCGCGTGTGCGCGAGATGGTGAGGGCGGCGGGCGCCGAGATCAGCGGGCGATACGGCCATGCGACATGGCAGGTCGAGGGGATCGGGCACGAACGCCGCGCCCGCACCGTCGGCGAGACCCTGTGCCAAGTGCCCGGCGTGCTGCAGGCCGACGCCAGCGCCTCGGGCAGCGTCCGGGTCGAATATGACAAGGAGCGCGTCGATGAGGCCGCGATCGTCGCGGCGCTGGGCAAGCTCAAGGTCAAGCCGGGCAAGCGGACGGGCTCCGATCATGCTGGACACGATCACGGCGCCGACGGCCATGCCGGGCACGATCACGGGTCTGGTGGCCATGCGGAGGGCGCGGAAAAGCACGGACCGGGCGATGGCCACGATCACGCCCACGCCAATTTTCTCGGCCCCAATACCGAGCTGATCTTCGCGCTCGCCTGCGGCGCGCTGCTGGCAGTGGGATTCGCCATCGAGAAGCTGGTTGCGGGCGTCCCCGACTGGCTTCCGACCGCCTTCTATGTCGGCGCCTATGTGTTCGGCGGCTTCTTCACGCTGCGCGAGGCGATCGACAATCTGAAGCTCAAGAAATTCGAGATCGATACCTTGATGCTCGTCGCTGCCGCCGGCGCCGCGGCGCTCGGTGCCTTTGCTGAAGGCGCGCTGCTGCTGTTCCTGTTCAGCGTCGGCCATGCGCTCGAGCATTATGCGATGGGTCGCGCCAAGCGCGCGATCGAGGCGCTGGCTGAGCTCGCGCCCGACAAGGCGACGGTGCGCCGCGACGGACAGACGACGGAGATTCCGGTCGAGGAGCTGGTGGTCGGCGACGTTGTGATCGTTCGTCCGAATGAACGCCTGCCCGCCGACGGCTTCGTCATCAAGGGGTCGAGCGCGATCAACCAGGCCCCCGTCACCGGCGAGAGCATTCCGGTCGACAAGGAGCCGGTCGTCGATGTCGAGGCGGCGCGCGCGAAGCCCGATGCGGTCGAGGCGACGTCGCGGGTGTTCGCCGGCACGATCAACGGCGGCGCCGCGATCGAGATCGAGGTGACGCGGCGTTCCAACGAAAGCGCGCTCGCCAAGGTCGTGAAGATGGTAAGCGAAGCGGAGACGCAGAAGTCGCCGACGCAGCGGTTCACCGATCGGTTTGAGCGCCTCTTCGTGCCGGCGGTCCTTGCCCTGTCGTTCATCCTGCTGTTCGCGTGGGTCGTGATCGACGAGCCGTTCCGCGACAGCTTCTATCGCGCGATGGCGGTGCTGGTTGCGGCCAGCCCCTGCGCGCTGGCGATCGCCACCCCCAGCGCGGTCCTGTCCGGCGTCGCGCGGGCCGCACGCGGCGGCGTGCTGGTGAAGGGCGGAGCGCCGCTCGAAAACCTCGGCTCGCTGAAGGCGATCGCTTTCGACAAGACGGGAACGCTGACGGAAGGCCGCCCTCGCATCACCGATGTCGTCCCTGTCGATGGCGCGAGCGAAGAGGATCTGTTGGCGCTCGCCGTCGCGGTCGAGGGGTTGAGCGATCATCCGCTGGCGCAGGCGATCGTGAAGGATGGTCGCGAACGCCTGGGCGGGCGCGAGCTGCCGACCGCGACCGATCTCAAGAGCCTGACGGGACGCGGCGTTACAGCAACCGTTGATGGCGAGACGGTGTGGATCGGCAAGGCCGAGATGTTCGGCGTGGAGGGCATCCCCACGCTGAACGCGGCCGCGACAGACGCCATCGCCACCCTGCGCGAGGGCGGGCGCACCACGATGGTCGTCCGGAAGGGCGATAAGGACATCGGCGCGATCGGGCTGATGGATACGCCGCGCGAGGCGGCCAAGGTCGCGCTGAAGCGGCTGCGCGAGATGGGCATCACCCGGATGATTATGATCTCGGGCGACCACCAGAAGGTGGCGGACGCCATCGCCAAGGATGTCGGGCTCGACGAGGCATGGGGCGACCTGATGCCGGAGGATAAGGTTGCCTCGATCAAGAAGCTCGCCGGCGAAGACAAGGTTGCGATGGTCGGCGATGGCGTCAACGATGCGCCGGCGATGGCGTCGGCGACCGTCGGCATCGCGATGGGTGCTGCAGGCTCGGACGTGGCGCTGGAAACGGCCGACGTCGCGCTGATGGCCGACGATCTCGCGCACCTGCCGTTCGCGGTGGGTCTGAGCCGACACACCCGCGGCATCATCCGGCAGAATGTGTTCGTCAGCCTCGGCGTCGTCGCGTTCCTCGTGCCCGCGACGATCCTCGGCCTGGGCATCGGCCCGGCGGTCGCGATGCATGAAGGCTCGACGCTGCTGGTCGTGTTCAATGCGCTGCGGCTGCTCGCCTATCGCGATCCGGCGAAGCAAGCGGCATGACGGCGGACCGCTACGATGCCCTGATCGTCGGCGGCGGCCCCGGGGGCCTCACGGCGGCGATCTACCTTGCGCGATATCACCGCCGCGTCGTCGTGGTCGACGAAGGGCATAGCCGAGCGAAATGGATACCGCTCTCCCATAATCATGCCGGCTTTCCGGATGGGATCGCGGGCGAAGAGCTGCTGCGGCGGATGCGCGAACAGGCCAAACGCTACGGCGCCAAGATCCTAACGGACCGCATCGAGACGGTCGACGGCAAAGCCGATGCTTTCGAAGCGCAAGGATCCACCGTGACGATCTCCGCGCGTGCCGTCTTGATCGCAACCGGGGTCGAGAATCGCCGACCTGCACTCGATGCAGATACGCACCGCGACGCCCTCCAGCGGGGAGCCCTGCGCTATTGCCCGGTCTGCGACGGTTACGAAGCGACCGGGCTGGCGATCGGGGTGATCGGCGCGGATACGCACGGCGTCGCGGAGGCGCTGTTCCTGCATACCTTCTCGGACCGGATCACGCTGGTCGCGCATGAAACAATTGACCTGAGTGCTGACGATCGCTCCGCGCTCGCGGCGGCCGGAATCAAGATCGCGGCGAGACCGCTGGCCCGAATGGACTTTTCGGGCGATCGGGTCGCGCTCCACCTGACCGACGGCAGCGAGCTGCACGTCGACACGGTGTATCCGGCGCTCGGGTCGGACAGCAACAACGCGCTGGCGCGCCAGCTCGGTGTCGAGCTGAGCGACGATCGCTGCATCGTCGTCGATACCAAGCAGCGCGCGAGCGTCGCCGGCGTCTATGCGGTGGGCGATATCGTCATGTCGCTCGATCAGATCAGCGTCGCGATGGGCCATGCGGCAATCGCCGCGACCGCCCTCCACAACGATCTGCGCAACCACGATGGGGAGGGCACCGCGTCGTGAATTGGCTGATCGTATTCGACCTCGACGGGACGCTTGCGGAGAGCAAGCGCCCCTTGTCGGCCGACATGGCGGCGACGCTCGCGCGTCTGCTGGCCGTGGTCGATGTCGCGGTGATCTCGGGCGGCGACTGGCCGCAATTCGACCGGCAAGTCGCCTCGCGCTTGCCGATCGACGCCGCGCGCGAGCGGCTATGGCTGATGCCGACCACCGGCACGAAGCTCTACCGCTTTGTCGACGGTGCGTGGCGCGCGATCTATGCTGAGTTGTTCGATGACGCGGAGAAGGCGAGCATCCGCGTAACCTTCGACCGTGCGCTGTCGGAAGCGGGGCTTGCCGACGAACGCTTTTGGGGCGAACGGATCGAGGATCGGGGAAGCCAGATTACCTTTTCCGGCCTCGGCCAGGATGCGCCGCTGGAAGCGAAGGAGGGCTGGGACCGCGATCGCGCCAAGAGGACCGCGATCCAGAAGACGCTGCGGGCGGCGCTGCCCGGCCTTTCGATCAACCTGGGCGGCACCACGTCGATCGACGTCACCCGTGCCGGCGTCGACAAGGGCTATGGGCTGAAGCGCCTGAGCAAGGAAAGCGGCGTGCCCCTGGCGGGCATGCTCTTTCTCGGCGATGCGATTTACCCTGGCGGCAACGACTATCCCGCTGCGGAAATCGGCGTGGATACGGTGAAGGTCCGCGACGTCGCCGAAACCGCGGCCGTCGTGTCGGCGATCATTGCCTGCCTGAAGCGCTGAGCGCAGCCGAAGGCAGACGAGATTTTAAAGGCTGCGGATGTGAATCTTTCCGGAAAATGCGAGCGGTATCGTTCTTGATTACAAGGAGATGGAGATTGGAAGCCACCGTCAAGCCAGCGACGCTGCGCCGTTTCGCAGCCTACCTCTGCATTGCGGTTACGGCGACCATCCCTGCCATGGCGCTTCGGCTAGGTGGATTGAGACCCGACCCGCTGCTCGATGCCGGGCTGTTTGGGCTGGCGATCCTTGCGGCAGGGTTCATGCTTTCGTGGGGCGCCGAGGCAGCGGAGAAGCGCGTCAGCCAAGGGCTGATCGTCGCGGCGATCGCGCTTGTTACCGTGCTGCCGGAATATGCGGTCGATTTCTATTATGCCTACGCGGCGGGGCAGAATCCCAACTCTAATTACGTCCACTATGCCGCTGCCAACATGACGGGGGCCAATCGGCTCCTCGTCGGTCTCGCTTGGCCGCTGATGGTTGTCATCCACTGGCTGCGCACGCGCAGGCGACAGATCGATCTTGCGCCGGTCAATGCCGCTGAAGTGGTATTCCTCATGATTGGTACGGCTTGGTCGTTTACCATCCTGTTGCGTGACGAGATCGGGTGGATCGACAGCGTGGTGCTGGTGGCTATCTTCGCCGCCTATGTATGGCGGGTCAGCTTCCTGCCCAAAGTAGAGGAAGAGGAAGACGATGAGCCAGGTCCTGCCGCCGCGCTTACAAAGCTTGCGCCATCGCGGCAGTGGCTGGCGATGGCCGGGCTGACGATCGTCGCGGCTACGGTCATCCTGGCCTCTGCCGAGCCGTTCGCGGAGTCGATGGTCGCGGCGGGTCGGGTAGTCGGGATCGACGAGTTCCTGCTGATCCAGTGGCTCGCGCCGCTCGCCAGCGAAGCACCGGCAGTGACGATCGCGGTCTTGTTCGTGCTCTCGGGACGCGCCGCCAACGGGCTTGCGACTATGATTTCCGACAAGATCAATCAGTGGACCCTGCTCGTCGGCATGTTGCCGCTGGCGATGAGCCTGGGGGCGGGCGGCTTGACCGCACTGCCGCTTGACGCTCGCCAGCACGAAGAATTTTTCCTCACCGCTGCTCAGTCGCTTTTCGGTATTGCACTGCTGCTGCCGTTAAGGCTCGGCTTGAGGGGCGGATTGGCACTGGCGGCACTGTTCGCGGTGCAGGTCGGGCTGACGCTCGCTTTCCTAGGCGACGATCAGCGGACTATCACCAGTCTGACTTGGCTCTCCTGGGCGTATCTCGCTCTCGGGGCGGCGGTGCTCGCCGCCAATGCGCGGTCTCTTGGGCACCTGTTCGCGGTCGGACTGTTCGCCAGCCATCCATCAGTGCATCCGGGCCGCCGAACATCCGATTCAGAAAGCCCGAGCTAATGGTCTGGTTCCTTTCCTGAACTCGATTTCATACAAAGGCAGCTAGCCCGGGCAGAACCTGCTTTGGTGATCTCAAAAGCGGGAAGTGTAATGCTACTATCAAGGCAAATGGAGTTCTAAGTGGCAGATTACAACTTTGACGTCCTTGTGATCGGCGCCGGTCCTGGCGGCTATGTAGCCGCGATTCGTGCGGCGCAGTTGGGGCTTAAGACCGCCTGTGCGGAGAGTCGTGAAACACTTGGCGGGACGTGCCTCAACGTCGGCTGTATCCCGTCAAAAGCGCTGCTTCACGCGTCCAATCTTTACGAGGAAGCCAAGTCCGGAGCACTGGCCAAGTTCGGCGTCAACGTCGACGGCACCAGCCTCAACCTTCCACAAATGCATGCCGAGAAGAGCAAGGCGGTCGGCGAACTGACCGGCGGCATCGCGTTTCTGTTTAACAAGAACAAGGTCGAATGGCTCAAGGGGCATGCGACCTTCACCGGTAAGGACAGCGTCGAGGTTGCGGGCAAGATGGTCCGCGCGAAGAAAATCGTCGTTGCTACAGGATCGTCGGTAACCGCGCTCCCGGGCGTCGCGATCGACGGGGAGGTCATCGTGGATTCAACGGGCGCACTCGCACTGGCCAAGGTGCCCGAGCATCTCGTAGTCATCGGCGCGGGCGTCATTGGACTCGAACTGGGCTCGGTTTGGAAGCGGCTCGGCGCACGAGTCACTGTGATAGAGTTTTTGGATGAAATCCTTCCCGGCCTCGATGGCGAGGTCCGAAGGGAGGCACGTAAGATTTTCACCAAGCAGGGGTTTCACTTCAAGCTCGGCATGAAGGTCACCGGCGCGACCCGCAACGGTGGCACGGCGACTGTCACGGTCGAGCCCGCTGTGGGTGGTCCGGCCGAAACTATTGCAGCCGACGCCGTACTGGTCTCGATCGGTCGCCGTCCGAACACCGAAGGGCTTAGTTTCGACAAGGCGGGATTGACGCTCAACAACAAAGGTCAGGTCGAGGTCGACCACCGTTCTGCAACCGCCATCCCCGGCATCTGGGCGATCGGCGACGTTGTTCCCGGCTTGATGCTTGCTCACAAGGCAATGGACGAGGGGATTGCGGTCGCGGAGAACATCGCCGGCCAGACCGGCATCGTCAATCCTGCGGTGATCCCGAGCGTCGTCTACACGAGCCCGGAGATTGCCAGTGTCGGCATGACCGAGGATGAGGCAGCCAAGCACGGCGAGATCAAGGTCGGCAAGTTTCCCTTTGCCGCCAACAGCCGCGCTAAAACAAACCGCGACACCGACGGCTTCGTCAAGGTCGTCGCGGAGGCCAAGACGGACCGCGTGCTCGGCGTCCACATAATCTCATCGCTGGCGGGAACAATGATCGCACAGGCGGCGCAGGCGATGGAGTTCGGCGCCACGAGCGAGGACATAGCCTACACCTGTCATGCACACCCGACGCATTCGGAGGCGCTTAAAGAAGCCGCAATGGGAGTGTTGGGGAAGCCCATACACATATGAGGCAAAGGTGCTACTCCTTTGCAAGCAGGCGAGGCGCGGCTGTCTCGCCCGTTGGTACTCTCCATCGCGAACAGGTGATGGAGCGCAGATCGATTGTCGACGCCGTATGGTGCAGTCCAGGAAAAGTCTGAACGGTCCACCTGCTGCCGGATCTACACCAAAATCAGTCTCGGCAAACGTAGACCGATGCCGATCCACTTTCATAAAACAATTGTAACGTCCGCTTTAAAAAGGTAGAGGGTAACGGTGTCATACCTGCCTCAGCGGACCAGATCGGTGCGCGCCAGCCCTGAGGAGGTAATCATACGAACCACTGCTGCTTGTTAGTGGCAATCCCATGCTTCGAATCGGCGAATGGGAGGCTCGCTTACCCTTGGGTGGACCAATCATTCCTAGCCGTGGAAGAGACACCTTGCCACAAGGCGACACTCCGGCCGCTGGCAGTCCCCCCTCTGGCGGCCGGGGTAAATTCAGTGTGGATCGGGGGCCTATGAAACTTCTCCTTATTGAAGATGATAAGGCGACCGCTGGCTACGTGTGCCAAGGATTGGCCGAGCTCGGGCACGCCTGCGATCTTGCGGACAATGGCATTGACGGTCTTACCGCCGGGCTGACCAAGGAGTATGATGCGATCATCCTCGATCGCAATCTGCCACTTCTCGACGGCCTTTCCGTCCTGCAAGCCCTTCGCGCCCAGGCGCTACGAACGCCCGTTCTGATCCTCAGTGCGCTCGGCCAGGTCGATGATCGGATCTGTGGGCTGAACGCCGGCGGAGACGACTATCTGACAAAGCCGTTCTCGTTCCACGAGTTGATCGCCCGTCTGAGCGCGATCATCCGGCGAGGAGAGGGATCGACCACCCCGCCACGCGTGCGACGCGTTGCAGACCTCGAACTCGACCTGCTCACGCGGGTCGGTCGGCGCGGCGATCGGCGTATCGAGTTTTCGAACAAGGAGTTTCAGTTGCTCGACTATTTCCTTAGGCATGTCGGGCAGGTCATCACACGGACCATGCTGATCGAAGCCGCCTGGGACTACAGCTTCGATCCCGGCACCAACCTCGTCGATGTCCATATCAGCCGCCTACGTGCTAAGCTCGAAGCGGAAGGTGAAGCGCCCTTATTGCACACGATTCGGGGCGCCGGCTATCGGCTTGATGCCTGTTAGGTCGCCGCGCACATCAGCGGCAACGATGCGTGGCGCGCTGTGGGTCACGCTCGCTGTGCTGCTGGCCACCGTTGCCGCTCTTACGCTACAATATGTCCGAACCTTCAGCGTTCTCGAAAACGAGTCGAGACATATGGTCCAGGCCGAGGTTGCCGGCTTGATGGAACGCTACCGCTCGGGCGGGCTTGAGGAGCTCGCGCGGTTCATAGCCCGGCCCCAGCCTTCGGCTGATGCGCGCGACTATATTTATCTGGTTGGAACGGCGGACGGCCGAGTGGTTGCGGGGGATCTTGATCGATGGCCGAGCGGCGCGCAGCGCCAAGGCTGGCAAATCCTCAACATTCCGTTCCGCAGTGGTCCTACGCTGCGCGTGAGGCGGGTCGAGGCAGAAGTGGTGTCGTTGGGCTCCGGCAATCGGCTGCTGGTCGGGCACCTTGCCGACGGCCGCGATCAGCTTCGCGCCCGTTATCTTGAAACGCTCGGTTGGTCGATCGCCGCGACGGCACTGATCGGACTTGGCCTCGGCTGGTGGATCAGCCGACGTGCGCTGCGGTTTGTCGAACGTGCTGCCGAGACGGGGGCGCGCTTCCTGGCCGGACGGCTGGACGAACGCCTTCCGGTCACAGGACGCGGCGATCAATATGATCACCTCGCGGAGGTGGTGAACGCCTGCTTCGAGGAAGTGGAACGAATGATCGGCAGCTTGCGTGCGGCAACGGATGGGCTGGCGCACGATCTGAAGACACCGCTCACGCGAATGAAGGTCCGGGCGGAGCTCGCGTTGCTGCGGCAGGCCTCGGCAGATGAGCAGTTCCTCGTCGCCACCACACGCGACATTGACGCACTGCTCAAGCTCATCAACGATCTCCTCGTCCTGGCGCGCGTTGACGCACTCACGGCGAACATGCTTGAGCCGCTCGACCTCGCCGATGTGGCGCGTGAAGCGATCGAACTCTACGAGCCCGTTGTCGAGGCGGCCGGCCTCCACCTGATTGCCGACCTCCGCTCGGCGGCGACTCGCGGCGCGCGGTCGTTGCTTGTGCAAGCGATCTGCAATCTGATCGACAATGCAATGAAACATGCTGGGGGTAGCGCCTCGATCAAGGTCGTAAGTGGCAGCACCAGAGCGCAAGCGGAGATAAGGGTTGCTGATCAAGGGCCCGGCATTGCCGCCGACGATCGCAGCCGCGCCACTGAGCGGCTCGTCCGGTTGGATGCAAGTCGATCCACCGAAGGCAGCGGGCTGGGGCTGTCGATCGTGGCTGCTATCGCGCGAGCCCATGGGGGTGTGCTCACGCTTGACGATAACGATCCCGGATTGATTGTGTCGATACGCCTGCCGTCGGAGCGGGGCTGACGCATCGGCCATGATCAGCGGGCAGCCGTTCCCGCCGATTTGCCGCAGGCGCTTGCCGCACCGCGCCGCGAACGTTGCTTCTTGGGCACCGGCCCCGCGACCGACTCGGCTTGATCACAGCTGATACGTACAGCGCAGCCGCGAGCCCCAGCCAACGTTGCCCAGAAGCGTCGTTAAGTTCCCCCTGACGCAGCAATTACAAATATGTTACCCGCCTCCTACTTGGTGCCTCTCCTGAGCAGATCGGGCATAGTCCCCCGCCTATGGGGCGTTCGATGTCGGCTTTGATCATCCTGCTCGTCTTGTTGCTCTCCGCCGCAGGGCGGCTGGACGCAGGCGTGGACGCTGTTCCCGCCGCGCCGCCGGCGAAGACGGACCAGGACTCGCTGTCGAGACATCGGATCGGCGACGGTACGATAGTTGAATTCAACAGCGGGACGATCGAGATCGGCTTCAAGCCCGTTGCCGGCAGCACCCGGGCAGTCCTGCGCTTCCGGTGCGCACCCGGACGCTGTGGCAGAAATTTCCGTGACCCCTTGCTCCTGGTTCCGATAACTAACGCTCCTCACCTGCGCATCAAATTTCGCGCGATCGAGGGGGAACTCGTATCGGCTACCGCGCTTTCGCGACTGCCCCACGGGAGCATGCTGTTCTTCTCGCTGTCCGGTCGGCGCCGCACCTTGCAGTTGCGATGATCGTGCAACGGATCGTCCTCCTGTGGAATCCAAGCCCCGGCAGCGAACGCCGTCGCCCAGTATGCGGGCGCGAGAGCTGACAGAGGGCGTATCCGCCCGCTGGCGGCGACGGGTCCTGGCACGCCGTGCTGTTCAGTTCAGATGGTGCCTGTTGATGACAATCGGCGTCGCTGTGCTGCTTACGCTGGGAACTCCGGCATCGCTCGGTGCCTATTCCTGCCTCCCGCGAGGCGGTGCGACGATGATCGCCGCGGGTCTCGAACTGGTCGCGTCATACATGATCGCGGGAACGGTGGTCTCCTGCTCGGTCGTGCTCACGCGAAGAGACGCCGTGCCGGCCATCCTGGCCGAGCTTATAATCGTGGGACTGGTCGGCGCGGGTACCTCGCTCTGGGCGGCCGTTCGACTGATCGAGGCCCGATGCATCTGACATAGGCCGGCGCATTGGCTGCAAGCATCCGACGCGAAGGGAACCCGGTAGATTACGGATTTGTAACTGGCGGGGCATGGGGATGCATCAATCGCCCGGTAGTGGAGTTGAGCGGTTCAAGCCGAGGGTGGGGAACATCAGTGTTCCTCCCCTTCTGCCTCCGCGACACGGGCAACAGCAGCCTTCGTGGGTGCTTGCAAGGGCCTCCTCCGGAACAAGGAAATAGAATGGGTACCAACAGCCATACAGACGCCGCCGATCACCACGACCGGGCGGCAAAGTCTCATCGCGCCGCTACCGAGCACCAGAAGCGGGGTAATCATGCAGAGGCTGCAAAGCATGCCGAAGAGGCGCACGGGCAATCGTCCACCGCGCATGCCGAGTCAACCTCCGCGCGCGGGAGCGGCAAGCGGTTCAAGTAGGCCCTGCCGCGCCGGCGGCCTCCCATCGGCGGGCGGAGCATGACTTGCCGACGAACACTGGTCGTCGCCGATCTCGCGATCACTCGCGGACGGAACGACTGCTTTGCCCGTTGATGCGGATCCCCATGGTGACATATTGGAGACTGGTTGTGAGAAAAACCCTGGTTGGCCCGTTGACGGCTGCATTCCTGACGTTGGCCGTTCAACCCACGCAAGCGCAGATGACAACCAGCTTCCGAGGGTTCCGGGCCGAAGGGCAGGTGGGTCTGGATCGCTTTCAGTCCCAGGGCGCCCACCGCAACAAGCTCGGCTATGGCGCCGCCGGTGGCTTCGACGGGGTCATCAACGACCGGTTCGTCATTGGTACCGAAGGAAGCTATTGGCGAGGGAACAAGTGGAGCGAGAGTTGTACACCCGGCACGATCGGCGGCACGATCTGCACCAAGTCGTTCGAGGAGCTGGGGGCTGCTGTGCGCGCGGGCTTGTTGGTGAGGCCGAACATACTGGCGTATGTCTCCGGAGGATACGTCAACAATGAGCAGCGCAAGCGGTTCTCGGCACCGCGCGGTCAGACATCGTTCTATGATCACTATCGTACCGACGGCTATCAGGTCGGCGGAGGTGTCGAATATTCCCTCACCGACAGGTACTACATCAACGCGGCATATAAATATTCGCAATACAGTGATCACACCGCCCGCCAGCGGGCGATGATGGGGTTCGGAGTACGACTCAATCCCTAGGCGTCAGTCGGCGGGTATCGAAGTGGCGGCTTCCTCTCTACGGGACCGCCTTGCTCCCTGCCTGATGTCGGCAAACCAGACCGCCAGGCAGATTGCGATGCCGATAGATAGCTGTCGCCGCGACCACGCCGATCGAGGGCTGTCTAAGCAGCGCTCCGGCGAACGCACCGGCGATGACCGACAACGCGAGGAGCGACCCACCAGCTCGGGGGTTCTTGACGACAGGCTCGGACATTAGGCGAGGTCCCTTCCTGATCTCCAGAGCGCCAGCATAACCCACATCGGAGCAGACTCCACACCTTAGCGCGGACTCCTCGCTTGTCCCGCCGGAAGGAGGGGAGCCGCATCGCAACGGCTTCGCTCTCGCGTCGGAATTTGGATGGCGAAATCGAGACAGTCGGCAGCAGTGAGTGCACGAGGAGCAGACTTGGATCTTTACGAAAGATGTGCGGAGGGGTCGGAAGGCGGGGCCACGAGCGGCCATGTCGACCAGCAGGCGCTTGTCGCCGCGCATGATGAAAGCCTCGGTGCGATGCCGAGACGGGCAGCGCCTGTGGTCTTGGCTCGCGTCGGGCATATCGCGGCCTCAAGCGACTCTCAACCAGCGCTCTCGGCAGCGGAGCGGAGATTTGGGCACCAACTGGTCGAATGCGGACCCGGCTTGCGTACCTATGGTCGATCCCTGTCGGGTGGTCAGGACCTGGCCGAGGACCTTGTCCAGGAAACGATGCTGAGGGCCTGGAACGCACGTACATCTTTTGAGCCGGGCAGCAATCTGCAAGCCTGGACGCGCGCGATCCTGCGCAACGTCTTTCTGAGCGGCCGGCGGCGCAGCCGGTTCGTGGGCGAATGGGACGATCGGATCGCCGATCGCAAACTCGTCTCGGCAGCAACGCAGCTGGAGCAGATTGAGCTGACCGATGTAGCGCGCGCGCTGGACCGACTGCCAGAAGAACAGCGGGAGGCGGTCTTGCTGTCCGGCGTAGAGGGGCTGTCGATAGAAGAAATCGCGGTTGCCACCGGCGTCGCGACCGGCACCGTGAAGAGCAGGATCGGGCGAGGGCGTGCGGCGTTAAAGAGTCTGCTGGCTCACGAAAGTGCGCTTGGAACCCGGATAGCTGCTGCGACGGCTGGTGCGTCACCGTCGTGGGCCAGGTGCGAGGCCATCGCATCGCAGCGATCTGCCGCAGCCCAAGTCACGAGGCGATGAAATCTGCACGCCCGACGCGCTTTAGGCATGACTCTGATCGGCTGACGGGTTTGCGCGGGAACTGCGCGAGGAGCCGCGACGCGTCATCCGCGCTGTGCCGTGCCCCGCCTGACGCCGGCGGCGATCCCAGCCTAAGCGCGATCAGCGCCCGCGCGCGAAGCGTCCGATGAGCTTCGGCAGAATCCGGGGGGCGGTGAGGAGACCGAGAAAGCCGATCGCCCAGACGACGATGATAAGCGGCTTCAGGACTGCTTTCAGGAAGATCGCTGCCTGGCCAATAAAGCCGCCGGCGTTGATGCTCTGCGCCACGCTGGCTGCCTCCTTACCCGCTCCTGTCGCGAGACCCTTGCCGCTATCCAGCACGAGACCGGCATTGGCCGCCACCCACCCGAGGACCGGATCAACAAGCGCGTAGGCGATCCAGGCGAGCAGTGACCAGACCACCAACCCGGCGAGCACGAGTAACGACGAGATCGACCTCGAAATTCTCTCTTCGGGGTACTGGCCTGGTGGCCTGCCCGTTCGTCCCTCGTAGGGGAAGCGGTGCTCGCCAGGATCAACCCTTTGCGGGCGACCATAGCGCCTGTGTCCGCCCATGTCTGTCTCTCCGTTATTGATGGCTAACATCCCTCACCTCAGGTCGGCTCTGATCTGAGGCCGAATGGCTCATGAAGGAATTCTCGGGATTTGCTCGGACCGTGACGAGGTTGAAGGGCCGGCAAAGAACCAAAACGAAGGCCAAGTTCAGTTGTGAACTGTCTGCGCAGGATCCACGCTGAGAGTATCAGAAGCCGGGCGGCATCCCACGCCGAGCCCATTCGGTGTAATTGAACGAAGCGATCATCGGCCGTTTGAAGCAGGTCGAGCGTAGCAACTTCGTCACAGATGAGCTGATCCGAGTATCTGACATTCGACTTGTGAGGGCAGTTGCGCCACGGCGTGATCTGCTTGAAGAAGTCGTCGAGCGGAACCGCCAGCATGGCGCCTCCGAGAGGAGCCAGCCGTTCGTGAATTTCGGGAAGTGTGGCCAATCTCTCGGCGCGACGCATCTTCCACCGTCGCAGAGTGTCGAGAACGAGCTTCTCGGCTGCACCGAGTTTGTCCAGGCCGCGGCGGCCGCACACGGATATCTGAATCACGGCCCGCCTTTCAAATTGTCCGTCGACGCTCAAAAAAACCGACGCTCCCTTGTGAGAGGCCTGCCTTCCTGGCGCCAAGGTGAAGCCTGGCGACGATCCATCTCCGGTTTGAGAAGGATCGTTGTCATCCCAGCCTCGAGAGTATGACCGAGAAGCCTGAAGCCAACGTGCAGCGGCGATTACATCCTTGTCATGCAGGGCGCTGGAACTTGGTCCGAGGCGCGCGGAGTGCAATGGACGCGAAGCGCGCCACATGCATACGGGCGGCAAGGCGCCTGTGCTGCAACTCGCCGTCTTAGCTAGGTGTTTTAGTCAGATGATCAATCCGTTCTTCATGTTCGCGACCGATATCGAGAACAGCATTCCGACGATCACAACGGCAGGGTGCGCGTCGATGGGGATGGAGAAGTGCGGATTCTACATAAACTGGCACAAGGATTTCAGCCTCCTTGAGGAAATCGGTATCCGCTTTCTCTGCTACAGGCCGCCACTGCACCGGACGCTCCTGGCGGCAGAACGGTTCGACTGGGAGTTTGCTGATCTGACGATGAACCGGTTGAAGCAGCTCGATATTGTGCCGATCGTCGACCTCTGTCATTTCGGCGTGCCCGACTGGATCGGCAATTTTCAAAACCCGGACTTTCCCCGCCTCTTCGAGCGATACGCCAGAGCATTTGCGCAGCGCTACCCCCGGGGTTCAGCTCTACACCCCCGTCAACGAGATGTTCGTCTGCGCCACCTTTTCCGGTCTGTACGGCTGGTGGAACGAGCAGCGAACGACCGATCGCACATTTTGTCACCGCGCTCAAGCACCTCGTCAAGGCGAATATCTTGGCGACGGGAGCGATATTGGATCTTCGGCCCGACGCGATCTTCATTCAATCTGAAAGCTCCGAATATTTCCACGCCGACAGCGCTGAGGCAATCGGTCCTGCAGAGGTCATGAACGCACGGCGCTTCCTTAGCCTCGACCTCAACTATGGCCGGCGCGTCGACTCCGAGATGCACAATTATCTGCTCGCCAACGGAATTACCCCGGAGGAGTATGCCTTCTTCCTGCGCAACAGCCCACGACATCACTGCATCATGGGCAACGACCATTACGTCACCAACGAGCATCGCGTCGCGGCTGACGGGCGCACCTGGGCAGCGGGCGATGTGTTTGGCTATGACGAGATCACTCGCCAATATCATGACCGCTATCGGCTGCCGGTGATGCACACCGAGACGAACCTCAGCCAAGGACCGAACGGCGATGAAGCCGTGCAATGGCTCTGGAAGCAGTGGGCGAACGTGCTGCGGGTGCGCAATTCAGGCGTGCCGACGGTCGGGTTCACCTGGTATTCGCTTACCGATTAGGTGGACTGGGACACTGCGCTGCGCGAGGACAATGGCCGTGTTAATCCGCTCGGCCTCTACGATCTCGACCGCAACATCCGGCCGGTCGGGCGAGCCTACAAGAAGCTGATCGAGGACTGGCAAAACGTCCTGCCGACGCAGAGCATCTGCCTTACCGTGCCTCTCGTGCTGCCGAGCGAGTTTGAGGAGCCGTTCGTAAAGCGCCGCATGGAGTGGATGCGCCAATATCATGAGCGACGCCCCCAGTCGGACGCGGAGGAGGCGGTACAGGTTTGAGCAAGGGCAACGATGATGTGGCCCGCCTCGTCCCGCAGGTACGTGGTTGGCGCTGGTCGGATCCTTGCCGAGCGCCCTTCAGCGCCGGACGTCTGCTGAAGCAAGGCAGCGATAGGCCGCGGCGCAGGGTTCGTGCAGCCCGCCGGACGGCAAATTATCGATACCGCGATTCGACGCTGCTGCTATGACCTCGACCATGATTCGAATACAATCCAAGAGCCTGATGCTCGTCCTCTCTGCCGTCGCCCTGACAAGCCTCGGCATCGGCGCGGCGGCATGGAAGCTTACCGTCGGAAGACAAGCCGAAGCGATCGACGCGCCTTTGGCCGGCGCTAAGATCGGTGGCCCGTTCCGGCTGATCGATCAGGATGGAAAGGTGCTCAGCAGCGAAAATCTCAAGGGGCGATATCGGCTGATGTATTTCGGCTACACCTACTGTCCGGACATCTGTCCCACCGACGTTCAGAAGATGAGCCAGGGCCTGCGTGCATTTGAAGCGCGCGATCCAAAGCTGGCGGCCACGGTGCAGCCGATCATGGTCACCATCGACCCCGAGCGCGATACCCCCGCGGTGATGAAGCAGTTCGTCCGTGCCTTTCACCCGCGGCTGATCGGGTTGACCGGCAGCCCGGCGCAGATGAAGCCCGTGCTTGCCTCCTTCGCCATCTATGCGCGCCGCGCCGGGCCTCCGGCTGCTACCAATTACCTGATGGATCACAGCGCGACCATGTATCTGATGGGTCCCGATGGGGCGCCGATTACCTTCTTCGCGCGCGACGCCACCCCCGACCAGATCGCCGCAGACCTGGTGAAGTACGTGCCGTAAAGGCACGCTGAGGCGTTTGCGCACCTGCTCAGGGCCGCGGAATCCGATAAGACGCAGCGAAGGCTACGGTTCGAAGCAGTGGGTGGCTGGCAGCTCGGCGGGGGGGGGGCGCTCCCGCATGGCCGAAAGGGTGGTCGCCCTCGCGAGTCTGGGCGGCATGCATCATGTCGGGATGGCTCTTCGCCGTCCGCTCTTCGCCGCTGCGCTGCCCCCTCAGGACGCGCCACAAGACCTGTGCTCTCATACCCCGTTCAAGGGCGGTTTTCACCTAAACGACCGCTCCAAGGCATCATGCACGAACGCATTACCTTGCTCCAGCCAGCCGGGGACCGGGAGACCCTTCGATCGGAGGAACTCCGGGTTGAAGAGCCTCGACTGATAGCGGGTTGCATTGTCGCAGAGCATGGTCACGATCGTGCGGCCGGGGCCGAGCTGCTCTGCCAGGCGAACCGCGCCCGCGACGTTCACGCCTGACGAGGGGCCGACGCAAAGACCCTCATGCTCGAGAAGATCGAAGACCATGGGGATCGATTCATCGTCGGGTATGCGGAAGCAGAAATCAGGGGTGAAGCCTTCGAGGTTCGAGGTGATCCGCCCCTGGCCGATGCCTTCGGTGATCGAAGTCCCGTCGGCCCGGAGCTCGCCGCTGGTATAGTAGCTGAAGAGGGCAGCGCCCGGCGGATCGGCAAGCGCGACCGCCATGCTCCGGTTCCGCTCCCTGAGAGCGATGCTGGCACCCGCCAGGGTGCCGCGAGTACCGACTGCGCTTACGAAACCGTCCACTTTTCCGCCGGTCTGCTCCCAGATCTCCGGACCCGTGGTTTCTATATGGGCCTGCCGGTTGGCGACATTGTCGAACTGGTTTGCCCAGACGGCGCCATTGGGTTCGCGCTCGGCCAGCTCCAGCGCGAGACGCCCGGACAGCTTCACATAATTATTCTCGTTGGCGTAAGGGACGGCCGGTACTTCGACGAGCTCGGCGCCCGCCAGCCGAAGCATGTCCTTTTTCTCGCGGGTCTGCGTCTCCGGGATCACGATCACGGTGCGGTAGCCGAGCGCGTTTGCAACGAGGGTTATAGGCCTATTCCGGCATTGCCCGCGGTGCCCTCCACGATGACGCCACCCGGCCGGAGCTTTCCGCTCCGCTCGGCGTCCCGGATGATGAAAAGGGCGGCCCTGTCCTTCACCGACTGGCCCGGGTTCATGAACTCGGCCTTGCCGAGGATCTCGCAGCCGGTCTGCTCCGAGGCCCGCCGGAGCCTGATCAGCGGCGTGTTGCCGATCGCGTCGATGACGTCGCGGTGTATGGTCAAAGCGTGATCCTCTCTCGGCCATTGCCGCGTTTTCTAAGAGCGGTTCGCGCTAGCCTTGAACCGAAGGTCCGGGGGGCTCCATAGCCTCGGCATTCTCTATCACGGGACAGTCGCCGCACAGGCGGTTGGCCGGCACCGCGATATCGATCCGCTTCGGATAGGGCAGGTCGAGGGCGGCCATGATGTCGATAAACTCTTCGAGCGTCTTGCCGCCACCCAGCCGCGGGTTCCGCTCGCGCTCCTGAGCCACGGTCGTGACATGGCGGTGCTGGTAGTCGTGCGCCGGGTAGACGAGCGTGTCGCAGGGGAGCGCGAATATCTTTTCGTGGATCGACCGGTAGAGCGCGCCCGCATCACCATTTTGGAAGTCCGTGCGGCCGCAGCCGTCGATCAGGAGGGCATCACCGGTGAACACGCGGCGCGAGACGCATAGATCGATAAGGTAGCTGTGGTGCGCGTCGGTGTGGCCTGGCGTGAAGAGCGGCTGGAAGGTGAGGCTGCCGACGCTGAGCGGGTTGGCCTCACTGACACTAACGTCCGCGCACGGAAGGCCGTCCATTTCTGGGTAGGCGACCTTTGAGCCGATCAGGCTGCGTAGCCGGCACGCGGACGTGACATGGTCCGCATGAATGTGAGTTTCCAGCGAATACTCAAGCGTCAGCCCAAGCTCCTGCAGGACGGCGAGATCGCGATCGACGGTTTCGAGAACCGGGTCGAGCAGCACGGCTTTTCCTGTGTCGCGGCAGCCGATCAGGTAAGTGTAGGTCGAGGATTCCGGCTCGAAGAGCTGCCGAAAGATCATCGCTCTGTCCGTTGGCCGGACTCTGCTTCTCGCCCTTCGGGCAACCCGGCAGCAGCTTCTCCGCGGGGTCCATCCGGCTCGGCCGCTGCTGACGCACGGAGGACTTCGACGCGCTCAAGATAGGCTTCCGCGAGCTTGTAGTGCGCTGCCGTAACCTCGGGGGCCACAGACCGTTGCGCCATCTCGAGCTCCTTCTCGGCGCGGCGTTGAAGGTAATCGAGATCATCATCATGAGACATGTCCACCTCCCTCGAGATTGATCGGCACACCGAGCCAGCTACTCGACAGCATAAACCTTCGTGCCCCCGGCACCGAAGCTCAGCACTTTGAACGGCGCGGTCTTCGGCCCGGACATACCAGGGGACCCCGACGGCATGCCGGGCAGAGCGATCCCGCGGATGGCGGGCTTCTCCCTCAGCATCCGCTGCACCGCTGCTATCGGCACATGCCCCTCCACGGCATAGCCGCCCACCATGGTGGTGTGGCAGCCTTGAAGCGCCTCGGGCACTCCAGCCCGCGCTTTGAACGCAGCGAGATCCTCGGTCGGGACAACTCTAACGTTCAGCCCTGCACTGCGCAGCGCCGCGGCGTGGCCGTCGCAGCACTCGCAGCCGGGATTCTTGTACATCACGGCATTCGCCCGACTGGCCGCCCCTGCCGTTGCCGGCGAGGTGAAGGCAGCGCCGAGCAGGACCAGCGCGGTTAGTTGCTTCAACATCGATAAAGCTCCTTGTCTGAAAAAGTGTAACTCAATCCAATGCCACCGCCACGGCGGGGCTGGCGGACCTGAACTGTGGCCAGGCCTGGCGAAGCACCCGGATCGCGGAGCGGAAGAACAACACCGCGATAACAGCGCCCACGAGGATGTCGGGCCAGGCCGCCCCGGTTGCGTAGACGCCGCCGGCGGCGAGAAGGACTCCGGTATTGGCGATGACGTCGTTGCGCGAACACTCGAACGTGCTGGACAGGTTCACGTCGCGGTGACGGAAGCGGTAGAGCAGCGCGAGGCAAGTGAGGTTGGCAACGAGCGCGATCAGTCCCAACAGAACCATCGTCCCAGCGGCGGGGGTCACGCCGTTGACCAGCTTAGACGCCGCTTCGATCATGACCCATATCCCGAAGGCAGCAATAATCCCGCCCTTCGCGACCGCAGCGCCAGCACGCCAACGCAGGCTGCGTTGAAGGGCGTAGAGGCTCAATATGTAGACCAGCGCATCTCCCAGCATGTCGACCGAGTCGGCCATAAGCGCGGTGGAGTTCGACAGCAGGCCGGCCGTGAACTCAGCAACAAACATCACCAGATTGATCGCAAGCACCACCTGGAGCACGCGTTTCACGCCCAAATGAGCGCTCAGGGCGGCGATCTCCTGCTCCTTGGCCGAGCAGCAGTCGTCACCCGTCACGTGCGCACCTCCGTCAGGGCCGGGGTGAGGCTCGTGAGACACGGTATCGTTGCTCGGGTCGGAAGAGCTGCCTGAGCAGCAGGCGTCGCCGTCGCGCGGCACCGCACCGCGTGCCGTCGTCGGCGCGAGAGGCACCGTGGAGCGCTCTGACGAGATAATCAGCGCCTTATCGCTTTTCTCGCGACCCGGGCCGCCAGCATCGCCGCAGCACTCCTTCATAGCCAGCTCTCCGCATTGACAAACACAGGCTCGTCCCTATCTATAGGGTCTCTAGCTGCTATAGGTTCAAGGGCATGGGTAAAATCTTCTCGATCGGTGCGTTGGCCACTCGGACCGGATGCAAGGTGGTGACCATCCGCTATTATGAGCAGATCGGGATGCTGCCCGAGCCTGGCCGCAGCGTGGGTGGACACCGAGTCTATGACCGCCATCATCTCGAGCGTCTCAGGTTCATCCGGAAGGCGCGCGAGCTCGGCTTTCCGCTCGAGACCGTGCGAGGGCTTCTTGCCCTTTCAGAGCGATCGAACGACGCGCCCTGTGCCGAGGTAGACACGATGGCCGCGACACGTCTCCGCGAGGTCCGAGCCAAGATCGCCGACCTCAGGGCGCTCGAAGCCACGCTCGAGCGCCTCCTCAAGCAATGCGGGCACACCACCCTCGATGTATGCCGCATCCTCGACGCATTTCGAGGCGAGCCCGTGGACGCGAGGATTGATTAGGCAGTGGCTCGGCGACGCGGCGACCGCCTGCACTAATTCTGGGGCTGCGGGGTGACACGCAAATAGGGCTTCGGGGTCCGCCAGCCGTTCGGGAATTTCTCGTGGGCCTCATCATCGCTGAGCGAGGGGACGATGATGACGTGCTCTCTCTGCCGCCAAATCACGGCGTCGCGACGCTGTGTTTGGCGGTATGCTGAAGGGAGTCGATGACGCGGAGATTTCTTCGAAGTTGCGTCCCGTGCTCGCCGGATAGGTGATGCTGAGCTTGTCCGGCTATCGGGGCTTCAGCGCATTAGCTCATTTGACGCCACCCCAGCGGTGGCGGTCACTGACCTGAAATATTCAAATGTACCAGTTCCCTTGACGGTGAGGGTCACACGATTGCGAGAGAAGTTCCGGAAGAGGACGCCGTATAGTGCGCCATGGTCCGCGCTGAAGCGATCTTTCCCTGTGTTCGACAGCCCGGAAGCCAGCACGGTGAATCTGCGGTGTCCTGTTTCCAACTGATGATTAAATGCAACCTCCGGACCGTTGGTGGCCCACGAGAGATTCAGCCCATCGCCTGCGTCTAGATAGGCGTTGACTGCTTGCGATCCCCCGGGTGGAATCACTAAGGATAAAACCACTGTGCGCTGCGAATGTTCAGCGGGCATTGTATGTAAGCTTCTCAATACAAGCAGAGCTACAGCTACACTAATTGTGATAATGACGAGTCCAATCGTTGTCGCAATTAGCTTAGCAATTTGCCCATCTTTAGCAATCGGCATCCAATATGCTCCGCTTGTAGCGTAAGTCATCTTGTAGTAGGGCCTTAATTTCTCCATGATGTATTTGCCAAACATCTGTCCATTTCACTTTCAGCGTCTTTAAGGACTTTAAGCCCTTGATCGCGCCGACGGCGGGCAGCCCGAGCAAAAGGGCGCGCCAGTTGGGTGGACTGCCGCAGTCGAGATCGAACCGCGCGGCCCTTGGGAACAAGCATTTGAGACTACGATACTGGCCAATTGGCGATGAGGAAATCTGGTCGCATGGCAGATCTGGCTCACCCAGGTTTGAGCGACACTTAATGCTTTCTAACTGCTGCCGGTTGGTAAGAGAACGCGATCGGGACGGCCAACGCCATCGAGCGGTGTCTGCGCATCAAGCTCCATCAGAGGCTTGATGTGACCATCGCGAATATCATAGACCCAGCCGTGCAGCCAAAGCGGTTGTCCGATCCGCCATGCCTCGTCGACAGCGCTCGTCCGGGCAAGAGTGAGCAGCTGATCTCGGACGTTCATTTCGACAAGGCGATTAACCTTGCCTTCATCACTTTCGTTCGCCGCCAACTCATCGTGATGATCGCGCACTACGTTTCGCGCATGATCGAGCCAACGGTTCAGGGGACCCGAGACCCCACCTCCGAGCGCCGCCTTAATGCCCCCGCAACCGTAGTGACCGCATACGATGATGTGAGGAACCTTGAGGACCTCGACAGCAAACTGCAAAGCCGCCATGAGGTTGAGATCGTCGGGATTGACGAGGTTGGCGACGTTCCGATGAATGAACATCCCGCCGGGTGGGGTCATGGTCATCTGCTCGGGGCTGACCCGGCTGTCGGAACACCCTATCCACAGAAACTTCGGATTTTGCCCCTCCGCTTGCCGCGTGAAGAAGTCCGCTCGTTCCTCAACGAGTTCTTCCGCCCAGGCTCTGTTGGCGAGCAGAAGTTGTTTATACTCTCTCATGCGAACTTCACTCCTACGATGGGCGCATCGATCAACGGCGCGGTCCGTTCGGCAAGATCGCCACGAACGGCGACGGTGATCGACCGAAATTGGGAAGCCTTGATGAAGGCGTTGATGATCTCGACATTGTCGAGATCGACATAGTTTGTGGCGGATAGGTCTATCAGCAGCCTGCTATTGCTCGGAACGCGGTTTAGCTGCTTTTGGAGTTCATACTTATGAATGAAATACAAGTTGCGTCGCGCACGAACCAGGCAGTCGTCACCTTCCGAGGCGAAAGTAACCGCGGTGCGAAAGTTTCTGGCTATTACGAACACAAAGCCGACCGCCAAGCCAACCAGAATTCCTTCCAGAAGGTTGCTGAATACGATCGCAATGACCGTGATTAAGAACGGGATGAACTGTGTCCAGCCTTGGCGGTAGCGCGCGATGAACAGCTTGGGCGTGCAGAGCTTATAGCCAGTCGCGATCAGAACGGCTGCGAGCGCAGCCAGAGGGATGAGGTTGAGCAAGGATGGAATGAGCGCGACCCACAGCAACAGCCATAATCCGTGCAACATCGCCGATGTTTTGCTCTGCGCCCCTCCGTCGACGTTGGCCGAGGAGCGCACGATCACCGAGGTGACCGGCAGACCTCCAAGCAGCCCGGAGACGATATTGCCGCCGCCTTGTGCCATAAGTTCCCAGTTCTTGTCCGTGGTGCGACGGCGAGGATCGATGTCGTCGATCGCCTTCATACTCAGCATCGACTCAAGGCTTGCGACAATCGCGATAGTAGCCGCAGCTGCCCAAACAGCGCCGCTCAATATCCCCGAGAAATCTGGAAGGGCGAATAGTCCGGCAAAGTCGCCCACGTTGCTCGCGACGGGGACCTGAACCAGGTGCTCTTTGCCGATCTGCCAGGATGGTAGCAAGACTCCGAACAGCGCATTGCCAATGATACCAATTAGGACCACGACCAGCGGGCCGGGTAGGAACCGCAGCGGTCCATTTTGCGGCTTTGCAGCGTTCCACCAGAACAGAAACGCTAAGCCAACTACACTAATCGCCAGTGCGCCTGGCTCGAACTTTCTCCTTAATACGAGCAAGAGATTCGATAGCGTATTTCCGCTCGCCGACGAAAACTGGAAGCTACCCTCGGCTTCGACTTCGTACCCGATCGCGAATGGAATTTGTTTCAGAATAAGGATCAGGCCGATGGCGGCGAGCATACCGGTTATGACGGAGGAAGGAATAAACTCGCTGAGAACTCCAGCGCGGGTGAACGAAAAGATGAGTTGGAGCAGGCCTGCGAGCACGACGACGCTCAGAAAAATCGGGTAGCTTGATAACGAGTTGATTGTGTCGAGCACGATCACCGTAAGGCCTGCAGCGGGCCCGCTCACCGACAACGGCGACTTAGACAAACCACCAACGACTAACCCTCCGACAATGCCGGCGATCAAGCCTGAGAATAAAGGTGCTCCAGACGCGAGGGCAACGCCAAGGCATAATGGCAGCGCAACCAGCGCGACCACGATCGATGCAGGCACATCGGCCCGCCAGGTTGCGAGAGACGGTAGTGAAAAGGGCACAAAGGTGCTCCCATGAAGAAGTTGGATGGGGAAGAGGGCGCGCGGGGCGACACAGCGATGCCCGCCACTCTCAATGAGGTGAGACCGTGCCGCTAAGTAAAGCGTGGACCGTCCTGCAGACGGGTTAAAGGACCTCACCGCGAAACAACTGGCTTTTCAGATCATCCGAAGATCGCGCAGCCGTAACTGGGCGCTCGGACGCTGCACCTGTCACGTCCCGGTGCGGGCTCGTCGCTATGCGTTAGGAGGCCGCAACCCAGGAGCGATAATTACCCCTGCTCTCAACCATCGATTCCGGGAAATCGACGGATCTCGATCAATTGCGATCTGAAACGGGATTGCCTCATGTCGCGCGTTTACACGATCGCTATGGCACTCGCCGTGATGATGCGCAAAGCCCACCTGATCGCCAGGCAACGACCCGCCGCCGACCGGGATTGAATCACTGCCCCCGGTCAACACTGTAGATTGTTCCGCCGCAATGATGAGCGATTTCGAGCGCTCTTCCCCTGCGTGTGCGAACGAACTCAGCCCCAGCAACGAGGCGAGCAGAGCACCGAGAATGAGGGAAAAAATGCGAGTCATTTGTCGTGCGCTATAGCGACATCGTAGACATTCGAATACCGGTTTTGACTCGTATGTTCAGAAAAGTTTCCATGCACTCCGATCTGGCTGTATTCCTACCGTCGCCGTTGCCTTTGGGGGCGGTTCACCGACTTATCACCAATCAGCAGCATGCCCAAAATCCGCATTTTGCGCTGGATCTGGGCGACGTGCGCGCGCATTGTCGTGGACGAGATCGCAAGCATCCGCAATGCTCGCGCGGCGGCCAAAAAAGACGAGGCCTATTGTCATAACCACCAATCCAAACTCGCCGCGTCAGTCTTGGCACAGAACGTCCAGACGCAACCAATGCATGCCTGCCCCTGCTGTGCTAAACTTGAACGCCCAGGCCGTGCCCGTGCCCGTGCCCGAATCGTCCCTCGCCCGTTCGCCTCGAATGCAGGCGAGCATTGGACAATGGTTTCGTTCGGCAAAGCTGCCGCAGACTCGAAGCCAAACATAGGAGAAGCGGCTTGGGGCTTTGGATCCAGCAGCTGATTGATCAGCTCGGTTATCTGGGAATCGCGGCGCTCATGTTCGCCGAAACGGTGTTCCCACCGCTTCCCTCCGAATTAATCATGCCGCTCGCCGGACTGCGCGCCTCGCGCGGGGCGCTGTCGCTTCCTGGCGTGATCGCTGCCGGGGCGGGCGGCGCAATGGCCGGCAACCTGGCATGGTTTCTCGCTGCCCGCGCGATCGGCGTAGGTCGGCTGCATGGTCTGGTCGACCGGCATGGGCGCTGGCTGACGCTCGGCTGGGAGGAAGTGGAACGCGCCCAAGGTTGGTTTCGCCGCCACGGCGGGACATTCGTGTGCCTCGGACGAATGGTGCCCACCGTCCGCTCGGTGGTATCGATCCCGGCTGGCCTATTGCGGATGCCGCTCGCGCGCTTCCTGTTATGGTCGTCGCTCGGAACTACGGCGTGGACGACCGCGCTTTCGTACGCCGGCTTTCTGCTCGGCCAGCGCTACACCGCGGTTGACCGCTACCTCGCGCCGATTTCCACCGCCGTCATCGTGATCCTTGCACTCTGGTACGCTTGGCGAGTGACCACGTGGAAGCGCAGGGCGTGAACGAAAGCATCGACGCGGGCGCGATGGCACGCCGCGCCTTCTGGCGAACCGAGATAGCGACGCGCGCGTCCGTGATCGTCGATGCGGACGCCTACTTCACCGCGGCTCGATCCGCGATGCTCAAGGCGGAAAAGCGCATCATCCTGGTCGGTTGGGACTTCGATGCCCGCATTCGCTTCGGCAATTTGGAAGAAGAAGGGCCGCCGACCGTGGGCGCGTTTATCAGTTGGCTGGTGAAGCGTCGGCCCGGGCTTCAGGTCCATATCCTTCGCTGGGATGTGGGCGCACTGAAGACGCTGTTGCATGGCCGCACATTGCTGACGATCCTGCGCTGGATCCGCGATCCGCAAATCCATCTGAAACTTGATGGTCATCACCCGGTCGCGGCATCTCACCACCAGAAAATCATCGTGATCGACGATTGCGTCGCCTTCTGCGGCGGTATCGACATGACCCGCGACCGCTGGGACACGCGAGCGCACGATGACCAAGAACCTCGGCGGGTGGAACCGGATGGCAAGCCCTACGGCCCCTGGCACGATGCTGCAATGGCGCTGGAGGGTCCGGCAGCGCGCGCCTTGGGCGATGCCTGCCGCGACCGCTGGCGCGCCGCCGGCGGGCAGCCCCTCGAGCCCGTCGAGGGTAGCGGCAATTGCTGGCCCGAAGGGCTACGCGCCGACTTCGCCCATCTGCCTGTAGGCATCTCACGGACGTTGCCGAAAATGGACGATCAGGAGCCGGTGCATGAGATCGAAGCGCTGTATGTGGCGTTGATCGCGCGTGCTCGCCGGCTGATTTACGCCGAGAGCCAGTATTTCGCGTCGCGGCGCGTCGCCGAAGCGATCGCACGCCGGCTCGAGGAGCCCGAAGGGCCGGAAATCGTTATCGTCAATCCGACCACTGCGAACGGCTGGCTGGAGCCGATCGCAATGGACACTGCCCGCGCCCGGCTCGTCGCGGTTCTGCGCGAACGCGACATTTACGGTCGCTTCCGGCTCTATCATCCGTGCACTACTGCGGGAGAAGCGATCTACGTCCACGCCAAGGTAACGATCATCGACGACCAGATCATCAGGGTGGGCTCTTCCAATTTCAACAATCGCTCACTGCGCCTCGACACCGAATGCGACGTCACGATCGACGCCGCCGCATCTGATTGCTCGGCCGACGTGGCGCTGGCGATCGCCGCCATCCGTGACGGGCTCGTCGCCGAGCACCTTGGCATAAGCCGCGCCGTTGTAAGCGCGAAGCTCGCGCAAACCGAGTCGCTGATTGAGACCATCACCGCACTTCAAACCCCGGGACGGTCTCTGCGAAACTATGACTTGCCCGATCTCTCCTCGCTGGGAGAGTGGCTAGCCGACACCAAATTGCTTGATCCGGAAGGACCCGATGAGATGTTCGAGCCGATTTCCCAGCGCAGGAGCCTAATGTTCCATCTTCGTCACCGACATGGAAGCCTTTTGCGGCGACCGGCCTCCAAACTCGCTTCCAATCTGCGACGGTCTAAACCTTTGTAGCGCAGTTCAGATAAAAGTGATTGGAACTTTCCCGTATGCCGAACGGGTGCACGATAAGTGTAAACGGGGCGGCTGACGTGGGCGGATTAGACCATCTTGAACATGACGGTATGAGCCGCCGAACGCGCGCTCGCCGCAGAGCGACGGAAGCCTAACAAGTTACGACCGGTCGTGCGGGGCCGGTGGAGCTCCTTCACTATTGCCGATCGGCTCTATTACCGCTGTTCGAAGAGCGATGGCCGCCGCGCCGATCATGTTCTGGGTAAGAACGAGCAATCGGATTGGGTGAGGGCTGCGACATCCTGTACGCGGGGGGTGGTGGCTTGTACGCAGGAGACGGGGGCGAAGCAGCGGGGTAGCCGCCATAGCTTCCCCCCTCATAGGCGTGGCCTCCATCCCAGCTGACCCCGCCGTGCCCGCCGCTCCAGTTGACGCCGGCGCCATGGGTCCTGCGCTGTGCGCCCGCGGGGGAGATTACCAGACCTATGGCGACAACCGCGCTCAGCCCCAGGCAGATCGTTCTGATCACGGTGGTTCTCCTTCTGCGCATGCTCAAAGGCCGAACGATCGGCATCGATCGCTCTTCTGATCCGGTCAATGTCGGAACAATCCTCCCAGGAATCCACCGCGCCGATAGCCACCATGATCGCCACCGCCGTGGTGGCCCCCATGATGCCCGCCACGATGCTCGTCGCCATAACCGCCACTCCACGGACCCTGCTGGGCGTAGCCGGGAGCGGGGGGCGGACTTGCGGGATAGGGCTGAGGAGGGGCGACCGCCGCCTCATAGGCCGCGTTGCGCTCGATGATCTTGTCGAGCTCCCCGCGGTCGAGCCAGATGCCCCGGCATTGCGGGCAGTAGTCGATCTCGATGCCCTGCCGGTGCGCCAGCACGAGGTCCACCCTGCACACCGGGCAGAGCAGGCCCTGCGCGCGCTGCGGCGTCGGGATTGATGTGGGCACTAATTCAGCCATGATCGTTTCCTCGTGCGAAGGCCACCCCATCCAACGCGGGATGACCTTTTGGTTGTCGCGCTCTCAATAGCCATAGTAGCCGTAGCCGTCTTGGCGCTCCCTGCGTTCATGCCGCCGCTCTTCGCGCCGTTCGTGGCGCGAAGCCCGGGCATTGTAGCCGCGGTCGTTATAGCCATAACCCGGGCCACGAGAATAATACCCTCCGCGTTGCGCATACCCCGAGCCATTGTACCCGCGAGCGTGGACGTCGCCCCGATAATACTGCTGGCCGTAATAGGCCTGCCCACCATATCCGCCATGGGACTGGGCCATGGCAGGCGCGCCGAACGCGAACGCAGCGACCGCGGCGATCAGAAATCGTTTCATGATCATTCTCCTCAATCGGAAGTGGCCGATCGCCACACCTTGAGAAACGCTATGCGCTTAACGCGATGAACGTTGCGGGAACGGGCCTGGCAGGCACTGTTCATTTCTCAAAGCCTAAGTCCGGCTTTGACCAAAGTTCTTATCGGCTTGCATCTAACCCTCTTCAAACGTGACAGATGACCGAGTCATAACTTGACTGCCACCCTGACGGTCAAGGGGTTAACCATCAGTATCGATTTAAAGAGATTCACGACGCCCATTGTCGATCGCTTGCTACGGTTTAAGCGGAAAACATTTTTGACAGATTGTGTCGTAGAAGTACAAAAGGAGCTGGAAGCCCAACCGGATCAAATTCTTCTCGTCCGCCGCTGGATTGTGTCTGGCCCCGGAACTAAGTTGAAGAGTATTAGGTTTGAGAAATTAAAGGAGAAACTTTCAATGGCAAGCGCTCCGCCCGACCCCCATCCCGACTCGCCTCCTACCGGTCCGGACGAAATACCGGAGCAGCTTCCCCCCGCCGGGGATGATGGCCGGGAAAGCGTTGAGGATATTCCGGCTTCTGGAACGCGGTAGCGTTTGGGCGGCATGTCAGCTTTAAGCGGCAACCTGACCTGGCCGTCCACCGCTTGCATCGATGCCGCGCAAGAGCGTTTGGCGAGTTCATGCGCTCACGGCCTATTTAGGGGGTGAGGGAGTGTAAGATATCAGATGACGACCATTCCCGTCTGCCACCTGCCGATCCTTTTGCGCCCAGATCCAGCGCGGACAGTCAGTCGTCCGTTCCTGCCCTCCGATCCGGCGCGTTATACCTTGGCTGGCCCGCCGCGCGGTGCGCGCATCATTGCGCGCGTGCTCTCGCTAGACGCCGCGAAGCTTGATCGAGACCTCGCGCGGGTCCGCCTCTCGCTCGATGCACGCTACCCGGACGTCGAGGCGACATTGCTCCGCCGTTTCGACGCGGTCGCAAATCTCGTATCCGGCCAGGCTGCGCCCAGCCGCGACCAGCGCTTGCTCATCGGTGCTTATTTCAGCGCGGAGTATTCCTATGAATCGGCCGCGTTGTTCAATCCCAGCGTTGTTGCTCATCCCGATCAGAGCGGGACGCCCACGGGTGCCTTGCGCTTTATCCTGTCGCTGCGCGGGATTGGCGAGGGTCATCTCTCGTCAGTTACGTTCCGCACCGGCATTTGGGCTTCGGATGGATCGGTGCTCCTCAATACGCCCACTCAGGTGTCGGCTCCGCCGGAATTGGTTCGACCTGATGGCTGGAAGGACGGCGATCCATTCACGCTCGACTGCTCGGCAAGCCACGACGTTTCCCAGACCGTTCTGTTCCCGATGGTCGAAAGCCAAAGCCGCGGGATCGAGGACCTTCGGATGACACGCGTCGAACGTCCAGATGGCGCGCACACCTACGCCGGCACCTATACAGCACTCGGAGAGCGCGGTGTGCGGCAGGAGATGCTTGAAACCGACGATTTCCATCGTTTTACGATGCGCCCGGTCACCGGTGACCTGGCGGACGGAAAGGGTATGGCGCTGTTTCCGCGACAGATTGGGGGGCGCCACATGGCGATCGGACGCCAGGACAGCGAGAACCTCTGGCTGTTTTCTTCGGATGACCCTTTCCACTGGGTCGACGGCACAAGGATCCTTGAGCCAGCCGAGTCCTGGGAATTTATCCAGCTCGGTAATTGCGGATCGCCGATTGAGATTGAAGAAGGGTGGCTGCTGCTCACTCACGGGGTGGGAGAGGTCCGAAATTATTGCATCGGCGCAGCGCTGCTCGACCGCGATGATCCCTCGAAGGTGCTTGGGCGGCTAGCCGAACCCCTCATCGAGCCCAGTGTAAACGATCGTGACGGTTATGTTCCCAATGTGGTTTATAGCTGTGGTGGATTTGTACGCGATCGGACGCTACTCCTGCCTTACGGCGTCGCCGACAATTACACGCGCTTCGCAACCGTATCGGTCGACGCGCTGATCAGCGCGATGACTTGATGGCCCAAAGCCTCGTTGCGTCTCCTGTGGGCGGCAGTTCCTTCCGGTGGCGAGTGCCCACTACAATGCCGGTCAAGACGCATCCTAAAGCACTGTTTATTTTTTATCGACAAAGTGAGGCCGCCCTGTTCGTGAGCCGCGTCGATGTCGGGTGTTGTCTTAATAGCGCAATTTTTTGGTGATCCGTCGACCCAGGAGCACAGCTTTTGATGTCTCCCATTGCGCACAAGTCGTTCCGGATCGCAGGGCAGGCGCCCACAGCCGCTTCATCATCTACCTCAAAGCGATCAAACAACCGTTTAAACCCGCGCTCGACCTGCGCGGTGTCCAACAAAAAGAACGTATCTGCGGTGCGTTTCAGGGCGGCCTTCGCCCGATGTCATGGTTAACAGGATGGTAACCGATTGCGCCTTAGGCTGGGCGGTGCGGGAAAATGTTGATAGTTTCGGACTCAGCTTGATTCCTTTCCCAGTTTCACAAGGATCTCGAAGGAAGATATCGTGACGAGTGTCGGTGCCGCAGATGTGATGACCATTCGCAATGCCGTGTTGCAGCGAAATGCGGCTTTGCGGGACGCCGCGGCTCGCCCGGTGCCAGGCGCCAGCCAGCCGCTCGACCCCCCCCGTTCCGACGGGGTCGCGGGCGCATCGCCGTCCTTCGCGACGACCTTTAAAAATGCCCTTCAGCAGGTCAACACCCTCCAAGAGCAGGAGGACGTCGCGACCGAGGCCTATGAGCGCGGTGAAACCACAGATATCGCCACGGTCGTGCTCATGCAGCAACGGGCATCGATCAGTTTCGAAGCGACCTTGCAAGTTAGGAACAAACTACTTTCTGCCTACAAGGACATTATGAGCATGCCCGTTTGAGGAGCTTCAGGACCACATTAAAAAACGGCGAGACCCATGACGAGCAATGCTCCGGTTAGCGGAACAAGCCGCCCAAAAAGCCGCCTCGATGGCCGCCGCCATGACCGCCACCGCCGTGACCTCCGCCATGTCCGCCCCCGTGACGATCATCGCCATAGCCGCCGCCCCAAGGGACTGGTTGCGAATAGCCGGGCCCTGGGGCAATGCCGCCCGCAGCCTGCGGCGGCGCATCGGCCTCAAGCGTGGCGTTGCGTTCGATGATCTTGTCGAGTTCGCCACGATCGAGCCAAACGCCGCGGCACTGCGGACAATAATCGATCTCGATCCCTTGCCGATCGGAAAGCAGGAGATCAACCTTGCAAACCGGGCAGAGCATGCCTTGGGCACGTTCCCTTGCCAAAGGCGGTACGACGGTATCGGGCATCGGAATTCCTCTCTCGTTTGGCGGCGGACGCAACTTGACAACAGGACATTTCAACTCTGGTTAATAAGAGCGTTATACGCGGATCGCGATGAACCTCGTCCGAATGGAACACGCCAGGGGATCGGATTCGTCACAAACGATCTGCATCTGACGATGATGACCGGAACCATTTCTGCCGAGAGAAACTCTAGCTGCCATGCCCAAGTTGCTTGCGCGGACGGCGTTGCAACTACAGCCGATGAATGCGTCTTGACCCGGACGGATCCGCCCGCATCGATACCAACACGAGCCTGCGGTCTGAAGCGCAATGGGGGATCGCTACTACCGCGCCGAAGGTGCGCAGCGCGCGCTGACAGATGTAGTTTCAATGGCGGCTTCCATGATGCGCCCCTCCGGCAGGATGGCCCCCGCCATGTCTGGCTGGTCCATGATCCGAGAAACTGTGGCTCGCTCTGCCATGCCGCACTCCATAACCTCCAAGGCCAAATAGCCCGTACCCTCCAGCCCCATACAAGCTCTGGCCGTAAAAACCTCTTGGATAATAGCCGCGAGAGTAGCCGGAGCTAGACCTAGCGACTGACCTGCTGCCCGTTTTCTGGACCGTTTTGAGCTGGAAAATTCCAGTTTAGGATTGAGGGCCAGGTGACGGAGTGGACGATGAAGAGATCGAAGTTCAGCGAGGCGCAGATTGCGTTCGTGTTGAAGCAGGCTGAGGACGGCACGACGATCGGCGAGGTATGCCGCAAGGCCGGGATCAGCGACGCGACATTTTATGCGTGGCGCAAGAAGTACGCCGGGCTGATGCCGTCGGAGATGCGGCGGCTGCGCCAGCTCGAGGATGAGAACGCGAAGCTGAAGCGGCTGGTTGCTGACCTGTCGCTCGACAAGGCGATGTTGCAGGATGTTGTCTCGCGAAAGCTCTGAGGCCTGATCGGCGGCGCCAGCTCGTCGATGATGTCCGGAGCATCTGGTCCGTCAGTATCCGACGGGCGTGCAGCGTGCTTCGGGCCGAACGATCGAGCTACCACTATCGTGGTTGCCGTGCCGATCAGGCCGACCTGAAGAAGCGGATGCAGGAGATCGCCGAGACGCGCGTGCGCTACGGCTATCGCCGGATCCATGTGCTGCTCCGGCGCGAGGGCTGGGGCGTGAACGCGAAGCGTGTCTATCGTCTTTACAAGGAGTTGGGGCTTCAGCTGCGGCACAAACCACCGAAGCGCAGGGTGAAGGCAAAGCTGAGAGAAGGCCGCTGCGCGGCGTCTTGTTCGAATGAAGTGTGGGCGATGGACTTCGTCCATGACCAGTTGGCGACGGGATCGAAGCTGCGCATCCTGACGGTGATCGACACGTACAGCCGGTTCTCGCCGGCGGTGGTGCCGCGGTTCAGCTTCCGGGCGCCGGACGTGATCGAGGTGCTGGACCGTGTCTGCGGCGAGGTTGGTTATCCAGCGTCGATCCGCGTCGACCAGGGAAGCGAGTTCGTCTCCCGAGACCTCGACCTGTGGGCGTACATGAAAGGCGTCACGCTGGACTTCTCTCGGCCGGGCACACCGACCGACAACGCGTTCATCGAATCGTTCAACGGCAAGTTCCGGGCGGAGTGTCTGAACCAGCACTGGTTCATGAGCCTCGACGACGCGGTCGGAAAATGCGAGACTTGGCGTAGAGACTATAACGAGGTGCGGCCACATAGCGCGATCGGCAATAAGCCGCCGATATCGCTGGTGAACCGGTCAGCGGCACATGGCCCGCCCTGGCCGGCAAGAACTGGATGACGCCCGGCCGGGTGGTCCAAGAACGGGTAGCAGCTCACAAGGGGCCGGTCTCTAGTTCCAGGTGGATGAAGAAACGGGGGTCACGTCAGGGCAAGCGAGCCGAATATGTTGAACACCAGCATCCCGCCTGGCGTGGTAGTGTCAATCTGTTCGGTTAGCGACCGGAAGCCTACGTCGCGCTTAGCCAGATCAGAAACGCTCCCGATCAGGTGGCTCATCGAGCGACCAAGCCGGTCAAGCTTCCAGACGACCAGCGTGTCGCCGGCCCGGAGATAGGCGAGTGCTTCGGCCAGGCCCGGTCGATCGGCTTTCGCGCCAGACGCGTGATCGTCAAAAATGCGCGTACATCCTGCTGTGTTGAGAGCGTCATGCTGGAGTGCCAGCTTCTGGTCGGCGGTCGAGACGCGAGCATAGCCGATTAGCGCCATGCGCGGTTCCAATGTGTCCGTTTTCTCATCAATAACCGCTTTTGTCCGAATTTCCATCGCTGGTCCAGAGTTAACGGACACATTGGCGCTGACCGCTCAACCTCCGTCTGACGGACAGTGACATCGAACCCCTGCGGGCAGGGAAAGGGGCTCGTCGGAGCGATGAGGGATATTCCGTCGCTGCGCGTATATTAAGCTGGGTGTCGACTTATATCGAAGTGGGGCGGATGATGGTTCGCAACAGTGGAACGGGTGAGCGGTTATCCTGCTGGCCCTCGCTTTTCGGTCTGGAAGCCGTAGCCGTTTTGCAGCTATGAGACTACTTCCAGACATCCCATTGTCGCTCATGCGTGTGGCGCTCGCGCTCCTCGACAGAAACGGAGAGAGCGCAAATCTCTGCGCGATCCACCTACAAACGGCTATCGATGCAAGAATGCGCAATGTGCGGTTGGAGAAAGCCAAGTAGACCGAAGAGACGCTATTGGGCCTCTCAATGCGCTCGCCTCATCGGCTCCGACAATCGACCATCTCTCGAGGACGCTCGCAAGTCGGAGTCGATAAGGCCCGTATTATCAAAATGATGCCAAGGAGGCGATCATCCTACTTTTCGCCGGTCTCCTCCCCAACCGACTTCTGTCGCCACGTCACACCATCTCGCCACGGTCGTTGCGATGATCGGAGCGTAATTCGCAACGCTGCCGCCCGGCCACGAATCGCGTCCATGGTCCGCCCCATCTCGCGCGCGATCTGCCCGATTGTCTGCTTTGCCACCACGCGCCGCCTGAGCTCGGCGTCGTCTTTCTCGGTCCAAGATGATCCACGCCGGGCGGTCAGCTTAATATCTCCTCGATCAGCAGCAGCCCCAAAAAGCCGATAAAAAACATGGCGCTGATTAGCGGCGTGTCGGGCTTCTCATGCGCCTCCACCAACAGCTCCTCCGTCACAAGGTAGAGCAACGCCATCAAGCCGAAACTCAGGAAGCCGGCGATAATGACCGGCGGGAAAGCCGCGACCGGCGTAGCTACCGCCGCACCGATCGGAAGAAGCAGCGCGATCCCCATCGTAATTACGATGATGCGCGCCTTGGATTTGATCGTCTCGCCCAGCTCGGTCGTCACGGTCAGACCAAGGAACAGCACCTCCAAGGTAAGCGCGATTGTCAGTAGGACGCCGGCCTTTCCGCCAGCTACAAATGCCAACCCGAGAACAAGCCCATCGATCAGGATGTCGACGGCGACCGCGCCCAGCATCGCGACCGGCCCGCTTGCCCGACCTTCGAGGGCTTTGAGCGATAGCATGATAATTAGGCCGAGCGCGCCTCCGGTGAAGGTTGCTATTGGAGATGCTTGGTGCATCACCTGGGGCAAGATTTCCGCCGCCGCTGCGGCGAATACCACGCCTGCCGCCAGATGCTGCATGGCGCTTACGAACGCATCGCTTGGTCGCCGCGACACGGCAAAGAGCGAGCCGAGCAGCACGGCCGCGACAGGGATAAGGGTGAAGGCGACGGCCTGCATGACCATCCCGCTCACACCGTCTGGTCGGATTCGAGTTCGCACGGCGTCGCCGGGTCGGTCTCGATCTGGATGGTGGCATGGTCGATCCCGAACTTCTCCTTCAACGCCGCCGCGACTCGGGCGGTGTAGGCGTCACCCGGATAGCCGCCCGGCACTAGCATGTGGACGGTCAGCGCCGTCTCTGTCGTGCTCATCGGCCAGACGTGAAGATCGTGGATTTGCTGCACGCCGTGTTGAGCGCGAAGGAAGCCGCCGATTTCCTGCGGATCGATCCCCGGGGGCGCGGCTTGCAAGCTCATATTCACCGAATCGCGAAGTAATCCCCACGTACCGATTGCGATCACCGCGACGATCACCAAGCTCGTTACCGGGTCGATCCAAGACAGCCCGGTTTTGACGATGAAAAAGCCGGCGACAACAACGCCTGCAGACACGGCCGCGTCGGCCGCCATGTGCAGGAACGCGCCCTTGATATTGAGGTCGCCCTTGCGGCCCGACATGAACAGCAAGGCGGTCGCGGTGTTGATGACGATGCCGACCGCGGCGACAATCATCACCGTGTTGCCCGCGACGGGCGCGGGTTCGGAGAAGCGCCGGATTGCCTCCACCGCGATCACGACGATAGCAACGAGGAGCAGCAGCGCATTGAGGAACGCGGCGAGGATCGATGAGCTGCGGAAGCCGTAGGTGTAGCGCCCCTTGGGCGTCCGCCGCCCCAACGTCGCCGCACCCCACGCGATCAGCAAGCCGAGCACGTCGCTGAGATTGTGTCCCGCGTCCGCCAGAAGCGCCATCGACCCAGCGGCGATGCCATAGCCGGCCTCGATGATGACGAACCCCAAATTGAGTGCGGTCCCGATTGCGAAAGCCTTGCCGAAGCTCTTTGGGGCATGGCTATGGCCGTGTCCGGCATGATCGTGCCCGTCATCATGTCCGCCGCTATCCTCATCGGCGTGGTCGTGCGCTTGGGCCATTTATCGTTCTCCGTTTCGCGTAGTCGCCGATGCCCAGCAGGGGGCGTCATTTGATGCAGCCGATTGGTTGCGGACGGCCTGGTTCATTGTGTCAAACGCCGACAGACCCGCTCGGGGTCGGAACCGGCCTGCAATCGAAGCTTCCCGTCTGCGATCCTGGCGGTCGCATGGTCGCCGATATACTGAAGACCCTGGACGGGTGCCGTCAGCAGAATCGGGCGATCGGTTTCACGCTCTCGAATAGCGAGCGCCATTCCCTGATCCTTGAAGTCAACGAAGAGCGTGCGGTTATCGTCGCATTGATAGAGGTGGCGACCGCGGGTGCCAGTCGCCACGGCGTTGTCGCCGGCATGGATTTCCTGTTCGCTTGGCGCGGCTTTCTGTGGCTGTTCGGAACATCCCGGCAATACTAGCACCGTCCCCATCCCGACGACCCCAATCCACAGCGGTGTCATTTTCGCCCCCGGGTTTTCTTGACACCGTGCCGCGCAGAGGTCGGGCGCAGCTTCGCACCTGACTGTGCCGCCAACCGCCTGAGATAGCGTTCTAGGCTGCGGTCAGATGAAACGAGGCTGGCCTCCAGCGTTCGACGCCGCAATGCTAACCAAGGACCGCCGAGCAAGCCGGTGAAGCTCATACTATGTCGCAGGCGCGTTCCTGTCGGAATAGGCTCCAACTCATACGCTTCCTCGAACAGCAGCAGCTTGGCTACCCCGGTGGTCCAGACGAAGGCACGAGGTTTCTCGAGGCGAACGATGTCTGCTGCGGCGGAGATAGGATTACCGCGCCAGCCGACTCGGAAACTGTATGTCGCATCGCCGCCTTCCACGGCGTCACCCGCGAGCTGGATGAATGGCTTCCAGTATCGATGACTGGCGAAATCGGTCAGGACCGACCAGACGCGGAGCGGTGACGCCTGAAGGATCATGACGTGATCGACTGTTGTTCGCCGGGCGCGTACCTGCTGAGCATCATCAGGGCCTCCACCGGCACTGGCGTCCTCAACTTCTCCCATCGCCCGCATCCGTATCGGCTAGGAGGTCGACGATCTCCACCGCCTCCAGCGTCATCAGCCCGATGCCCGTCAAATCCCGCAAAGTGGCAATAAAGCCGCGTAGTCGCGCGTCTTCGTCGACGATCTCGATCACCACCGATCGATCGTTTTCGAGAATGTGACGCCGGTGCGTGTGCGCCGATTGCCCGATCCCGATCATCGCCTCGATCACGGTCGCGCCGCCTAGGTGGGCGTCGCGCGCGCGCTCGGCAATCAACTCGAAGACCTTCCGGTCGCCAAAATATGCGTTCTCGTCTGTATAGACGCGCAGCAGCTTCATTATGGTCATGTCGTCCCCTCCTCGGGTGCGCGCGTGAATTGGTTGTTTGGCGAGTTGGACACGATCAGTGTCCGAATAGGCCGCCAAGGAATCCGCCACGCTGACCATGACCTCCTTCGCGCCGACCGCCGTGCCCGCCGCCGTGGCGACTCTCGCCATGACGATCGTCGTCATATTGCCGGTAGCCGGGTCCAGGCTGCGCATACCCTGACGTCGGCTCCGCGACTGGCGCTTGCGCCGCGGTGCCTTCGTAGGCGGCGTTACGTTCGATGATCTTGTCGAGTTCGCCGCGGTCGAGCCAGACCCCTCGACACTGCGGACAATAGTCGATTTCGATACCCTGCCGGTCGGCAAGCAAGAGGTTCACCCGACACGTCGGGCAAAGCAGCCCTGCTGCCTGCCGAGGCGTAGCATCCGATGAAGGAGGCACTTCTGTCATGATAGTTTCCTAGAAAAGAGTTCGATCAAACAGCGCTGTTGCAAAGGCGAAGTCTGAAACGCTCGCGACAGCGATGAATCCGCCATTTTCGGAACAGGAAATGGAGGGCGAAGATGGCCTGATTCACCGCCACTTGCCGTGCCTCATTCGCCACACGTCGAATCCGATGCGCGACAGTCGGCCCGACAGCTTGGTCAGTCGAAAAGTCACCTGTCGCGGTGCAACGTGCGTTTGCATGACCATGCGCGCCGTACTGAGCATCAGCTTGCCGCTCATGATCCAGAGACCTGCAGGCAGCACGGCTTCCCACCCGGTCACGAGGCGCGGCAGCAACGTCATTGGGACGTCGCCACGGCAGGATCGGCCATCGCAGGACATGATGCGTGCTTGACCGACCGCGCCGAACGGAGCGTGAGAAACGTGCTCAAGCTCAGAATTGCGGCGATGTCATAGAGGCCGTAACCAACGGCTGCGCCTAACGCCCCGGTCGCCCACAGGCTGGCTGCGGTCGCCGTGCCCGATGCTTTGCCACCCTGCTTGAGAATAGCCCCGCCGCCGATGAACCCTACGCCCGTTATCAAACCTTCGAGAATCCGGGCCTGCCCGGGCGAGCCGGCCCCGAGAACGCTCACCGCGACCAGTACGAAGCCGCAGCTCGCGAGCGCCACGAGGGGGAAGGTCCGGATGCCCGCGCTTCGCTCGTCTCGCTCGCGGTCCCAGCCGATCGGGAATGCGAGCGCATAGGCGACCGCGAGCGAGGCGAGGTGTCCGAGCGCCTCCCACGCTCCGGCCGCGTCTAGCGACATGGCGGCTGGCCTCCGACCCGCATGATCATGCCGTCGCCTCGTCAGGTGCGTCGTGAGGCGGGATGGGCCGCTCGGCATCTTTCTTAGAGGTGGCACCAAGGATAACCTTGGCGAGCGCCGGCAGAACGAGCAGGGTAAGGATCGTCGCAGCGACGAGGCCGCCAATCACGGTGGTAGCGAGCGGCTTCTGCACTTCCGCCCCCGTGCCGTGGGCAAGTGCCATCGGCACAAAGCCGATCGCCGGCACGAATCCGGTCATGATGACCGCGCGCATTTTCTCGGCCATGCCTTCGCGGATCGCTTCCGCGACCGGCAACCCGGCATCACTGCGCTCCCGGATCGCGCTCATCACGACGAGTCCGTTCAGCACCGCGACGCCGGCGAGGCAGATGAACCCGACCGCGGCCGATACCGAGAAGCTGATGCCTGTCAGCACGAGCGTGAACACGCCGCCCGCAAGTCCCAGCGGCACCGCCAGGAACACCGAAGCGGCTCTGCCGAACCCGCCAAGTGCCATGTAGAGCAGCCCGAAGATCACCAGGAAGCACAACGGCACGACGATCGACAGCCGCTTCGATGCCGCGGCCAAATTCTCGAACTGACCACCCCATTCGAGGTAATAGCCGGCCGGCAACTTGACCTTCGCGATCTTCGCCTGCGCTTCAGCCACGAACGATCCGGCATCGCGACCACCCAGATTGACCTGAACGACAACGCGACGCTTGCCGTTCTCGCGGCTGATCTGGTTCAACCCCTCGGTCAGCCGGATTTGTGCGACCTGCGCGAGCGGCACCTGGGCACGCGGCCGTCCGGCGACCTCGGGCAGTAGAACCGGCAGTGTCCGGATGTCGTCGAGGTTCGCACGCGTCGCCTCGGGCACGCGCACGGTGACATCGAATCGTCGATCGCCTTCGTACACCAGCCCGGACTCACGGCCGCCAAGCCCGGCTGCAACCGTATCCGCAACGTCGCGGACGGTAAGGCCGAGCCGCGCGATCGCCGCGCGATCGAGCCTCACGTCAAGCGCCGGCGCGCCCCCGACCTGTTCTGCCTTGACGCTGGCCGCACCGGGGATGGTCTGAAGGACCCGCACCATTTCGTTGGCGGTCTGCGACATCTTATCGAGATCGTCGCCATACAGCTTGATCGCGACATCGCCGCGAACGCCCGCGATCAGCTCATTGAACCGCAGTTGGATTGGCTGGCTGACCTCGTAGAGGTTGCCCAGCAGTCCACCCGTCGCCTTTTGAATCTTGGCGACCACGTCAGCTTTAGTCGTGCCCTTAGCCCAATCCTCCTTCTCTTTCAAAATAACGAAGCCGTCCGAGACGTTCGGCGGCATCGGATCGCTCGCCACTTCCGCCGT
>Ga0310345_10000657_pt1 | contig 46618 bp, 34 predicted proteins | sample HC15DNA20500_MG_FD_204667 | JGI IMG/M metagenome (GOLD analysis project Ga0310345, IMG submission 204667) | Marine microbial communities from station ALOHA, North Pacific Subtropical Gyre - HC15-DNA-20-500_MG | ecosystem: Environmental > Aquatic > Marine > Oceanic | place: Pacific Ocean: North... | reverse complement strand
CCACCGCGATAGATCGCCACGTCCATCAGCGTTGCCCGACGGCACGCAACATTGGTGATGGACGGTGCCGCAGCCGACCATCAATTACCGTGCTCGCGCATCCATCGAATCTCGTGCTCACGCACAGCTCATCGCGAAGCTGGGTTTTCAGATGAGCGATCTTTTCACTGCGTTGCTTGCCCTCTGTTTCGATTGCATCACGCTCGGCCTTGGCAGTGCTCGCATCGGCCGACAGCCCACGGATTCGATCTTCCTCCGCTGCGAGGCCAATATCCGCCACGAACTGCGCAATCTCACCTAGACGAAGTTCAGTGCGCGCAGCTGCCTGTGTGTCTGCCAACGATGCGGTTGCCTGATTGTTCAGGTCGATCAGCACGTTGATGGCCGCGATGGCTTCCACAATCGACGGTGACGGATCCAAGGCGTCGTGAGGCAGTCGCTCGACAAAGATATTGTCGCGGCGCGCGGTCAGCTCGGTCTCTAGTGCGTGCAGGCTGGCTCGGTAGCGATCAAGGAGTTCCTGCAACGTGCGCGCCAGCTCGTCAAAGCGCGCCCGATGCGATGCGTAAAAGGCTTTGGGGCTGATTAGAAGCAGGGCGTCGATGCGACCGCGCTCTTTCCAAATCTCGCCTAACACCGCGGTGATTTGACTGTCGAGGTCGGCCGATTCCTGATTAAAGTGGCCGCCCAACGTATCCCACAACGCTGCCGGCAGAGGTGTGCCACAGAATCCGCACGTCGTTCGCGTATCGCGGTGGAGGCCGATACCGGCTTTCACCCAACTTTGCAGGACGGCATTGTTCAGCAGTTCCTGGAGCGGCGCGCTTGGCTGGATCTTCTTGGTGATCAACTTGTTGGTCGTGGCACCGAGCGCCGCGAGCGATGGATTGAACGACGGTAAGAGCCGGACGTCGGGCAGCGGAGCTTCGCCGAGTAGCGCGATCAGGGCTTTCTTGTCCTCCTCGGCTAGGGGCGCAAGGCTGCCATCCTTCACGGATTTGATATCGAGCTTGAGCTTACGAATGTCGTACGTCGCGTCTCGGTACAGCGGGTTGTGCTTGATGCCAGTCGGGCGTCGATTGGCCTTGTCGACAAGCAACCGTTCGAGGCCCTCGGCCGCATCGCTAGCCAGCTTGTGCTTGTTAGCGTGCGCTACCTTCTTGACTTGAAAGTCGTGCCGCAGACCCGTCTGCGACTCGACGCTGCCCAGTTCCTTCTCCAAGGCGTCGATTTGCGCTTCGAGTTCCTTGTTTTGCTGGCCCAGCACGGCAAAGGGTGAAATGTGGCCGGTCTCATCTCGCAGAAACGCTAAGTGCTCATCGACGAAATCCTTGTTGTAGACGCGTACCGTGTGGGCATGGGTGGGAATATTGTGGTGAGACAGGACGCCACCAGACAGCGTCACCTGAAACGCCGGCCCAGCATAGCGAGGCGATATCGAGCCAGTCTCTAGGGCGCGGACGATACGCGAGAGCGTGGTCTTGCCAGAATAGTTGCGACCGTACAGGACGTTGAGCTTCTTGAATTTGGCAACGTTGTTGCCCGGATCCCTGACTGCTTTGTTCCAAACGAAATTGGCATAGCACCCGAAATTCTCGATGTCGATCTTCTCGATCATGTAATAGACCCCTCCGATTGTATGAACGCATACCTTTCCTCACCCCGCCTCCCGACCGTGATCTGGGGCGGATCATCGCAGTCTCTGGTACGCGGCTTCGACTCACTTCGCCGCAGCGCCCAAAGCGCTGGAAAGGCTCCGACAGCAGTGGCGGCGCGCCGGTGCATGCAAGGATTGGCTAGAATGCGAAATCCCTGGTCATCGGAGCCGCCATGACGCGCGCGTTTGTGTCCTATAGTCACGCAGACGAATCCTACCGTGCCGAACTCGAAAAACACCTCTCCCTCCTACGTAAGCAGGGGCTGATTGACCTTTGGCACGACCATCGGATTCCGGCCGGAGGGGAGATCGACCGCCATGTCAGTGCCGAACTGGAGGGCGCCGACCTGATCCTCATGCTGGTCAGCGCCGACTTTATGGCCTCGGATTACTGCTATGGCATCGAGATGACCCGCGCCTTGGCACGGCACGCGGCGGGCACCGCCATCGTAGTTCCTCTGATTGTGCGGCCCTGCGACTGGCACTCAGCGCCGTTTGGCCGTCTCAAGGCGCTGCCACAGGACGGCAAGCCGATCAGTAAGTGGCCCTCCCACGATGATGCATTTGTGGACATTGTGCAGTCGCTGCGACAACTGGTGGCGCCGCGACGCGAGAGCCTGAGCGGGGCGACGGCACCGCTCGCCCAAGCGACGCCGGCCAGCACACCGGTGGCGGCTGCGCGGCCGCGTTCAAGCACGCTTGCGCTACGCAAGCAGTTCAGCGACATCGACCGGGATCGGTTCCTCGAGGAGGGGTTCGCCTACATCCGCGCCTTTTTTGAGAACTCGATGGAAGAGTTGGCGCCGCGCAATCCGGGCTACGAGGCGCGTTTCCGGCCGATTTCCAACGAGGGCTTTACCGGCGCCCTCTATCGGGACGGCAAGAAGGTGGCGGGATGTTACGTTCGCATCAGTCGGCTCTATGGCGGGCGCGCGCAGATTGGCTACTCCGGCAATGACAATGCCCAGGACAATGGCTACAACGAGATGCTGCATGTCGAGGCGGATGATCAGGCGATGTACTTTCGCCAGCAAATGCAGCAATGGTCCGGCAACGACGCAAAGCTGACCCCCGAAGGCGCGGCGGAGGTGCTCTGGCAACTGTTCGTGGAGCGTCTCCGCTGACGCGGTGCGTGGCCCGCCGTACTAACGCGACTCGGGGTGGTAGACAAGGCCGTATGCGCCGAATAGTTCAGTATTCATCGCGGTGACGGCGGCGTTCCACGCATCGGGTTGTGACACGGTGCGAAGGGGCCACTGCAGCGTAGTGAGGTGTGGCGCTGGGGTAGTGCGAGACCAGCCGCGATTGCCGGTGACGAAGGGCAAGCGGTTTGCGTGCAGGAGGGTGGCCGTCAACCGATAGGATGGCGCCGTTTCGCCGGTGAGCCGCAGCGCCATTTCTACGAAGTCCTCGAAGGCGCCCGCATAGAAGTCATGCAAACAAGGTCCGGCCGGTTCGCGATGGCCGTCCGGGAAGGCCCACACGCCGGCGATACACGAGCCGTCGCGATGCATCTCGAGCGCCCATTGCGGATCGTCCCTTGCGTCTCGGCACGCCCAGCCGCGGAAGACCGGGCGGGCGGCCTGAGAGGAGTGGAAGCCATCCCACCAAGCTACCTGGCGGTTTGTCCCGTGGCTTAACGCCATCTTGATGGCCGAGTCGGCCAAGGGGGGCGCGGCGTCCTGGTTCTCGGGGCTCGCCTGCACAATTAGTGCGGGCTTATCGGCCAGTGCATAGCTGCTGGCGAATTCCGCCAGGCGCAGCAGCATGTCGGGCCGCCCGGCATAGGCGATCTGCAAGGCGGTGTCCTGCGTCAGCATGAGGGGAAACCTCCGGTCAGTGTGGATGTGTCTCGCACTATACCCGTTAAGGTTGAGGGCGACTCATGCATGCCGCCATGCCTGAGCGCGCAGGCTTCTGGGGGCGATTTGCGTTGACCCCTGAAATCCGCTGCAAGATAAGTCGTCTTATTTTCTATAGTGGAACGGCCGACGCCCATGGCCGACCGCCGCCTGCTCCCGCCTGACGACCCCGCCGACCCCGCTACGCCGTGCCTGATTCACGACTCCGGGGAGTGTGACGTGACGTCTGATCCTGATGCCTTCTGCCCGCTGCGCGCGCCGCGGCCACCCCATGCCTACGGCGTCACGCGGGCCCGCCTGCACCGCGGCCACTTCGCTTACCTGCGGGCGGTGGTCCAGGGGCTGTCACCCCGGGCCGCCTGGGAGCGCTATCTGCCCGACGCCGGGGCGTTTGAGGACACGCCGCACGTGCACCGCATGTCCGCATGGATACGCACGGAGCTGTCCGCCGCGGCAGCCCGGGGCGGGGATTTCGGCCAGGCGCGGCTGCTGCGGCTCGACCTCGCACCCCTCCCGGACGATCTGCCGTCACTGGAAGCGTTCATCGACCGCGAGGCGCTCGACGACCTCGCCGAAGCGGAGCAGCTCGCCGCCTATCAGGCCGCCTTTGATTCCGAGCTGGCGCGACAGCGGCGCCGTGCAACCCTGCTGCGGCGGCAGTTGGGCGCCATTTACGCACTGGAGGCACGGGTCGCGGTGCCCGTTGCCCTGCAGGATGGCGTGGAGGCGTGGTTCACCGATGCGATCGCGCAGCGTCTCCAGGCTGCCGGGCTGCCGACCCTCTATGCCCTGCGCGCCCGGATGGCGAGCCGCCAACGCTGGTGGGGCGCGATCCCCGGCATCGGACCGATCAAGGCGGGCGCCCTGGCGCAGTTCATGGCCGCGCATTTCGAGGCTGCCCAATTCGCGGACGCGCCGGCCTGGCCCGTGACCGCCCGGCAAGCGCCATCGGACACGCTGGACGGGAGCCTATCGGCTGGTGGGGTGTCGGCCCTGATGCCGATGGAGCGGCTGATTGTGCCCGACGATCTCACGGGACGGCAGGGCCGCTTTCGTGCGCCGCCCGGGCAGTGCCTGCTGGACGCCGATGACGACCGCGCGGCCATCCTGGCCTGGCTGGCTGCGCGGGGCCGGCCCCGCGGGCGTCGCCGCCCGCCACCGTCCGTCGCATCGGTCGTGCCGGCCGCGGATCTGCCGGCTCCGGATCTGCCGGCCCCTCCGGGCGCGCGACTCACGTGTACCCAACTGGCCTACCGCAAGGAAGCCGAGCGCTTCCTGCTGTGGGCCGTGGGCGAGCGGCGGCGCGCCCTGTCATCGATGACGGTGGAGGACTGTCTCGCCTATCGGGACTTCCTACTCGCCCCGCCCGCGGCGTGGTGCGGCCCGCGCGCACAGCCGCGCTGGAAAGCCAGCTGGCGCCCATTTGCCGGGCCGCTGTCGCTGCGTTCCTGTGCCTTCGCCGTCGGGGTGCTCGGTAACCTCTTCGCCTTCCTGGTGGACCAGGGCTATCTGATCGGCAACCCGTGGCGTGCGGTCGTGCCGCCGGCCGAGGGGCCGCGCGGGCCGGATCCGGGGCGCGGCCTGACGGCGTCACAATGGCAGGGCGTGCTGGCGGCACTGGCGAGACTGCCCGACACGCTGTCCTCGCGACGTCTGCAGTTCGCCTTGCCGTTCCTGCACGATACCGGTTTGCGCCTGGCCGAGTTGCTGGCGGCGACCACTGCCGACCTGTCGTGGGAGGCCCTGCCGCAACCGGGCAGGCCGCCACTGGAGGGATGGTGGCTCACCGTGCGGGGCAAGGGCGATCGCATCCGGCAAGTCCCGGTGTCGCCGGACTCGATGGCGAGACTCTCCGCGTATCTGCTGGCGCGTGGGCTACCGGCGGATCCGGGCGCGTCGCCCGCGGTCCCGCTGATCGGCGCGAATCCCTCGCCCGCGCGCGCGCGTGGCGCGGCGGCGGGGGACCCGACGCGGCACGTCGCGGCCAGCAGTTTCCACCGGCACATCCGGACCTTCTTCGCCCGCTGTGCGCAGGGGCTGCGCGTGAGCGATCCGGCGAGTGCCGCACGCCTGGGGCGGGCCACCACCCATTGGCTGCGCCACACGCACGTATGGCACGCGCTCGATGCCGGTGTGCCCGTCGAGATCGTCCAGCAGAACGTCGGCCATGTCTCACTGGACACAACGACCCGCTATGTGAAGACCGAGCGTGTGCGCAGGCTGCAAGCCATGCAGCAGCTTTGGCAGACCACTAGCAGGGCGGCTTCCGCCGCTGGCGTCGACCAGGCGTCTTCCCGCGCGAGCCCGTGAAGAGGCCGTGATCGATTTCTCACGGAAACGCATTGACGCCGGACGCCGTTCCGCCGCGCTGCGCTCGGCTACCAAATGGGTCGCTAAATCGCTACCAAATAGTGGCCTAATTTATATCGTGGCGAGTACCGCCACGTCAAAGCATCGCCCGACCGCAATTAATCCGGTGGGCGATTGGTTCGGGATTTGAAAGCCCGCGTATCGCCGACTAAGCTTAGCTTGGACGTTTCCGTTTTGGCGAACGGAAATGAAAAACCGCGTGCGGCAGTTGGCGCTGCGTCACGCGGTTCAGAATTCTGCGTACGACCAATGGGCCTACGCATGCCGGATGTTCGATTACTGGGCTATGCAACCCCAGTATTGAACAGGGGGCATGCCAGGTCAAGGACTTTGTCGTCCTGCAATTCACGAGGTGATTTAAAAAATACTTCGTGGGAGGCTGATATGCCCGCAGTTCTATCACGCATGGATCCGCTTGGCGGTTTTCGATGGACCCCTTCGGTCGCGCAGGGGGGGCGCCGTGGGGTGAGCTACTACGGTCGCTGGCCCTCGCCGACGCAGGGCCGCTCGATCCTGCTGCGCGCCAAGGAGTTGTTGCCGATTGTGAGTTTCCTGGAGGCTTGTGCCGTCTTGCAGCTCATTCAGGAGTTTCGCGAGCAACCGGGCGTTCTCACGCGGTTTGTTGGCGGAGAATCGGCTGAATACCGGCCGGATTTTATCTTTTCTCGCAATGGGACTTTCTATCTCGTTCTCGCGTCCGCGCGGTCGCGCGCGCGCGGCGCAACACTGGACGCAAATCTCATGGCCTATTGCGGAGCGGAGCGCTGCTATTTTCGCGTCCGCGGATTTTCGCCTACGAAGGTGTCCATCGCCCTATTGACTGCGCTGAGCCCTGCGCAACTCAAGCGGGGATTGCTAAGCGACACTCAACGCGGGATGGTTGTTACGCTCTTCGACGAATTGATTGGTGCCCCGTAAATGCCACCGACGTGAATCAGGGAGCGCCGATTTCTAGGGGCAGCTTATCTATCCATTCCGGGGGTGGAACATGAAGAACGCCGATCAGCTTGCGGGATCGAAAAAGGGGGCGCGCGCCGCCGGCGCCCCTCGCGCACAAGACAAGGCGGACACGGTGGCAATCACCTCAGATGGCCGGGTCCGGATCTTCCAGCGTGGTGGCAAGACCTATCAGGTTTGCGTGGCGCTCGACGCCCGGACGGTGATATGTCGCGACCTGCAAGACGGCAAGCTCGTTGAGTTCAGCACCGGAGAGATCGGCCTGGAGTCCGTCCCCATTGCGCCGGGGGCGACCGGCCAGCTTCGGGATGCGCCGGACTCCGTGCGAAAAGAGACCGCGCGAAGGCGCCATTATCTGCGCGAAGTCGCGAAACATGGCGCAACGAGCTTCCGCCGAGGCGACAGGTTGCGCGAAGCCATCGGTAAGGCGGCACAGCGACTCGGTGACCCCCAGCCACCGTCCGATTCTACGGTGGTGCGCTGGTGGCACGCCCTGCTACGTGACGGTTTCGCGGGGCTGATGTCGCATACGGATCTGCGGGGCGGAAAAGGCAAGCCCCGCCTCGCCGCGGGCCACATCGAAAAAATCTCCGGCGCCGTGGAGCAGTGCCTGCAGCGGCCGCGGCGCCCCATCGTAGAAATTCTGGATGAGGTCAATCAGCGGGTCGCGGCGGAAAATGCCTGGAAGCTTGGCCTGCCTGACCGGCCCATCACCCGGGCGACCTTGTACCGCTTTCTTCGGAAGCAACCGGCCATCGAGAGATTGCGGGCGAAGGTCGGAACAGCCGAGGCGCACCGGATGCTCAGTCTGTCCAAGGCAGACCCGAGCGAGGGGCCGTCGCGGCCGCTCCAGCGTGTCCAATCTGACCACGGTCAGCTCGATGTGATGCTCGTCGATGAGGTGACAGGAGAGCCGGTAGGCAGGCCATATTTTTCCGTCATGGTCTGTGTCGCCACGCGCATGGTCGTGGCGTGGGAGGTGTCACTGGCTTCCCCCAACGAACAAACCGTTCTCGCCCTCCTGCGGCAAGCGATGACCGGTCTTTCCGGAGGGGCCCAGGAACAGAAGCTCATCAATAACGGTGCAGGGGTCACTGACCGGCAGACCGACTCGCCAAACGCACCGCCGCGACGCTTGGCCCACGGCCAGATCGAAATGCTGCTGTTCGACCGCGCCAAAGAATTCGACTCCGCTGCGGTCCAGGCAGCATGTGCCGATCTGGATATCGTGGCCATGTTCTGTCCGGCCTATCGCCCCGACAGCAAGGGGCATGTTGAGCGATTCATCGGGACGGTCAATCGAAGCTTCATCAGCTCATTGCCTGGAACCACTTACGGGAGCCCCAAAGAGCGGCGCGGTTATGACGCGCAGGGCAATGCAACCCTGACTATCTCGGAGCTTCGCACGGTTCTTGGGAGGTGGATCGATACGGTCTATGCATTGACCCCTCACGATGGACTGAAAGGGGTGACGCCAGGAAATGCCTGGCAGCAATTCGCGGCGTCGCACTGTCTCGATTCGCTGCATAGCGATGAGGCGGTCTCGCGCGCATGCCGCCCGCGGGAGCGGCGGCATATCGGCAAAAGCGGCATCAAGCTGTTCGGCAATCAACGTTACGCCTCGGCAGAACTCGAGGCCTTGCGGTGTCACTTTGGCCTGCACTGCGAGGTCACGGTTCGCTTCGATCCGCTTGACCTTGGGCGAGTCTGGGTCATCCATCCGGAGACGCGACTCGAGCTCGCCGTGCCTAACGTCGATCCGACCTACGCCCGCGAGCTCACACTGCGCGAGCACGAGCTCCTGAGGAAGTGCCAACGCGCCAGCAATCATCACGCAAAGAATGCGGCGCAGTTGAGCAGCAACCGTGAGGCGGTCCGCCGAGAAGTCGAGAAGGCGCAGGCGGACCGGACGATGCGACGACGCAAGGCCGCCGCCATCGCCAGGGATGCCGGCCGTCGCGCCAGGCCATCGCCTCCAACGTCGGAAGGGACGTCCGTCCAGGACGGCGTGCCCGCGGTGCTTGGCGTCTTCCGTGTGCGACCACGCAAGGATCTGCCCGGCTTCGTTCTGGGCGGTAAGACGCGTCTTGGCGTGGCGATCCCGTTGACAAATGCCGATCCGTCAAATGGAGCAAGCCATGAAGAATGAGCTGCAAGGCCAGCAGGCCACGCGGGAGGTGTCGCAGTACATCATTGACTATCCCGCCTTCCATGCGCTGAGGGAGAAGATGGAGCGCATGCTCCGTTCGCCCGACCCGCGTGGTTTGCTGATTGTGGGCGACACGCGGGTGGGAAAGACAACCCTGGCGAAGTCCGTTCTCGATGTACACCCCAAGACCATCATCGACGGCACGCCGAGCGTTCCGGCTCTGTACATCGAAATTCCGACCATTCCGACCGAAAAATCCATTGCGCGCGCCCTCATGCTGCAACTCGACGTGACAACGAGCCGGGCGCTCAGCGAGCAGGAACTGATCAGCCGCTTTGCCCGAATCGCCGAGTACTGCCGGATCAAGCTGGTCATCATCGACGAGTTTCATCACTTCACCGAATCGTCGCAATATCCCAAGCTGCTCCGGTACGCGAATTCCGTTAAGAGCCTCATGAATCGAGCCGGCGTTTCCGTGGTGCTGATGGGACTCCCGAGCTCGCGCGCGATTCTTGATAAGAATCAGCAATTGCGCGGCCGCTTTTCATCGGTGCAGCACATCGGCGCCTTCGCGATGGAAGATACCGCGCAGTTCAATGATTTTCTGGACGTCCTGCGGGCCTTGGCGGACAAGCTCCCCTTTGAGAATGCGCAGGAACTTGCGGGCGAGCTGTACGGCCCGCGCATGTGGTATGCCACCCATGGCGCGCTCGGGTACGTCAAGAAATTGCTGATCGAGGCCGTCGAAACGAGCGACGCCGCCAACCGAAAGCTCAGCATGGCCCTGATGGAGAAGGCGTTTACGGCGGCGATCTGGCACGATGGGGTCGGGAAACTCAATCCGTTCAATCGCAACTTCAGCCACAATCTACTCGACGAAGTCGGACAGCCGTTCTGTCCGGACATGGCATTCTAAGATGGCACGGGGAGCGTTGGCTGGGAATGCCTGGGTTGCCGACGAGTGGACGATATCGCCGCTCAACCACTGGCCGTCTATGAATCCGACGCGTATGCCGACGGCGCTGGCATGCCGGACGCGCTTGGAGAACGAGAGCGCGCGTGGCTACGCGCTTCGCACAAGGAGCAGGCCGGTCACGACGGCAGCGGCAAAAGCAGCCGCCAGCAGACAGTCTGCGGTGCCGGAGTCCGATCGGCTGCGCCACCGTACGTGCTTTTGCCCGGCATGTTTTGAGGATGATCCCTTCTGGCATGACGAATGGGAACGCCGAGGTGTTTTGGCATGCCCGGTACACGGACTACGCCTCGTCACGCGATGTCCGATCTGCGGAAGCCCTTTGAAGTGGCACCGAGCGGACCTTTGGCATTGCTGCTGTGGATTTCCACTGTCACTGTGGCCACGTGAGCCTGCCAGTGATGGAGAGATGGCCGCCACCCGATTCATCTTGCGACGGAAAGGCGTGGAGGGCGAGACCCGATGCACATTGCAAGGACTGTCGCGAGGTGTTCGCGTGTCTTTTCTCCGAGCCCTTGGCTACGCGTGGCTGGGCGAAGCGATCACTGCGCGGCAACGGCTGGGCGGGCTTGGCGAGAACGGGGATGCCCGTGCTTTTGCCGCGGCAGGCGACGCGCTTCTGCGGTTAAGTGATCCCGTTTCCTTTCTCGTAAGCGAGTTTGCCGAAGTCACTGATGCAAAGTACCGCGACTTGCAGAAGCTGGTCGCTTCCGAGCTGTATCGAGGGATGCGAGATGTGGACTGTTCTGGGCTGCATGATCTCTTACGCGAAGCCGTCGCCAAGCGCTTCGCGACCCGTGCAATTGACGGAAGCGTTCTGAGCTATTGGATGCCAATCTTCCTCGATAGCTCGGGCCATTGGCCAGTTGACATCGAGCCGCTCGCTTCGAAGGGCTTTCCGGCTGCGCATTCCTTCCGAACGATTTGGGCGAAACGTACTCAGAGAGTGTCGCTGAGGGATCTGTACAGTGCCTGGCTTGCAAGGCGTGGGGGGCAATCGGCCCGAGAGCTCTCCGAGCGGTACAAGCTTCCCATGAGCGTCGTGGCTCGCATGTTAAGGCGCTTAGGCCATAGCAAGTGCGGCGCAGAGCATAAGTACCCTGGTCAGGCAGTGGATGCCGTGTTCGGGCGCTACAAGACGGTTGGCAATCGGGAAGACTACATCGACATTGCAACCGTCTTGCGCAATGGCATGACGCTTGACGAGTGCGTCAGGCGGATCCTGGACCCCGCGAACATCCAGCGCCGTGCGATCGCGCTCGTGCAACACGGGGACAAGCGGGATCTGATGTTCGCCAAGTGGGTGTTGCCGTACTGCTGGTCGGTTCGCGTTGTGGTTCCATATGGCTACGGCGAGAATCTTAGTGACTTGCGGTGGACCAGCGTCAAGATCGCCGCCAGGTTTCTACGCATTGAGCGAGCGACGGTGTATCGTTGGGTCGAAGAGGGACACTTGGGCATCGTACTGCCTGGCGTGCCAAGCGAGGCAATGGGGATTCCTCGAGAAGCCCTGCGTCGGCTGCGGCACAGCCAATTGGGCTGGTATCTGCCGGAAGGCCAACGATCGCCTAGGAGGTTGACAGTCAGTTCGCAGAACCGGGCAGCGGCATCGCGTACAGACAGTTGAATTTGCAGCCTATAGAGGCGGCCGAAGGCGTCGATCAAAGTCTTCGGTCAGCCAATCTCCTGTTGGAGCCAGACTTGTTGTATGGCCGTGTCTTTCACCTATTTGCGTCAGCCACCTCCGCGGGAAAGGCACTATGCCATCTTCACTTGCCCTTTTACTTTCAGCATTGCCCCACTATCGGGGGATGCAGCTAGCTCGGGCTAGCCCTTAGTATCGCGCGGAATAACAGCAGATACGGGAGGGTCAAGTGAAAACGATGCTTGGGTTGGCGTTCCTTTTCGCCATTGTCATCGTTGTCGTGTCGAGACTGAAGGCAGCAGGGCGAGGCGGGCGTTCCTCGACAAATTTTAGCTTTGCCCGTAGGACTCCATTCTTGCGCCATGACGAGATACAGCTCTTCGAACGGTTGACGGCCGCCCTGATAGACACGCACATCTTTCCCCAAGTAGCGATGTCCGCGTTCGTACAGCATAAGGGAAAGTCGCAAGCGGCGAGGAATCTGTTCGCTCAGAAGTATGTCGACTACCTCGTTTGTGAGCGCAAGACGATGCGGCCCCTCTACGTCGTTGAGCTTGATGGCGCCTCGCACGGAAGTGCTAAGGCGCAGAAGCGCGATAAGCAAAAGAACGATGTTCTCGCATCGGCCGGTATCCCGATCATGCGCTACGCGTCCAAGGATGTCGATCTGCGGACTATCCTGCGTGACTACGAGAGTGTTGTATCGCCACGGTCCACCGAAGGAATTGGCTCGTCAGGATCAATTAGCGAACCAAAGTCGCGAGCCGTGCAGCCTCTTGCATAAGGCCAACATGCGCGGATACTTTGCCGTTGCGATATTTGTCATGGCCACGAATGCTGCGGGACAGACCATTTATCAATGTCGAAATGCTGCGGGACACGTCACGTTGCAGGATGGCCCGTGTCAGAGCGACGCAAGAACTGAGACGGTAAGCAAATCCATCGGTCAACGAAACGCCGAGTATCGCGCTGAACCATCTTCCATTTTCGACCCGAAAGGGCAGGCGAGGCTTACGTCGAGCATCATCTGTCCGTCCCTTCGCCAGTCCTACCAGGCTGCCGTTGCCAATTCTGAGCGGGCAATGCTTAGCCGAGATTCGGCACAGATCCAACAAGCATCGGAGGCCGTGCAACGAGCTGGTGCCCAGGTATCAAAGTACCGGTGCGAGTAGAAGTTCGGTGGGGCCAGCCAGCGTCTACCACCGGCATCAGCTCTGGGCTTCCGCCACGACCGGTGACGGCGGCATATGACTCACGATCGAAGGCGGCGCAACCGGCTGTAGCCGACCCATCTGCGACGTCCGATGCGATAGTTCGAAGGGCTGTAAATGCTTGGGACGCGGACGATCGCCCAGTGGTATGTGGAGCTTGAGGCGCAGCGGGCTTACAACGCCCTATGCTACCTGAGGCAGCAACAGATCCAGGGGAGCAGACAACGACCGGCGAGCCGGTCGTGTGCAATCTGCTGCTCGGCACTGTCGACTCAACTGACTTCATGCCGGCTGCGTGAACGGAGGGGGGCTGGTTCGGAAGATGCGGGTAGCGGGACGCCTTCTTGGGCTCCCCCGGCGATCTAGGCTGGCTCAGGATTGGGCGTCACGATGTTGAACCAGGTCGGGAATGTATCGAGCATGCCCAGTAGCTGGCCGAACACCTCCTGCTTGCCCTCGATGCGCAGTTCGCCAGCTGCGATGGCTTGCTCGATGCTCGTGGGCCCGACTTGCTGCAAACGCGCCAGTACGGCCTTGCTGAGCTTGATGGTGGCGTCCGCCCTGGGTGTCGCGTTGGCGAAATGGTTGAGCACTCCGTGCTTGACCTCAAGCGTGTACTGCTGGTCCACGTCGGTCAGGACCACATTCAGCACGAGGTGCTTGCCGGCTGCCTTCGGCCCGTTCAGCCGCACGGCCATGTAGCTGAACAGCATTTCGGGCGCCATCGCGCGGACCACGTCGGGGCTGGCGGACTGCATGCGGCGGATGTTCGGCACGCCGTTGCGCAGTTCGTTCGCACCTTGCAGATACTCGGCGCGCCACGACGGGGCTTCGGCCTGGTAGCCGAGCTGTTCATACGTGTCGGCCAGCAGCTCGCGCGCTTCCTTGTTCCCGGGGTTGGCAAAGACCACCTGCCGTAGCGCCTCAGCAAGCCAGCGGTACTCACCCTTGTCGAAATCCGCGTGGGCACGTGCCAGGATCGCCGCCTCGCCGCCCATGTACTCGACGTACTTCTTCGCGGCCTGTGTGGGCGGCAGCGGATCGAGCGAGGACGGGTTGCTGTCGTACCAGCCAAGGTAACGCTGGTAGACCGCTCGCGTGTTGTGCTTGACGGTGCCCCAGTAACCGCGGTTCGGCCAGTACTGCGCCAGTTCGGGCGGCAGCTTGACGGCTTCGGCGATCTCCGTGCCGACGTATCCCTCGTTCATCAGGCGCACCGACTGGTCGTGGATGTAGCGGTATGCGTCGCGCTGCTTCTCGAAGTAGTCGATGATGCGGTCGTGGCCCCACATCGGCCAGTGGTGAGACTGGAACTTGACCTCGATGTCCTTGCCGTAGCTGGTGATCGTGGCATTGATGCCGTCCACCCACTTGAGCGCATCGCGGACCTGCGCGCCGCGCAGCGTCAGAAGGTTATGCAGCGTGTTGGTCGTGTTCTCGGCCATCCACATTGCCTTGAACTGCGGGAACCAGGTATTCATCTCGGCGGGCGCCTCGGTGCCCGGCGTGAGCTGGAACACCATCTTCACCCCATCGATGACCAGTTCCTGGCCGTCCTTCGAGATCGTGTCGGTGGGTGGCACCAGCGACATGGTGCCGGGGGCGGCAAAGACGCCCAGACCAGCCGCCAGACGGCCCTGCGGATTGACGGGCAGCGGCGCGCCGCCCATGTAGACCGCGCGGCGACTCATGGCGTTGCCGGCGATCACGTTCTCGCTGACAGCCTCTTCCATGAAGCCTTCCGGCGCGATGATGCGCACCTTGCCGGACTGGATTTCCGCGTCGGTCACGATCCCCCGGATGCCGGCGTAGTGGTCGCCGTGTGAGTGGCTGAACACCACTGCGACGATGGGGCGCTGGCCAAGATGCTTGGTCACGAGATCGTACGCGGCACGCGCCGTTTCCGAGTAGCTCAGAGTGTCCATCACGATCCAGCCGGTATCGCCCTGGATGAACGTCATGTTGGCCAGGTCGAGGCTGCGGACCTGGTAGATGCGATCCGTAACCTTGTAGAGCCCGTAGTTCGCCAGAAGCTGGGAGTTGCGCCACAGGCTCGGGTTCACGGTATCCGGGGCATTCTTGCCGACGACCTGCGCGCGCAGGGTGGCCAGGCTGGTGCCGACGTTACCGTGGGCGGCACGCATCTCGGCCAGATCCGGCGCGGCAATCAGGCCGCGTTGGGCATCCTCAAACTCCTGCCTGTCCTGGAACGGCAACTCCTTGAGCACGGCGGCATTGGCCGCGCGCGTGGCGGCCGTCGCGGGCTTTGGTGCGACCTGCGCTACGGCACTGCCATGCGCGAGGATGAAGGTCGCCAGCCAGACCGCCACGCGGGCAGGCGTGGACGCGCCGGTTTGCCGGCTGGACGATGTGGGGGAGTTGCGAAGGACAGGCATGGTACTCAGCTTGACAGTAGTGCGTGGATGCGAAAACAGCGGGTTGGCGCGGCGCGGCGGGCGATGATGTGCCAGACACGACGAGCCCTGATGTTGGCCGCGGCACGAAGCGTGAAACCTTCGAATCGTGCCGCGGCATCTGATGCGTGTACTGATACCTCCAGCGTCAGAAGATGTGGCGAATGCCACTCATCACGCCGACCATGTTCTTCTGGCCGGGGGCCTGCGGATAGTTGAACAGGTAGCCGGTGAACGGGCCGTCGTTGGCCAGCGCCCCGTTGTGCACCCACGCGGTGGTGAAGTAGATGTCGGTGCGTTTGCTCAGCGCGTAGTCGGCCACGAAGCTGACCTGCTGCGGGTTGGCCGGGTTGGTTGGCACGCTGCTGTTGGAGAGGGCAAGCTGCTTGATGTTCGTGTAGAAGTACGCTAGCTGCAAGTCGAGCGCGGCGTTGATGCGGTAGCTGACACCAGCAAACCAGTAATCGTCACGCATGGCGGTGTTGCCGTTGGCGTAGGTCTGGTCGCCCCAACGGTAGCCTGCCATGACCTTCATCGGGCCGTTGGCATAGCTGCCGGCAATCGCTGCCTTGCGGACTTTGCCGGTGACGCCGATCGAGCCAGCCGGATTCCACTGGTCGTAGCCGACGCCCAGGCCGAAGCGTTCGTCGAGGTAGACCAGCGAGCCACCCCATGCCGTGTTGTCGCGCGGGGCACCCGGCGTTTCACCGAGGCCGCTGCCATAGAGAATGCCGCTGGGGCTCAGCGATGTCAGGCCCACGCCGGTGCCGAACGAGTAGTGGGCAGCGGCGGACACTGGCCCGAAGTTGCCCGTGTACTTGACCGTGTTGGCGGGCCGGTAGTTGATGCCCAACCACCAGACGCCCGGCTCATACGCCGGCGCGGCGCGCGTGGGCGAGAAGTTCAGCATGCCTTCGGCAAGACTCGAATACTGCTTGCCGAACGTCACCTTGCCATACTGGTTGCTCAGGCCGAGATAGGCCTGGCGATTGAAGATGCCGGTGTTGCCGGCGAACGCACCGGTATCGGGACTGAACTGGCTCTCGAGCGTGAAGATGGCCTTCAGGCCGCCGCCCAGGTCTTCCGAACCGCGCAGGCCCCAGCGCGATGCGGACAAGCCGCCCGTGCCAGGCATGTCGACGCGGCTACCTGCCGGCGGAACGCCTGCGAGTGTCTGCGATGCTGACGTCGGCGCCGTGGCGACCCGGTTGATGTACTCGACGCCGAGGTCGATGACGCCGTACAGCGTGACACTGGACTGCGCGTGCGCCGCGCTGGTCATTGCACTGAGTGCAGCCAGTACGACAAGTGATTTCTTCATGCTTTGAGGTCTCCTCTGCCTTCTTGATTTGTGACGCCCACGTTTGAGGCTGTCTGTTGTCGGCCCTCGATGCTGCTGTGCTGCGCGGCAGATCCTGCGGCCGGAGGACCTGCGCGTCTCGACAGTAGAGACGGCACCCCCCTGCTTCGCCTATCAAAATGGGGGGGGAGGGGTAGGGAGGGTGCCATCGCGGATGCGCACACCGTCCCGAAACCACGCCCTGATGCGGCACTTGGTGGTCCCGCCGCGGCCGTGCCTGGCGCATGAGGGAATTCACCAGTGTGTTGCCGGCGTCGGACATCCATGGCGGGCCGATCCGCTTCCGGCCACCGGGCAGTCGTGGCCCCTGTCTTCAGGGGAGGGGCGAGGCGGCGGGTTGCGTGACTACAGTGGCATGACAAGCAGAGAATGACGGCCGGCAACGGTCGGCCACGGAGTCCCCCATGTATCGACCAGATTCACACCATCACAGCAGGCCGGCCGCGAGGCTGCACTATCCATGCGGCGAGGCGCCCGCGCCAGGGCAGGCGTTCGAGATCGCGCCCGGCGTGTTATGGATGCGTCTGCCGCTGCCCAATGCGCTGTCGCATATCAACGTCTGGGCTATCGAGGACGGCGAGGGCTGGGCGATCGTGGATACAGGCGTCCATACCCCGCAGTCCGTGGAGGCCTGGCAGATGCTGCTGGAAGGCCCGCTGGGCGGCCGGCCGGTCACACGGGTGCTGGTCACGCATCAGCATCCGGATCACGTCGGCATGGCGGGCTGGCTCACGGAACGATTCGGTTGCCCGCTCTGGATGACGCGGTTGGAGTACCTGCACAGCCTTGCCACCGTTGCAGAGACCGGACAGGAGGTACCGCGCGAAGGCCTCGACTTCTATCGCCGCGCCGGTTGGGACGATGGCGCGCTCGACGGCTATCGCCAGCGATTCGGGCGCGCGGGGCGCATGATCTCGCGCCTGCCGCGCAGCTACCGACGTCTGAACGATGGCGAGACGCTGCGGATTGGTGCCCACACGTGGCAGGTACTGACCGGGCAAGGCCATACGCCTGAACACGCCTGTCTCTACTCGCATGAACTGGCGGTACTGATTGCCGGCGACCAGATTCTGCCGCGCATATCGCCCAACGTATCGGTGCATCCGATGGAGCCCGAGGCGAATCCGTTCGCCGGCTGGCAGGCATCGCTCTCCCGCTTCCGCAGGCTGGTCCCGGACGATGTGCTGGTACTGCCGGCACACAATGATCCGTTCGAAGGCCTGCACGCGCGCCTCGACCGGTTCGAGCAGTCGCTCTGGCGCGACCGGGCGCGGTTGCGCAACGCGTTGGGAGAGCCCCGGCGCGCGATCGACCTGTTCGGCGTTCTGTTTGCTGCGCCCGTGGCGGCAAACGATGCGCTCCAGTACGCACTAGCCACGGGCGAGACCGTCGCCTATCTCAACTACCTCCAGGTGCTTGGCGATATCGATGTGCGTATCGATGATGCTGGCGTGGCGTGGTATCGGGCCGTTGCGGCGATCGAGGTGCCACCGGCGACATCGATGCCCACCGAAGCGGCACTGCCGACATGACACCGGAACCCCTTGCCCCGGCGAGGTTCGCCGCGTCGGCTGACGCCGGAGGCGATCCGTTACGCGTGGCACCGGCGTTGCGGCAGTGGCGCGAGGTGCTGATGCAGCAGCTTTCGCGGTTGCCGGCAACCGGCGCATCGATCGATACGCGGCACGGCCTGCTGCTGCAGCTTGCCCGTTGTGAACTCGATCTCCGCGCGATGCTCCCTTCCGCCTCCCGGCACGGGGCCCGATCCCGTTAGCCCTGCCGGCGCCTGTCACCAGGCGGGGACGCCCCGGCCCGAGCCCAGTGCGGGTGGGCCGCGGAATTGCCCGGCTACCTCCCCAAACAGATTCCGCAAATCCGCAAAAGAAAACTCCGGCTCGAAGCCGGAGGGCCAAACACTGGCAAGTCAACGTGGAGACAACACGTGGAACAGGTGCGGGCATGCGGGCGCAAGAATCGCGTCCGCATGCCCGCGAAAGTCAGGACACGCGGCGGGACTGATCCTTCCAGTACTTCTCGCGAACGTGCCGACGCAGGACCTTGCCGACCGCACTGACGGGCAGGGCCTCGACCACCGCCACAGTCTTGGGCGCCTTGAAGCGGCCGAGCTTTTCCTTGACGTGTTCGATCAGCGCTTGCGGATCAACCGACGCGTCGGACTTCAGTACTACCTCCGCGTGCACGGCTTCGCCCCATTTGTCATTGGGCACGCCGACCACCGCGGACATGGAAACGGCGGGGTGCGCGTTGAGCGATGCCTCGACCTCGACGGCATACACGTTGAAGCCGCCAGTGATGATCACGTCCTTCTTGCGGTCGACGATGAACACGTAGCCCGCGTCGTCGACGTAACCTAGATCGCCCGATTTCCAGAATCCGTCGTGGAACTCGGCCGCGGTGCCTTCCGGGTTGGCGTGGTAGCCGCTGATCGTGCCGCGCCCGCGCAGCCAGAGTTCGCCGGTGGTGCCAGGTGGAACATCGTTGCCATCGGTGTCGACGATCCGCAGTTCGATGCCGATGGTCGGTCTGCCGGCGGACGCGAGCCGGCCGGTCTCCACCGCGGTCAGGTGGTCGGACGGTGTCAGCGTGCAAACCGCCTGTGCGCACTCGGTGGCGCCATAGAGCTGGAAAAAAATGTTGCCGAAACGCTGTTGCGCCTGGGCCAGCTTGGCGGGGCTCATCGGGGCCGCACCGTAATAGAGCGTGCGCAGGCTGGAAAGATCATGCCGCGAGGCTTCGGGCAGATCCAGCAGCCAGTTCACCAGCGTTGGCACCATCAGCGTAGTGGTGACTCTTTCGGCTTCGACATTGCGGCACCACGCCTTGAGGTCGGCGGCGTTCTGCGTCAAGGTGCAGCCACCGCGGAACATCGTGGGCAGGAACGAAAGGCCGGAGCCGTGGCTAACTGGCGCGATGTGGAGGTAGCGCGTATTGCGGTTCAGCGCCACGCCTTGCTCTTCATCGGCATACATCGTGTCGCGTGCCGCGAGCCAGTTGTCGATGGTGTACTGGGCGCACTTGCTCCTGCCGGTGGTGCCGCCGGTGAAGCGGTAGATCAGGACGTCCGAGCAGGTGTCCGACTGGATGCCGGGTTCCCCATCGGATACCCCTTCCAGAAGATCCCAGAAGTAGTGGATGCCCTCGCGCGGCGCCGGGATCGGGTCCATGCAGACCACGGTTGCGCCGTGCTCGCACAGCATGTCGCCGTAGCGATCCAGCAGCGCAGTCTCGATGAAGACGACCTTGGGTCGGATGAACTCGACCTGCCAGCGGTGCTCGTCGAACGCATCGCGGATGTTGGTATGGGCCAAGGCGGAATCGCCCTTGAAGGCGGTCCACGCATGCAGCAACGAGAGATTGTCGTTTTCCAGGATGCAGAGCGCGACATCGCCACGGCGCAAGCCAAGCCGACTGCGCATCATGTTGGCAATAAGGTTGGTCAGCCGGTGCAGCTCGCGGAAGGTGTATCGCCGGTTGCGCTCGATATTTACGAGGGCTTCCTTGTCGGCGAACTGCGTGGCGGCCTGCCCCATGACGCGGGCAAAGTCCATCTTCATCGTTGTCTCCGTGGCGCTCTTGTTGGGATTGGGTCCGACCCAGTGTAGGAGCGCCGATTTCCGGATTGCCCCTCTCCCGTGGAGAGGGGGAGTGGCTGGGAGCGGCCAACACGAATCCATCCCGGATGCGCCTCCCCTGCAAGAAAGGGGGGGGAGCAACACGCGGCGCCTCACTAAGATGAGCCTCACACATGGCACCGAGCGCCGTCCTGGCGCAGGCGATCGCCAGGATCAGGGAATAGGAGACAGCATGGATTTCGAACTGAATTCGGAACAGCGACTGTTGCAGGACAGCGTCCGCCGCTTCATCGAGCGGGAGTACAGCTTTGATGCGCGCGCCGCGCTGCTGACGGCGGGCGGCAGCGGCATCGCGGCCAACTGGAGCACGTTCGCGGAGAACGGCTGGCTGATGGCCGCGCTGCCGGAGGCCTACGGCGGCCTCGGCGGATCACTGCTCGACACCGCGATCATTGCGCAGGAGCTCGGGCGCGGGCTGGTCGTCGAGCCTTACCTCGGCTGCGCCGTACTGGCCGCGCAGACGCTGGTGGCCGGCGGCACCGAAGCGCAGAAGGCGTACCTGTTGCCGCTGGTTGGCGCCGGTGCGCTGCGTATCGCGCTGGCGTACAGCGAACCCGCATCGCGTGGCATGCCGGAGCCGGTGGGCCTGCGTGCGGAACGCGACGGCGACGGCTATGTGCTGCATGGATGCAAGTCGCTCGTGCAGGGCGCCGTCGGCGCATCACTGTTCATCGTTTCGGCCCAGATCCCCGACACGCCGGGCGTCACGCTGCTGCTGGTGGATGCCGATACCCAGGGTTTGAGCCGTCGGGCGTTGCCATTGCATGACGGAAGCTGGGTCGAGGCACTGACATTCGATGCCGTCCAGGTCCGGGCCGACGCCGTACTGGGTGAGCCGGGACAGGGGCTACGGGCGCTCCGGGCCGGTCTGGCCGCGGGCACGGTCGCGCTCTGCGCCGATCTGATCGGCGCGATGGAGAAGACCATCGAAATGACTGCCGAGTATCTGAAAACGCGGCAGCAGTTCGGCGCGCCAATCGGCACCTTTCAAGTCCTGCAGCACCGCATGGCCGACATGGCCGCGGAACTGGAAGTGGCGCGATCGATGCTGCACGCTGCACTGGCCTCGCTGGCCAATGACGATGCACCGAAGCAGTTGAAGGCGCTGTCGGCGGCCAAGATGCTGATTTGCCGCACGGCGAAGTTCATCTGCGGCCAAGGCATCCAGCTCCACGGCGGCATTGGCATGACCGAGGAGTACTCGGTTGGCCATTACTACAAGCACGCAGTGGTGGCGGACGCGCTGCTCGGTGGCAGCGATGCGCACGAAGCAGCCTGCGCCACTGCGCTGCAGACCGAACTTCGCGCCGAACCTGACACCGAACCGCTAGAAATCGCTGCCTGAGCGATATCCGAGCCATCACCCACATTCGGAATGAACGACACCATGAAGACCTACGAAACATTGGCCCAGATGCAGTCCCTGATTGGCGAGGTGGTTGGCACCAGCGACTGGGTCATCATCGATCAGCAGCGCATCCAGATGTTCGCCGACGCTACCGGCGATCACCAATGGATTCACGTGGACCCGGAGCGCGCCGCCAAGGGTCCGTTCGGCGCGCCGATCGCCCATGGCTTCCTGACCCTGAGCCTGTTGCCGGTCTTCACCACGCGAGCCTTTGCGATTCGCGACATCAGGATGGGCGTCAACTACGGCCTGAATCGCGTGCGCTTCCTGAAGCCGGTACCGGTCAACAGTCGGCTGCGTGCGCACTTCAAACTGCTGAGCTTCGAGCCGCTGGACAACAACGGTGCGCAACTGACCTACGAGATGACAGTCGAGATGGAAGGCGGCGACAAGCCCGTGTGCGTGGCCGAGTCGATCGTGCGCGCGTTTGCCTGAGACAGCCAGAACGACTGAAACGAACCAAGGAGAAAGAGAAATGAGCGATACATCCGCCGTGCTCCTGAGCGAGCAGGAAGTCATGATCCGCGATGCTGCCCGCAAGGTGGCGCAGGAAGTCGTTGCCGCCACCGCCGCCGAGCGCGATCGCAGCGGTGCGTGGCCGCGCAGCGAATTGAAGGCCGTAGGCGAACTCGGCTTTCTCGGCATGCACGTTCCCGAAGAGTACGGCGGCTCCGCTGCCACCTTCCCGGAGTACTGCCTGGCCATCGAGGAATTCGCTGCTGCCGACGCGGGCTTTGCCACCATCCTGCACGTCCACAACGGGCTGGCAGGCGCGGTGGTGCATGCCGGCACCGAGGCACAGAAGCGCAAGTACCTGCCCGGCATGGCGTCCGGCGAGACCATCGTCGCGGGCCTGCTGACCGAGCCGCAGGCGGGCTCGGATACCGGGGCCTTCCGCACCACGGCGCGACGCGATGGCAATCACTATGTGTTGAACGGCAGCAAGCAGTTCATCTCGAACGGCAACGAGGCCGGCGTCGGCCTTGCTATCGCGGCAGTCACCGAGACGCCGGAAGGCAAGAAGGGGCCGAGCCTGTTCATCGTCGATCCGCGTGAACCCGGTTACATCGTGACGCGCGTCGAGGACAAGCTCGGTCAACGCTCGGCGCAGGTCGCCGCGATCCAGCTCGATGACCATCGCGTGCCCGCCGAAAATCTGCTGGGCGAGGAGGGCGCCGGGTACAAGCGCGTGATGAGCATGCTGTCCGAAGGCCGTATCGGTATTGCGGCGGTGGCTTGCGGCGTTGCCCGCGCCGCGCTCGAGGCGGCCGTCCAGTACGCAAACGAACGTGAGGCCTATGGGCGGCCGATCATCAACCTGCAGGGCGTGGCGTTTGATCTGGCGGACATGGCCACCCAGGTGGAAGTGGCGCGCCAGTTCACGCTGCATGCCGCACGCCTGCAAGCCGCGGGCGTTCCCTGTGCGAAAGAGGCGTCGATGGCAAAGCTGTTCGCCAGCGAGATCGCCGAGAAGGTGTGCTCGGACGCGATCCAGATCCACGGCGGCTATGGCTACCTGACCGACTTCCCGGTCGAGCGGTACTACCGGGACGCCCGCGTGACCAAGATCTACGAGGGCACCAGCCACATCCAGAAGGTCATCATTTCGCGTGCGCTGGGCGCGCGCTGAGGCGGAACGATCGGAGGGGGAGCCGGGGCGGTCGGCATCTGACCGTTGCCCGGTGATAAGGGAGAGGGGCCAGCCACGAGCTGGCCCTTTTTTCATGGATGGCTACTTCAGAAGCCCACGTTGCCGGGCCAGCGCGATCGCGTCATAGCGGCTTGATACGCCCAGCTTGGCCAGGATGTTCTTCACATTCCATTTCACCGTGCCGAACGTGATGTTGAGCGTCAGCGCGATTCGCTTGTTCGACATCGCCTCGGCGATCAGCGTGAGGATCTCCAGTTCGCGTGGCGTGAGCGGGCCCCGTTCGGCATCTGGCGCGATACGGGTGGCGGCGCTTGCCACGGCGCTCACTGGTGCGGGTTCCGGACGCGCCGCGCCCGGCGTCATCCTCGCCAGGATATCGGCGAGGTAGCGTGCCTCCGGCTCTGGCAGGCTGTCGGCATCCTGAAGCCCGGCGAGTAATCCGGCTGTCTGCTCCTTGGTGTCGAGCAGCGTCCGGACCAGCCCGAGCTTTGCGGCAAGCGTGACCGCATCGGTCAGGCAGCGTGTCGTTTGGTCGTGCTGCTGAAGTCCATCATGCGCCACGGCAGCCAGCAGGTCGGCCACCACCAGCGTCTGGCCACGGCCATACTTCTCGCCGAAGCGTCTCACCTCGGCCAGCGCCGCCAGCGCGTCACGCGGATTGGAGTCGGCCAGCGCCAGACGTGCGCGGACCAGCGCCGCGATGGCTGGGATCTGGACAAATGCCCCGGTGCCGTTCTCATGCGTGTGGCGCAGCCCTTCGAGCCGCGTTGCCAGTTCCCTGGCGCGGCGCTGCTCACCGGTGGTCAGCAGGATGCGGATCTGCTCGGCCAGCATGTACGCCAGCGCACGATCAAGGCCAAGCAGATGGAAGTGCGCGGCCTGTGCCTCGAGGAAGGCGAGGGCGGTCTCCGGCGCGTCCTGCAGGAAGTCGAGTCGCGCACGGCAGATCGACGACTGTGTCATCACGTCGGGCCACGACGATTGCATCATCCCGGCACGGTTGGCGAGCGCCTCGCGCGCATCGTCGATGTGGTCGAGCTCGTAGCTGGCGAAGGCGAGGGTATCCGCGCACAGGTTGGCCGGCAGCGATGCGCGGCCGTACCTGGCCTCCGCGCGGGCCAGCGTGCTCGCGCCCAGCCGTTCGGCTTCCCGCACGTCGCCCGCGAACAGGCAGGTCTGCGCGCGGCGGCTTTCGAAGACCATCGCCATATCGTTGTCGCGGTCCTCGGGGGCGATAGGGTTGGCGTCGAACAGCTCACGCGTGTCGTCCAGTCGGCCGACGGCGAGATAGGCAACCGCAAGCCCAACCAGGCACGCGTAGCGCAGCGACGCGTTCTCCATCGGCGCGTTGCACAGCGGCTCCAGCACCTCGATCACGCGCTGCAGATCGTCGCGCTCCACGGCCACGGAAGAGTCGATGATCGGAAACTTCGACGAAATGGCCGGAATCTTGGCGGCTTCCGTGCGACGGATCTGTTCCAGCCAGCGTTCGGCCTTATCGGCCCGGCCGGTGAAGGCATGGGCCATGCAGCCTAGGAAGAACAGGCGCGGATGCGAGAACAGCGTTTCCTGTGGCAGGCGATCGATCATGTACAGCAACGGGCCGATGTACGACATGCTCCAGGTCGAGCGGGTGGCGGCTTGCTCCATCGCATCGGCGGCGAAGTCCAGGTCACCGCCCAGGCTGGCGTGGCGCACGGCTTCCACAAGCAGGTCCTGCGCGGCAAACCAGCGGCTCGCGCGGCGGTGCACGGCTTCCACTGCCTCCTTGCCCTGTTGGGCAAGGCGCTGGGCGAGGAACTCGCCGAACAGTGGATGAAAGCGGTACCACGGCGACGGATCGTCGGTCTCCACACGATAGATCAGCAGGTTCTCGTCCTCGGCGCGCTTGATGAGATCCGCCGCATCGGGGTTTTCCGTGACGGCCTCCGCCAGGCCAGCATTGAAGCGGCGAAAGACAGACAGTTTCTCCATGAATGCCGTCAGTGCCGGCGGCAGGTACGCCACCACATCCTCTGCGAGATAGGACTGCAGGTCCGCCGATTTCCAGAGTAGCGAGCGCAGGTTGGTCCGCTTGCCAGGCCGGATACGCAGCATCGTCGCCACCGGTTGCAGGCATGCCGGCCAGCCGTTGGTCAGATCGTGGATCAGGCGCACTTCGTCTGCCGTCAGCTTCAGCGTGCTGAGGCTCTGGTCGAAGAACACGCGCGTTTCATCGAGGCCGAACGGCAGGTCTGCGAAGTCGATCTCGGACACCTGACCCTGCATGCGCAGCCGACCCAGGCTAAGCGGCGGCATGGTGCGCGACGCGATCACGAAATGCAGGTTGGCGGGGCAGTGATCGAGCAGCTTCTGCATCAGGCGGTGAGCGGCAGGTGCCTCCGCGTACTGGTAGTCGTCGATCAGCAGGTACAGCTCGCGCTCGACTTCCTCGAGGGCACTGGTCGCCACGGCCACCAGTGCCTCCATCGACTGCTCGCTGCCTGCGGCATCGGGCACCACGTAGTCAGCGCGCATGCCCAGACGCTGGAACGCCGTCATCAGATAGGTACAGAAACTCGAAAACTGCCTGTCGTCATGACTGAGCGACAGCCACGCCACGTCGATGCCGGCGCGCATCAGCTCCTGTCGCCACTGCGCGAGCAGGATGGTCTTGCCGAAGCCAGCGCCGCCGGTGAGCAGGGTGACAGTGCAGTCCTTCGTATCGCGCAGACGGGCGAGCAAATGCTCACGCGGAATGTGGCGAGGGCTGATGCGCGGTGGGGAGAACTTAGTCGCCACCAGGAGGTTGTCGGAATTCATCGTGGATGCTTGCCAGGAGGGATTCGCCTTTGACACCGGCGTAGGGGTACCAGCCAGGGGCGTAGTGATGGCACATGAGTGACAGCACATTATGGCGACCCGCCACCCGTTTTGGGAATGGGGGTGTTACCGGGTATGCGCGACTACGTGCGATATCCGGCATATGTCGCTGCTCACGTCCGCAAGGGGAGGGGCAGGCAACCATGCCGCTGACGTACCTTGCTTCCAACCAGAAATGCTGTCGGCAATAGCACATTGGAACAAGGAGAAGACATGAGCGAACCCGTAACTTTTGCGGTGAAGGGTCAGGTTGGCTGGATCACCCTGATGCGCCCCGAGGCCCGCAATGCGATCAGCAAGGACATGGCGCTGGCTATGGCCGCGCAACTGCGCGCGTGGCAGCAGGATGAAGCCGTGCGCGTGGTGGCGGTGACCGCCACCGGTCCCGCCTTCTGCGCCGGTGCCGACCTGAAGGCAGGGGGCACTCCGGGCCCCGGCGAGCCGGACCTGCTGGACACGCTGGTCGCGTTCTTCGACACCCTGCGCGCGTTCCCGAAGCCCACTATTGCTGCCGTCAACGGCCTCGCCATTGCGGGCGGGCTGGAAACCGTGCTGGCGTGCGATTTTGTGATTGCCGCCCAGAGCGCGCGCTTTGGCGATGCCCACTCGAACTTCGGCGTGTTCCCCGGCGGTGGCGGTGCCGCCATCCTGCCGCGCAAGATCCCGCAGAACATCGCCAAATACCTGCTTTACACGGGCGATTCGCTGCCTGCGGCCGACATGAAGCAGTACGGCCTGGTGGCCGAGGTGGTGGCCGACGAGGAACTCGTGGACCGTGTGCAGGCCATCGGCGACAAGCTGGCGAAGAAGAGCCCGCTGGTGCTGCGCAAGATGAAGAAGGTGGCCGATGAAGCGGCCGACAAGCCACAGGCCGATGCGCTGCGCCACGAACTGCTGGAGTTGCGTAACCACCAGCGTTCGTACGACATCGCCGAAGGCCTGCGCGCGTTCGCGGAGAAGCGCACGCCCGAGTTCAAGGGTTATTGACCGGGTCAGATACCCCCAAGCACCTCAAGCCCCCCCAATCATCTCAAGTATCTACAGCATTGGAGTAAGGAGACATGGAGAACATCTATATCGTTGGCGTTGGCATGACGCCGTTCGGCCGACATGCAGACAAGACCGTCAAGCAACTGACCGCCTGGGCCGTGGAAGGCGCGCTGAAGGACGCGGGTTGCGATCGCAAGTGGGTGCAGGCTGCGTTCTACGGCAACTGCACGCAGGGCCATTTTGATGGCCAGCACATGATCCGTGGCCAGGTGGCGCTGCTGCCGCTCGGCTTCGACAGCATCCCCATCTTCAATATCGAGGGCGCTTGCGCCTCGTCGAGTCACGCCTTCAATCTGGCAGTGACGCAACTGCGCGGCGGCGCCGCCGACGTAGCGATCGCCGTGGGCGCGGAGAAGATGTTCTACAGCGACAAGGCCAAGATGTTCTCGGCGTTCGAGTCGGCCTGGGACATCGAAACCTTCGACGAGAACCGGAACTACCTGGCGGCGATGGGCAAGGGCATCGTGCCGCCGCCGGGCTCGCAGTCGGAGAAGCCGTACAGCCCGTTCATGGACGTGTACGCGGCACTGGGACGCGGCGGCCTGATGGAACGCTTCGGCATCACCCAGCGCCAGCTTGCGGCGGTGTCGTCGAAGAACCACGGGCACTCGGTGCACAACGAACGCTCGCAGTATCGCAACCCGATCAGCATCGAGGAGGTGCTGGCCGCGCCTCCGATCACGTATCCGATCACGCTGCCGATGTGCTCGCCGATTTCTGACGGCGCGGCGGCAACCATCATCTGCACGGAATCGGCGCTGAAGAAATACGGTTTCGACCGCAAGCGCGCGGTCAAGGTGCTGGCGAGCGTGGTGCGTTCGGCCTCCGCTCGCGCAGCGGATGCATTCGATCAGGGCTGCACTCACCTGGCTGGCAAGGCGGCATTCGAGCAGGCCGGCATTTCGCCGAAGGATGTCGACGTGGCGGAGATTCATGACGCCACCGCTATTGGCGAGTTGCTCTCGATCGAATCGCTGGGTCTGTGCGAGCCTGGTGCAAGCGGCGAAATGGCGGAGCGCGGCGAAACCACACTCGGTGGCCGGCTGCCGGTGAATCCGTCTGGCGGCCTGGAGTCCAAGGGCCATCCGATTGGTGCGACGGGACTGGGCCAGATCTTCGAACTGGTCGAGCAGCTTCGCGGCAACTGCGGCAAGCGCCAGGTCGAGGGCGCGCGTATCGCGCTGCAAGGCAACGGCGGTGGGCTGTGGCGTGTGGAGGAATCGACCGAACACGTCGGCATCTTCGGGCTGGCATAAGGAGGGATGCCCACGTCTGCCGCGGCATTGGCAGAGGTGGCGCGTGAGCGGGGCCGGAAGGATGCGGGAGGGCACGCATTTCCCGGCCCCGTTTGCATTTGGAGCCATATCGGCTCACTCGGCAGTGTTCCCCCTCCCATATATGGAGGGGAGCACCGCAATCGCGGTGCGTATCGTCAAACGCGTCCAGTGGCAAGTTGCTCGGGTTTCCGGGCGCGCCATGGACCGGCGCCGGCCCCCCGGCGCACGACTCTCACAACAATGCTGAGGAGACGAAATGACGAGTGTGTCCCGCACGCTGGACGTGCAGCAGTTCATCAACGAACACCGGTTCTCACGGTATCAGTGGAAGATCCTGGTCACATGCTTCCTGCTGATTGCCATCGATGCCTATGACGGCCTGGCCATTGGCTTTGTTGTGCCGGTTCTGGTGCGCGAGTGGGGAGTGAACAAGGCAGCGTTCGGCCCGGTGCTGAGCGTGGGTGTACTGGGCCTGGCACTCGGCGCGCTGCTCGCCGGCCCGCTCTACCATCGCACCAGCCCGAAGACGGTGATCATCGGCTCCATGCTGCTGTTCGGCGTCTGCAGCCTCGGCACCATGACGGCCAACTCGCTCGTGTCGCTCGGCGTCTGGCGCTTCTTCACGGGCATTGGCGTAGGCGCGGCGGTTCCCGGCGCCGCCACGTTGATGTACGAGTACGCGCCAAGGCGCATGAGCGCGTTCCTCGTCAATGCGATCGCGGTAGGCGCCCTGATCGGCGCCTCGGCCTGTGGATTGACGGCGGCGGCGATGGTGCCCACGCACGGATGGACCAGCGTCTTCCTGATTGGCGGCGTGCTGCCGATCGTGCTGGCCGTGTTCATGCTTGCCGCGATGCCGCAGCCGCTGCACTTCATGGTGCAGAAGGGCTACCCGGGGCATCGGATTGCCGCCGTGCTGCGTCGGATTGCACCCAATGCCGCGATCGATGACGATACGCGTTTCGTGCTGCCGGAGGCGCAGGATGCCGGCAAGCAAGGTGTCGCCGTGGTGCTGTCAAAGCAGTTCCGCACCGGTAGCGTTCTGCTGTGGGCCGCTTACTTCTTTGGCACGTTCGCCTACTACCTGTTGGTCGGCTGGCTGCCGACGCTGGTGCAGGACATGGGGGCCTCGCTGCGGAACTCGCAGCTCATCACTGTGCTGCTGACCGTCGGCGGCATCGTCGGCACGTTCCTGTTCGGCTGGCTGATGGACCGCTTCGATAAGTACACCGTGGTGGCCCTGGCCTATGCGCTGGGCGGCATCGGCATCTGGCTGGTCGGGCAGCAGCGGGGGGACCTGGCCTGGGTGGCGGTGTGCGTGTTCGCAGGCGGCATTGGCCTGAGTGGCGCGCTGATGTCGATGGGCTCGCTCGCGGCGGCGTTCTATCCGGCCAGCGGCCGCTCCACTGGCATCTCGTGGATGCACGGTATCGGCCGGTTCGGCGGCATCGTCGGTCCGATGGTCGGCGCGTACATGCTGCGTGACGGCTTCAGCCTGCCCGCCGTGTTCACGGTGGTGATGGTGTTCGTGCTGCTGTCTTCGGTGGCGCTGATCATCAATAGCGCGGCTGCCCGACGCAGCGCGGCCAACGGCATGCAGACAGAGTCCGCGTAACGTGTCCTGACCATCTGCCGCCCCCGCCGGGCACGGCGAGGGCGGCATTTCATTTATCTGGAACGCATCATGTTTGATCTGCAAGGCAAGGTTGCCATCGTGACGGGGGGTGCCGCTGGAATCGGTCGCGCCGCCGCCATCCAGTTCGCCCGGGCCGGCGCGCGCGTCGTCGTGGCAGATTGGTCGGCGGAAGCGGGGCGGGGTGTCGTGGCGGAGATCGTCCGAGACGGTGGCGACGCATGCTTCCAGCGCGTGGACGTGAGCCGCGATGACGATTGCGCGGCGATGGTCGGCGTCGCGCTCGACCGCTTTGGATCGCTCGATATCGCTTTCAACAATGCCGGCATTTCGGGACCTGTTTCGCGCACCGAGGACCAGGGGCTGGAGAGCTGGCACAAGGTCATCGGCGTCAATCTGACTGGCGTGTTCCAGTGCATGGTGCATGAGCTGCGCGCCATGAAGGCGCGCGGTGGCGTGATCGTCAATACATCATCGGTCGCCGGTGTGAAGGGCGCGCCGTATAGCGCCGCATACTCGGCCTCCAAGCACGGCGTGATCGGGCTGACGCGCTCGGCCGCCAGGGAATATGGCAAGCACGGCGTGCGGATCAATGCCATTTGTCCCGGCGTGACCAGCACCGCCATGGCGGACGAGATCGCCGCCGGCTCCGCGCCTGGTGCGTCAGCGGCGCTGCTGGCGGCCACCGCGCTGCGCCGCGCCGCCACGCCGGACGAGGTGGCTGAGTTGGTGGTGTGGCTGTGCTCGGAAAAGGCGTCGTTTGTGACCGGGGCGCACTACATGGTGGATGGCGGGCTGACAACGTAGGGCGATCGCGTTACGCCCCTCTCCCATGAAATGGGAGGGGGGAGCTTGGAGCAAGCTAGCGGCAGATCATCCGCCCTTCGACGCATTCCCATCCGCGCCAAAGGCCGTCCATCCACCGTCCACAGGCAGCGTGACGCCGGTCACGTACGACGCCCAGTCCGAAGCCAGAAAGGCCACCGCCTGCGCCACCTCGCGGGGATGGCCGAGCCGCCCCATCGGCGTGCGGCGCTCGAGCGACGTGACATCGAGCCGGCCTTCGCGGGTCATGGCGTCGAGTGGCGGTGTCCGGATGATCGCGGGCGCAACGCCGTTCACACGAATGCCCTTCTGCGCCCACTCGCAAGCCAGCGAGCGCGTCAGCATCACCACTCCGGCCTTGGATGCCGTGTAGGCCGCGATGCCGGGGCCGCCGCCGAGACCATAGATCGACGCGATGTTGACGATCGCGCCGCCACCGGTCGCCAGCATGTGCGCACCGACGGCCCTGGACATCAGCCATGTGCCCGTCAGGTTGATGTCGAGGGTGCGTTGCCACGTCGACAGAGACTGCCGGTCCGTGCGTGCGGCGGACTCCAGCACGCCGGCGTTGTTGACCAGAACATCGATCCGCCCCATGTGGGCAATGGCCTCGGCGGTGATCCGTTCGACGTCGGCCTCGGAAGACACGTCGCCGTGCAGCATCTGCGGTCCATCCGAACGGTGAACTTCATTCAGGTCGGAGGCGCAGACCACCGCGCCCGCTTCCACGAAGAATGCCGCCACCGCCGCGCCGATGCCGCTGGCGCCGCCTGTCACCAGCACTCGCTTGCCGGTGAAGTCGATGCGCTGGATATCGCTCACTCCGTACATCGTTGCACCTCCATCTCAAGGGAGCCGTTACTTGCCGGTGAACGCCGGCTTGCGCTTTTCCAGCAAGGCGCTGACTGCTTCGCGATGGTCGTCGGTCTTGCTGGCCAGCCATTCGTACGACATACACGTATCCATGACTGAATGCGCGATCTGCTTGAGACCGATGTTGGTGGCCACCTTGGTCCAGCGGATGGCGTTGGTCGCGCCATTGGCCAGCCGGTCGGCGAACTGGTCGACACGCGCGTCCAGCTCGGCGGACGGCACGGCATGGTTGATCAGGCCGATGCGTGCCGCTTCCGTGGCAGTGATCGCGTCGCCAGTCAGCAGGTATTCCTTGGCGCGGGCATAGCCGATGAGCTGCGGCCAGATGATGGCGCCGCCATCGCCGGCCACCAGACCGACGTTGACATGCGGATCGGCGAACTTCGCGGTGTCCGCCGCGAAGATCACGTCGCAGAACAGGGCGATGCTGCAGCCCAGGCCGATTGCCGGGCCATTGACCTTGGCGATGATCGGCTTTTCGCAGTCGAGCTGGGCGAACACGATCTGCTTGCCTTCGCGCGCGGTCACGCGGAAGGCTGCCGGATTGTCGAAATCCGACTTCACGGCTTCAAGGTCGCCCCCGGCCGAGAACGCGCGTCCGGCGCCGGTCAGCACGATGACCTCGGATTCCGGGTCGTTGTTGGCGTCGATGAAGACGCGCGCCATTTCGGCGTGTAGCCCGGCGTTGAAGGCGTTGAGCTGTTCGGGGCGATTCAGGGTGATCTCCAGTACGCGGCCGCGCCGGGCGAACGAGATGTACTGGTAGTCGGCGAAGTTCATGGGGGTTCCTCCAGGTTGGTGTGGATGCGCTTGCCCGTTGCACGATAGCCAGCCGGCTTCGCGGGCGCCCCTCCCTGGATGGCGGGGGACGTTCCAACGCCATGCGTTGCAGACTTCCCATCACTTCCCGATGGGGTATCGCCGTCCGGGCCTTGCCGCCCCGGCCCCTGCCGACGGCAAAAAAGGGAGGGGCGGACCCGGTTTGCTGCTCTCTAAGATGGTTCCCGCAGTACAGCACTTCAGAACATCAGAACAACTTGCCGGAGGGGAGCCAGCATGTCCGACAACTCGGTGGTACTGGAAAGGATCGGCGGCACGGCGGTCATCACGCTGAACCGGCCGCAGCGGCGCAACGCGCTCGACGACACCATCATGGCGGCGATGGACCGCATCGTCCGGAGCATCAGGCAGGACCGCTCGGTGACCGCCGTGGTGCTGACTGGCGCAGGCGGCAACTTCTGCGCGGGCGCCGATCTGGGAGACGGCGACGCGCAGGCCGAGCGCGGTTTCTACGTGCGTGACCTGCTGCAGAACCATCACACATGGTTTGCCGCGCTGTGCGATCTGGAGATGCCGGTCATCTCCGCCGTGGACGGCTTTGCCACGGGCGCCGGGCTCTCGGTGGCACTGGCGGCGGACTTCGTCATTGCCAGCGACCGCGCGCGCTTCGTATCGAGCTTCGCCCGCGTGGGATTTGTCCCCGACCTCGCGCTGATGTACGTGCTGCCGCGCCGCGTTGGGCTGGTGCGTGCCAAGGAGATCGTGTTCTCCGCGCGCGAAATCCGCGCCGACGAAGCCGTGGCCATTGGTCTCGCCGAGACCGTAGTGCGGGCCGATGACCTGCGTGACGCGGCCATTGCGTTCGCGCGGCGTTTCGAAGACGCGCCGACCCGCGTGCTGGGCATGGCCAAGCACATCATGAACCGTACCTTCGAGACCGACCGGCAGGCGCTGCAGCAGCAGGAGGCCGCGGTGCAGGGCCTGTGCGCGGCCAGCCAGTACAACGCCGAAGCGGTACGCCGCTTCTTCTCGAAGGAAGCGCCAATCTTCCCGGGCACCGAACGTCTGTTCTGACGGGACGCCCCACGTTCCCGTCCCTGTTTATTCCAATTACTCAAGGAGAAAGTCATGACGCAAAAAGTCGTCGTTGCCGGTGTGGGCATGATCCCGTTCAAGAAGCCGGGCCAGAGCGATCCCTACACGATCATGGGCGCCCAGGCGGTGCGGCTGGCGCTGGCCGATGCCGGGGTGGGCTACGAGTCGGTCCAGCAGGCGTTCGCCAGCTATGTCTTCGGCGATTCCACCAGCGGGCAGCGTGTGCTGTACGACATCGGCATGACGGGCATTCCGGTCATCAATGTGCACAACAATTGCGCCAGCGGCTCCACGGCGCTGTATCTGGCCAACCAGGCCATCGCCAGCGGCATGGCCGATATCGTGCTCGCGTTTGGCTTCGAGCAGATGAACCCAGGCGCGCTGGGCACGATTTACACCGACCGTCCGGCGCCTCTGGAGCGGTTCAACCAGGCCTGCGAGAGCGTGGTGCCGGAAGGTGTGCCGCCCGCGCTGCAACTGTTCGGCGCCGCCGGACTCGACCACATGAAACGCTTCGGCACGCCGCTGGAGACGTTCGCCAAGATCCGCGCCAAGGCCAGCCGCCATGCGGCCAATAACCCGATGGCGGTGTTCCGCACGGTGGTGACGCCGGAAGAGGTGATGGCCGAGAAGGTGATGTGGCCGGGCGTCATGACGCGTTCGATGGCGTGCCCGCCGACCTGCGGCGCTGCCGCCGCCGTGCTGTGCAGCGAGGACTACGCGAAGAAGCACGGCCTGAACAGCCGCGTGTGGATTGCCGGCCAGGCGCTTACCACCGATGGCGTGGAAACGTTCAAGTCCGGCGACCTGCGTCATCTGGCCGGCTTCGGCATGTCGCGCTCGGCGGCCGACAAAGTCTATGCGATGGCCGGCATTGGCGCAGAAGACGTCGACGTGGTCGAGCTGCACGACTGCTTCGCCCAGAACGAACTGTTGACCTACGAAGCACTCGGTCTGTGCCCCGAAGGCGGCGCGGCGAAGTTCGTTGACGATGGCGACAACACTTATGGCGGCAGGTTCGTGGTTAACCCGTCTGGCGGTCTGCTGTCGAAGGGCCACCCGATCGGCGCGACCGGGCTAGCCCAGTGCACGGAGCTGGTGATGCAGCTGCGCGGCCAGGCCGATCGGCGCCAGGTGGAGGGTGCTCGTGTGGCGCTGCAGCACAACGTCGGTATCGGTGGCGCGGCAGTCGTCACCATGTACCGGAATGCCTGACGGAGCCACGTATGGACTTTCAAGCTGATCCGGGTCTGGAGGCGTTCCGCCAGGAGGTCCGCCAGTTCCTGCGGGACAACGTGCCGCAGGAACTGAAAGGGCAACCGCGCTGCACGCGCTCGCCGCGCGAACAGATCCTGCGCTGGCAAAAGGTGCTGGCCGCACATGGCTGGGGTGCGCCTTACTGGCCGGTGGAGCACGGCGGCACTGGCTGGTCGGTGGCGCAGACGCTGGTGTTCGACGACGAATGCACGCGGGCCGGCGTGCCAACGCAGGACGGCTTTGTGCAGAAGATGCTCGGCCCGGTGTTGAACGCGTTCGCCACGCCCGCGCAGAAGGCCGAGCACCTCGCCCCCGCCCTCAATGGCGAGCGGCTGTGGTGCCAGGGCTTCTCCGAGCCGGGCGCGGGGTCCGACCTCGCCTCGCTGAAGACGCGCGCGGTGCGCGACGGAGATCATTACGTCGTCAACGGCCAGAAGATCTGGACGAGCTACGCCCATCACGCGGACTGGATCTTCCTGCTGGTGCGGACGGATTCGTCCGGCAAGAAGCAGGCGGGGATCAGCTTCCTGCTGGTAGACATGAAGACGCCGGGCATCACCGTGCGCCCGATCCGCAGCATCGACGACGCGCACCACCTGAACGAGACCTTCTTCGAGGATGTGCGCGTCCCTGTGGGCAACCTGATCGGCGAGGAGGGCGCGGGCTGGAACATCACCAAGTACCTGCTCAACAACGAGCATGCGACCACCGCCGACTTACCGGACCTCAGGCGCTACATGCGCGAGCTGCGCCGGATCGCGACAACGCTGGATGCTGGCGACGGCAAGCTGATCGACCGTCCCGAGTTCGCGCTGAGACTGGCACGGCTTGACGCCGACCTCGAAGCCATCGCGATGTTGGTGCAGCGCGTGGCGCAGCTCGACATGGCGCACCACCCGGCTTCGCACCTGTTGGGTTCGATCCTGAAGCTGCGCGCTACCGAACTGCAGCAACGCATCACCGAGGCACAGACCGAAGCACTGGGCGACCACGGCGCCGTGGCATACGCGCATTGGCACGACGCTCCGCCGGCAGAGGCGTTTCCGATGCAGGACCTGGCGCGTGGCATCGCCAACGACATGTTCCTGCGCCGCGCCGCCACCATCTATGGCGGTACCAGCGAAGTGCAGCGCGGCATCATCGCCAAGCTGATGTTCCAGCTATGAGACCGGAGGCAGCCATGGCATCGAAACGAAGCGGGCCGCTACAGGGCCTGCGGATCCTGGAAATCGCCGGGCTCGGGCCCACGCCGATCAGCGGCATGACGCTGGCCGACATGGGGGCCGATGTCGTGCTGGTCGATCGGCTGCAGCCCGGCGCGGAAGACCTCGATATCGGCCGGCACGCGATCCAGAACCGTGGCAAGCGTTCCATCGCCGTCGACCTGAAGACCCAGGCCGGCATCGACACCGTGCTGCGTCTGGTGGAGCAGTGCGACGCGATGATCGAGGGCATGCGTCCCGGCGTCATGGAGCGGCTCGGTCTGGGCCCGGACGTGTGTCTGGCGCGCAATCCGAAGCTCGTGTACGGCCGCATGACCGGCTGGGGGCAGGACGGCCCACTGGCGCAGGCTGCTGGGCACGACCTGAACTACGTCGCGCTGTCCGGCGCGCTCTGGTGGTCGGGCCAGCCTGGCGAGGCGCCGATGTCACCGCCGAGCCTGGTTGGGGATATCGGCGGTGGCGCGATGTATCTGCTGGTGGGGTTGCTGGCCGGCATTATGAGCGCCCGCGAAACCGGCAAGGGGCAGGTGATCGACGCGGCCATCGTCGACGGCAGCGCGCACATGATGAATCTGCTGCTGGGGCTGAAGTCCGCCGGTGTGTTCCGGAACCAGCGCGGCAGCAGCCTGCTCGACGGCCCGCACTGGTATCGCACCTACCGCTGTGCCGACGGCAACTACGTGACCATTGCCGCTGCCGAGCCGCGCTTCCACAAGCTGCTGCTGCAAAAGCTCGGTCTGACCGACGATCCGGCGTTTTCCGCCCAGCACGACCAGACACAGTGGCCGGCGCAGCACGCGCGTCTGGCCACCGTGTTTGGCTCGAAGACGCGTGACGAATGGTCCGCGCTGCTGGAGGGGACCGATGCCTGCTTCGCGCCGGTGCTGAACCCGGATGAAGCGGCGGCCCATCCGCACATGGTGGCCCGTGGGGTCTATGGCGAGATCGATGGCGTCCTGCAGGCCAATCCCGCGCCCCGCTTCTCGGGCACGCCACTGGCGCGGCCCGGGCGGATTCCACAGCGAGGACAGGACACGGCATCGGTGCTGGACGACTGGTGCAACGCCGGGGCCACCTGAGCGTCGCCGGCATTCAAGGAGAGAGACATGAGTGATAGCAAGGTCCTGTTCGAGATGGACGGGAAGACCGCGGTCATCACGATCAACCGCCCGCAGCGCCGGAACGCGCTCGATGATGAAGCCAAGCAGTTGCTGGCCGACGCGATCCGGCGGGCGCGCGAGGACCGTTCGGTCCGTTCCGTGGTGTTGACCGGCGCGGGCGGCCATTTCTGCTCGGGCGCGGATCTCAGTGGTGAGGCCGAGGGCGAGATGCCGTTCCTCGTCCGCGATGCGCTGCTCGGCGCCCACCGCTGGCACGCGGAACTGATGGATCTGGAGAAGCCGGTGATCTCCGCCGTGGACGGTTACGCGGTGGGCGCCGGGCTGTCGCTGGCGCTGGGCGCGGACTTCATCATCGCCAGCGACCGGGCGCGGCTGGTGTCCAACTTCCCGCGCATCGGCTTCGCGCCGGACCTGGGGCTGATGTACATCCTGCCGCGGCTGGTGGGCCTGGTGCGCGCCAAGGAGATCGTCTTCTCCGCGCGCGACATCCTGGCCGACGAGGCACTGTCGATCGGGCTAGTGCAGGCGGTGGTGCCGTCCGAGCGATTGCGCGAGACCGCTGTTGAGTACGCGCGCCGCTTTGACAACGCGCCGACACACGTGCTCGGCATGGCCAAGGGCATCATGAATCGCACGTTCGAGACGGACCGGAACGCGATGACGCAACTGGAAACCGCCGTGCAGGGCCTGTGCGCGGCCAGCAGCTACAACGCAGAGGCCGTGCGCCGCTTCTTCGCCAAGGAAGCGCCGCTTTATACGGGCGCCGAACGCCTGTTCTGATGGCATCGCCCCGCACGTCCACAAGGGGAGGTGAGGGGCGTCCGCCACCGGCGTAACGTGACAGCCAGGGCAGCGCGGGTGCCGGCGATGGACCGGTCCCGCGACGCCTTCCATCACTCAAGCAATTTCGGGGAATACCATGACGATTCGATTTGACGGCCGTGTGGCCATTGTGACCGGCGCCGGCAACGGATTGGGCCGCGTGCACGCGCTGGAACTGGCCCGCCTCGGCGCCAAGGTCGTGATCAACGATTTCGGCGGCAGCCGCGACGGCACGGGCGGCTCTTCCGATGCTGCGCTGGGCGTGGTCGAGGAAATCCGCAAGGCTGGTGGCCAGGCCATCGCCAACGGCGCCAACGTCACGGACTTCGAGCAGGTCACCGCGATGGTCGCGCAGGCCAAGGCGGAGTTTGGCCGTATCGACATCCTGATCAACAACGCCGGCATCCTGCGCGACAAGACCTTCGCCAAGATGGAGATGGCCGATTTCCGCGCCGTGGTGGACGTGCACCTGATGGGTTCCGTCTATTGCACCAAGGCGGTGTGGGAAACCATGCGCGAGCAGAACTATGGCCGCGTGTTGATGACCACGTCGGCGGCCGGCCTGTTCGGCAACTTCGGCCAGGCTAACTATGGCGCGGCCAAGATGGCCGTGGTGGGCCTGATGAACATGCTGGTGCTTGAAGGCAAGAAGAACGACATCCGCATCAACACGCTGGCGCCGATGGCCGCCACGCGCATGACGGAAGACATTCTGCCGGAAGACATCCTGAAGGCGACCGGGCCTGAGCAGGTGACGCCGGGGGCGCTCTTCCTGGTGAGCGAGGATGCCCCGAGCAAGGTCATCCTCGGCGCCAGCGGAGGTGCGTTCTCGGCCGTCCGCATGGAGGAAACCGCGCCGGTGTACATTCCCGGCAAGGAATTGTCGGTGGACGCCGTGGCGGCGCACTTTGCCCAGATTACCGACTGGAGCACCTCCGCTTACCGCGAGGACGCGAACCATCAGGTACATGCCTTCGTCACGGCCATGATGCAACGCGCAAAGGCCGCCTGAGCCGGGCAGGCTGGAAAATAGCCGTACCGAGGGGAATCCCGGCCACAGGGTCGGGGTTCCCCTTGCCTATTGAAGAATTGAAGACCTGATCTGTACCGAGGCATTGCGGCCTACGGTGCAGGCATGAAAGTAGACAGTAGAGGAGACTAAGGATGAAAACGAACTTCTCGCGCCTCTTCGGGAATCTGGTTCTGCGCTTCGCCGAGAGGGAGGCGCTGGTCAACATCGAACGCAATCGCCGCTACAACTATCGCGAATTTCATTCGCTGACCAACCGCATCGTCAATATGATGCGCGAGCGGCTGCAACTGCGTCGTGGCGATATCTATCTCTGCGTGCTCGAGAACGACAACATGTCGCTGCTCCACTTCTGGACGGCGCTCAAGGGCGACGCTGCCGCGGCCTACGCGAACTTTCGGGACTCATTCGACGAACACCGCCGCCAGGCCGAGTACATCCAGCCGAAGGTGGTCTTTATCGAGACCGCGCTGCTGGACCGCTACTACGACACGCTGCGTGCGCTCGGTGCCACCGTGGTGTGCATGGACCCGCCGGCCGCGCCGCGTGAGGGCCTGCATGATTTCTGGGAGCTGATGGAAGGTGTGGGTGACCACGATCCTGGCGTCGAGAACGACGCGGAGAAGGATGTACTGGTCTATCGCTTCACCGGCGGCACCACGGGCGCAGGCAAGTGCGCGCAGTACACGATGGATAACTGGCTGGCCTGCCGCGACACCATGTTCGTGGAGCCCGACCAGTTCCAGTTACCTGATACCCGCATGCTCCATATGGCGCCGATCAGCCACGGCTCCGGCTTCGGCGTGCTGGCGACGCTTTTCCGTGGCGGCTGCACCGTGACCCAGAACCTGCCCGACCTGGCGCTAATGTGCCGGAACATCGAAGCAGAGAAGATCACAATGACGCTGCTGCTGCCAACGCTGATCTACCGGCTGCTCGACATGCCGGAAGCGAGCAACTTCGATCTGTCGTCGCTGAAGACCATCGCCTATGGCGGCGCACCGATGAGCCCGGCCAAGCTCCGGCGCGCGCAGGAACGCTTTGGCAATATCTTCATCCAGTTCTACGGGGCGACCGAAAGCCTGCAATCGGTTGGCATCCTCGGCAAGGCCGATCACCTGACCGCAAGCGAAGCACAGCTTGGCTCCGCCGGGCGTCTGCAGCCGAACGTGGAGGTGCGGATCGTCGGCCAGGACGGCAATGATGTGGAACCCGGCACAGTCGGCGAGATCTGGGCCCGCAGCCGTGGCGTGATCTCCGGCTACTACAAGAACCCGGAAGCGACGGCGGCGGAGTTCGAGAACGGCTTCTGGAAGTCTGGTGACCTTGGCTATATCGATCAGGATGGTTTCGTCTATCTGGTCGACCGCAAGAAGGACATGATCATCACCGGCGGCTTTAATGTCTACGCGGTGGAGGTGGAGGCGGCACTGAACGCGCATCCGGCCGTGTCGAATTCAGCTGCGGTTGGCGTGCCGCATGAGGAGTGGGGCGAGGCGGTCCACGCCGAAGTCCAGCTGCGGAGCGGCGCGCAGGTCAGCGCCGAGGAACTGATCGAGTTCGTCAAGGCGCGCGTCGGCCGCTTCAAGGGACCGAAGTCGATCACGTTCGTCGAGGCGTTGCCGGTCAGCGTAGTAGGCAAGGTGCTGCGCCGGCAGGTGCGTGACAAGTACTGGGTGGGGAAGGGCCGGCACGTATCCTGATGCGGCTCCCCTCTCCCGCTTGCGGGAGAGGGGAGTAAAGCGACGGTAAAGCAACGGGTTACTTCACACCCACCTCGTGCATTGACGCCATGTCGATCACGAAGCGGTACTTCACGTCGTTGGCTTGCATGCGCTGGAATGCCGTGTTGATGTCGCGCACGTCGATCATCTCGCAGTTCGGCAGTACGTCGTGTTCGGCGCAGAAGTCCAGCAGTTCCTGCGTGTCATTCAGGCCACCGATCAGCGATCCGGAGATCGAGCGGTTATTCATCACCAGCAGCGCGCCGTGGATCGGTTCCAGCGGCTCCAGCGCGCCCACCAGCACCAGCACGCCATTGCGCCCCAGCAGCATCAGGTAAGGGTTGACGTTGTGCTTCGTCGGAATGGTGTCGAGGATGAAGTCGTAGCGGTTGCCCGCCGACTGCATCGCCTTGGGGTCCTTCGACAGCAGCACATCGGTGGCGCCCAGCGCGCGCGCGTCGTCGGCCTTGCTGGCAGACGTGGTGATTACGGTGACTTCCGCGCCGAGCGCGACGGCCAGCTTGACAGCCATGTGGCCCAGACCGCCCAGGCCTACCACGGCCACCTTCGATCCCTTGCCGACGCCGTGACGGCGTAGCGGCGTCCAGACCGTGATGCCGGCGCACAGCAGAGGGCTCGCGTACTTCATGTCGAGCGCGGCCGGCACGCGCAGCACGAACTTCTCGCGGACGACGATGCTTTCCGCGTATCCGCCGTATGTAATCTCACCGGTATGACGGTCCTTGCCGTTATAGGTAGCGGTAAGACCCTTGGAACAGTTCTGTTCGTGGCCGTGGTCGCACGATGGGCAATCCTGGCAGCTATCAACCATGCAGCCGACCGCCACGCAGTCGCCAACCTTGTAGCGCGTGACGTGTGGGCCGATGGCGGTCACGTGTCCGACGATCTCGTGGCCGGGCACGCATGGGTAGACGGTGGTGCCCCAGTCGTTGTTGACGGCGTGGGCGTCCGAATGACAGATGCCGCAGTAGTCGATGGCGATGGCGACGTCATCGGCGCGCAGGGCGCGGCGTTCGATATGCATCGGCGTAAGGGCGGCATGGGCCTCGCAGGCGCCGAAAGCTTTGCAGGTGGTCATGGGAGATTGGTTGTGGAGGGTGACGGATGGGTTGGTCCCCTCTCCCGCTTCGGGAGAGGGCTGGCGGTTCAATCGACGATGACGAGCGATCAGGCTTCGATGCTCGGGCGCGTCCAGGGCGCCGGCGCGGTCTCCGGTGCGGCGATCTGGTTCGAGATCCACTTGCCCATGCGGCGCAGCGGTTCGATCGCATCCTGTGGCGCGGCCCACTTCATCACGGCCGCGTAGCCTAGCGAGACAATGCGCTGGGCGCCATACAACGGCAGCTTGTCCTTCAGTTCGTCCTTGATGCTTTCCGGGTAGACCCCGACGGTCTGCGTGTACGCGTCCACGGCGGCCATCACCTCGTCGAGGGTATCCACCGGCACCAGATTGGCGGTGCGGTCGTCGAGCCGCGTGGCAAACGAGACCGGCTCCGGAATCTGCGAGCAGATGATCGCGCCTTCGCCATCCTTGCCGCCGATGACCTGGTACCACTCGTCATCGAGCCGCAAGGCATCGACTTCCGCCTTGATCGCCGGATCGTAGCGCCTGGGCGAGGTGGAAAGCGTGTTGGGCAGGCCGAGCATGGCGTCGTACACGTAGCGGCCGAACGTGTTGAGCTTGCGCAGGCCAGCTTCATCGGTGCCGCATTGCACGTACGCCACGCGGGCGCATACGCAGCCTTTCTGGTTCAGCGCGCCGATGTCGCTGGCCAGGCGCAACGCTGCCTCGCGCATGGTTTGCTCGCTGGCGAAGGCGTCCTGACCGATGATGCTGGCGCTGCGTTTCGGGTCGAGCGAGATCAGTTCCAGACCCGGCTGGACGTAGCGGGTCACATGCTTCATCGAGGCGTAGCCACCCCACGCGACGATCTTCTCCAGATGCTGCGGCTGGTACAGGCGCTCCTCGAAAGCCTGGTCGCCACCTTTCCAGTAGGCCACGCTCAGGTGCCGCGTGAGCGGGTGGTCGGGCGCCATGTCGATCATTGTGCGCGCGATGGCCAGCGCGGTGAACGGGTCGTTGGACGGCGCTTTGATAATCGCGTCGCTGCGCATCACCATGTTGCGAATGATCGTGAGCAGGGAAAGACCGGCCGCGTTGCCAGCGACAATATGCAGCGTGCGTGCGCCGAAGCATCGCACTTCCAGATCGGTGCCGTCGATCAGCTTTTGCTTGACCCAGCCTTCGAGGTACTTGATGCCTACCGTGCTCTCCACCGCTTCGGTGATTGCCGCGCGCGACAGCATATTGCGCAGGCCCATGTACGTGCCCTTGATCATGGTCGGCGTGACCGGCGACGTGTGATACGACAGCGCGCAGGCTTCCTGCAGGTACTGATTGGTGGCGAAATCGAGGCGCTCGCCGAGGGCCTCGGCGTAGTCAAGGATATCGCCGAAGGTCAGTTCATAGAGATCCGCAAGACGCGCTGGATTCCCGAGCGGCAGTTGGTCGAGATACGCGTGCGCGTCCGGCGTCAGGAACGTCAGGTCGCCGCCACGGCCGCCCACTTCGATGAGGTTGTCGGTGATGACGTTGCCGCGAATGACCATCGGCGCGATGGGGTGAGTCATGATGTCGGTCCTCTCGTTCATTGTCATTGTTCTACGGTGTTCAGGAAGTCCATGGCCTCGCGGTGCGAGCTTTCTGTGGCCGCGCACGTGATCTTGTCGTCGCCGCCGTTCTTGTCGCTGTATCGCTGGATGCTGCCGCTCACGACGTAGCGGCTTGGACGGCCGCACGCGCAGGGCTTGTCCCATTCGACCGTGACCTCGTCACCGGTGATGAAGCCCCCCCATTTGACTTCGGCGCCAAGGTCGAAGAAGGCGGCGCGGCCCGTGACCCGGCCCTTGCGCGGCAGCGGCTGGCCCGTTTCCGGATCGAGAACGAACGGAATCACGGTGTGCGTGAAGTGGAAATTGCCGTGTTCGCAGCGTGGATTCGACCCGCTGACCAGTTCCGACATCGCGTAGGTTTCGTTCAGGTAGCTGACGCCCGTAAAGCGCATCACCTCCTCGCGCCAGCCATCGGGCTGCACCACGCCCTTGGCGCCACCGGTCGTGGTAATGAAGGAGTCGGGATGGAATACACCTTCCAGCCCCTGTTCGAGCCCCGCCTTCGCCATGTTGTGCAGCAGGTTCCAGGTGGCGCCGATGTAAACGCGCTTGCCGCGCAGGTCCTTGGCCATGCGCTGGAAGAAGCTGGCGAGGTAGGCCGGCATCTCGGCCTGTAGTGTGTCGAAGGCCTTCTTCTTCGCCAGCAGGTCCGGGTTGATCTCCAGACGATCCAGCGTGCCTCTTGCGTGCGCGGCGCGTAGTCTTGCGCCAAGGTGGAGCATGTCACTCGACAAGGTGGCGGGGTAGGCCGCGTGGAAATGATCCTCGCCCGGCAGTAGCGCGCGAATCAGGAAGTCGTTCGCGCGCACATGGCTCAGGTAGCCGTTGCGGTAGTACGGATATGGGATGTGCATTTCCGGCATGGGCGTATCCGGTCCGGCCATGCGCAGGATGTACAGCTTGCGGATGTCGCATGCCTTTTCCCACTCGCGAATGCCCTGCGGCAGGAATGACACGGTGCCCGAGGTGCCTGAGGTATGGCTGATGCGCATCTCTGGCACGGCGGCGTCGAGCGTGGCGAACCAGTCGTCCAGACCCTGGCAGTGGCTGACGTCCACGGCAGCAAAGCGCGCCGCCATCTCGGGCGTCATCAGCTTGCCCAGCCACTTGTTGATCTGGCTGAAGTTTCGTTTCTCGAGGAGCGATGGTGGGTAGGATTTGAAGACCGTGTGCTCGAACAAGAGCGGCACCACATCATCGAGCTTGTCGATGCGGGTCAAGTCTTCGCCGTCGGCAAGCTTCGTCAGGACCGGCACACGGTCACGCAATTGGGCGAATCGCTGTTTCAGCGCCACCAGTTGTATCTCATCGACTTCGTCTCGGGGCATGTTCTGCCACGTTTGCAGATCGTGGTTCGCGAGTGCTGACGGATCGTTCAGCAGTAACTCGACCTTCCTTTCCAGGGACATGTTTTCGCCATGCGTGAGCGTTGATGGGAAGCCCAGTATAGGAGCGCGAATGCGTCCCCAGACTCCGGGTTTCCGGGTCGGTATTCAGTACCCAATTCACTGAAACTAAAGGGAAAAAATGCGGCGCAAGGTCGCAGGCTCTGCATTTTCGTGGAACGTATGAACGCCCGGGCGGAACATCCGGAAAGGGAGGGGACGAGCGGCTTGATTCCGCAGCAAGCTGGTTAGCTTGCTGGCCACGTCGGGCCATTCCAAACGAACTGGATGAGGTGATCGACAATGTCGTCCCGCAAGCACCACACAGCGCCTGATCACCTGCACATCGAAGTCCCGGCAAGGCCGCGCAAGCAGCCCAGACAGGAGCGGTCGCTCAAGCTCGTCGACGCCCTAAAGACAGCCGGGTGGGAGATTCTCGAGAAGGAAGGGCGAGAGGCGCTGTCGCTGGAACGGCTATCCGTACGCGCTGGCGTGGCGGTCAGCTCCATTTACGAGTACTACCCGACGATGGAGTCGTTGGTCGTCGCAATCTTCGACGACTTCCGCGCGGAGGCCAGGCGCAGGCTCGTAGAGGATCTGCAGCGTCTGCCGCCGGGCACGAAGTTGTTTGATGGCATCCTGCTATTGCTGCGCATTGGCCTGCCGATGCTGCACAAGTGGGTGCAGATCGATCGCGAACTGCTCGTGAAGTCGTCCCAGTATGACGAACTGGTGCGTCTGGACGTCATCAAGCCTGAGCAGTACTGGACCTCCATGGCGACGGATGCCCTGATGGAACGGTTCCCCGACGAGGTACTGGTGCGCGACAAGGCCAAGGCGCGCTTCATGGCCTTCCACACAATCCTGGCCTTGCCACGAGCGATGGCACTGATGCGGCCAGAATTCCTCATCGAGCCGGATACGGAGCTTCTGATGTGCAGAATGCTTTACGTGTTGCTGACGTCCGCCTAAGACCGCGCTTCAGTCACTAAGGGCTGAATCTGGAAACGGCAACAAATGGCCGGTAAGGGGCCTTGGAGATCGGCGGCTGGCGTCGACTGCCAGTGCTCTTCCCTCGCCAGTTCTGTGTACCCATTTACTGTGAGACTGATCGCGCCTTTTACTCACTTACTTCGAGATTTTGACTCAGGTAGTTTGCGACAAGGCTCCGTAAGTCCTTGATTGTTCGACGTCAGGTTTCCCATTAACTGTGAGATGGGACAGAAGTCCGCTTGCGGATCAGTCACCGGCATCTGATGGTCGGCATGGCGAACGTTTGCGGCGACAAAATTGAGTGTGATTGCGTGAACCTACATCCCTCGGTGTGTCTGGCTAATCCACTGCAGCCCCTTCAGCGAAACCTCACCTTCACGCTCCAGCCTCCCGACGTCCGCCACGTAGCAGTCTGCGCCACCGCTCGGATAGATGAACTCGCATCACGGATTCCTGGCCATCTCCATTGCGGAGATGGCTTTTTTTTGGTTCTTCGGAGAATTCCGGGGACTGAATTGCCACATTCCGTATCCTAATGGCCGTTAAGAGGGCCGTTGAGGAACGGGATGCTGGATCGGAAGACGCTGCAGGCCTTGGGCTGCTGGGATGGCTACAAGCTGGATCGGGTGGTATGGCCTGAAGGGGAGAGCCGTACGCTGGCGCT
>Ga0310345_10000656_pt1 | contig 46619 bp, 41 predicted proteins | sample HC15DNA20500_MG_FD_204667 | JGI IMG/M metagenome (GOLD analysis project Ga0310345, IMG submission 204667) | Marine microbial communities from station ALOHA, North Pacific Subtropical Gyre - HC15-DNA-20-500_MG | ecosystem: Environmental > Aquatic > Marine > Oceanic | place: Pacific Ocean: North... | reverse complement strand
ACCCACGCAACGCGGTTGATCAGCATAGCTTCCTCAGATTGGCTTGATGGAACTTATGACAACCATGAAAACAACGCTGTGGTATTTGATACCTGTCTCAGGAATAAGTTGACGACACTCGGAATATTCGACCCGGCCACCACCAATAAGTCACCTTCGGCCCGAATTTATGCTGAAAGCGCAAATCATTTTCTGGATCAACTGAAACTTGCAGGCCGGATGCGAGGTATTGCAATTCCGGAAAGCACGATAGCATCTTTAAGCGAACGGTTCCCAACACTCGAAAGACAAAGGTTCGGTCGCGCCGGCCTGAACGAAATCGTGGCTGAAATCCCAATCGATCTTGTTGATGCATTACGGTCCACATCAACAATCACTGGTGACATTTGGCAGTACTACACCAAGAACACCGAAACGGGCGTTCGACGGAGGCAGGCGGCAAAATCATTTCCATTGCTCGCAAGCCGGCTGGCTGAGAACCATCGGATAAGCATCCAAAAAGCGATTGAAAATGGGGAGCCTCTTGCGCCGGTTATCCAGGATCGCCTGGGGTTGTCTAAACCCATTGTAAAACGGCTTCCCAAGCTGGTGTGGGATACCCATCCGATTGGTACAGAAGAAGCACTCAAAGCTTTAAACGCATGCCCACCAGATTGGACACCAAAAACCGAACAGGATTGGCGTTCATTTTGTGAAGTCGTTTCTTTCGCGAACTATATTCAGCGACTGACGGGCATTTCTTTCTTTGCTTTGGTAAAAAACTCCAGAGGGAAGTGGGGTGAAGTGGTTTCCAAAGCAGTTCAACAACTGCCGTCCGTTGCCGCGGGACCGAATGACAATGAATTGACGAGTACCGCTCGTGCTGCAGCGCAGGAACGGCTTCTCCATAACACTGAAGCACGCGCACAGGCCTTTGGACAGATTTTTCATATCTTGAACACACAGATAGGCAATCTGCATCGTTCACTCGTGCTTCCTGTTATTGCCCACCAGGCTAAAATTGGTTTCCAGGATTTGATTGAAAGTTCAACGATAGAAGAATCAAAAACTATTGCCGGGCATATGCTCTTCGAAGGGAAGTCTATTCCCGATATTGTCGAAGCAGCCCGCCGTTGGTCCTACCGCGAAACCCTTATCCTCGAAGCTCTGAATTTGGACAGAATAGAAGCTGCAGAAGCAGAACGACGCACAAATGAAATGTTGGATCAGATCGCCGATCTCAGGGGGCGCTACCGCGAGCATGATCGATATGAGGCATTGCAGGCAGGACTGAACGCGATTGACGCAAAAGCCTTGGATTTGAAATGGCCGTGCTTCTTTGGTGGTCGAAAATTCATTGCTTCAAATGGATATGAGATTATCTGCATGACCTCTTCACGGGAATTAATGGAAGAGAGTGACGGATCCGCGAGCGCCAGAGGTCTTGGTCATTGTGTTGGCCAACATAATGAACAGGTAGCGCCAAGCATAGCTGGCCATAGTTACAATACCTCCGCGCTACTTGGTAAGATTGCCTTGTTGTCAATTCGCAAGCCCAATGCTGACGGCACTTTTGAACGTAAAGCCACGCTTGAAGTTGCACTGGAAAGTATTGATGGCAGCCTTCACCGATATGCTGACTTCAGGGACTATCATTTTGGCAATTTGCACCCTGATGAGGATCGCTATCCTATTGTTCAGTTTCAGGGAAGATCCCGTGGAGTTTCCGACAATACGACCCAAGCACTCGATGAGCTGAAGCGAGCCGTAAAGCTTGGACAATTCATTCCCAACTACATGAACAATCACACGGAAGCCGTTTCAGCTTGGAAAGCGCTTGGTCAGGAGCGCATTGATATTGCCAGCCAGGCCCGAGCCGCATCCGAAGAAATTCGAAAAATGATCAGCGAGCTTGAGGGCCAAGTCTATCAAGCCAATCATGCACCACGAGAATACGATAGGGGGCTGGTTGGTCGGATTTGCGGCTATGACTGGTCTTCCGATGAAAACATTGTTCGTATTTGGAAAGTTTGGGCTGACCCACATCAGAGTGAGAATGGAGACACGGCACCTGCATTGTTGAGCAGCAAATGGCGAAACATGGGGTTGGAGCGTTTTGCAAACGGTGACCCAGTAATGAACAGCGCAGCCCATCTGAACCCCTACATACGCAAGGAGCAAAGTCGGACGGTAGCGCCTATCGTTGCTGAGGCTCCAGAAGCAAATCTGTCAATGTGACTGCGACAAAAATAATGCGCCCTGGGAAAGGCTACATCTGTAAAATGTAGTCATCACATGACGCACGAACCTTAGAACGAACATGAGATTTCAATGAAAAACCTGACGATCGAAGATATCACCCTCGACACAGCTTCAGCTTCCGGTTTTTTGAACTGGCTATCACAGGAGATTCCCGGTCCGCTCCTGACTACGAACGGTGATCTGCTTGCGGCCGAGGGTCATGCGGCATTGCCCCATGATGACATTGTCAATTGTCCATCTTTGCGCGAGTGGACCATCAATCCCACAGCACAATCAATCTCACTGACAATATATAAGCGGTCATCGAGCGAAACGATCAATCCAACTAAGGACATTCTGCTTAGCTTGGGTATTGAATTGGACAAAAGCGGAGAGACCAAACCCGTTTTTGGCTTTTTCATCTCACCTGATCTCACGAAGGACATGGAATCCTCGGCCCAAACATTCTCCCGCCTTCTTCCTGGTGCGGTTGACCTGATAGACGCAGCTGCACGCGAAGAAACGGACGTCTTTGCTTGAGCTCGGCGCCCTCAAAATGAATGCGGGTTAAACCGTAACGCAACAGGAACACATAATGAGCTCGATTGTCATCTGCGAAAAGCCGAGTCAGAAAGCAAAAATTGAAAAAGCCGTAGGTGAGACATATGGCCGGGTGTACGCGGCGCGAGGGCACCTTTTACGCTTGGCAGAACCTGAAGAGGTCAACCCTTCATGGGCAAAATGGTCAACTGATCTCTTGTATCCGGAAAATGGTGAGTATCCGCGAGTACCCTCCAGAGACAAAGATCATCAGGAACGCTTGGCCCGGATCAAACACGCACTCGCTGCAGTCAACTTGGTCTATCTTGCCACTGACTCCGACAGGGAAGGGCAGCTTATCGGCGAAGAAATTCTTCAATACTGTCGCTTCAGAGGCAGGGTCGCTCGGATCATTTTCAATGCTGAAGACCCCTCAACGCTCCAAGCCGCCTTCAACGCCCCACGTGAGAATATTGAATTCCAGGGTCTGTATTTTTCTGCGTTCGCGAGACAGCAGGCTGATCAGGTTTTCAATCTCAGCATCACACGGGCGTGGACATGCATAAACCAAAGTCGGGGAGGGTATGGGGTGGTTGGTGCCGGTCGGGTAAAGACACCCACCATGGCGATCGTATGTGCCCGAGAACTCGAAATTAGAAATTTTGTGCCAAAACAGTATTTTGATTTCAGCGGGAAATTCGATACCGAATACGGCAGCTGCGTTCTGAACCTGACGCCAAATGCCGAAGCTCGCATTTTTGACCATGAGACGGCTAAAGCAATTCAAGCCGCTGTCTTGGGATGGACGGGACCGTTAACCGTTGCCACAACGCGCAAAACACAGTCTCCACCCGATTTATTTACGATGGCCTCCTTACAAAAGGAGTCCTCACGGAAATTCAAGTGGGGCGCCCAAAAAACGCTGGATGTTGCGCAGGTACTTTATGACGCGGATTTGATTACATATCCTCGCGCCTCGGGGAAGTGGCTGCCTGAAATCGAAATACCGAATATGCCTCGTTTGCTTGAGCACATGAAATCGATGCTCGACGGTTCAACGCTTCCTGTTCTGTCGGGGCTGCAATCGCCAGTCATCCGCAAGGGTAAATCCGGACACTTCAGTGACAAGGATCTCAAGGGAGGAAACCATTCGCATCATGCAATTATTCCCAACCTAAACACAGCAAGTGACTGGCGGGCAAAACTTGCTCATCTCAACGCCGATGAGCTTCAGCTGTTCAATCTGATAATGAACCGTACTCTTCAGGCGCTGATGCCCGACCATGTCTATAACAGCACCAAAATTGACGCGAGTGTATCGATATCATCGTCGCAGTTTCCGCTTACATTCAAGCGGACTGGCACTGCTATTGTATCACTTGGCTGGCGCGAGATTGGTGTCCAAGTTGGCAGTTCATCGAAATCTATTCCCCGAGAGATTGGACGCCTAGAAAATAGCGCTGACAACGAGGATGACGATGAAGAGATCGTGAACCTTCCACCAATCCCGGATAAGGCCATTGCACGGCTTGATCAGGCGAATATCCTGGCAAAAACAACAACCCCACCCAAACGGTTATCTGAAGGCGACTTGGTCGACGACATGATTAACGCTTGGCGGTTTGTGCAAAATCCGGAAAAGCAGGAACGGCTGAAGCTGACGAACGGCATCGGAACAGAAGCCACGCGCGGTCAAATCATCGAGGGCCTCAAAGAGCAGAAATACCTTACTGAGAAAAAAGGCCTGCTACATGCCACGGATGAAGCCCTGCGAATGTTCGACTTTCTTCGAAAGGTTAGTCCTCACATTCTGTCACCCGGCTTGACGGCGGAATGGGAGGAAATGTTCGAGGAAATCGTCCGCAGAAATCGCCAGTATAAGCAAGTTGTTGAAGCAATCGCGGGGACAGCAGGTCGAATTATTGAGATATCCCTGGATAAGATGAAAAATGCTGAACCACTTAGGCTCGGCGCCGCTCCGGTCGTAGATCCGAAAATATTGCAGCGGGCTAAAGACCTATCTTTCCGAACAGGTGTACCCTTGCCGGCAGGTGCTGAAACGAACGCCCATCTTTTGATTGGGTTTCTCCGCGCGAACGACGATCGGGAAAAAAATGAATTCGGTGGTTTTGTCCCAAGCGAGAAGGCACTGCAATATGCAGAAAAGCTCGCACAATGGCTTTCAACCTCCATCCCTGACAAAGCACGCAGAGATGCGAGCGCTTTGAATGACTGGATCAATCTGAACAAGCGAGCAGCAGAAGAAGCAGCACCCACGATAGCTCCAAGTCCAAAACAGTTGGACCTGATAAGAAAAATCGCGGAACGAAATGGCATTCAGATACCGCTCGACGTAATTGCCGATGCACGAGCTGCAAGCGCCTGGATCGATAAAAATATGTTCAAAGCCCCCGTCAAAAAGCGTAGCAATTCCTCAGGGTCGAGCCGTAAGGGGCGAACCCCAAGCTCTATGCGAAGATCGTTTCAGAAAACTTTCAGCTGATACCAACATCCAAAAAGTCACATTGGTTTCCACATTTTGTGTATTTTGGATTTTGGTAACGGCGATCCTTGTTAGGATCAGGTATTGAATGTCCGCATTTCTCCATTTTTGTATCGCGGAAAGCTTTGTATGAGGCCGAAATGAATAGCATTAACACACCCGACAATCGGCATGAGCTGACACTGGACATTTTTGCGGATCCGGGTAACTCTTGGATACAGCTTTCCAGTGACGATGTTGATTTAATCGCCGAACGCTTGGGTGTTGCTTCGGCCATCGTTCTGCTCGACGTATGTGAGGGCGAAGCTCACCATCCATTTGACGCGCGTATGCGTCCTGGCAAGGTGTATTTCGATGAAATATCCGGGCAATACGCACGCGTTGCAAAGATTTGTCACGACGCTGGGTTTTCAATTGATTATCGGACAATCGAGCATCCAGTTTCCCCGGTCCGGAATTTTCTTCCATTCGAGGTGGATGGCTTTATAGCTGGCCTGGGTGATCGCCTTATCGAGGTAGAGGGACACCCCACGCCTTTCCAGATTCGGGGTGTCAGCGAGGTTGTTGAGGCAGAAGTGATTAGCGCTTCCGGTAAACCTGTAATGCAACCTGTCAGTGGATATGCCCTTGAGGTTGTTTACCGGGACCGGCCGGCCATTATCAGCTGCGAAAATCAGGGCCATCTGGTGAACCTGATCCCACTACATCCCGACCTGTCACCAACACAGCAGGCGGTAAATCATCTGCAATCCGAAGCAGCTTCACCGCGCGAACAGCGGGACAGTCCTGAAACAGGGCCAAGTATGGAGCCATGACCATGATCAATCAGGCCGATAATGTCGGCAAGCCCGTCAAGGTGATGGCCATCTTTCCCTCAAGAAGGGCAAGCAAAGTTGAGATGCGTGAACTGGCCACACTGATCAAGCCCTCGCTTCTTGGTGCCACTGATATCTGCGTGCGGATCGCAAAAGATGATCCTCACGCAGATTTTTTGACAACTTGCACGCAGCGCTGGGGGACACCGCGGCTTCATCTTGACCGGTCTGAAATGCTGGACGGGGCAACACATGTCGTCTGCTTCTCCCAAAACGGCAGCCTCGAATTTAAGGGCATTATCGACAAATGCAGCAAAAGGCAGATCAGTTTAATGGATCTCCGCTATTCGGTCTAATGGGAGAGGCAAAATGAAAAATCATAACGTCGATCTGATAATCAAAGCAGGAGCAGACGGACACCCTGGCAAGGCATTCCTCATGTTCGAACGGACCGGAGTAACTGGAGAAGCCGCCAATAAAATCGATGCGCCATTGAAGCTTTCTGTGCATCGAAAAACCGGTATCGCAAGAATTCATGGGCACGATCAGTCGCCAACGGAAGCCCCCCTTGCATCCTTCTCTGGAACTCAAGGCTTTCTATCTGACATCAATCAATTTGACTTTGTCAGGGTGATGGATGTTGCGCAGCAGCTTGCCTTTCTGTGTTCAGTCGAAATCGATTCAGGAATTTCCAAGGATTAGATCCGGCTTGGTCGGCTGCAAACGTCGAATAGCCATGTAATGAATACCCGAAACAGGAAATCTTCCATCTGACCAGACTGGAAGGCGAGGAGACCAAGAATGGCAAGTGAACATCCCTCAGCAGCAGGAGCTTCCAATGAAGCACACTCCCTGTATCTGGACTGCATGAATGAGGTATTCGATGGCGGGCCGATTTTACATGTTATAGCAGCGGATGATCTGGGGATGACGCCATCCAATTCGCAAAGACGGCCATTTCGTGCTGCCGCCCTGGCACTTGCAGCCAGCATGGCATACAGCGTCCCAACGGCATCTTTTGCTGGCGAAGAAATCGATACAGATCAGGTCGCCCGAATGATGTTAACTGTCTCGCAGATGGAGAAAACCTATCTCGAAGACTTCCAGTCTGTTCTCCCTGGTATTCAAGTCAATCTTGATTATCGCCCGGGAATTTCCGCAACAGCTGTGACAATGAGCCATATGTTGGTCCAGACGGAAATGACCAGCGCCGTAACCCCGCTTGCGGTAGATGCCGGCGATCGGAGCTGCACCGTTATCTCGACCGCAATTGACAAAACAATGAGCGAAGTTGTGCGTGCTGCGGGTCAACCAATCGATCTGGCAGCTGTCGGCCGAGCCACCCGGGACACTCTGGCCGAGAACATTTATGGATGCCTAAAGCAGGCCGTTGCGTTGCTCAACCATGAAACCAGCATGGACCTTCCTGAATACATCGAGGACGCCAGTGAATATGCTGATTTGGGCATTGGCGATATTGAAGCCGCCATTGGTGGAGCCTACCTGACCAGAACTGTTTTCCCTGACGATTCTTATCAGCGTCTTGGATCTTCTAATCCGGATCCGTTCACTGAAATCGCAAATGGCATGTCAAATGCTCTTTCCGAACGTATGTTGGACTATACCTATGCTGGAGGCCTCGGTCCGGAAGCATGGGGCGAAATTGTCCGCGCATCTCAAAACATTGCAATCACCCTGGCATATCCGTTGAAATATGGAGTTGAAATGCAGGGGCTCGATCTTGATCGCATCTCCAAGGCTATTGCAGCAGATCCCTGGGCAACACGCGGAAGTGAAGATATCGCTCTTTTGATTGAGTCGATGCGGAATGACTTTAGGCTCCCTCATCGTCTTGCAGAAGAAGCCCTTGATCAACTCAGCCAACCAATTGAGAGTATGCCGGCCGCCGAGCTTTATGGTGAAAGCATCAGCATTGAACTGAATGCTGATCAGGGCGATCCAAGAAACAGCAGACAACTTGTTGCCAACTCCCGGGACTTTGACCCCGAACCGTGATCCTATCGATCAGTGGTGCAGGTCAACAATATTGAATTTTCCCGCGTTTTAGGGTATACCAAAGCGTATTGTAAGCCATGTCGAAACAGACAATGAATACCGCTATGATTGCGACCAACCGTGCAAGCAGGGATACCCGTGTGGATTATCCATTCTTGACTGCCCTAAAGTGGCAGGGTGATCGCGCACGCCATCTCACCGAAGAAGAACAGATTCATCTCTACGAGAGAGAGTGGCGTTTGGTCGACGTTCTTGCGACGCCAGACACAAAGGAACTTCACCATATCAAAGCTATCGCGATGAAACATCATTCATGGCTGGTAGGTGAATGTGACAAGCGGATCGCGCTCAATACCGATATTGCGACTGTTTAAGCTCCCCGAAATAATAGCAGTTTGGAAGGGCACGAGCATGCCTGAGACTTACCGGTATGAGCGCCACAATCAGGTGGCGGATATTCTCAACGCGCTTGACGCAAAATTCCTAACAGAAAACAAGATTATGTTTGCCGGGGGTACTTTGCTCTCGATGACAATGGGTGAGTACCGTCGTTCGGATGATATAGACTTCATTGTCATGCAAGGAAGCCAGGCGCTAAAGAACTTGCGAACCTTGCTTGACGAGACACTCGCACCACTATTTCCAACGATACCCATCGGGATGAAGTTTGGACCGCTACAGCGCGATCAGTATGGCTTTAAGGGAAGCGTGCAAGTTGGTGAAACAACCCCAATCAAATTTGAGATTTTTGTAGAAGGCCGCATACCTGACCTTGGAGAGCCCAATTTTTATAAGGGCATCAAAGTTCCTGCATTGAACCGCAACGATCTTGCGGTGCAGAAGCTATTGGCTAATGGCGATCGCTTCTTCGTCCCTGTTACGGCTCATAGGGATGTATATGATTTGGCGATGCTGGCCTATTTCGGGTTTGACCTACCAGCCGAAATCGCACGAGCGGAAGTGACATACACTGTTGAAAAAGAACTCCGAAAGGCGCTCGATAAAGTCGTAGATGCCGAGGTTAGAAAAAAAGATTTCAAAACTTTGGAAATTCAGCCTGAAGCCGAACCATTAATAGAAAAAGGTTTGAATAGCCTGAGAAGAGATCTTGGCATGAACGCCATGCCTGAAGCGCACGACAACTCCCCGAGTATCAATGAGCCATTTTGATAGACGGGGAGGGTGATTATCTTAAGCCTGCAAACTTGTGGCGTCGCACCTATTTTAACAGGCCATCAGGCAGAAGTGCCGGCTGACCTTCTATCAAGTCGTTAAATGCTTCAACGCAGCTATCTATAGTTGACTGGCTTTGGTCGTCCTGAAACCAACGGGCCACGAGCGCGTAAACCGGCTCTAAATATATAGCTTGCAAAATCAAGCACAACAAATTGACAGAGCCACGAAGCATTAGGGGATTGCAGGTATTCTTCTGAATAATAGAGTGGGCACGCGACTGCGTCTCAAAGGTGGGATATTCTCCTCCAATCGATGATCCCATCGCAATCTGGGTCAGATACCCGATCCTTTCAGCCCTGATCGCTTTTATCTCACGGTCTGTAAACGGATGTTCAAAAAATAGAGCACCGATGCTCAACCCACATGACAACACAGTCACAATAGCACCTTGCAATCTCCACCGACCGATAAGGAAAGAAGCGGCACCGATCGTCGCCCCAAGTGCGGTAACAAAAGTAGCTAGAGCCGTCAAATACACCCCGTTGATGAGGTCTAAAGCGGTAAAATATATACCGGAGAGCCCGACAACAAAAATTATTGCCACGCTGCAGGGAGCGACCCAGGCCGAGAGATTGAAACGTTGCAATCTATTATACCTATTCGGATTTTAGGGACTAAGCCCCTTAGAAAATTATGTAGAAGGTTTATTGAAACTGTTTTTTATAACAATTGCCCTTATGTCATTCCAAGCTGTTGTGCCGCAATGTCAATCCTCGCAGGATAATAATCGAGTAGAAGGCCATTAAATGCTAAAGTCTTTGATCATGACCGCCATGTTGGTTAATCCGGATCCCGCATATAAACTGATCTCGCTACCAAATGCCTGTAAGCTGGTGGCAGGCGCCATAGCCGGGGCGGGCCCTAATTCCATTAACGCAGCCGCGGCCCTTTTCCAAAGCAAAGACAGTTCCGGATCACGTGAAAAGCAGATCATCGCTATGATCCGGGAGCAACGTGTCTGGATAACTGAAACCGAACAAACGGTGTTCCTCCTGGATGTGCCGAGCAATAGTCACGAGCTCGACGAGATCATCAAGGTCCGTTCAAAACCGGAGGTCGAACCGCTTGCAACGTCGACAGGCAAGGTCTTTTACGTGTTTGTTGGGCAACTCGTCTGCTGAGCCACATTTTACTTGGCCCTCGCTGGCCGTTAATCCCTGATGTTTAGAATCTCGACCTGACAGGCAGCAACAAGACCTGCGGGGGGAGATTTCATGTTCAAAATCAAGACAACAGGGAAATTATATGCATTCTGAACATAACAATGCTGAGCATACCAGACTGCAAAAGTTCTTCGATGAGCTTGCAGAAGAACTTTCAAAGCTGGGACCCGACCCTGTCTACAAAGAGATCCAGCTCTATTTAAATGCAGCGCACCAAGCGCTGCGTTCAAAAATAGGCCCGCAAAAGAAATCCGTTAAGGGTTGACGTGACATGGATGCGAGCAGGGAAGGGCCGCACTCCGGTCCTTCCTCATTATTTCTGGAAAGAACGGTGGCTCAGCCAGCCCTCTTAGCGGAGGCAATCCGATCATAAACAAAAGAAACGCCTGAAATCACATGTCAGACCATTGAATGACTAGGGCCAGTAGACGGCTCCGCACTGAGTGGCTTTAATGGTCAACGTGCATCCACGATGGTAACGCACCATAGTGAGACAGGAAATTATGGATCAATGGATCGAAAACCTCCGCGACAAAGTGCTTCAGTGTCCGCTCCTCCGGGCTATCTACAGCAAGGCTATCTGAACTCAATGCTACAGTATGGCGCTCTTTGCATTTTGGTGTGAGTTTGTTTTTTTGATCAGTTGCAACTAACACTCGCTCGATGAACTGAGCCACAGGCCAATTTGCTTCATCATTATAAAGCTGGTTGATTGTCCAAGAAAGGTTAACTTGCTTGCCGTAAAAGCCTAGTGGCTTGTTCGCGCCGTGCGAAATTACTCCGAATACTACTGCCAGCAATTTCAATTGGCGTAGGGCACTATCGCTGCGCATGTTGTGCGGTATCATCCATGAGAGGCGCAAAAGTTCTTCTTCCAGCAGGCCCGACAGCGGTTGCTCCATCATGCTTCTCAGTATTTGTTTTCGTCTGTCCTGGCATGATTGCCGTATCGCCGGAGTAATTTTGTCTGAATAGTATGGCAGCCCTTTAGAGGGAAACGTCAGATCATCAATCTTAACCAGTTGACCGGACGAGAACCCATCTCCTTCACGCTCAAAGCATTTAAGGATCAGCGTTTTTTCTCGGCGAGAAGCTTCGCAGCTTTCTGCATCGATAAGGAATGCATTCTCACGGTGCTCCCGTATCACATCGATGAAGCTTTGAGGGAGAGCGCCGTGCTTCATATCGGTGCCATAGAGCACCCAGATAATAGGGATTTTTTCACGGTCGTAATGAAAAGATCGGGCTACAATTTCCGTTTGGAACGTTTTTGATAGTTGTAATTCAAGTACGAACCGCTTTTCACCCCAGTCAACATAGACGTCAGGAAACTTGCCATGGGCAGTTGAAGTTGGTGGAAGGTACTCTTCAACACGAACATCCAAGCATCTCTTATCTAAGCTTGCCAACTCGCTGAGTGTCGCGCACAACCGCTCGTGCGTCGGGGATACCTGCCTCCCCTGATATTGCAGAGCACGTGCTTGGTTAGGGGTCATTGGAGATTCGGTTGCCCAAGCGCACCAGTGATCCATTCCTCCAAAGTGGGCATAACCAGGCATCGTTCCGGATCTGCTCGGAATGGCCCGGATGAATACGGGCTGATCACACATCATGCATCTGGCCTCGTACCCGTCCGGATCATTATGTTGTCGCTTCGCCGTAATGCGTGCGCGAAGATCACCCCAAACCTCTGGGCGCATAGCCATAAGGTCGCTCACCGACACAGGGCCAACACCTTTATCAAAGTGAGCTATCTTTATTTGGCGCTTTCGTTTTTCGTTTATGGCTGATTTCTCATCATTCTATTGCGAGTTAAGTCATCTTCAGCAAAGCCTAGATCATTGGACTTAGACATGTCCAATCTGCACTCCATTTCCCTTACTTGGAAAAGTATTCCTGCCAGTTCTTAAATAGATTATCGGGGTCCGAGATGATGAGTTTCTCTACCTGATAGGCCCGTGCCGTTTGCTGAACTTGAGCAAAGGCCTTTTCAACGGGCACACCATAATCACTTTGAAGGAATGTCGCGGACTTTGCCTCCGAATCAATAAAAGCAGGTGCATTCAAATAGCCGAAAATGTCTCCAGTACCTCTCGGGCTCGGGTAGACGACAAACACAAATTCCCCATCACTTGGCTCAACTCGCTCTTTAGTATGCGTTATCAGCATCACTTGTCCTTTGCCTCGTATTCCAGTCTGCAGCATTGAATTCAGCCCCACCAAGCAATAATAACCTCATGTGATTGCAATGTATCGCGTTATGGTCAAGTTCATTTGAGATTCCTTTGCCGCTTAGTATGCTCAAAAAATCTTGGCCCAAGCTTTTGATATACATCTGCGCGAAGGATCTTTTTGGATTGCGGCGGAGCCAGTTCAGTAATAGTGCATATCCCGCAGCTGTTGGCCGTTCTCCCGCACCGATTAAACCAAGCCTGACAAGCCGCGTCTTGGTCCCAGTATCTGGCAGTCCAGTAATGATGCCTTCTGAAGAAAACACCGCAAGCCCTTCCCATTCCTCACGGGTGAGAAGATCATAAAGCTGATCTGATGACGGGCGCCGATTTATTGTAATTGGCCAGGTATCGGCTTATCTCCCCATCTCTGGGGAATTTATACTATTTCCAGCTATCTTGGTTTTTAGGCAACGCGCCGTGTGGATCATATACGACAATCCTGTTTGGCGCTGCGTCTGACCAATCCCATAATACCAGGTTTACATTTTCCGTAGTTGCGTGCGGAGCGAAGCTATTGACCAGAATGCCTTGGATACCCTGGCTTTTCAGGTCATCCGCAATTTCCCAACTAGGCGGGGTTTGATTCTTCATCTTCATTGCTCGCCACGGGCAATTAAGATCTGAGTTGGAAATGCCTAGTTGATTGCAAACATCGGGAGACGTCAGGTCCAGTATTTTATCAAAATCTGTCTCGTAACAGCAAAGAGTGGTAGGCACTATTTTGGGAAGCATACCTTGCGCTGCTTCCAACACAGCCGTCTGGATGGCCGTCGAGGTATATAATGCGCCTTCTTTCGGACGATTGAACCGCCCGCCATGAAGTTTTGCCCCATCACCCGAAGTTGGTCCCCATGACCATTGGGGACTGTTAAGTCGATATACCGTCTCCTTGAAAGCACTACATAAGGTCAATGCGCTTGGCAAAGGCAATATCACGCATAACCTCCGCCAGCGACTTCCTCCAGATAGTTGATCACAGCGTCCGCATTCCCGGATTTAACCAACTGCTCTGCAGTCTGCCCACCAAATCCCGGAAGTTCCTGTGAGCGATACCATGCCCATGCTGCTGGAGCAGACCCCATCCAAGGCAACACTCGATTAAGGATCTGGATCAACTGAGACAACCTTAACTGAGTACGGGGGCTTACAAGCCGGTTTTTTTTGGAGATCGCATCTCGCTGAAGACCAACGGCCGGAGCACTGTCTTTTTTGGTAAGATGCAAGGCAGTCGTTAGAAACTCTATGCGAACGACGCCATTCTTCTCAAAGGCTTGCTGAAGGAATCCCTTTTCTCGATTGTCTTCCAAATAGCCTAGCATTTCCGTGCTGGTCATGACTGTGCCTCTCATTTTGACCCAAAAGTGGGGTATTACGTGAGTAATATAGTGGCTCAGTTGTCGAGAGGCAAGAAGGTGAGGAGAAACTTGATTAAATTCAGGAACAGAGAAGGGCCACACCATCCAAGATGCCCTTCACTGACTGTCCCTTAATTGGAATGGTTGGCCACGCGATAGCCTGAAACAGATCGGTAACAACGATTGCGTCCTGCCCCAAGTGGGGGGCGTGAACAGTGGTACGTACCCTTGGTGATCACTTACTATTCCACTTCGTCGAAATTGAATTTCTGAAAACGATCCTCCTGATCTTTTAATTCTCCCCAGTCGAAATCATACAACTCCTGGCAGAGCTGTTCTGTTGGCGGGCATTCAGGTTAGGTCCAGTCCCGTTGCTCGGCATGCTCGTCTTCCCACTTGGCACGCGCATCGTAGCTCTCCGCGATCCGTTCGAGCAACGCGCCGGTGCGCGGCCAAGTCTGCGCACAGAGGAGCGCATCGGCGCGATAGCGCTCCGCGAGATCACGCTCCTGTTTTCCGCCATCGGTGGGCAGCCGGACAGTAACGCCGCGGCGGTTCGATACGCCAACCGCAAAGCCATCCTCGAGGTCTCGGCTGCGACACAGCTCGATTACCTCGCAGATCGGCTCGGGCGGCCAGACCTCGCCAGCAACGACCGGCGGTGCCGACAGAATTTGACCGATCCGCGAGTCCCCGATATCGGCGAGATCGGCCTCGGCGCACAGCTTGCGTGCCGTCTTGACCCATTTTTCCAGCTCGACACCGTCAATCACCCCGTCGTCGCGCGTCCCCGGCACGTGCGACCAGTCTTCGAGGACATGATAGGCCTGGCTGGTAATCATCCGTGTGCGCTCACGTGCACCCGCATCGTCGGATTCGAGTTCGATCTTCCCGAACACCGCATGGAGAAGCTCGACGAAAAAGGCCGGATTCCTTGCCAATGCCTTATGTAACTTGCGCGTCGGGCGCTCGGAATGCCGCAGGGCGTGGAAATAAACCCATTCGAGCTTGAGTATCTCGTCGTCGCCGACAGCGTCGTCGGCATCAAGGCGCACGAATGCCTTGCCGACGTAGTGAGTGAACATCGTCAAGTCGTTGTGATCGGCCTGAGACTTCTCCTCGCTCACTGTTGAGGGATGGCGAAGAACGTCCAACAGATCGGCAACGTACCCTTCGCGGTCGGTCGGTCCAATCAGCATTTCGAGCGCCGAGCGGCCACGATCCTCAGCGAGGAGCTTTTCGACCGCGATGTGTATCGCCGGACCTTCGGGCACACGGAACGTCTTGATCGTCCGCCAATAGGCAGCGTTGATCTCTGCCCCCGCCGCGGCCACCCGCTCCCAAGTGGGCGGCTCGACCGGCAACGCCATCATCAATGGCACGATTTCGGTAGGCGGCCGACCGGCAACGATGGCAGCATCGAACCGATCCCATAGCCACGCCACACCGCGCACTTCGGCAAGCGCATACGTCATGCGCTGCACCATGTCGGTCAACGGCGGCTCGCCGCGCGCTATTGCCGCATCAAGAATCGCATCCTTGAGGTCCTCTGTGATATCGGCGGCGACGAACGCCGCGCCAAGCTCGTTGGGCATCTGTAAGGTCAGAGCATAATCGACCAGCGCATCGACCGATAACGAGCCAGCCAGTTCTGCAACCGCGACGCGTCGCTCGTCAGCGAGCCGTTTCTCCGCTTCATCCCATGGCAGGTTACCGCGGAAGTGGTGATTGCCGCGCGTGAACAGCCAGGCATGCCGCGCAGTCGGCTCGTTCGGCTCGAGCATTTCGAATACGACCTTCAATGGCGCCAGCTGCGCCGCGTCCATTGTCCAATCGGCCCCGGAATATTGCTCGTGCATTACGATTAGGCCGCGCAATTTTTCGCGAAAGTCCCCGCCACCGGCACTATCGAACCCCGATGATGCCGCCGCCAGTTGCGCCGCAGCGGTTTCTCGCCATGCCGGACTGAAATTCGCCCAATGTTGGAGCAGTTCGCCCCAACGCACGGTGTTATTCCCGACATGCGCAAGGACACGTTCGCCTATCGCGTCGTATGCCCGCGCGATGCCGGGTCGCGTGACCGGCTCGGCATAATCCACCGTATAGTCCCGCCAGCGCGGGCTCGCCGACGGCGTCGAGATGCCGTGCATGCTTGGCGCGATCCCGAGCAACAGTTCCCAGCCGACGCAATTGTAGTGCTTGAGAATGAGATCGATTACCTGCAACCGCTGCTCCGCAGTAGCATAGGTCTGCGGCACCCAAGGGAGGAATATCCTGCGCAAGGTCGCTTTCGGCCGATTGGACACGCGCCCGCCGGGATCGCGCTCAGCGAGTCGCGCCAGGAGCAGACTGACAGTCGCGAGGTGACGCGGACTCCAGGCGTGCAATTCTAGCGACCAGAGTAGGTCGGAGAGATATTCCTGAGGGTGAAACAAGCCCTCGTCGCTGCGGAAGAGCGCCGCCATCGGGCTCGGGTCGCGGTCGATCGCGGCGTCGATGCTGTTGAAAAACGCCTGCGGTGCGGCTTCGGACAGCAAGCGGAAGCTGTCCGACAACGACCACCACAAACGCTCGTCGGCTTTTTCCAACAATCCGGAGACATTGCGATGCGCGGCGAACGTCGCGGTCGATGCCGCCTTCGCGCGGTCCGGAAACACGCCGAGAGCCACCATCGCCTCGCCAAGCCCGTGCCTCAAATCGGGGGATGCGACCTTGGGCGGCTCGCGATCGATCTTCCAGCGGTCCTCGGGCTTGGCGTCGAATGCCGGGTCACGCTCGCCCATCACCGCGAGGAAAGCAACGTTTAGGCGATCGAGATGCCCATCAGTCAGGAACGGCGCGAGCTGAAACCACGCATCCCGTAGGGAGGCCAGCCGCCATGCCGTGCCGGAACGGCGCACCGGGCCATCGAACGCAGCGGCATAAGGCGCCAACGAAGCGACCAACGCATCATAGCTCTGACCCGAAAGGCGCTCGAGCACTTCTCGGTCGACGGGATAATCGTCGCGCCAACCCCCGGCAAGCATCGCCGCGAACAAGGCCGGGTCGATCGGCGATGATGCCCAACTTGGGCAGCCAGCCGAACTTGCGGACATCAGGCGCCGGAGGACGACAAGGCTGCGGCCGCTTTGCAGCGCCAGCCGGTGGGCTTCTTCACGCTCAAGGCCCATCGCCTCAAGCTCGCTCTCGACGTGATGCCGCCACGGCCGCTCTAGCCGGATAACATTGTGTGGCGCACCTACATCGGAACCCAACGCACGCAGGACGTGATGACCATCAGCCACCAGCGCCGCCGCCACCCCGGGATCGCCCCCATCGAGGATCACCGCCAACTTGGGCCCAAGCCCGACCAACTGGCGCGCGACGTCTTCTGATTGTGCCGCCAGGATGCGGCTCATCCAATACACTCGGTAGGGCTCGGGCAGCGCAGCAAGCGCACCCGAGACGAACGCCATCGCTTCTCCCGACGCTTCCGCCTGCAGCGAAATCGTCGCTGGCGGACCGTAGAGCCAAGCCAGCACTTTTGCCGCTTGATCGTCGCGATCGACCACGATCAGATTGCTCGATAGCGGCGTGACGGTCGCCAGCGACCATTCGCGCCAGATCGAATCGAGCCCCCGCAACCATCTTGACCTGCACATCGTGCAGCCCTTGGAAATCAACGGTTTCAGAGGCAATCGTCAGGGCTTCGACCTGCTCGATTTCGGAAATCTGCTTCCTGTTCAGCTCTTCCCGTGGTTTCAGTTTAATCCCTTTGCCGCCTTGGGCGATTTGCAGGATACCTGCTAGATCGCCGTGCAGGTCAGCGACAAGGGCGCTCTTATCCCCGTTCGGTGTGAGGATAATCTTGTCGATCAGGCCACGCAGAATCTTTGCCGATTCAGCGCGGTGATCGGGGTCGTTCAAGGACGCGATAAGCTCGCGCACAGCAGTAGCGTAGCGCTCACCCATACGTGGATGGATGAAGGCCGGCACCTCTTCTTTCTGATTCAGGCTGGCCGTTAGGGCATCCTTCTTAGCGGAGAGATCGTTTATCTCATCCTTGATAAGCAGCGGATCAATGCCATTTTTGATGGCTTCGACCAGCTTGCGAATGGCCTTTTCCGTCTTCTCAAGCTCCTTCTGATTCTTCACGATATCCGCGTTGGCGGTCATGCGCAGACGGTTCATTTCCGCGACATACTCGTCGCAGAACAGTTTGGTCAGTTCGGGATTCATCAGCTTGTCCCGAAGTGCGCTTAGGACGCGCTCTTCCAGCACGTTCTGGCTGATCGTGATCCGGTTGTCGCATGTCCCTTTATTGCGTGCCGTCGAGCAGCCGTAGCGTTCCTTGGCGACGATCGACATGCCGCCACCACAGCAGCCGCATTTGAGCAGGAAGGACAGCAGCTTCGGAGGACGCTGTTTTTCCTGATAGGTCAATTTCCGATCCAGCTCGCCCTGATACTCCTTCACGGCATCCCATAGGGCTTGGTCGATGATGCGCAGGTCCGGCACTTCAGCCACGACCCACTTGTCTTGTGGGTTCGGCTTCGCCACGCGCTTGCCCGTTTCGGGGTTCTTCACATAGCGTTGCTTGTTCCAGATTTGCCGACCGATATAGAGTTCGTTGTTCAGGATGCCCGTACCGCGCTGACGGTTGCCATAGATCGTCGTTGCGCCCCATGCTTTGCCGGATGGGCAAGGGACGCCTTCCCTGTTCAGTTCGAAGGCGATCTTCTTCGGCGATTTGCCCTTCACATAGTCGCGGAAAATTCGCTCGACGATCGCAGCTTCGTCTGTGTTGATTTCTCGGTCGCCGGGGATAAGGTTGCCAGCGGAATCGTACTTGCGGACGTTGTTGTAGCCATAGGCCTTGCCGCCCGCACATTTTCCAGCGAGAGCGCGGCCTTCAAGCCCACGATGGGTCTTGCGGCGCAGCTCGCTGATGTACATTTCGCTCATCATGCCGCCGATACCGACGTGCATCTGCGTAATGTGGCCTTCGCTGACCGTATGGATGGCCTGTTCAGCATAGGTCAGGTGCTTGTAGAGGCGCGCCATGTCTTCCATATCGCGGCTCAAGCGATCCTGCGCTTCGGCTACGATGATGTCGAACTGTCCGGCACGAGCATCAGCCATAAGGGCTTGAATGCCGGGGCGCATCATGTTCGCGCCGCTCACAGCATGGTCGGAATATGTCTGGACGACTTGCCAACCCTTTGATTCTGCAAAGCGCATACAGATGCACACTTGGTCCTCAATGGACGTGTCGGACTGTAAGTCCGTTGAATATCTTGCGTAAATTGCCACCCTTCTCATGTCTTCTTTCCTTTTGTTGGTGGCAAATTGTAGCTGGGATTGCTCTTGTTTTGCAACTTTTCAAAATCCCGTGCCGCACTGATGCGAGCCAAATGCTTCACCAACTCCTTCACATGAGGGTGGACCGTTCCCGAAGCCGCGTTAAAGGGCTTCGTTAAATCGCCCTTTCGCGCCTTCGAAAAATTGTCCGTCATTACCATCACAGCCCCTCATATCTTCAAGTTTACCCCAGAAAACGGCCATTTCGCAAATTTCGACTATGTTTTGCCGAGGCATGATGTTGCTGATGACGACGGGCATGACTGCTTCTCCTGCTTATAAACTGGATATGTGGATGGAACTGAGTGTAGGGTACATGCGTATGCTTGTATTGATCGAGTATGTTTTGCATAATAGCAAATGAGCAGTAATGGGCAGAAACCGAATGGTTGGCGAGTATGACGGAAGCATGGTGCAGCGGTTGGCGCTGCGTCGTGCCTTGAAAGACCTCAATGAACAGAGGATCAGCGACCAGCGCGTGACGACGCTGCTGCTGGACGCCAAGGGGCAGGGGCGCATCCCCGGCTTTCCAAGGCAGTCCAGAGCGTCCCTGTCGCGCGCCACCATCCAGCGCATCCGCGAGGCCGACGAAAACCGGCTAGCCAGTATGCGGCACGGCACTATGGCGATGGTCTATAACTTCCTGTGCCAGTCGGAAGAGCTTGGGACGGAACTGTATGACGCACGGACACGCGTTCATTCTGCCCATTCCCATGCGCCGCTGCTGGAAGCGTTGCAGCGGCATTTGGGAGCGCAGCGGGGACCGCTGACTTCTGATGACCTACGGAGCTTTGAAGGGACGTTCCATCTGTACAGGAAGGCGTGGACAACGCCGAACCATGACACCTATATTCGCTGCGTCCTGCGCTTTGAGTGGATCGGGGATGCGCTCTTCTATACCGAAGAGCAGCGTTTCCACGATCCTATCGCCAAGGTTCCCGTCCATGAGACAGACAGCGGCGTTGTCCTGCCGTACGGTATGAATGTCGTGCTGCTAGGCCACAGCGAATCGAAAGACCTGCTGAAATTTTTCTCGCTGCACGACTTCTTCCCGTACCCTGACGGGGTGCAGCCTGTGCATACGATCGCAGGCAACTTCATCGCCGTTTACAGCAAAGGCCCCCATCCGGGCTTCCGCGCCTTTGCGCAGCGCGTCGAGGAGGGGGAGGCCAGCCCCGCCTTTTTTGGCGTGGGTGAACTCGATCCGGCCATACTGGAAAAGCTGTCCGGCTAGTCGGACACCGCAGCCCCGTCATCGTTCACGATGATCGCAAGATGTGTGTGGTAGTACCACACATCTTGGCAAGGGAACCCGCTGCGCGTTCCCGTTGCATCCCTCCGGCCTTGGCGCATCATCGGCATCGAGCCTTGTTGCGCCATCCAAACGTATCGCCGTTTGACCCCTCGCAGGAAGACTTCGCTCTCCCTGCACCCATCGACAAAGGGGCGTTTCGCCGCCCCCTTGACCCCACTCGCAGGGCTTGGAGATTGACATCTCCACCTGCACCGAACCATGTCTGACCGGCTGCCCGTTCAATCACCACTCGGGGGAGCGTTCCTGCTGCCCCCAAGTCCCCCATGACCAAGGCTATTTCGTTCGCCTCTGGACACCGGACGAGCAGGGGAGATGCCCGTTCTCCCCATGCACCCCATCGGCAAGACCCTGGCGATTGCCCCGCCATCTGGACTGAACCTGTGGCCTAATGTCGTCGTGTTTCGTCATCGCTGACGTTGCGGCGATCCGGTGCGATTTTGCCATGGTTCCTTGGTGCCGGATGACGTGCCGCGATCACCGCACGGCCTGCTCTATGTCTGTCCTGACAAAACCCCCAAGCCCCGGCAACGGCAAGCCGTCTTTCGCTTCGCCCGCCCCTAAAGGGGTGCAGTGTCTTGTGCGTTCCGTCCTTTGGACGCCATCAGGCCGCAACGGTTGCGGTCTTGAACGGCAACATAGGAGGAACAATGCCAAACAATACGACACAGGACGCCAACCGCTACACCGATGGAAAGCTGTGCAGGGATGCGTCCGGCTACATGGTGATGCAGTGGACGGCTTTCCAAGGTTGGGTCAACACTTGGACCATCATCGAGGGGGGCGGCTCCGAAGCCCCTGAAATCTTCGCCACCGTCGAGGATGCGCAAGCTGCCCTTGATGAGCACTTTGCGCAGATGCAGGCCGAAAGGGAGGCTGGCGAGCGTGATCCTGACAGCGGCGATTTTGATGGTGATCTTCGGATCATGGAGGCGGATGCGGCGTAGTCCGCATCCCTTTCAAATCGCGATACGGCCATCGACCCTGCCGATAGCTTCCCATCACCTGTTCGATCAGCAATTTCTTGCTGGGAAAATGTGTATCCATTGGGTACACTCCCAGCATGATGAAAAAAGATGTCGGAATGCGAATCAGGATCGAGCGCGAGTTGCGGGATGACTTCCTTGCGGCTTGCCAAGTTCAGGATCGCCCGGCAGCTCAAGTCATACGGGAATTCATGCGCGACTACATCCGCGAGAATGGTGCATCTTCGGTTGCGAAGCCCGGTACAAAACAGAACGTAAGGATGCGCTGATGGATCAGGCAACGAAAACCGATTCCGGCGCAGCAGGTGAATGCCCGAACAGGGGCTTGGGGGAAGACATGGCCGAACAGACGCTGCAATCACTTTTGCAGACCTATCGTGATGCAGCGCGTACCGAGCGCGACAAGGGAACGTATTTCGAGCGTTTTGCCATCGCCTATCTCACCCATGATCCGATCCAGCTTGAACAGTATGAGCAGGTTCAGACCTTCAAGGATTGGGCCGACGCCAACGGCTGGGATGCCCGCGACACCGGAATCGACCTTGTAGCCAAGCTTCGCGACGAAGATGGCTTCGCCGCGATCCAGTGCAAATTCTATGATGCTGCCTACCGCATCAGGAAAGAGGACATCGACAGCTTCATATCGGCATCGGGCAAGGCCCCGTTCAAACGGCGCGTCATCATCGACAGCACCGAAAAGGCTTGGAGCGAGAACGCCGAAACCATGATCCGTGGGCAGGCTATCCCTGTCCTTCGGATCAATCTTTCCGAAATGCAGGAAAGTCCGATCCGCTGGGAAACCTTCGCCGCCAAGGGCGAAGTGGTGCTGGCCGACAAAAAGAAACTCCGCGAACACCAGCAGGACGCCTTGCGTGAGGTGCGCGCCGGACTGGTCGAAGCCGATCGCGGTAAGCTCATCATGGCCTGCGGGACAGGCAAGACCTTCACCAGTCTCAAGATCGCCGAAGACCTTGCAGGGGAAGGAAAGCTTGTCCTGTTCCTTGTGCCGTCCCTTGCCCTGATGTCGCAGACGGTACGCGAATGGACGGCGGACACCGAAACCCCGTTGCGATCCTTTGCGGTATGTTCCGATACGCAGGTCGGCAAGCGTCGTCAGAGCAATGATGATATTGCCGAAATCGACGTGCTGGACCTTGCATTCCCTGCCACGACCAATGCCGCCAAACTTTCCGAAAGCGCGGGCGAGGCCGTGCCGGACAAGATGACCGTGGTGTTTGCGACCTACCAATCCATTCAGGTTGTCGCGGACGCACAGCAGAAGCACGGTCTGCCGGAATTCGACCTCATCGTTTGTGACGAGGCGCACCGCACCACGGGCGCAACTCTGGCGGGCGAGGACGAATCCAATTTCGTTAAAGTCCACTCCAACGACATTATTCGCGGCAAGAAGCGTCTCTATATGACGGCCACGCCGCGCATCTTCGGCGACAACGTGAAGAGCCGTGCCGATGAAGCCGACGCTGTTCTGGCTTCCATGGATGACGAGAAGCTGTTCGGAAAAACGCTGTTTTACCGTGGCTTCTCATGGGCGGTGCAGAACAACCTTTTGACCGACTACAAGGTTGTCGTGCTGGCGATGGATGAAGGGCTTGTCAGCTCAGCAATCCAGAAGCGGCTTGGCGACGGCAACTCCGAGCTTGTGCTGGATGACGCGACGAAGATCATCGGTTGTTACAAGGCCCTGACCAAAGCCGACATGAAGGCTGATGTCGCCGCCGATCCGCATCCCATGCGCCGGGCATTGGCGTTCTGCAAAGACATCCGCAGCTCCAAGCTGATCCGTGACGAGTTCGGCACGGTTGTCGATGAATATCTCGACTACACCGACGAAGACGACGCCGAAAACAGCTTGTCGCTACGGTGCGAGATCGAACACGTTGACGGCACGTTCAATGCCAAATCCCGTGGTGCGTTGCTCGACTGGCTGAAAGCCGAAGCGGGCGACGATATCTGCCGTATCCTGACCAATGCGCGCTGCCTGTCCGAAGGCGTGGACGTTCCGGCGCTCGACGCCATCATGTTCCTTCATCCGCGCAAGAGTCAGATTGATGTTGTGCAATCGGTCGGGCGCGTGATGCGCCGCGCCGAGGGGAAGAAGATGGGCTATGTCATCCTACCCGTTGGCGTCCCCGCAGGTGTTCCGGCGGAACAGGCATTGAACGACAACGAGAAGTATCGCGTTGTCTGGCAAATCCTCAACGCCCTGCGCGCGCATGATGATCGGTTCGATGCGACCATCAACAAGGCATCGCTGGGGCAGGATGTCAGCAACGCGATCGAGATCATCGGCGTCACTCAGAATGCCGAATTGCAGGCCGTCACTGCCGTTGTGGAAGACCTGCCGACGCGCTCGAAACCCGAACGGTCGGGCATCGGCACACCGGGGCGCGATCCGATCGTCACCGGCGAGGTGCAGGGCGAGCTTGCCTTCTCCGTTGACGAATTCTCCCGCGCCATCATGGCGAAGATCGTCAAGAAATGCGGCACCCGTGATTATTGGGAAGATTGGGCGACCAACATCGCCGAAATCGCCAAGAACCATATCAGCCGCCTGAAAGGCATTCTTGCTGATCCGGACACCGAAGCCCGCCGTGCGTTCGATGAATTCCACGGGGAGCTGAAAGACGATCTGAATGACAGCATCACCGAAGATGATGCCGTCGAAATGCTGGCGCAGCACATCATCACCCGTCCGGTGTTCGAGGTGCTGTTTGAAGGCCATCAGTTCACCAGCGAGAACCCCGTCTCCCGCGCCATGCAGCGTGTTCTGGACGTGCTGGACGAAGCCAATCTCGATAAGGAATCCAAAGACCTCGAAAAATTCTATGCCAGTGTACGGTTGCGCGCATCGGGCATCACCGATCCGCAGGCCAAGCAGCGGCTGATTGTCGAGCTTTACGACAAATTCTTCCGCAAAGCCTTCCCACGCACGACCGAGAAATTGGGCATCGTCTATACGCGGGTCGAAATCGTGGACTTCATCATCCATTCGGTGAATGAGGTTTTGCAGCAGGAATTCGGGCAGACACTTGGCTCCGAAGGTGTCCACATCATCGACCCGTTCACGGGAACCGGCACATTTATTACGCGCTTGCTGCAATCCGGCCTGATTGCGCCGGAAGAAATGGAACACAAGTTTCGACATGAAATTCATGCCAACGAGATTATCTTGCTGGCCTACTACATCGCCGCCATCAACATTGAAGCCGTCTATCACGGCATCATGGGCGGTGAATATGTGCCGTTTGAGGGCATCTGCCTCACCGACACCTTCCAGATGTACGAGAGTGATGACCTGATTTCCCACTATATGCCGGATAACTCGGAACGACGGAAGCGGCAGAAGGCACAAAATATCAAAGTTATCGTTGGAAATCCCCCCTATTCTGCTGGGCAGAAGAGTGAGAACGACAACGCCGCTAACGTTGGGTATCCATCACTTGATGCGCGTATCCGGGAAACTTATGCTGCTCATTCAAAGGCAACGCTACAAAAGAACCTTTACGATAGTTATATTCGCGCAATCCGTTGGGGTAGTGATCAGCTCGAAAAGGCCGGTGGTGGCGTCATGGCATACGTCACCAACGCTGGTTGGCTTGACGGTAACGCGATGGACGGAATGCGGAAATGCCTGAAAGACGAATTTTCCAAGATTTTTGTCTTCCATCTTAGAGGTAATGCTCGGACATCTGGCGAAGAACGTCGCAAAGAAAAGGGCAACGTTTTTGGTGAAGGAAGTCGCGCACCTGTATCCATCACCGTCTTAGTGAAGAATCCAGAGAGCACCAGTAAGGGTGAGATTAAATTTTATGACATCGGAGACTATCTGGATCAGAAGCAGAAACTCAGTATAATCAATGAATTTGGTTCGATTTCGGGTATTTCATCAATCGATGGCTGGAATTCCATTCACCCCGACGAGCATAATGATTGGTTAAATCAGCGGGATCGCAGCTTTGAAGCGTTTATCGCCTTGGGTGACAAGAAGGGTGACGGAGCGAAGATTTTTGACAACTTCTCGCAAGGCGTGCTGACCGCGCGCGACGCTTGGGCTTACAACCCCGGTCATGCGGCGCTGGCAACCAATATGGGGGGCATGATCAGCGTCTATAACAGCGAACTTGACCGCCTCAACACGGCTCACTCCCACGCCGACCGCAAGGCACGCGGTGATGTCGTGGACGGTTTTATAGATACCGACCCCGGCAAGATTAGCTGGACGCACAACATCAAGCAGGAACTGGCAAAGGGCAGATCCCTCGCCTTTGAAGCGGAATGCCTGACCCCGAGCCTCTATCGGCCCTTCACCCCGCAATGGCTCTATTACAGCCGCACTTTCAACGAGAGAGTGTACCAGATGCCGCGCATTTTCCCGATGGGAGAAGCGGCGCAAAACCGGGTGATTTGCATCACCGGCTTGGGAGAAGCAGCAGGATTTAGTTGCCTTCAATCCAAAGAAATCCCGAACTTCCACTTTGTCGCTGGCTCCCAATGCTTCCCGCGCTACCTTTACGATGAGGACGCGGCGGACAATGCGCAGGGCAGCTTGCTAGACGGAACAGCAGGCGGCGGGCGACAGCGTCGCGATGCTATCACCGATGTGGGGTTAGCGCAGTTTCAGGCCGCCTATCCCGACGAAACGATCGCCAAGGATGACCTATTCCACTACGTATACGGCCTACTGCATTCCGAGGATTACCGGACTCGCTATGCCGATAACCTGTCCAAACAGTTGCCGCGCATTCCGGCGGTCAGGACGGCAGTGGACTTTTGGGCATTCGTCACGGCTGGTCGGGAGTTGGGCAACCTGCACGCTGACTATGAACGTGCTGAACCGTACCCGGTCACTTTCAAGCAAGGTGACTTGCGGCTTGCTAACATCCCTGATCCGGAAGCGTTCTACCGCGTCACGAAGATGAAATTCGGCGGCAGCGGGAAAGCAAAGGACAAATCCGTCGTCATCTACAATGCCAACATCACCATGCAGGATATCCCACTTGAGGCGTATGATTATGTCGTCAATGGCAAGCCTGCCCTTGAATGGGTGATGGAACGTCAGGTCGTGAAGACCGACAAGGCCAGCGGTATCGTCAATGACGCCAACCGTTATGCCATCGAAACCGTTGGCAATCCGGCCTATCCGCTGGAACTTTTCCAGCGCGTCATCACCGTCAGCTTGGAGACGATGAAAATCGTCCGTAGCCTTCCGGCGTTGGATATCGAGTCATGACGGAGTTATGCAAATATAAGCTCTTATCGCCGTTGTCGGCAGGTGAGGGCGATGATCTTTTGGCGGGAAAGTCCCCCGAAGATGGGTTACGACGGGTGCAGGCCCTGCTCGCAGATTGGCTCCGAATGGAAAATGTTGTCGTTCTGACCGCTGCAGGCGCATCGTTTAGTGCTGGCGGGAGATTGATGGCTGGGCCAAGGGCGAACAATCTCGAATGTTTGGTTTTGGGTGCCGTCGAGAATTGCCAACTCTCAGATGATGTGCAGGCCATTATCCGTCATCGAAAAGCGCAGTGGCCTCCCAACGAGAATTCTGGACCCTTGGGCTTCGAGGATTGGCTAAGCTATCTCTTCAATGCCTCGGAGCTTTCGAAGCCCGACAAATCTCCCATCAGAACGGTGAAATGGAAAGGAGAAGATAGCATCGGTTTGGATTGTGATGTCGTTGTCGATGATGAAGCTCTCAAGTCACTGAGAAAGCTGATTGAGAGAGCAATTTATGCCGAATGCGCTCTTGAGATCGATCGCAGCGAACTTTCTGACCCAAGCGCCCAAAATACCACAGGGCATATCCCGTTTCTGGCCAAACTCATTGCCCGCGACACCAATCTTGGCCGCACACACCTTTTTACACTCAACTACGACACCCTGTTCGAGCAGGCGATGGAAGAGCTGGGCATTCAATATTTCGATGGCTTTACTGGCAAAGCAAATTCACGGTTTGACCCCTCCGTCTATGGGTTGGATATCTACTATCCGGGTGATGTGGCGGAAGGGCGTGTCCGTCGTTTCGATAAGTTTCTACAATTTTATAAGCTACACGGTTCTATCCACTGGCAGCCAGACGAGCGTGGCCTTGTACGCGCCCGCCATAGGGAACTTGGATTTGCGAAGCAGTACCGACAAGCAGACGTAGCACAAAAAGCTGCACTGCTTGCGTCCCCTGAATTTGAGGGAATAGATTCATTCGGAATTCTGCCAACATCGCAAAAGTTTACGAAGACGCTGGATATGCCCTATGCGCATTTGTTCCGGCTTTTCCATGCTCGCTTGAATCAGCCACAAACCTTTTTGCTGGTATTGGGGTATGGGTTTGGTGATGATCATGTAACCCGCATCATTGAAACGGCACTTATGAACCCGTCACTGGTGCTGCTGGTCGTGGAGCCGAACCCCGATAGTGCAATCGTCGGGCGCATCCGCAGCTATCAGAGTTTGGGGCAGCGTGCTTTCGTGTTGACCGAGCGCGTCGGTGAAGGTGCTGCTTGTTCCTATAATGTCGCAACCTTCTCTGATTTCGCGCAGAACATCATGCCCGATGTGAAGTGGCTCGATGATTACAAGCATCTTCGCAGCTTTGAGGAGCAGCTTCGTAAAACTCAGGAACGACAGCCTGACGGGAAAACGGAGGCCGTTTGATGGAACAGCCGCGCGTCATCGGTCACGTCGTTTCGGTAAATGGATTTCGGCTCAAGGTTGAGCTGTCGCAGGATGCGAAATCGTCCTCTCGTGCGACGCCCGATGGCGTGCAGCGTGCGGTTGCAATCAATTCGTTTCTGACTTTTGACCTTGGGGCGGGTTCCCATGCGATCGGTATGCTCAGCGACCTCGAAGCGCGTGAGAGCTATGATCCGACACGGGATGAAGAACTGTCCCTTGAGCTGACCAAGCCGCGCCGAATTGCTTCTGTACAGCTCCTTGGCACTGTGCGCCATTTGAGAAAAAATAAATGGAAGTTCGATACCGGAATTACCGTTCTTCCGACATTGGACACGCCTGCCGAGGTTGCAAATCCGGAAATTTTGTCGGGTATTTTTGCTCATCCACCTCAGCGGAACCGTCCGCATGGTTGGACTGACAAGCCTTTTGATTTTGCTCTGGAGATCGGGCATCAAACAGGTGACGAGAATACCAAGGTCAAGGCATCTTTTAATGACCTATTTTCCCGTCCGCTCGCGGTTGTAGGAAATACTGGGTCTGGAAAATCCTACACCGTTGCCAGCCTAATCCGGGGTATCGTAGAGCATGATAGTTTTGGTTCAGATGCCGAGGCCGATCCCCATATTTTCATCCTTGATATCAATGGCGAATACGCAAACGCGTTTCTTGATCCCACCAAGACAACCTATCAGCGCGAACCCAACCGCGTTTACCTCAACGGAGAGGAGTTCTGTCTTCCCGCGTGGTTGATGAACGGCGAAGAGCTTTGCGAATGGCTTCAAGCATCTGAAGCAACGCAGGAGCCTGTGCTGAAGGATTGGTGGGCGATCGCGAAAATATCAGGCTCTGGTATCGGAGCTTACGACCCGCTTCAAATTGCTGTCTCGAAGATCGATGCTGCATTCGAGTGGATGGATAGGCAGGGAAATAAGAACAATAACGGCCTTAAAATCCAACTCGATCAAGCAGCGGAATATGCCACTAGCATAGATTGGAGCGAGATAAAATCGCTTCCAACATGGAGCGGTTCCGGTGATTGGGACTCGTTGACCAATGAAAAAGCCGTTCGAGACAAACTCGTAGAAGTCCGATCCAGCCTGCTTGCAACGATTTCTGATCGTCAGAATGAAGGTATCAACTTCGCAAAGTCAGCAGATTCCCCGCGCTTTGTTGCGGTTTCTGAGTTCCGTGACCCCCGCCTTGTCGATCGAACAACGGATCAGGAAAGCGGAAAAAAGATCGACCAGTATCTGACGACGTTGAAGCTGCGTCTGCGCACCCGTCTTGACGACAGGCGATGGCAGTCGCTTTTCAGCTACGAGAAGCAGAACATCGGCAGCTTTCAGGACTGGATGGAGAAGCTGGGGGTCGGAAAGAGAAATGGCCCCCGTGTGTCGGTACTCGACTTTTCTATGTTGGCATCCGAGGTTTTGCCATTCGCATGTGCGCTGTTGGGGCGGTTGTTGCTCGAAGCACGAGAAATGCTTCGCCCAGATACGCGAAGTCAGTATCCGTGGGTTTTGGTTCTGGAAGAGGCGCATAACTATGCCCGCCCTGCTGGCAAGGTCGAAGATCGAGGTCAGGCACTTTCGCGGCGTGCATTTGAACGAGTTGCGAAAGAGGGACGAAAATTCGGGCTATCGCTCATCGTCGCTAGTCAGAGGCCGAGCGAGATTAGCCCTACCATTATAAGCCAGTGCGCCAACTTTTTTTCCCACCGTTTACAGAACCCCGATGATATCGATCATTTCCGACGAATAATTCCAAAGCAAGCGCAGCGTATGCTGGATCAAGTAACAGTTCTCGCTGCTGGTGAAGCAATCGTTTTTGGTAGTGCATTGCATGTTCCGGTGCGCGTCCAGATCAGATTGCCGAAACGAGAGCCATGGAGTGCAACAGCAGCTCCATATATCGATTGGGCTAAGGGAGATGCGTTTCCCTTGGCTGAGGTGGTTGAGAGCTGGGGGTTAAAGACAATTTCTGAATCGGAGAAGTCAGAATCTTCTCAAGTTCCGGATGTGCCTTCTGTTTCAACTGAATTGGATGATGAGATTCCGTTTTGATTACGCAACTTACCTGAAAATGTTGGCGCTTGGTCATTCGTATTTGAAAGTAAATTATAAATAAATAGTTTGGGTGTTGCTTTGTAGGGAGGGAATATGCCAGATGAAATCTGGTTAGGTAAAGATGGCGTGCTGGCCGTCTTGCCGATCCATTTTAACTTACCGGCACATGCCATACCTCTCGATACGTTTGTGCGCACCGCCGAACGGGCGGAAACCATCATTGCCTCTTTGAACCGAGAGCTTTTCGATGGAAAGTTGAAATATGAAATTCTGGTGCTTCCGCCGCAAGAAGGCTCTTTTAAAAGCAAGATCGGCGTCTATTTGTTCGGCGGCTGGCTTGCCGTTTGGACGTTTACCGAAAGCGATGTCGGTCAGGCCTTCATCCGTGGTCTGACATTACAGGAACCGGCACATTGGGCCGAACAGGCAGGTTCGGCGATCAGGGAGCAGATCGTTTCTGATGAGGAAGACAAGGCCATCGAGGAAGCGGACGAAGCGCCAGAAGATGACGAAGCGAAATGCCTTGCCGCCGCTGAGTTCCTTGTCGAAACAACAAAATCCTTCCTTCAAACAGATGTCGCCGAACTGGAATCGGTCGGCATAACCACGACGCGCTTCCGCGATGGATTTGCCGCACGGAACGAGTTCTACGAAGCTTGCGCCGCCACACCTGATATCCGCGCAGTCGGGTTCGAGGACGAACCTGTTTTCCCAATCGACCGACGCGACTTTGCGCGCCTACAGGTTGTTCTCCCGCCTGTGAAGGACGAAGACGACGAGCCATGGCAGACGGCCATTGTTGACCTCAAGGTCACGTCCCCGAATTGGGAACGGGAAGATCGTCAACGCTCTTGGAAAGCGAAGGACGCCAAGGGCCGTGAACGGCTTTTCCGGATTGAGGATGAACAGTTCTGGGGATTGGTGAAAACTGAACGGCTCAACATCCACATCATGGACACGATCACGGTGCAGTGGGCGTTTCAGGGAAAAGCCAGTTCACCCAAGAATATCCGGGTACTGCGCGTTCTGAAATTCAATGACGATGTGCTGTCCGAACCGTTGGACGAAAACGCTCTGGATGCGATCTTGGGTGACTATACGGTTGCAGACAGCAATCAGGCTGATCTTTTTTCCTACTACGCTGGCAGATAATAATCTCCCCGTACCAGTTTGGCCTGCTTCCTGTTTGACGGCTATTTCCCAGATATCGGAAACTCTTTTGTGCTGGCTCGGTACCGCCGTGTTCGCGCCGATATGTGAGGTGGCGATGCGATTCTGGTTTGCTGGAACATGCCCCGATTTTCTCACCTGCTGCCATATTCCCCCTTGTGAACGGATTGCCGCTGATCGTCGTTGATCGCCTGATCATCCTTTGTGTGGCGCTGTGCCGATTTCTCCCATACCGGAAATGTCGTCGCACCATCACGGCCTTCTTTGGGGCTTTCCTCGCAGCCCAATCCATCCCTTGCAACGGCATGCGCCGTCTTTCCGCTTCGCCCGCCCCTTCGGGGTGCAAGGGCTGTCTTGTCCTGCCTCTCCGGACGCCATCAGGCCGCGATGGTCGCGGCTTCAACCGGCAAAAGGAGAGATACCATGTCACGCACCACCAAATTCGATGTCCATCAGGAGATCACCAACCGCATCGTTGATGCAATCGAAACCGCAGGGGAATTCCGCCTTCCTTGGGTCAGCAACAAATCGGGAAATTTCGCCCGCCCCGTCAATGTCGCATCGCGCAAACCCTATAACGGCGTCAACATCGTCAGCCTTTGGGTATCTGCTCTTTCCAGCGAGTTTCCTTCAAATATCTGGGGTACGTACCGCCAATGGCAGGAGCAGGGATGCCAAGTCCGCAAGGGCGAGAAATCTTCCCTCGTCGTCTTCTACAAGACGATCGATGTCAAGCAGGTCAACGACCGTACAGGTGAAACCGAACAGGCCGAGCGCATGTTCGCCCGCGCGAGCTGGGTCTTCAATGCCGCGCAGGTTGACGGCTTTCCGATCGAGCAAAACGATATTCCGGATGCCCCGCTTTTCGATCCGATCGCCCGCGCAGAATCCTTTGTCCGTGCCACGGGTGCGGTTGTTGAGGAAACCGGCGACAAGGCTTGCTTCATCCCCTCGCTCGACATCATCCGTATGCCGGAACGTCGCCGCTTCACCGGCACTGATACGACCACGCCCGCCGAAGGCTTCTACAGCACGATCTGCCACGAGCTGACCCACTGGTCGGGGACAAAATCCCGCCTCGATCGGGATATGTCCGGACGCTTCGGTTCCGAAGCCTATGCCGTCGAAGAACTGGTGGCCGAACTTGGCGCAGCCTTCCTGTGCAGTGATCTTGGCATCACGCCGGAGCCGCGCGCCGATCATGCGCAGTACATCAAGAACTGGCTTGAAGTCCTGAAATCGGACAAAAAGGCGATCTTCACCGCCGCGTCGAAAGCGTCCGAAGCTGCCAACTGGCTGCAATCCCTGACCGTCAGTGACATCGTGGAGGATGCGGCTTAGGCCGCATCCTTCCCCCTATGCCGCGCCCGTCACGATCGGCAGCTTCTCAAGATGCTTGTCGATCGTCTCGACAACTTTTCCGTCCATCGGCAGATGGGACTTCTCCAATGCCCACCGATCCATGAATAGAGAAACCGTTTCCTTTGCAGTATCGGTCACAAGCTTGCGGGGTAGGGCTGCCTTGGCAGCAAGGTGTTCCAGCTCGTCAATCGTATAGCCCGCAAAATCCTTTGTCCGGCTGAATGTCAGGGCGGATTGATCGTTCGGAAGATATGGGATCGTTGAGACAAAATCATAGGCGGGCGAAAGCCGCGCGTGACGCCGATCAGGATAGATCAGCGACCAGTTTTTAAGGTGCATATCGCCGTTTCCGATCAGGACGTTGAACGTCAGACGGCGGATGAACTCGGCAATGTCATCGTGATCGGATTCTGCGGCGACGACGGAAATCAGGTTCCGGAAACTGGCCTTTTTGTATTTGTCTTCCGGATAGACGCCGAACACCTGTGCGAAATCCTCGATATGGGTGACGCCGTTTTCGGAATTCCGGTCAAACCGTTCGATGACAAAGGCCTTCTGTCCGAGCTGTTCGATACCTTCCGGCATGTTTCCGATGGCGCTGACATCGACCAGATCAATCGACGGAACATTGATGCCGACCGACTTGGCAAGCGACATCATCGAAAACTCGTTTTCCGGTACTTTCGGAAATTCCCGTGAGGGAAGTTTGACGATCCAGTCGCCGCCGACGCCGCTGGCGGGAATTGTCAGTCCGCCGCTTGGCTGAGTGACCGCCGAAAATTTGAGCTGCACTCCAGCAAGGGAGAAGCGCAAGGCATCTTCGGCCGCCGCTTTCGCAATCTCACCTTCCGGTTCGTCATAGGCGGCGTCCGGCCATGCTTCGCCATCGGCTGGCGTTACCGTGATCGCGCCGGGTAAGTCTTGCCCCAAGACCCACAGCAGGAAAAATTCCCGATCGGTATGAATCCCTGCCTTCTCCGCGAGGTATTTGCGCAGATGCCCTTCCGGAAGCAGGTTGGAAAAGAATGGCATCAGCCTGATTTTGTACGGCCTGAAATCCGTCAGAAGTTCGCCGAACTGGTCCTTGAATCGTAGGCCAAGGGTCGGGCGATCGGGGTTTCCGACATAGGCTTCATTGAATGCGAACAGCGTCCGCTCCCCACCAACATAGGTGATGGTGCCTATCTCCTGATCGTAAAGTCGGACGGTAAGAACGGAAACGTCAGGCATCGTCGTCCTCATCCAGTGAGTATGCGGGCCGTGGTGCATCCGGCTTTTCCGATGGCGATGTCGCGGCGGATGTCTGACGGATGATCGAATGAACCGCTGGCAGAGCCTTGCGCGGCACCAATGCGACTTCCAGATCAAGGGCGTTCGCAATGGCGATCAGGCTGGACAGCCGCAGGTCAACACTACCGGCTTCGATGCGCGATATCTGTGCTTGCGGCACACCGGCAAGCTTGCTCAAGACGCGCTGGCTCAAATCTTTGGCCTGTCGCGTTTCTCGCAGCCGTTCGGCGATGGGTTGTGCTTCATAGTTCATGCGATATCTCTTTCAGCATCATTTCTGCTGTATGATATCGCATAATGCATCGGAATACAAGAAGGTTTTGTCGGTTTTGATGTCGAAAAATGCATCAGTTGCCGCATATGATGTCGAATACGGCATCTTATGTGTGCTGGGGTGCGGTAGGCGCGGTCAGCGATGCCGCCCCGGTGACGGCCACCATGTTCGGCGGCGATGCAGCACGGTTTCGATGTTTTCCATCGAAGCGAGGATGTTTCGGCGGTCGGAACTGCCGATGTCGGACTGGATCAGGGCGCGCCACAGCGCGTCGTACAACGTCAGCAAGTCCGTATCGGACATTCCTTCCAAGATGATGATGGTGATGATCGGGTGCATGAAAGCTCCTTTCGGCTACCGGCACGAACCATTTCGGGCCTTGGCCGATCGGAAAGGCGCAAACGGATGGTGCAGCATCCTTGGGGCGTCACGTCAGTAGAGCAGGTCATGACCATGACCTTGCGCACCGGAATTTTCCGGCTTGTGCCAATATCGATCGCTGGCCTGAATGGATCGTCCGCCGTGACGAAGAGAGGCTGATGCTCCCGATTTTCCTGTCATCTATTGGGGCGCAATGTCGCCCGTATGGGATTGAGTGGCTTCGTTCGATCCGCCTGAATTCCTGACCACCACGGTTCAGCCGTCAATGCACTGCCCGCGCCGGTTCGCGTGCCGCTCACCCGTGTTGTGCATGACGTCCGCCCCTATGTGCCGGTCTTTCGGAAAGGCGTAACGAGCCAACCCAAACCAAAGGAGCAACATCATGGCACGCAACAGCAACAATCAATCTTCCGAAACCAAAGCCCCCGACTTCATCGCGTGGCAGGTCATCCAGAAGGACGACAAATCTGTCTGGCATAAGGTCGGAGCCTCATGGCAGCACAAGGATCAAAAGGGCATGACGCTACAACTTGATGTCATCCCCTTGGGCGGGCGCATCGTTCTTCGTCATCCGCAGGACAATGCCGAAAACACTTCTGCAAAGGCGGGGCGATCATGATCGCCCCCATCATCACCACGATCGACTGGCAGGGTATTTGTCTGACGGTCTCGCATAAGCCGAACTGGACGGGCTGCGGCTTCGATCATATCGAAATCACCAGTCGGAATCGCGCACCCTTTCCGATATCGGAAACCGGCTATCGCTCGCACTTTCTGCATGGTGACGAGATCAGGCGATACGGTGATGCAACGGCCTATGTGCAGGCATGGCTGGACGAGGCCGGTCACACGACGGCATGGCAACGTATCGATCAGGAAACGCGGCAGCTTACACTTTTCTGAAATTCCGATCGGCCTTGCAGGATGCAAGGCCGTCCGATGTGAGGGCAGAGCGATTCATGGCGCGCCGCAATGTAAGGGCGCTGATGTTGAACGTCGCGGCCACACTTTGGCGGGATTGTCCCGCTGCGATCATCGCCCCTGCTTCCGCCACATCGACGGACGACAATTTGCGGGGCCTGCCCAGCCGAACCCCGCGCAGCTTCGCGGCCTGCAATCCCGCTTTCGTCCGGTCGCGGATCAATTCGCGCTCGAACTCGGCCAGTGCGGCAAGAATATGGACGTAGAACCGTCCGCCCGCGCTTGTCGTATCGATTTGCTCGCGCAGGGAAGAAAGCCCGACGCCACGATCTTGCAACGCTGTGATCGTCCCGATCAGGTGCGCCAGCGATCGTCCCAATCGATCCAGCCGCCAGACGATCAGATGATCGCCCGACCTTGCAAGGGCAAGCGCCGCAGCCAGACCGTCCCTGTCCCCTTTGTCGCCTGAAACGCCGTGATCCTCAAAAATTTGGATGCATCCTGCTTCTTGCAGTGCGCGCCGTTGTAGGTCGGAATTTTGTTCGGCGGTGGACACGCGAGCGTAACCGATGCGCATGGGGAAACCGTTCAAAAAGGGTCGTTTTTGAGCCTGTTGCGGCGGCGTATGTTTTTGCAATTAAACGACGATAAACTATCAATTATTACATTAAATATTTCGGTATTGAGTAAAAATTGCATATTATGTTAGTATATAAGAAAAATACCGATTATGAACTGTAATATATATGGATGAATACTTATCAGAATTATTATCTGGAAATGAACCTGCAACAATTTGGATGTTAATTGCCGTTTCCGCTGCATGGGGGTGCATCCTTGGTGCAACGGGAATTTTAGCCGTTCAAGAGTTTTTGGCTAATCGCCGCCGTGAAAAGGATCAATCCTGATGATCCGCAAACTCCGCAGCCGAAAAGGAAATATCGTCGCGATGTTGATGGGGACCGTGGCGATGGTTGGTATCGTCGGGGTCTCGGCTATGAACATGATCGGCGGTCCGATCACAACGGCGGCCAAGGTCACGCATCAGAACATGGCGCAAAACGACCTTTTGATGAATGCCAAAGTCGTCGTCATGAACGCTTCAACCCGCCCCCAAATGGGGGATGAGGACGGCGATGGCTATATCGAGCCGGTTCCCTTTGTTCCGGCTTCCGACTCTGTTTGCGGTATCAATTTACCCACAGGCGGAGAAGGCGGGTGTCTCCCGGCGGATATCGGCGCTATCCTAACCGACCCGTGGGGGACATCCTATGCCTATTGCGTATGGGATCACGGCGATCTGCGCAGCTCAGTCAATCGGATCGACGGCGAAGACAGCACATCAGGCGCGGTTATGGCGATCATCTCGGCAGGACCGAACAAGCGCTTTGAAACGCCGTGCCTGCCTTATGACGGCGACCCTGAAACCAACGACATTGCAATCAACCCGCAAGGCGAGGGTGACGACCTTGTGCAAATCTACACCTACGCCGCCGCCGTTGCCGGATCGGGCGGACTATGGGAATTGAAGGACGGCGAACCGACAACGGCGACCATCGCCAAGGATATCGAGGTCGAAGGCGCGTTCCGCATGGGAACGGCGGGCGAAGATCCGGGACAGGTCGGAACATCCGCCTGTACCCAAGGCAGCCATGTCGGGCGGATGCGTTTTAACCCGTTCGATCAGGCGATCGAGGTTTGTGCCTATGCCAACAGTTCCTATGAATGGGAAACATTGGCAGTTGCTGGCGGAAGTGTTCCTGTCGGAACCATATCCGCATTCGCAGGTCCGGCTTGCCCGTCAAACTGGCAAGCCGTGACGGAACTGCAAGGCCGTATGATTATGGGTGCGGGGAATGGTTATACCGTCGGCCAAACAGGTGGCGCTGCAACTGTGGCATTGACCGAAGCCCAACTGCCTTCTCATGCCCATGTTGTTGACCCGCCGAATACGGGAACTTCAGCAGGAGGAGATCACGCTCATATTGTTGATCCGCCGAATACAGCCACGACTACAGGTGGAGATCACGCTCACGCAATACCTGCACGAGACGCAATAAACACGTCTGTATTGACTATAAATGATCATAGCGGAGATAGCATCGTATCTTCTGATAATAGTCATGCCTCTAACTCTGTAGCACGAAATTATACTTCTTATGGCGCAGGAGATCACGCGCATACCGTTGATATCGGCGCATTTTGGTCAGATACGCGCGGAAATCATGCGCATGCCGTAGATATTGCGCCGTTTTGGTCGAGTGCGACGGGTGCAGGACAAGCGCATGAAAACCTTCCGCCTTATCGCGCTTATCTGTTTTGTATCTATATGGGCGGCGGTGACGGAGCCGTGGCGAAATCGTTCAACGACCTTGAGGACGTGGACACATCTGGCGCGCAGGATAATGACATTCTGGTCTGGAATGAAAGCGCGGGGCAGTGGCTACCCGAAGGTCAGTGGGTTAAGGACGGTACAAAACTATTTTACGAGGGCGGTAATGTCGGGATCGGGACGGATGAGCCTGAACGGAAAATGGAGATCGTTGCCGGGACGGGACAAAACGGTCTTGCTATTGCTGTAGATAACGGCCAAAGCGGAATTAATCTTGAGCTGAATTCAGCGAATCCCGGTGATGGAACACGTATGTCGTTCGAATCTTATCGGACAAGCGACGGCGTTCAAGATTTTGGCAGCGTTGGTGCAAAGGATGGCAATCTTGTTTTATCAGGGACAGGCAATGCCAACACAGCACCTCATTTGGTCATAACAAATAGTGGCAATGTAGGGATCGGCATAACAGAACCAAAGCAAGAATTTCATGTCGCTAATGGTAACGAAGTAGGAGGTGGGAACCAAACCATTGCGCAATTCGGGAATGGCGCGGGGTCCCTATTTCTGACCCATTCCGCGCCGCACATTTCAGGTAATCTGCGATATGACGACGGACAATGGCGGTACGAAGGCGATGGTGCAGGCGCAGCCATTGCTTTTGGAACGGATGGGCGCATTCATTTACAAACGGCGGACATCGGAACCGCAGGATCACCGGTATCATCGTTGGGATCAAAAATGGTCGTGACAAAAGAAGGGCATGTCGGTATTGGCACGGATAATCCCCTATCGCCGCTGGAGGTTGTGTTTGATAATCGAACAGGCGGTGTTTCTAATGATGTTATTATAAGGCGTCCGGAAAACACGAATGACTGGTCGCCTATCACTTTTGTGCGTTCACGCGGTACATTGCATAATCCCTTGCCCGTACAAAATGGTGATCATCTGGGCGGTTTTTTAGATCACGTTGTCCTGAGCAATACGGACAGGAACGGCACATCGGTCAATTATATTCAAGGTATATATACGGGAAACGGCACTACCACGTTGTCACAAATGGATATCGGAACATCAGCCCAGCTTGGTATCCGCATCACTCCCAATACTACCCCGACACGTGTCATCATTCCCAGCGGTTTAGGCGGACAATCCTGGCTTGAAGATTGGCCTTCGGCGTGGGGTGGCGGTATTGCAACATGGGATATTATTGGCAGATCGGCATATTTTTCGGCCTATGTTACCCGTTCGGACAGGCGTTATAAAGACGGCATAGAAGCAATAGAAAGCAAGGCCGCTCTTGATAGTCTGATGCGGTTGCAACCTGTGTCATATCATTACAAGGAAGGTTATGGAGTCACAGGAAAACATTACGGTTTTATTGCCCAAGACGTGCAAACAATTATGCCCGACCTTGTTACAACGGCGGACACACCCGATCAACGATTAGGGTTGGAATACCAAGGTCTGGTCGCGCCTATTATTGCCGCTATCCAAGAATTAAAATCCGAAAATGATGCCCTTCGAGCAGAATTACAGGCCGCAAACGACAATTTCCGGCGCGAGCTGGACGAACTGAAATCCTCCATCGGTGAATAGCAGATGGCGGGCCTTTGATGTGACGGCGGTGCGGAAGGTTCATATTAGTCCTATAGAACCCTTTACCCACAAATCGCACCGCCGTCACACCAAGCGTCGGTTTCGGAAATCTCGGCCTCGTTAATTGTACTGTGATTGTTGATCTTTCTGGGTATGATATTCATCCGCCCAACCTTCATATCCCATCGGCGGATATGGATTCGGTGTCGGCAGACCTTGGCGGAAGCGTCCGCATTCATCAAGCCACAGCCAGTACATCAGCAGGTGCGATAGCGTCCAATCCTCGAACGGATTATTGTCGCAATGGACAACCCATTTGTCAAAGTTTATGTCGCCTCTCGCCTCAAGCCATTCGACATAATCCCAATAACATTGGTGTAGCCAGATAAATTCATCGACGCCTTTGGCATTCTTGTAAACGCGCGAAACAACTTTGTACGAAGGAAGATTGGGGACGTGGCGTAGATATTTCATAAATTCGTGGTGATCCATGACCGGAATATAACAGGTCATGGATTGTTTCTTGTATCGGAACATATTCCCATAGGCTTTAAGCCTATCGGTCTATATCGCGGTCCTTGTCTTGTTGCGAGCGCACCAACGGTGTGAAGCTTTTTGTAAGGTCACCCGCTTTCGGCGGTTCCTTGGTCGCCTTTTGCGAAGCAGGTGAAGGCAAACCCCGTTTAATCCCCTGCATTCCCGATGGAGCGAGATTCCGACGCGGGAATTTGACGATGCGTGGCGGAGGCGGTTTCGGATCGCCGTTGTCCTTGTCGCGGATATTTTCCAATTCCTGTTCTGGATTGGCCGCAAGGGTGAAAGGCTTCTTCGGATGCTCTGCCATATTCACCATTCCTTCCATTCGCGGACAGGCAACCGCAGAATGTTATCCGCTGCGCTATAGGCAATGTCGTCGGGAAATAGCTGCGGAAACTCCAAGTCAAAGGCCTGATGCAGTCCTTGGCGCAGGCCGATACGGGCATAATCCTTGGTCAATGTGGCCGCGTAGTCGCACCGCTGCATGTGCCGGAAATGGTCGCGATAATAGTTCGTCGGGATGAAATACCCGCCGACCGCCGCCGCTTTGCACAATTCGTCAAACGTCAGGCGCAGGTTGATTTTGAACTTCGGATAATCCCTGTCAGGCATGTGCAACATTGCACTCTCCTTCTGGCTGGTGTTGCGTGTCATAGTGAAGGGGAGGGAAGCGGCGTACCGCTTCCCCATAGGTCAGGTGCGCAGATTGCGGCCAAGGTCGCGCAGGTTCTCATCCATGAACCACGGCGTCCGGTAGCTCTGGATCGGGTTCAAATTGTCGATGAACAGCAACTGCTTGCCGCGCGGCAGGCGCATCAGCTCATCCGGATAGGCCAGCTTGCGCATGGCCGCCGCCGTGGTGTCGGAACTGGTCGTAGTTTCCGAATGGCTGGCGCTTTTACCGCTGGTCGAGCCTACAGCCCGCGAGATTGCCGAACTGAAATTCCAGACGGTCGTTTGTCCGCACAGGGCAGAGAAATAATCCGCCGTCATCCGGTCACGGGAACCGAAATACTGGACGAGGCCCGCATTGCTGATGAAGGTTTCCCACCCGTCACCGTAGATGCGCTTGAGCTGGGAAAGGTCTTGCACCACGCCCCAAAGCTGGATGCCGTATCCTGCCATCAGCCCGAACGCCTGTTCGATCATCGATAGACGGCCAAGGGCGGGCAGTTCATCGAGAACGAACAGCACAGGGTGTTCCGGCTGCACTTCAATGTTGCGGGCATTGACCGTGATTGCCTGCTGGATCAGCAAGCGCAGCCATCGGCCAAACGCATTCAGCCGATCAGACGGCAGGACAAGATAGACCGTCATCGGCTGGGATTTCAGGTCTTCAAACCGGAAATCCGACACCGACAGGCTTTCGCGGATGCGTGGGCTATCGAGGAAATGCGTCTGCGATTGCACCGTGGCCGTGATGTTGGCGCGCAGCTTGTCATCCTGCTGCAAAGCTCTTGCGCCCGCGCTCTTGATGAAGTGGTAGGGCGATTGCAGCATCAGTTCGTGCAATGTCTGCATATCGTCGCCGTCGAGCAGCAATAGGTCGCGGACACGGCCAAGGTGGCGGTTCCCGGCCTCATCCTCATGTGTTGCCACATGGCCGATGATGCCCTGAATCTTGCCTTTGGCTTCTTCGTCCCAAAAGCTGTTGCCGTTCTCGGACGGGATGATGATGGCATCGGCCAGCAACATCGCGTTTTCGGCCAGATCGATATCCCCCGGCACCAGCAGATCGAGCGGGTTGAACCGGGAAACGGAAAGGCCTGCGCTCACCGTGATACCCCACGGATCAACGACATGGACATCTTGCCCCATGTCTTCCCGCCGCGCGGCGGTCATCATGGCGTTTTCGCCTTTGGGGTCGATGACGATGACCGAACCCGGATAGGTCAGCAGGTTCGGAACAATGGCGGTCGTACCCTTGCCTGATCGGTTCGGGGCGCAGGTCAGGATATGGCGGTCGCCCTTGTAACGAAGCGGCAGCTTGGCACCGTCTTCATGACGATGACCAAGACGAATCCCGTCCGTTCCGATAACATCATTGTTGATAAGGTGATCGTTGTCGGCCCATTGCGCTGATCCGAACGTGGTCGGCATTTCGGTCAGGCGGGTGACGACGGAGCGCAGCCAATACCCCAGCCCGATCGCAAAAGCGGCGACACTGGCAATAGGTGTCAGCCCCCATCCGACCGCCCCGTTATCGAGATAAACGACAAGGATAAGCGTAATAGCCAGAAGGCTGAAAACGAACAGCCGGAACGGACGACCTTGGGGGGAGATAAACCACCCAAGCCCGAATCCGGCGGCACCGGATGCGATGATTGCCAGCATCCGCCAATGTGTGGTGTCCGGCACTCTGTAACCGAACATATCACGCGGCGGCGGTGATGATGCCTTGATCGTGATTGACAGGAAAATGACGAGGATGGACACGGCGACCGCAACGGCCAACCGCATGGTTTTCTGGTCGAATTTCATTGATCGTCCTTTCTGGTTAGAGATCATGGGAAGGGCCGCGATTGCGGCGGGGGACAAGCGAAGGGTCATGCCGCCGCTCTTGCGTTCGGCGGATTTCCTTCTCTCGAAGCTGGGATGCTTGGCGCATCGACTGGGCGACCTCGCGCGCCAACAGGCGGCGGTCGCGCACCTGCCGTTCGCGCAGGATGTCGAATCTGGATTGCAGGGCCTTGCGCTCATCCATCTGGGCAAACACCAGACGGTCACGCTGCACGCGGTCGCGGCGCATGGCTTCTATGGCCTCGCGTTCGTTCTGTTCGCGGATCGCCTTGGCTTTGCCGGACACGCGCTGCCAGAACCCGCTTAGCCCTTTGGCAAGCCGTTCCGAACGGGCGGCGTTTTCCGCCTGCCAGCGTTCTTCCTGCTTTTCAGCAAGCTGTTTGCGTTCTGCCTGATGGGCACGTTTGATCGCATTCCGCTCTTCGATCAGCGGGTGCAGCTCGTCTTTCTGACGTTGTTTAAACTGTGCGATGAAGCCCCGAAGCTGATCGTTTACCAGCTCGCGCACATGACGATGCACCTCTCGCAGGGCAGGGATGGCTTGTGGATCACCCAGCTTTTCGCGGACATCTTTCGATTTCACGCCTGTCCATCGGCTGATGGAAAACACCGCGCCATGGACATCAATGGCGACGAATCCGCGCCGATCGCCCCGCGCCAGAAAATACCCGCGTTCGGCCAAGGCGTTTCCGAATGCCTTGGCATTATCCGATCGGCTCCACGCCTCAACAAAAACTTGTTTGATTTCGCGCGGATCGGCGTCCAGACGTTTCGCCTGCTGCCATTCCGCCAAAGTCAGGTTCAGGGGATTTTTGCCGCCGTGATGCCGCAAGCCGTTCGGCAACGGCCAATCGTGTTCAAGGTAGAGTTCGCGCGACAGCGCCGTGAGGCGGTTCTTGTAGTGCGGTAGATTGATTGCCGTCAGCCGTTCAGGGTCAATCCGCGACCAAACGACATGGGCATGGCGTCTGCCGTTTTTTTCGTGGAAGACGATGGCGCGCGGCTGGTCATCGAGGCCGAGAGCCTTTTCGGCACGATCCGCCGCGCGCCGTAATTCCTCTTCACTGGCGACAATCCCCTGCGGGGGATTTAGGCTAAGCGAGAACAGAAATTGCTTGCATCGCGTCGCCGTGGAAACCGCATGGCACTCTTCCAATGCGGACATCAGGTCATGGGCAACAAAACCGCGTAACTCGAACACCGTCACATGATCGTTGTCCCGATCATTCAGAAGGTGCGCGGCAAGCTGCCGTGCGCCCGCACGTTGCGAACCCTTGAGGATCATCTAAAATGTCCTCTTCGGTGCAGCCGCGCGCGCGAAGCTCTGTGACGTGCTTTCTGGTGCCGTATTTTCGTTGCGGGTGGAGATGCCCAACGCCCGCATCAGCAACAGGCGCATATTCGCTACGTCACCGCAGGCGCGTTTGATCGCCAGCTTGGTATCGTGGTCGAAATACAGGTTGCCGCTGTTTGCAGCCTTCGCCAGTTGATTCAGGTTGTTCGGAACGCGGCTCGCGCCAAGCGTTGCCAGCAACTCTGCCAAGGCCTTTTCATCAGCAATGACGGAGCGCCGCGCGCGGCGGTATCGTGGCGCGTCTTCCGCGAACAACAGGGATTTGATGTATGCGGCCAACGGCATGCTGCCCGCACTGCGTTCAAGGCGTTCGCGCTCTTCGAAGGTAAGGCGAAGCGAGAAAGGGGCTTCCCGCTTGCCATATGGATTGTTGCCAAAAGATCGTGTCATGGTCTGCTTTCCAGCCCATGACCCGCAACATCAGCGTAGTGTTTTTCTCAATGTTCCCACTGTTAGAATTCAGTTAAATCAGTGGGTTACGAGTTTCTACGCCGCGTTTGTAAGGTCAGGAGCCTTAAAAAGCAGGCCAAAACCAAGGCGAACCCGCGCAAGCCTTCGGGCCGCCGCTGGATGCGGACGGCAAGCCATTCGGCGACGCCGGGGTGAAGCTCGAGCCAATGGACGAGCATGTCGCCATCGATCACACGAACGTCGCGCCACACCCCATCTTGCTTCTTCTTAGCAGCCCAGACGTCCTTTTGCGGCCATCGCTGTGGTGTGAGGAAGATGAAACAGGATACGGCCGGATCGATTTCCAGCGGATCGGCCGTCCGCTTGACATAGTCATCCTCAGCCTTGGCCGGCACCTTGCCGCGCTGGACCCCGATCTCCCACGCCGTGATGCCGGCGGGAACGTAGAGTAAATCTGTAGGAGTGTCGCACACGCCGTCCCAACCCGGATGCTGGATGCTGTCGTCCGAGGGGAAGCGCAACGTCGCTGCCGGGCCATGCGTCGCAAGCAACAAGCGGCTGATCAATTCGGGCATCTTAGCCTGCCCGTCACGCGTGCCCGCCCATTCCACGATGTGCTGTGCTTCGATCCAGCGCATAGGTTTGCCGGGCTTGGGCATAGTCGGCGCGGGCATCTTCTCCGTCACGACCGCCCCGCTCGGCAGGAAGCTAATGCCCTGCGCTTCGATGGCATCCTTCATGGCCTGGGCGTTGTTGGCGACCGGGGTTCGAAGGCTGCGTTCGAAATCGGCGACCGTGGAAACAGCAATGCCGGCTGCATCAGCAAGGTCGGCCTGGGACCATGCGAGCAACGCGCGTGCGGCACGGATCTGTTCAGGGGCTGGAAATGCAGGACCAGACATAGATGTCATATTAAATCACTGACCTCAGCTTCTACAACACTACCAGCTCGGTGTGCGGATACTGCGCGATCCCGCAGATGCGCCGCAAAATAAATCTCCGGTATTGGAGCTCTGAGGCAGCGCCTGCCTTTCCGAAACTCTTCATCTATTTTCTGCGGCATCTATGTCCCTTATTTGGAATTGCCGTTTTGCACCCCGCGCATATTTTCGAACGGCGTAGCGCACTGATTTTCCCAAAACAGTCCAGGGTCGTAGTTTTCAATGTTTGCATCCCACCACGAGACCGCGTCATTAAGAAGTTGACCGGATTTATGTGCCGGTATGCTAGCCCTTTGTACAAAAAAAGCTAAAGTCTCAAGCGCCGAAGGATCTAGCGCAAACTTTTCCCCAGCAACACCGCATATGTAGACCATTGACACGCGGGAACCTGTCTTAAATTCCTCTGTTACAAAGACATCATCTGCGGACGCTGTGCTTGTAATTGAGCTGAAGAGTAAACAGGCCATTGCAAGTCTGCGTATCATCACAATTGTCCCTTATTTGGAATTGTTTACCTGTCCGCTTCAGATTCACAATGTGCGTCGCTAAACACATTTGGCACTATAATGCGGCGATCCATCCCAAACGAGATCCCATGAGGCGCCCGGTCGAACATTACGAACAGTCGTAGGATCAAATACTACCAGGCAATCTCCCTCCGGGGCGCGCACAGAGGGGTAGATGAGGCCGATATGCTCATCAGCTATCAGCGCCTCGGATAGCGCCTGACCCTTTGGATAGCCCACTGCAGGATCAGCATGTAAGCACGGGTGATCTGGTTCATCTCGAATGTCGGCGAACTCGCCGATACAATCTGAAATGATCTCTACATATCGCGCTTTGTCCTCATATTTGCCTATATAGGAAAGCTCGCGGGTGCGATGGAACGCGACCTCTGCGATGGATACCTGAGTATCCCAAGCAGAATACCAAGCACCGCGTTGTTCGCCGTTAAACCGATTTCCGCCCGTCCGTGTATATGTGAAGGCGGCATTGATATGACTATTGCCATAAGCACTGATATCTTGTTGCCGTTTCCGCCATGCGAGCATCA